>SWCD01003652.1_pt1 | contig 26089 bp, 24 predicted proteins | sample 4693011 | NCBI WGS metagenome assembly SWCD01 (sample SAMN10267278, study PRJNA491770) | bioreactor metagenome | isolation source: DHS bioreactor inoculated with marine | place: Japan: Omine Ridge, Nankai Trough | reverse complement strand
CTTAGATGAGCCACCCCGCTGACGGGGCTTCGCCCGCCGGCAGTGAAGAGATTCACTTGCCGTATCCAGTTTTACAGGTCCAATCCACTGCGGTGGCGCCAAGGGTACGCCTACCCTATCGCAATTTCGCGGCGAAGCAGTCGCGCGACCAGATCTTCTGCAAGCGGTGCGCTGACCCCACGCTGATCAGTTGATCGTCTTCGTTTTCGGTTTCCAGCGTTTTGCGAGTTTGAGGACATCGAGGCGGCGTTCGTCGCTGTCGGGTGTGTTGGGATCAAAGTCGCCGCCGTACCATCGTTTGAGATCGGCGTGCTCGGGGTGCTTTGGATCGGCCATGGCGTCGAGGAATTCTTCGTATCCGGGGAACCCGCCCACGTCTTCCGGCGGGCAGCGACCTGCGATGTCGGTCAGGCGGGGGTAAATCTCGCCGGGAACGGGCTCGCTGATCTTGCCGATCCTGATCTTGTGGTCCCAGCTGTCGCCGAAGTCGTAGAGGTAGGAGATCGTGCGCGCGCCGGTGTCCTCGATCAGCTCGGCCAAGGTGGTTTTGTCGGCGGGCAGGTCATCGCCGCCAAAGTCCGGGTCGGGCAGTCCCCAGGTCGAGCCACCTGCCTCGAACATGTAGAGATGCGCGTTGGTCCAGCCCATGGCGGCCTGGATCGTGAGGTGCAGCCGGTCGAGGCGGATATCGGCGGGTACCTGCAGGGTGCGCGTCACGGCAGGCTCGATGTTTTCAAGCGTGACCTTGATCTCGATGATTCTCATGCGCGTGCTCTCTGTCACCTGCCCCTTTGTAGTTCCAGGACAAGAGGGCGTCGATATCGGATTGTTTGTGGCCCTGCGCGATGGTGGTCAGGGTCGCGGCCAGCCAGGCATGGGGATCGACGCCAATCAGTTTGCAGGTCTCGATGAGCGAGGCGATGACGGCCCGGTTCTGGGCGCCGGCATCGTGGCCTGCGAAGAGGGCGTTCTTGCGGTTGAGGGCGACGGGGCGGATCGTGCGTTCGACGGCGTTCGAGTCGATCTCGATGCAGCCGTCGGTCGGGTACAGGGTCAGCCCGTCCCAGTATTTCGCGATGCATTACCTGACAGGCGATTGCGAAGCAATCTGCCGAGAAGGTATTTGAGGGCGTCGCCGAGCGGGGATTTGGACGAGACTCGGGCGCGGTTTGCAGTGAGCCGGGTTTCAAATGCGTCGATTGCCGGCATTGATCGTGCCTGCCGGGAAACCAGTCTGGCCTCGGGGCTCTGGCCGCGGACGTCCTTCTCGATGCGCTAGATGTGAGCTTTCCACAGGTTGTCCATTCGATCCCGATCGAGTTGGTTGGAGTTACCAGGCGCCAACCATGTTCGGAGGGATCGAATGAACATGCATCAGAATGCCCGGCTGACGCCGAAAGGTCGAGAGCGGCTGGTCGGGCTGATCGAAGCGGGTGCCGCAGTTTCTCACGCCGCCTCGGTCTGCGGCGTCAGCGCAAAGACCGCTGCCAAGTGGCACCGACGGTTCCGGGCCGAAGGGTGCCGGGGGTTGCAGGACCGCCCGTCACGCCCCGTCAGGCTGCGCAATCCGACGCCGCCAGCCGTGTGCGACCGCATTGTCAGCCTGCGGCGGGACCGCCTGACCGGCGCGCATATCGCCGCGAAGACCGGTGTCTCGCCCGCCACCGTCAGCCGGGTGCTGCGCCGGGCGGGCCTCAGCCGCCTGCGCGATCTGGAGCCGGCCGAACCGGTGCACCGCTATGAGCGGGACCACCCGGGGGAGCTGATCCACCTCGATATCAAGCGTCTGGGGCGGTTCGAACAGACCGGCCACAGGATCACCGGCGATCGGCAACAGGGGCAGTCGCGCGGGGCTGGCTGGGAGTATGTGCATGTCTGCATCGACGACGCCTCGCGGCTCTCCGTCACCCGGATCCATCCCGACGAGAAGGCCGTCAGCGCCGTGGCGCATCTGCGCGCCGCGGTGGCCTGGTATGCGTCGGTAGGAGTGACCGTCGCGCAGGTGATGACCGACAATGGAGGTTGTTACCGGTCACGCGCCTTCAAGGCCGCTTGCGCCGACCTCGGTCTGCGCCACATCCGAACCAGACCCTACACACCGAAGACCAACGGCAAAGCGGAAAGGTTCATTCAGACCGCTCTCAGAGAATGGGCCTACGCCCGCGCCTATCAGACCTCGGACCAGCGCGCCGCCGACCTGCCGGTCTGGACCCATCTCTACAATTGGCACCGGCCTCACTCAGCGTTAAAATCCAAACCGCCAATCAGTCGATTGGGATTGCATCGGAACAACCTGTTGAGGTTCCACAGCTAGAGGGCGGCGATCCGGCGCAGGCCTTCGTCGGCGATGGGCGTGGTTCCGGTCTGGGCCACTTCATGGAGCTTGCGCCGGGCGTGTGCCGAGCAGTAGGCCAGTTGGATATCCTGGGCGGGCCGTTTGAGCGGCCGGTTGCAGCCCGCATGGCCATCCATTGCCCGGCAGTTGATTGCTTGGCAATCAATGCGCGCGGGGACCTGCAGGGCGCCGGAGAAGCCTTTCAGGATATCTTCTGTGTATCGTCCGGACCGCCCGGGCGCATAGCTTCTCAGGCATTTTCAATGCCCTGCCAGCCGGTGGGTGAAGGCGACCCCGGGCGGGGCGACCCGCCCCAGGGAAGGTCATCGCGAGCCAGCGCCCGGAAGTAGCCCGTCTTGGATTTGCGACGCCCCGGGTCGAGCACCGGCGCCGTGGTCTCGTCTGTTACCCGGAAGGCGCATCCTGAGGATACGGCCGAGAGGGCATGAACAGCTTGGAGGAGTGCTTCAGATTGGCCAGCAGCGCGTCATAGACCGGGGTCAGTTCGAAGGCCCCCCGCCCGACCCAATGCCGCCCCGAGTCGCTCTGCCGCAGTCGGCGGACGTGCCGCCAGCGCCTTTACCTTGCGCCAGTCGAGACCGGCAGACAGCGCCTCGAACTGGGCGTGGTTGATCGCCGTCAGGCCGCCGCGAATGGCCGACCAGGGGACGGTTGCCTCCTCCAACCGCTTGTAGGTCATCACCAGCCCGGTCGGGTCCCAGTACAGGAGCTTCAGCCGGACGGTGCGCTTGGCCCGGAACACGAACACTGCCCCGGTGAACGGCTCCTTGCGCAGCTCGTTCTTCACCAGCGCCGCCAGCCCATCATGGCCCTTGCGGAAGTCCACGGGGCGCGTCGGCACCACGATCCGCACCCGGTTCGACGGGAAGATCATGATGCCCCGTTGAGCGCATGAACAATCCCGGCTACCCGTGCCCGGGGGCGCTCCGTCCAGACGGATCACCACGTCACCGCAGGCAACCTCAAGCGTTGCGTTCTCGGCCGCCACCGTACGGTCGGTTAATCCTTCGATACCGATTGGCGCAAACGCCGGCAGTATCAACTTCCCCTCCCGCGCCCGCCGCCGCCACTCCGACAGATGATTGGGTCGCCCTTCATATCGCGCCGCCACATCGCGAACCGTCGCCCCTTTGACCAGCGTCTCGGCCACAATCCGCCCCTTCTCCGCATCCGGCCACCGCCGATGTCGCCGCGGACCAACAACCATATCCAAATTCGTGAGAAATTCCGCTGAGCGCTCGATGGAGAAAATCCCTGCTAACCACGTCACGCAGGGGCTCGCAGACCACGCGCGCGCAAGGAAGGTGGGGTCAGCGCACCGCTTACGGTCCATCCGAAGGCCAGGAGGAAGTCCAGCCACGGGAAACCGGAGCCGGGGGCGTGGGGTTTCGTGGAGTCCGGGGGCTGCATCGTGATGTCTCGCGTTCGGTGCCCTCATCGGCGGCGTCGCGGCGCCCGTTGCCGTCACGGCCCGTCGCTGTCCTCAGTACCCGATCCGCATGAGCCGGTCTTCGATCGCGGCCCTTGCCTCCGGCGAGGCGTCTTCGGGACCGAGACCGCTCGCCTCATCGCATATGGGCGGGCTGGTGGCCAATGTTGTTGACTGCCGGGACGGTGACGCGCTCGAGGTGAGCCGGCACGCCACCCGGAAACGCGTATCTCACCCAGGCTTCGTTGCCCGGTCGTCGGACCATGATATCGCTCCCGCCTATGGATCGACGAAAACCGGGGAAAGTTCACCGAAAAACCGGGGCTGGTGATCGGGGCCTCCCAGTCGGCGGATGGGAGATCGGCTGTTCGGCCGGCCAGGCGGCAAAGGCTCCGTAAAACGCACCCCCGATGAGGACGAAGAATAGCGCTCTGCCCATTCCACGTTCCATTTCCCGGGCGACGGGTGTCCCGCACGGGTCGGGTGTCAGCCCGCATCCGGTGCGATGTCGGCGCTGATGGATGTCAAGACCGGTTGCGCCGCCGCCCAGACCGCGACTCCCGCCGTCATCGCCGCGGCGCCGGCGAACAGCAACGTCACGTCCGACCGGCTGACCACGCCCGAGATGGCTTGCGAGATCGGCACGAGCCCGAAGCCTGCAAACATGAACAGGCCCATGATACGGCCCAGCATCTCTCTCGGAGCGCGCGCCTGGATCGAGGAAATCAGCATGATCGTGACGTAGCCATTGCCGAGGCCGAGCGCTGTCAGCAGGGCAAAGTCGAGCCAGGTCGAGGCGGTCGCGCCCAGGACCGCCAGCACCGCGGCGAATCCCGCCAAGAGGGCGACGAGGATCAGACGCAGGGTGGCATTGCCGGGTTTGGGCGCCGTGCCCGCCAGCAGATAGCCGCAAAGGTTGCCGCCGGCGAAGCCGGACATCAACAGGCCGAACGCCAGCGCGCCTTCGGGCAGCCGCTGCTCCGCCAGTACCGGGATGCCGACCATGATCGGACCGACGAACAGGAAGTTGACCGCAGCGATGATCAGGAAGGTCACCCGCATCGGGGCGTTCTTCCAGACGTACACCAGCCCCTGGATGACCGCCGCCCCCAGCGGCGCGCTGTCGGCGACGCGTCTGGACAGCGAGAACGCACCGCCGGCGTGCATCAGCTTCAGCATCAGAGCCGAAAAGCCGAAGGTCACGGCATCGGCGGCAAAGGCGAGGCCGACACCGGAGAGCCCGTCCGAATATGTGCCGATGAGCACGCCGGCGGCGAACAGGCCGAAGAAGCCGATCAACTGCCCGCCGCCCATCACCACCGCGTTGCCGGTCTCCAAAGCGCTTTCATCGACGATCAGCGGCACGATGCTGTTGCCGGCGGGCACGGCGAACCCGGCAATCAGGCCAAACCCCAGCGCGAAAGCGTACACCATCCACATCTCGACCGCGCCACCGAGAATCGCAGCGGCCATCAGGGCCGTGAGCACCAGCCGCGCGACATCGGAGACGAACATCACCATACGGGGCGAAAACCGGTCGGTCACCGCCCCGCCGACCAGCATGAACAGCGCGCGGGGCCCACCCTCCAGCGCCAGCACGAGGCCGAGCGCCAGAGGGTCGCCGGTCAGTTGCAGCACCAGCCAGGGCGTGGCGATCAGCGCAAATTGATCTCCAAGCTGCGACGTCGCCACGCCTGCGAACAACCGGCGAAAGTCACTGAGCGCAAACACGGACCGCAACGCGTGTTTTGGGGCGGCGGTGCTGGTCATCTCACGCACTCGCCAGGATCGGGTTGCGCCGGGACAGGAAGAGCTCGCGGTCCGACAAGACCAGCCCAACGGCGACCACCGCCAGCACGAGCGTCTCGATGCACTTGGTCGTCTGGGTCATCGACAGCGCTTCTTGCGACATGTTGATGATGAAGTGAAACAGGATCGCGGCGATGACGCTCTTGCGGTTCTTCACGCAGATCCAGCTGATGATCACGCCCATCGGGATGATGCTGACGAAGAAGTTCACCGCGAACCACGGGTTTTGCTGCCAGATTTCATACTGGTAGCTGTCTTTCACGAACAGCAGCGGCAGGTGCCAGAGCGACCACAGAAGGCTGAACAAGAGGGCCGCGGCAAGGAAGCTGAACCGGCTCTGCAGGCTGTCGAACGCATAGCCCCGCCAGCCGAGCTCCTCGAACGTCGCCGCGAACAGGAGCAGCAGAAGCACCGGCATCACCCCGGTGGAAAACGAAAACCCCTCGGCCAGCTGGAACTGGGTCATCGACCCGCCGAATGGCAGCGACAGGCTGATCGACGCCAGGACGACCAACGGCATCACGAGGAAGAACACCGGGAAGGTCGCGGGGCGGATCAGCCGGACATCGATCAGCCGGCGGCCGAAATCGCGAAACATCCCCGGCTGCCGGGACATCGCGATCATGACCAGCGAAATCAGAAACGGCGCCATCAGGCCGGGCAGCATGAGGGCGAGGTAGAGACCGTCACGGCCCTCCTGGAAGCTCGCGACGGCACCGGCGCCCCAGAGCGCGAAGGTCGCCGCGAAGGTGTAGGCGAAATAGCGAACGGGTTTGTAGGGATACAGGTGTGTCATCTTGCTATTCCTCTTCTGGTGACGGGTTCATGAAGTGAAATGTGCCGGGCGCTGCGCCCAGCGCCTTTTCGACGATCGCCTGAACGACCACCCGGCGCGCGCGCATCTCCTGCGCGGAGAAATCGAACAACCCGCCATCGAGCAGAAATTGCGCCCCGGTCAGCAGGAACTGGATCGTCTCGAGCGGGGTCTCGGCGGCGAAGACGCCTTCGCGGTTGCCTTGTTCGACGATGCGCGCAAAGGCCGGCGAGAGCCGGAGTACGGATTGGACATTGGTCGCCTCGTGCAACTCCCGGTTTTCCGGGCGGTGCAACATCTCGGCGACGTCACTGTTGTCGTCGTCCCCGACACTGCCGCCGGAAAGCAGCAGGCGCATCTTGGTCAGCGCGTCCAGCGCCGGATCGTCCGCGACCTGCTCGGTTGCCGCGACCACCTGGTCGAGCCGGTGGTCGACGATCGCGCCGAGGATCTCTTCCTTCGACTTGAAGTAGTAGTAGAACGTGCCCTTGGCGACGCCGATCTCGCGGATGATCCGCTCGACCGAGCAGGTCGCGTAGCCAATCTCGTGAAACAGCCGCTCAGCGGTCTCGACGATCTCTTGCCGTCTTTCTTCCGGTGCCTTGGTGACGCGCGCCATTTCGACTCTCCTCTTTGCACGAGTCATAACTGACCGACCGTCGGTCAGTCCAGGGGTTTGTCCTGCGGTGACCCGATTTTGGGTTGGGCTCTGACCGCCCGAGACCTGAGCCGCTTGAAGCTGGCGTATTCCGTGAAAAAATCCCTGGCTGGGAGAGGCGCGGAATCGCATGAAGGCATCGACGTTTACCGAGGCGCAGAGGTCTTTCCTCCTGAAGCAGAGCGAGGGAGGCACGCCCGTCTCGGAAATCTGTCGCAAGGCGGGGATCAGCCAGGCGACTTGCTACAGCTGCAAGATCGACACATCGCTGCGCCACCGGTTCGAGCGCGATGCCGAGGGTATGGCGGGCTGCTGCCTGACGAGATGCGGCGTCCGGCAGCTGCATCTCCGGCCGCTCGCCGCCCTCCGCAACTCGGAACGCGGCGCCGGCCCTGTCGGAGAGGACCGGCTCTTTCACCGTCCAGCTGACGCATCCCCTCACCGAGGCGGCCGCTTCCGCCTGGACGCTCGACCAAACCGGTGTTGACGCCGAAACCGGAGGCGCCGCCCCCCGTATTGTGGTGGGGCCCCCGCGCCTTCCATGACCTGGGCGACCGCCAGACGGAACCGACTGGGCTCTCGGTGGTGGACCGCGGCCAGAGGGACGAAACGGCGGCCGCAGCGCGGCGCTCGCTGCCGAACGCCGCACCCGATCGGGCTCGAGCCCTTGGCCCCGGGTTCGTCCCGCGCCCGCGGATTGCGCAACAAATGCCAAGGAATAGGGCGTCCGGTGAGCTCGAACGGCACATTTCCCCCCGGCTCGAACACGATTCCGCAAATCTCTTGGTCGAGTTGCAGTTTTGACCGTATGGTAAAGGCAGAGTCAACGAATCCGATCAGGAATGAAACCGATGCCTGCACTCTCTGCCCCAGGTGTAGCCCCGGGCCGTCTCCCGGCTGACGAGATCGCCAAGCGGTTCGGCGATCTTCACCCACCGCTGACCGCGCACGAGGCGCATGTCGCCGCCGCGCGGTGCTATTTCTGCCACGACGCGCCCTGCATGCACGCCTGCCCGACCGAGATCGACATTCCCCTGTTCATCCGCCAGATCGCGACCGGGACACCCGAAGCGGCGGCGCGCACGATCTTCGCTCAGAACATCCTCGGCGGCATCTGCGCCCGGGTCTGCCCCACCGAAACCCTGTGCGAAGAGGCCTGCGTCCGGGAGAAGGCCGAGGGCGCGCCGGTGCAGATCGGGCGGCTCCAGCGATACGCGACCGACACGTTGATGGAGCAGGGCATCCACCCGTTCGCCCGCGCGGCCGAAACCGGCAAGCGCATCGCGGTGGTCGGCGCCGGTCCGGCGGGGCTCGCCTGCGCCCACCGGCTGGCGATGCACGGCCACCGGGTGCAGATCTTCGACAGCAAACCGCGCGGCGGCGGGCTCAACGAATACGGGATCGCGGCCTACAAGGCGCCGGGCGATTTCGCCCAGGCCGAGCTCGACTGGCTGCTCAAGATCGGCGGGATCTCCGTGGACTATAAAAAGGCTTTGGGCGCCGAGCTCACGCTCGCAGGCCTGCAGGACGACTTCGACGCGGTGTTTCTCGCGATCGGCCTGGCCGGCGTCAATGCGCTGGCACTCGACGGCGACCACGAGCGCATGGCCGATGCGGTGGACTGGATCGCCGCGCTGCGCCAGTCCAACGACAAGACCGACATCGCCGTCGGCCGCAACGTGGTGGTGATCGGCGGCGGCATGACGGCGGTGGATGCCGCCGTCCAGTCCCGCCTTCTCGGCGCCGAGACCGTCACCATCGCCTATCGCCGCGACCAGGCGGCGATGGCGGCGTCGCAATACGAACAGGATCTCGCGACATCGAAAGGCGTGCGCCTGATGTTCAATGCCGCCCCCAGGGCGCTCGGCCCGGGCACGATCACGCTCGCGCGCACCGAGACGAAGAACGGCAAGCTCGTCGAGACCGGCGAGGAGATTGTGCTCGACGCCGACCAGGTGCTGGTCGCGATCGGGCAGACGCTTTCCGGCGTGCCGAAAGTGCTCGACCTCGCCGGCGGCAAGATCGCGGTCACCGACGCGGGGCGCACCTCGGTGCCGGGCGTCTGGGCCGGCGGCGACTGCGCGGCCGGCGGCGACGACCTCACCGTCACCGCCGTCGCCGAGGGGCGCGACGCCGCCGAAGACATCCACGCAAACCTGATGGGAGGAGAATGAGCCATGGCCGATCTCACCAGCGACTTTCTCGGGATCAAGTCTCCCAACCCGTTCTGGCTCGCCTCGGCGCCACCGACCGACAAGGAATACAACGTGCGGCGCGCCTTCGAGGCCGGGTGGGGCGGCGTGGTCTGGAAGACCCTCGGCGAGGAAGGCCCGCCGGTCGTCAACGTCAACGGGCCCCGCTACGGTGCAATTCACGGGCCGGACCGCACCCTGCTCGGGCTCAACAACATCGAGCTCATCACCGACCGGCCGCTCGAGGTGAACCTGCGCGAGATCAAGGCGGTCAAGCGCGACTGGCCCGACCGGGCCCTGGTGGTCTCGCTGATGGTGCCCTGCGAACAGGGGCCCTGGGAAAAGATCATGCGCGCGGTCGAAGACACCGGCGCCGACGGGGTCGAGCTCAACTTCGGCTGCCCGCACGGCATGGCCGAACGCGGCATGGGGTCGGCGGTGGGCCAGGTGCCGGAATACATCGAGATGGTCACCCGCTGGGTGAAGGCCGCAAGCCGGATGCCGGTGATCGTGAAGCTCACGCCGAACATCACCGACATCCGTCATCCGGCGCGCGCGGCGAAGGCCGGCGGGGCGGATGCGGTGAGCCTGATCAACACGATCAATTCGATCACCTCGGTGAACCTCGACACGCTGACGCCCGAACCCACCATCGACGGCTGGGGCGCGCATGGTGGCTATTGCGGCCCGGCGGTGAAACCCATCGCCCTCAACATGGTCGCCGAGATCGCCCGCGACCCGGAAACCGCGGGCCTGCCGATCTCGGGCATCGGCGGGGTGACCACCTGGCGCGACGCGGTCGAGTTCATGGCGCTGGGAGCGGGCAACGTGCAGGTCTGCACGGCCGCGATGACCTACGGGTTCAAGGTGGTCCAGGAGATGATCTCCGGCCTGTCGCAATACATGGACGAGAAAGGCATCGCTTCCGTTTCCGAGATCACCGGCCGGGCCGTGCCCAAGGTGCGCAACTGGAACGAGCTGAACCTCAACTACGTCACCAAGGCGGAGATAAACCAGGACAGCTGCATCAAGTGCGGCCGCTGCTTTGCCGCCTGCGAGGACACGTCGCACCAGGCCATCGCGATGAGCCCCGAGCGGGTGTTCACGGTGATGGACGACGAATGCGTGGCCTGCAACCTCTGCGTCCAGGTCTGCCCGGTTGAAGACTGCATCACCATGCGCGAGCTTGCGCTCGGCGACCTGGACGAGCGGACCGGCCGCAAGGTCGAGCCCTACCTGAACTGGCCGAAACACCCCAACAACACGCCGGCAAATTGCGGCGTCGATCCCGAACCGGCCGAATGATCCTCCCTGGGGCGCGGGTTTCGTGAGCCCGCGCCCGACCTGGGCGGTGTGTTGTCCCACCGCCCGCAAGCCCCGCCCCGTGTGAGAACATGTGGCGGGGTTTTTTTGGTCCCGAACCGGGTGGGCGAGGGGTGGGCGAACTCGGACACATGGTCAAGCTGTTGTTTTTGTTTGTGTTATCGCTAACTGTGCGAAGGATGGGCGAAGCCGGCCTGTTTCAGGGCTCTGACAGCATCTCTCGCAATATCACGGCTTGGTCAGGACGGGTCCCGCAGTCGGAACCTTGCGCCTATGCTGGTCTGGTAACAGGAGGAACCCATGCTGACCCGACGCGCATCTCTCGGACTGCTCGCCCTTGCACCGACCGCCCTAGCCCTCACACCCCGCGCCGCCCTGGCCCGCGAGCCCGAGGTGTTTCAGAACCCCGTCGCGATCAATGCGATCGACCCGATCGGCTATTTCACCGAGGCGGCGCCGGTGCCGGGGCTGGCCGCGCATGCGGTGACGTGGAATGGCGCAACCTGGCATTTCGCCAGCGCCGAGAACGCCGCGAGGTTCGAGGCCGAGCCGGAAACATACGCGCCCGTCTTCGGCGGCTACTGCGCCTTCGCCGCCTCACGCGGCTACCTCGCGCCGACGCTGCCCGAAGCCTGGACGGTGTACGAGGGCAAGCTCTATCTCAACGCCAACCTGCGCGCGCGCACGCTCTGGCTCGAAGACGTGCCGGGCAACATCGCCAGGGGGCTCGAGAACTGGCCGGGCATCCTCGGCTAGCTCCGGCGTCTGCTCCGAAACCGGGATGCCCCCCGACCCTTGCGAAAACGCCGGAATGCGGCGTCGGCAGGGGCGCGATTGTTTCACCCGATCACTTTCTGATCGCGCCCTTACATTGCGGGCACGGCCCTCCATATTCCCCTGCGACGGTGCGGTGTCCGTCTTGCCCGGCGCCTGTCCGGTTCAACGGGAATGGGAATGCTCCTCGATTACCTGGCGGTGGCCGCGGGCCTCGTCCTTCTCTTCGTCGGCGGCGAGGCACTGGTGCGCGGCGCCGTCGCCATTGCGGAACGCCTTGGCGTCTCGCGGCTGCTGATCGGCCTCGTCATCGTCGGCTTCGGCACCTCGACGCCCGAATTGCTGGTCTCGGTCCGGGCCGCACTCGGCGGGGCGCCCGAGATTGCCCTTGGCAACGTGATCGGCTCCAATATCGCCAACGTGCTTCTGATCGTCGGTCTGGCCGCGGTCATCCGGCCGGTCTTCGGCTGGCAGCGGAGCGCGGTGCGGGAAGGGTTGGTGATGACACTCGTCGCGCTGGTGGCTTTCGGGCTGGTTCAGGGCGCCGTCATCGCCCCGAACGAGGGGGCGGCCCTGCTGGTGGTGCTGGCCGGCTACCTCTTCGCCACCTACTGGCTGGAACGACGCGACCGCGCGGCGGTGACGTTCGACCGCACCGCAGAAGAGTTTCACGACATTCCCATCGCCCGGCCATGGCTGGCGCCGGTGCTCGTGCTCGGTGGCATCGCGGCGCTGGTGTACGGGGCCGACATGCTGGTGAAGGGCGCTGTGAACATCGCCCGCGACGTCGGCATACCGGACGCCATCATCGGGTTGTCGCTGGTTGCCGTCGGCACCTCGCTGCCCGAGCTTGCAACCGCCATCGTCGCTGCGATCCGGCGGCATTCGGATGTCGTGATCGGCAATGTGATCGGTTCGAACATCTTCAACGTCCTGGCGATTCTCGGTGTTACCGTGGTGATCCAGCCGATCGAGGTCAGCGCCAGGTTCCGCGACATCGACGCGCCGGTGATGTTGGCGGCGAGCCTGGTGCTGCTGGCCCTACTGTTTTCGGCGCGTGTGATCGGGCGCGCCTGGGGGGCGCTGCTGCTGGCCGCCTATGTCGGCTACATGGTGTTCTTGTTCAACAGCGGGATCGGCGCCTGAGGATCCTGATAGCGCGGTGGTCCGGGCCCGGGACGAGCGCAGGGCCCCGCCGCGGGCCGGCGCCGGGAGGGAAAGGGCCCGGCCCAAGCAGGGCCCTTTCCATTACTTAGCGAACCGGCTTACTGAAGCGCCGCGTCGGTGATCTCGAGCGTGTAGGCGCCGGTCGGCTCCATCGTGATCACCGGGTCGGACCCGCCGCCCATCAAGGTCGCGACCGTCCGCTCGTAGTCGGCCACGTCGAGCGCCCCGTTGGAACCGGCGGTGAGCTTGGCGACCTCGCCCATCATCCGCACCTGGTGGGCTTCGGTCTGGGCGCCGGTCTCGTCATAGTCGAGCACGATCATCGCCGCCTCGGTCGGGTTCTCTTCGGCCCATTTCCATCCGGCCATCGAAGCCCTCACGAAGCGGGCCATCTTGTCCTTGAAGGCCTCGTCCGAGAGGTTCTCCTCGAGCACGTAGAGCCCGTCCTCGAGCGTCGCCACGCCCTGGTCTTCGTATTTGAAGGTGATGAGGTCGTCCGGGCTGATGCCGGCGTCGATCACCTGCCAATACTCGTTGTAGGTCATGGTCGAGATGCAGGCGGCCTGTTTTTGCAGCAGCGGGTCGACGTTGAAGCCCTGCTTGAGCACCGTCACCCCGTCGTCGCCCCCCTCGGTGGAGATGCCGAGCGTGCTCATCCAGCTCAGGAACGGGTATTCATTGCCGAAGAACCACACGCCGAGCGTCTTGCCGGGGAAGTCTTCGGGGCTTGCCACACCCGATTCCTTGAGACAGGTGAGCATCATGCCGGACGACTTGAACGGCTGGGCGATGTTGACCACCGGTGCGCCCTGCTCGCGCGCGGCCAGTGCCGAGGGCATCCAGTCGACCATCACGTCGGCGCCGCCGCCCATCAGCACCTGCACCGGGGCGATGTCGGGCCCGCCCGGCATGATCGTCACATCGAGGTCTTCGTCGGCGTAGTGGCCGTTTTCGAGCGCCACGTAGTAGCCTGCGAACTGCGCTTGCGTGACCCACTTGAGTTGCAGTGTCAGCGCATCGGCGGCCAGTGCCCCGCCGGCCGTCAGCCCCAGCACGGCGACCGCGCCCATCATGGTCTTGATCATCGGAAAACTCCCTGTTGTTTTTCATTTACGTTGCGACGGGTGCCAGAAGGTCACCCCCCGTTCGATCATCGCCACCACGCCGTAGAAGGCGGAGCCTGCAAGCGCGGCGACGGTGATTTCTGCCCACACCATATCGAGGCCGAGCTTGCCGACCTCGGTGGAAATGCGGAATCCCATGCCCTTTATCGGGCTGCCGAAGAACTCGGCCACAATTGCGCCGATCAGCGCCAGTGTCGTTGCAATCTTGAGCCCGTTGAAAACCGCCGGCATCGCCGCGGGCAGGCGCAGTTTGAAGAGCGTCTGTCCGTAGCTCGCCGACCAGGTCGCCATCAGATCGCGCTGCATCCTGTCGGTCGCGGCGAGCCCCTGGACGGTGTTGACCAGCATCGGGAAGAACACCATCGCGACCACGACCGCCGCTTTCGACTGCCAGTCGAAGCCGAACCACATCACCAGGATCGGCGCGGTGCCGACGATCGGCAGGGCGGCGACGAAATTGCCCACCGGCAGCAGTCCCTTTTGCAGGAAGGGCGAGCGGTCGATGGCGATGGCGGTGACGAAGGCCGCGCCGGTGCCGATCACGAAGCCCGACAGGGCGCCCTTGACGAAGGTCTGCACGAAATCGACCCAGAGCACGTCGGTCGAGCTTGCGAAGGTCGCGGCGATGGCCGAGGGCGGCGGCAGGATGACGGAGGGCACGTTCAGGCCCCGCACCAGCCCCTCCCAGACCACGATCACGGTGACACCGAACAGGGTGGGGACGAAAAACCGTACCCAGCGTCGGTCGCTCCAGAGCGATCTGGCGAGCCAGATGTTGAACAGGGTCGCTGCGAGCCAGAAGGCGAGCGAGAGGAGGACGAGGATCATGGCTGCATCCCCATCCGCTTGAGCGTCGCCCGCTCGATGAGCCCGACGATGCCGACCAGCGCGGCGGCGAGGATCGCGGCGGCGAAGAGCGCCGACCAGATCTGGATGGTCTGGCCGTAGTAGCTGCCCGACAGCATCCGCGCGCCGAGGCCCCGGACCGCCCCGGTCGGCAGTTCGCCGACGATGGTGCCGACGAGGGCGGCGGCGATGGAGATCTTCATCGAAGTGAAGAAGTAGGGCATCGAGGCGGGCAGGCGCAGCTTCCAGAACTGGTTGGCTCCCGTGGCCGAATAGGTTGCCAGCAGGTCGAGCTGGTCGCGCCCCGGTGCGCGCAGGCCCTTGACCATGCCGACGACAACGGGGAAGAAACTGAGGTAGGCCGAGATGATCGCCTTCGGGATAAGTCCTTGAATGCCAATGGAATTCAGAACGACGATAATCATCGGTGCGATGGCGAGGATCGGGATGGTCTGGGACGCAATTGCCCAGGGCATCACCGCCATGTCCATCGCCCGGTTGTAGATGATCCCCACCGCCAGCAGCACCCCCGCCGCGGTACCGATGGCGAAGCCGAGCAGCGTCGCCGAGAGTGTGTACCAGGCGTGAGTGATGAGGGACCGGCGGGAAAAGGCGCGGCCCTCGAGCGCGAGCGCGCCGGTCGAGTCCCAGAGCTCGGCCACCACCTGATGCGGCGCGGGCAGGCGCGGCCGCTCCTGGCTCCAGGTGTCGGCCACGAGCGCAAGGCCCGCGATGGTCGTGTCCGCCCGCGCCGCCTGGTCGCGCGCCCACTGGGCGTTCATCGGCACCGCGGCGGCGTACCACAGAACGACGATGGCGGCGACGACGGTGAGGATGGGGAGGACCGACTTCATCCCTGGCCTCCCTTGCCTTGGGCGCTTGCGGGCTCAATCGTCATAGGCATGCCCCGCCCTGAGGCCCTCACGCACCCGGTGCGCCAGCGCGAGAAACTCCGGCGTATCCCGGATGTCGAGCGGCCGCTCCTTCGGCAGGGTACTCTCGATCACATCCGTGATCCGCCCGGGCCGGGGCGACATCACCACGATCTTGGTGGAGAGATAGACCGCCTCGGGGATCGAGTGTGTCACAAAACCGATGGTCTTTTCGGTCCGTCGCCAGAGCTCGAGAAGCTGTTCGTTGAGGTGATCGCGCACGATCTCGTCGAGGGCGCCGAAGGGCTCGTCCATCAGCAGGATATCGGCGTCGAAGGCGAGCGCGCGGGCAATCGACGCGCGTTGCTGCATGCCCCCCGACAGCTGCCAGGGGAACTTCTGCCCGAAGCCGTCGAGATCGACGAGCTTGAGCACCTCGGCCACGCGCCGGTCGCGGTCGGCCTTCGGGAAACCCATGATTTCCAACGGCAACTTTATGTTTCCGGAAATCGTCCGCCAGGGGTAGAGGCCGGCACTCTGGAACACGTAGCCATAGGCCCGCTTGCGGCGGGCCTCATCCGGGGTCATGCCGTTGACGGTGATCGTGCCGCCGGTCGGGCGCTCCAGCGCCGCGATCACCCTGAGGAAGGTGGTCTTGCCGCAGCCCGAAGGCCCGATGAAGCTGACAAACTCGCCCTTGCCAACCTCCAGGTCGACGCCTGTCAGGGCATGAACCGGGCCGTCGCCGGTCTGGAAGGTGAGGTCGAGCCCGCGGGCCTCGATGACGGGTTTGCTCACGTCTCGAACCCCCAGAGTTTCGGTTCCGCGAATTCCACGCTGTTGTGGCCCGGATCGCGCACGTAGATCGAGCGCGCACCGTTCGGCCAGGTGAAATCGGCTTCGATGTCGATGCCTTCGCGCACAAACTGGTCCGCCCAGCCGTCGAGTGCTTCGCCGGGAACCCGGAAGCAGATATGCCCCGCCCCGGTGGCCCCGTGCGGTGGCACCGGCAGGCTGCCGGGGGCCGGCGGCTTCACTGTCTCGGCCGGGTTGAACACCAGCACCACGGTTTCGCCCGCCGTGAAGAACACGTGCCGGGGCTTGTGCCGCAGCATCACGTCGAGCCCGACGATGCCGCCGTAGAAGGCCTCGGCGGCGTCGAGGTCCTCGACATAGAGGGCAGCCTCCAGCACGCCCTCGGGCGCTTCGGGTCGGGCAGCAGGCATCACACCCCCGTCGCCGGGATGCCGGTGCGCTCGACCGGCCGCGGCGCGGTGAGTTCCTTCCACTTCGACAGCGCCCGGTTCACCGTTGCGTTGGGCTCGCGGGCGACGAATTCGCCGTGACCCTCGCGGGTGCGCACCTCGCCGTCATGGATCGCCACGTAACCGCGCGTGAGCGTGAACCGCGGCAGGCCCTTCACATGCTTGCCCTCGAACACGTTGTAATCGATGTTCGACTGCTGGCTGTCGGCCGAGATGGTCTTTTCCTTCTCCGGGTCCCAGACCACGATATCGGCATCGGCGCCGACCAGGATCGCTCCCTTCTTCGGGTAGCAGTTGAGGATCTTGGCGATGTTGGTCGAGGTCGCGGCCACGAACTCGTTCATCGTCAGCCGCCCGGTCGCCACCCCGTGGGTCCAGAGCATCGGCATCCGGTCTTCCAAGCCCCCGGTGCCGTTGGGGATCTTGGTGAAATCGCCCACCCCGTAGCGCTTCTGCTCGGTGGTGAAGGCGCAATGATCGGTCGCGACCACGCTGAGCGAGCCCGATTGCAGGCCGGCCCAGAGGCTGTCCTGGTGCATCTTGTTGCGGAACGGCGGGCTCATCACCCGGCGCGCGGCATGATCCCAGTCGGGGTGGAAATACTCGCTCTCGTCGAGGGTGAGGTGCTGGATCAGCGGCTCGCCCCAGACCCGCTTGCCGAGCATCCGGGCGCGCCGGATCGCCTCGTGTGCCTCCTCGCAACTCACATGCACCACGTAGAGCGGCGCGCCGGCCATGTCGGCGATCATGATCGCGCGGTTGGTGGCCTCGCCCTCGACCTGGGAGGGGCGCGAATAGGCATGCGCCTCCGGCCCGGTGTTGCCCTCGCGCATGAGCTTGGCCTGCAACTCCGCCACCACGTCGCCGTTCTCGGCATGCACCAGCGGCGTGGCCCCAAGCTCGGCGAGGCGCGAGAACGAGGCGAAGAGCTCGTCGTCGTTCACCATCAAGGCGCCCTTGTAGGCGAGGAAATGCTTGAAGGTGTTGATGCCGCGCTCCTTGACCACGGTCTCCATGTCGTTGAACACCTGCTCGCCCCACCAGGTCACCGCCATGTGGAAGGAGTAATCGGCATTCGCGCGCGTCGCCTTGTTGTCCCAGCGCTTGAGCGCATCGAGCAGGCCCTCGCCTTGGTTCGGCAGCGCGAAATCGACCACCATCGTGGTGCCGCCCGCGAGGGCTGCGCGGGTGCCGCTCTCGAAATCATCGCTGGAATACGTGCCCATGAACGGCATTTCCAGGTGCGTATGCGGGTCGATCCCGCCGGGCATCACGTAGCAGCCAGTCGCATCCAGCACCTCGTCGCCCTTCAGATCCGCCCCGATCTCGACGATCTTGCCGCCCTCGATGCGGACGTCGGCGGTGTAGGTGAGGTCGGCGGTGACGATGGTTCCATTCTTGATGACTGTGGTCATATTGCCCTCCCGGCATCTTCAATAGCGGATTTAATCTGGGAGCTTTCGTGGAATGCTCTCCCAAGCACCAACAGAAGGTTTGAGACTTCCCCAATAGTCATTGATTTCCGGAAGTGCGGAGCTTTACCCGGCCGCTGATCCTCAAAGACGATGTTTTCAGATTCGAACGAGATCCTAGCGTGCGACACTGCATTTCGGAGCGATCGAAGTACCTTGAGGTCCACTACTTCCTTGTTCGCCTCTGCTAGGTCCCGATCCACCTTCGCGCGCTCAACGACGATTTCCATGAGTTCGTCTCTTCGCCAGATCTCGGATGGAAATACGAGCAAAGAATAAAGGAGCCACAGGAGTTGAAGTTGCGCAGGGGGAAACACGCCAAAAGGTTCGACACCGAACTTTGGAAGGACTTCCCTAGTAGCAGCGGACAAAGTGCGGTCGTTTTCGACAGCTTCTCTCATGACGAAGTATGAGAGAAAGGCCGCTGTTGGGATGTCAGCATTTCGGACACCGCTCACTCCACAATCTCCGCCGTCTCAAGCGCGGCGTGCAACAGCACATCCACCCCGGCCGTCGCCCATTCCTTCGAGATGTCCTCCGCCTCGTTGTGCGACAGCCCGTCGACGCAGGGGCACATGATCATCGAGGTGGGGGCGACCTGGTTGATCCAGCAGGCGTCGTGGCCGGCGCCGGAGATGATGTCGCGGTGGGAATAGCCGAGCCGCTCGGCGGCCGCGCGCACGGCCGCGACGCAGCCCTCGTCGAACTTCACCGGGTCGAAGCCGCCGACCTTCTCGTAGGCGATCTCCAGCCCCATCGCTTCGGCGATCCTGTCGCCCTCGATCCGCAGCCGCTTTTCCATGTCCCCGATCACGTCCTTTTCCGGGTGGCGGAAATCGACAGTGAACACCGCCTTGCCGGGGATCACGTTGCGCGAGCCGGGGAAAACCTCGATATGCCCCGCCGCCCCCACCGCGAAGGGCGCGTGGCTCAAGGCGATCTCGTCGACCTTTTCCAGCACCCGCGCCATGCCGAGGCCGGCGTTCTTGCGCATCGGCATCGGCGTCGAGCCGGTATGCGCTTCCTTGCCGGTGATGGTGACCTCGGTCCAGGACAGCCCCTGCCCGTGCGTCACCACGCCGATGTCCTTGCCCTCGGCTTCGAGGATCGGCCCCTGTTCGATGTGCAGTTCGAACATCGCGTGCATCTTGCGCGCGCCCACCGGTTCGTCGCCCTCCCAGCCGATCCGCTTGAGCTCGTCGCCGAAGCGCTTGCCGTCATGGTCGACCCGGTCCTTGGCCCAGTCTTCGGTATGGACGCCTGCGAACACGCCCGAAGCAAGCATCGCGGGGGCAAACCTCGTGCCCTCCTCGTTGGTCCAGTTGGTCACCACGATCGGGTGCCTGGTCTTCACGCCGAGGTCGTTCAAGGTGCGCACCAGTTCGAGCCCGCCGAGCACACCGAGCACGCCGTCGTACTTGCCGCCGGTCGGCTGGGTGTCGAGATGCGAGCCGACATAGACCGGCAGCGCGTCCGGGTCCTCGCCCGGCCGGGTGGCGAACATGTTGCCCATGGTGTCGACGCCGACCGAGCAGCCGGCTTCCTCGCACCAGCGCTTGAATAGCGCCCGGCCCTCGCCATCGGCATCGGTGAGGGTCTGGCGGTTGTTGCCGCCGGCCACGCCGGGGCCGATCCTGGCCATTTCCATCAGGCTGTCCCAGAGCCGGTCCGGATTGATGCGGAGGTTCTCGCCTGGATGCGGCATGCGTCGTCTCCCGTTGTTCTCGGTGAATCGCTGACTGGCATCAGTGTGACCGAACTTGACCAAATGGGAAAAAGCTTTTTTGCGCTGCGACCCTTTTCCGGCCTCTTGCGCGCCGCGCCGCGAAATCGGGCAGGGATGATGCCCAAACGGGCCGAGGGGCGCGGCGACGGCCCGGCACCGTTCCGGTCAGTTCAGATCCTGGAGCAGCCGCCCGTGTTTGCGGGTCTGGGCGATGACCGCGCCGAAGGTCGTGAACCCCCGCGAGCTCAGCATCGGCAGCATCTTCACCAGCACCTGCGCCGTGGCCTGGGCGTCGCCCAGCGCGGTGTGGCGCAGCGCGGGCGGAATGGTCACGTCCAGCCGCGCGCAGAGCGCGTCGAGCGTGTGGGTCTCGCTGGCGCCGAACAGCACCGCCGAGAGCAGCACGGTGTCGAGCACCGGGTGATCCCAGGCCAGACCGTCTCGCCCGCCGTGGCGGCGCAGGAACGACAGGTCGAACGGCGCGTTGTGGGCGACGATGACAGACCCTTGCGCGAACTTGTGCAGCCGGCCGGCCGCGACCGGGATGTCGGCGGCGGCGGCCACCATCTCGTCGGTGATCCCGTGCACCCGGGTCGAGGCCGGCGGGATCTTGCGCCCGGGGTTGACCAGCAGGTCGAGGCTTTCGCCCGGCACGATGCGGCCGTTGACCACACGCACCGCGCCGATCTGGACGATCTCGTCCTTGTGCGGCACGAGGCCGGTGGTTTCGGTGTCGAAGACCACGAAGTTCAGCGCCTGGAGGGGCGTCTCTTCGATCGCGTGTTCCGCAGGCGTCTCGGTCAGATCGAAATCGTAGACCAGCGGGCGGGCCGCCTCGGGGCCGATCAGCGCATGGGTGTCGTCGATCAGCAGCATGTAGCCGGGCGCATGGGCGAGCGGCTTGAGGCGGGCGTCGAAGGTCAGCTTGCCTTGCGTGCCGCGCGCCGCCAGCGAGACCTCGGCGCCACGGTCATGCATTTCGGCATGGGCCTTCCTGATCTCGTCCTCGCGGAAATAGTCGAAGATCGACGCGTTGAGGCGCGGCACATGGATCTGGCTCAGCACCTGTGCCGCCTGCCCGTCGTAGAGGGTGATCTGATGCGCGGCGTTGACCAGGACGATGGCCAGGGGAATTTCCGAAAGAAGCGCGGTGAGCCGCTCCTTTTCGGACGAGAGCCGCGCGGTTTCCGAGGCGACGGCCTCGGCCGCATCCAGGGTCGACTGGCTGAGTTGCCCGGCGACGGCGCGCGCGGCCGGCCCGAGGTCGCCGAGGTAGCGCACCTGCGACTCGTCGACGGCCATCTGCACCCCGGCGTGGGCCCGCGTGCGCATGCTGGCCGCCAGCCGTTCGATCGGCTTGGCGACGTTTTCGTCGAACAACAGCCAGATGCCCGCGGTGAGGCCGAGCAGGCCGAAGCCCGACAGGATCCCGGCGAGAACGAAACCGGCGGCGTCGGAGCCGCCGATGCTGCGGCGGTAGCCGGCAAAGAGCGCCGCGCCAACGATCGCGGTGCCGCCGACCGCGAGGAACAGGAAGAACAGAAAGATCCTCAGGCGCAGGGACAGAAACAGGCTGAGCTTGGTCATCATGTGCCCGACCCGCACAGGGCGGCGACGAGGGCGTCGTCGGCGGGCACGGTGGCCCAGTCGGCGCCGGTCACGCTGCCGTCGGCCTCGAAGCCGATCCCGTCGGTCAGCGCGGCGCGGCGCGAGCCGGCGCAATCGGCCAGCACCGGCAGCTTGTGGACCGGCGCCCAGCGGCCGAAGAGATAGACATCCGCAAGCCGGTGATCGGGCTGGCCCTGATGGGTCCGGATCGACGGCATGTCGACGGCGACGAAGCGCTCGACGAAGGGGGTCACATGGGTCCAGGGCCGGTACCACGTCCGGGCTTCGACGGTTTCGACAATCTCGAAACCCTCCGGCAGGTTGGTCTGCGTGCGGGGGAACCAGCCATATTCGTTGTAGATCGCCATCGCGATCATCGCCCCGCCGGCGGCGACCGGCATCAGCCAGCGCGGCAGGCGGCCGCGCAGCACCTTGCCCAGCGCCAGCACGACACCGGCCGACGCAACCCCGGCCACCAGCGTGGCGATCAATTCCCAGAACATGGATCTTCCTCCCCTGGGGTGTGTTGCACCCGCAAAACCCGGGCCGTAACGGTCCTCCCCCGCTTCCGCCCGGGACGTCGGTTTCAGCTCAGCATACCGCGCCCGTGGCCGATCGCCGATTGCATCGTCTTGACCACCACGAAGGCGTCGCGCAGGTGGCTGCGGTCGAACTCGGAAAGATCGGACGGCGCTAGGAAGTTGTCGGGCGCCCCACCCTGCCTGACCCGCTCGGCCTGGTGCTCGAGCCGGGTCTCGGCGATGAGGTCGTAGGCGTCGATCAGGTCGGCCGCCCCGGCGCTCGACAGCACCCCGGCCTGCTCCGCCGCCTCGAGCCGGGCGCGGGTGTTGACGGCGCCGATGCGCCCCTGCAGCGCGTAGACCCGCGCGAGGTCGACCACCGGCACGACCCCGTTGTGCTTGAGATCGAGCGCGTTCTTGTGCTCGCCCGAGCGGATCGTGGCGAGGCCGCGCAGGAGGCCGAGCGGCGGGGTGTGCTTGAGCGAATTGGCGATCATGTGGGCGACGAAGATCGAGTTCTTGCCGGCCGCCTCGAGGGTGGCGCGCTGGAGGTCTTCGAACAGGCTCCGGTCGCCGCCGATCGGGCGCAGGTCGAACATCACCGAGGCGAGCATCTGCGCCTCGGGGTCGGGTTTGCGGATCCAGCCGTCGAAATAGGATTTCCAGACCTTGACCGGCTGGCACCAGCGCGGGTTGGTCGCCATCATCTCGCCGGGGCAATGGACATAGCCGCAGGTGTCGAGCCCGTCGGTGACGAACTTCGCGAGCCGGGCGAAATAGCCCGTCCGGTCGGCATCGCTCACGCCGTCGTCGAGGAACAGGCAGTTGTCCTGGTCGCTCACGCCGGTCTGTTCCTGGCGGCCCTGCGAGCCGCAGGCGAGCCAGAGATAGGGCACCGGCGGCGGGCCCAGGTCCTGTTCGGCCAGGGCGAGCAGGCGGCGGGTGGCGGTGTCGGCGATGTCGGTGATGAGCCGGGTGACGATCTCGTGCCGGTTGCCGCCGGCGACGAGCTGCAACAGCAGCTTCGGGATCCGGGCGGTGACCGCGGCCATCGCCTCTGCCGTGCCGGCAGCGGAGATTTCCGACACCAGCTCGGCCGAGCTCACCGCCTGGAACCGGGTGAGATCGGACTGGGTGACGATGCCCACCAGCCTGCCCGCCTCGACGATCGGGATATGGCCGATGCGGCGCTCCATCATCAGGTGCAGCACGTCCGAGCCGATTGCGGCGGGGCTGAGGGTGATCGGGTCGGGGCTCATCACCTGTGCCACGGGCGTGTTCAGCGGCAGGCCCTCGGCCAGCACCTTGCCCGACAGATCGCGGGTGGTGACGATGCCGACCAGCGCCTCCTCTGCGCGTGTGACACAGAGCGACGAGACCCGGGCCTCGCGCATCATGCGGGCAGCGTCCTGGACGCTTGCGCCCGGCTGGCAGGTGATCGGCCCACCCACCATCAGCGTCTCGACCCGGCTGGTGGCGAGGTCGTTGCCCAGGGGGCGCGGCCCGCGCGAGCGGTTGTAGAACCGCGCGAAGGCGTCGTGGTCCGCCATCAGGGCATGGAACTGGTCGACGGGCAGGACCAGCAGCGTCGAGGCGACCTCCGCATGCGCCGCGGTCACCGCAAACCCGTCGCGTAACAACCCGCGTTCGCCGAACTGGTTGCGCAGCCCGAGGTGGCTGACGACCACGTTGTTGTCGTCGGTGATCCTCACCGCACCCTCGTAGACGATGAACAGGCCCGGCAGCGCCTCGCCCAGCGCGTAGACGGGCGCATCGGCGGCGACTTCGCGCACCTCGAAACGCGCGCAGAGCGCCGCCTGTTCCGCCTCCGGGAGCCCGTCGTAGGGGTGCACGGATTTCAGAAACCGCAGGATCTGCTCGGGCGTGAGGGGCATGGCGGTCGCCTTGTTCTTGAAACAGAAAGTCCTGCCCGATCTGAAACCGGACAGGACGACAAGTGAAGGGGGCGGGGCGCCGCAGGGCCCCCGCCCGCCTCGGTCAGTGGTCCTGTGCCGAGCCGGCACCGCGCGGGATGCGAACGCTCTGCACCAGGTCTCTGATCTCCTGCGGCAGCGGCTTGGTGATGCTCGACACCACGTAGGCCACCGCGAAGTTGACCGCCGCCCCGACCGCGCCGAACGAGGTCGACTTGATCGTGCCGAGCAGCGGGTCGGCATCGGTGAAGCTGTTGGTGTCGGGGATGAAGAACCAGCCCTTGTGCAGGAAGATGTAGACGAGGGTGACCGTCAGGCCGGCCAGCATCCCGGCGACCGCGCCGGCGTTGTTCACCTTGGTCGAGAAGATCCCCATCATCAGCGCCGGGAAGATCGAGGCGGCGGCAAGGCCGAAGGCCAGCGCCACGGTCTGGGCCGCGAAGCCCGGCGGGTTGAGCCCGAGGTAGGTCGCCACCGCGATCGCAACCGCCATCGCGATCCGCGCCGACATGAGCTCGTTGCGCTCCGAGATCCCCGGGTTGATCGCGCCCTTGATGAGGTCGTGCGAGACGGCCGAGGAGATCGCGAGCAAGAGGCCCGCGGCGGTCGACAGCGCGGCGGCGAGACCGCCGGCGGCGACCAGGCCGATCACCCAGCCCGGCAGGTTGGCGATCTCGGGGTTGGCGAGCACCAGGATGTCGAGGTTGAGGTTGGTCAGCTCGTTGCCGGCCCAGCCATTGGCCTCGGCGACCGCCTGGAGATCGGCGTTCTTGTCGTTGTAGTACTGGATCGCGCCATCGCCGTTCTTGTCTTCCCAGCCGAGCAGGCCGGTCTTCTGCCAGGTCGCCATCCAGTCGTACTGCGGATCGGTCGCGATCTGCTCGGTGGTCACCGCACCGCCCTCGATGCCGCCGTTGGGCCAGAACATCTCGGTGATGTTGAGCCGCGCCATCGCCCCGACCGCGGGCGCGGTGAGGTAGAGCAGGGCGATGAAGACCAGCGCCCAGCCGGCCGACCAGCGCGCATCGGCCACGCGCGGGACGGTGAAGAAGCGCATGATGACATGCGGCAGACCGGCGGTGCCGATCATCAGCGACAGCGTGAACAGCACCATGTTGAAGGTGTCGCCGTTGTGCGCGGTGTATTCGCTGAAGCCAAGCTCGCGCACGATCTGGTCGAGGCGCGACAGCAGCGGCTCGCCGGAAGCGGCATGGTCGCCGAACAGGCCGAGCGCCGGGATCGGGTTGCCGGTGAGCTGCAGCGAGATGAAGATCGCCGGGATGGTATAGGCGGTGATGAGCACCACGTATTGCGCCACCTGGGTGTAGGTCACGCCCTTCATGCCGCCGAACACCGCATAGGCGAAGACGATGACCGCACCGATCAGAAGGCCGGTGGTGTTCGACACCTCGAGGAAGCGGCCGAAGGCCACGCCCACGCCGGTCATCTGGCCGATCACGTAGGTGACGGAGGCGATGATCAGGCAGGCCACGGCCACCATGCGCGCGGTCTGGCTGTAGAACCGGTCGCCGATGAATTCCGACACGGTGAACTTGCCGAACTTGCGCAGGTAGGGTGCCAGCAGCAGGGCGAGCAGCACGTAGCCGCCGGTCCAGCCCATGAGGTAGGTGGAGTTGTCGTAGCCGGTGAAGGCGATGAGGCCCGCCATCGAGATGAACGAGGCGGCCGACATCCAGTCGGCGGCCGTGGCCATGCCGTTGGTCACCGGGTGGACGCCGCGGCCGGCGGCGTAGAATTCCGATGTCGAGCCCGCACGGGCCCAGATCGCGATGCCGATGTAGAGCGCGAAGGACGCGCCCACGAACAGCAGGTTGATTGTAAACTGATCCATCTGTCCCCGGTTCCTTATTCTTCTTCGACGCCGTGTTCACGGTCGAGTTTGTTCATCCGCCAGGCGTAGTTGAAGATCAGCGCCAGGAAGACCAGGATCGACCCCTGCTGGGCAAACCAGAAGCCCAGATCGGTGCCGCCGACGGTGATGCCGCTGAGCAGCGGGCGCAGCAGGATGCCGAATCCGAACGAGACCAGCGCCCAGATCACGAGGCTGATCAGGATGATGCGCACATTGGCGGACCAGTAAGCGTTGTTGGATGAGTTGTCGGACATCTGTCCTCCCCTTTCCGTTTCCTCCGGAGCACCACGGCTCATCCGCGGGCCCCCTCCGTCTTGCGCCCCCCC
>SWCD01003527.1_pt1 | contig 26112 bp, 20 predicted proteins | sample 4693011 | NCBI WGS metagenome assembly SWCD01 (sample SAMN10267278, study PRJNA491770) | bioreactor metagenome | isolation source: DHS bioreactor inoculated with marine | place: Japan: Omine Ridge, Nankai Trough | reverse complement strand
AGAACGGCGCTTCTCCTCCCTGAGGCGCTGTGATCAAGGCGGCGGCCCGTGACCTCCCTCACCGGTCGCCGCGCGAATTCGGACCTTCGGGTCCACATAGGATACGGGACCCGGGCAGCGCGGCTGTCTGCCTTCCGTGACCGGCTCGACCTTGCTTCTCCTCCCTTGGCAAGGTCGTGATCTGCGGCGACGCGTGCTCCTCCCTTTGCGCGTCGCCGCCTACTTCTTCCCTTGAGACAGTTGATCGACGGGCCCCGCAGGGCCCCTGAGCCACCCGAGTTGCGCCATGCACATGGCTGCTGCTCTGTGCGGTAAAATCGGTCTTGGCGACTGGCAATCGCGGCCATGCGTCTTAGGTATCCCCCTCTGCGCGCGGCAACGTCCGGTTGTCCCGCCACTTTGACATTCAGCCGTTCTTCGGGACGGCAAGACAAGGATACCTCCCCATGAAAATCCTGATGGTTCTGACTTCACACGACACGCTGGGCGACACTGGCGAAAAGACCGGCTTCTGGCTGGAAGAGTTCGCGGCCCCCTATTACGTGCTGCGCGATGCGGGTGCCGAGATCACCTTGGCCTCGCCCAAGGGTGGCCAGCCCCCCATCGACCCCAAAAGCGATGCCGAGGATGCCCAGACCGACGCCACTCGTCGGTTCAAGGACGACGACGCCGCCAAGAAGGCGCTGTCCGACACGACGCCCCTGTCGCAGATCGACGCCGATGACTACGACGCCGTCTTCTTCCCCGGCGGTCACGGCCCGATGTGGGATCTGGCCGAATCCTCGGAAAGCCGCCGCCTGATCGAGGCCTTTGCCCACAGCGACCGCCCCGTCGGCGCCGTCTGTCACGCCCCTGCCGTCTTCCGCCATGTCGAGGGCAAGGACGGCAAGCCGCTGGTCGCGAACCGTCGCGTCACCGGCTTCACCAACACCGAGGAAGAGGCCGTGGGCCTCACCGACGTCGTGCCCTTCCTGCTGGAAGACATGCTGAAGGAAAAAGGCGGCACCTATGAGAAAGGCGCCGACTGGGGGTCGTTCGTGCTGGTCGACGGCAAGCTGGTGACCGGCCAGAACCCGGCCTCGTCGGAAGAGGCCGCCAAGGAACTGCTGAACCTGCTGAAGTAAAAGCGGGCACTGCCCCGGTCCGGTTTTCCGGGCCGGGGTGTTTTGGCTTAGAAGGGCACGTCGCCGGCTTCGGCGGCGGCCACGATGAACCGGGCCACGACCTTCTTGGAGCCGGCCTTGTCAAAAGCGATCTCGAGCTTGTCGCCTTCGATCGCGGTGACGGCGCCATAGCCGAACTTCTGGTGAAACACCCGGTCGCCTTGGGTGAAGGCGCTGACGGCCTCCAGATCGATCACCATGTTGCGTTGTTCGCGCGGCTGCGAGATCCCGCGTTCCGCCGAGCGGGTCTGAAGCCGCCGCCATCCCGGCGAATTATAGACATCCGCCCGGCTAGCCCGGTCATGCAGGTCCGAGCCCATGCCCACGCTGGCCGGCGACGCGGTCGAGGCCATGCCCGCCGCCCCATAGCCGCCGCCATAGAGGCCCGGCGGGGTCAGCACCTCCACATGATCCTCGGGCAACTCGTCGATGAACCGCGAGGGCAGCGCCGATTGCCACTGGCCAAAGACCCGGCGGTTGGCGGCAAAGGAAATCGTGCAGATCTGTTCGGCGCGGGTGATGCCGACGTAGGCCAAGCGCCGCTCTTCCTCTAGCCCCTTCAGCCCGCTTTCGTCCATCGAACGCTGGGACGGGAACAGCCCATCCTCCCACCCCGGCAGGAAGACGACGGGAAACTCCAGCCCCTTGGCGGCATGCAGGGTCATGATGCTGACCTTTTCGCCGTCGGTCTCGGTCTCGTTGTCCATCACAAGACTGACGTGTTCCAGAAAGCCCTGAAGGTTCTCGAAATTCTCCAGCGCCTTCACCAGTTCCTTGAGGTTGTCCAGCCGGCCCGGCGCCTCGGGCGTCTTGTCGTTCTGCCACATCTCGGTGTAGCCGGATTCCTCCAGAATGGTCTCGGCGATCTCGATGTGACTTTGCCGACCGTCCAGAATGGCACCGTGCCAGCGACCGATGCCTTCTATCAGACGCTGCAATTCCACCGCGCCCTTGCCGCCCAGCCCCTTGGCCTGCAGCAAGATGCGGGCCCCTTCGACCAGACTGACGCCGTTGGACCGCGCCGCGTGCTGGATCTTCTGCTGCGCCTTGTCGCCCAAGCCGCGCTTGGGGGTGTTCACGATCCGCTCGAAGGCCAGATCGTTCTCGGGGCTGGTGGCGATGCGGAAATAGGCCATCGCATCCCGGATTTCGAGCCGTTCGTAAAAGCGCGGCCCGCCGATGACGCGGTAGGGCAGACCGATGGTCAGGAAGCGATCCTCGAACGCGCGCATCTGGTGGCTGGCGCGCACCAGAATCGCCATGCCGTCGGGCGAGAGCGGGTCCAGACCACGGGTGCCCCGCTGCAGCGATTCCACTTCCTCGCCAATCCAGCGGGCCTCTTCCTCGCCGTCCCAATGGCCGATCAGGCGGACCTTCTCACCCTCGGTCTCGGCGGTCCAGAGGGTCTTGCCCAGCCGCCCCTTGTTGGCCGCGATCACGCCCGAGGCCGCGGCCAGGATATGCGGGGTCGAGCGGTAGTTCTGTTCCAGCCGGACGACGGTGGCACCGGGGAAATCGGTCTCGAACCGCAGGATGTTGCCCACCTCGGCCCCGCGCCAGCCATAGATCGACTGGTCGTCGTCGCCCACGCAGCAGATGTTGCGGTGGCCTTGGGCCAGCAGGCGCAGCCACAGATATTGCGCGACGTTGGTGTCCTGATACTCGTCCACCAGAATAAATTTGAACCAGCGGCGATACTGGGCCAGCACATCGTCGTGGGTCTGGAAGATCGTGACCACATGCAAAAGCAGATCGCCGAAGTCGGTGGCGTTCAGGATGCGCAACCGCTCCTGATAGGCGGCATAAAGCGCCACCCCCTGCCCGTTATAGGCCGAGGCCTCGGCGGCGGGCACGCTGGCCGGGGTCCAGGCGCGGTTCTTCCAGCCGTCGATCAGATGCGCCAACTGCCGGGCGGGCCAGCGTTTGTCGTCGATCCCCTCGGCGGCGATCAACTGTTTCAGCAGACGAAGCTGATCGTCGGTGTCCAGAATGGTGAAGTTCGACTTAAGCCCGACCAGTTCGGCATGACGGCGCAGCAGCTTGACGCAGATCGCATGGAAGGTGCCCAGCCACGGCACCCCTTCGACCGTCTGCCCCAACAGCCGGCCGACGCGGTTCTTCATCTCTCGCGCGGCCTTGTTGGTGAAGGTCACGGCCAGAATCTCGTTCGGACGCGCCTTGCCCGAGTTCAGCAGATGCGCGATCCGCGTGGTCAGCGCCTTGGTCTTGCCGGTGCCCGCCCCGGCCAGCATCAGGACGGGACCGTCCAGCGCCTCGACCGCGGCGCGTTGCGCCGGGTTCAACTCGTCCAGATAGGGCGCCGGACGCGCCGCCATCGCCCGCGCCGACAGGCTGGCCGCCGCCGCGCCGTCGAATGCATCGATATCGTCAAAATCAGTCATCCGGTGATGATAGGGCCTCGGCGCGGAAGTTTAAAGTTTGTTCTGCTAATGTTCATCCCCGGCGGCGCAACGTTGCCCGGCCCCCAGGCGCCGCGTTCAACCCAAGGCGGTGCCGGGGGCTTTAGTGTCGCCCAAATATCCCCGCCGGAGGCCGATTACCGCCCTTGCCAACCCCCGCGCCGCCTGCAAAAAACGCGCATGGACCTTGATCTCGACTATCCCGCGATCTCTGATCTGCGGAAGCGCGCCAAAAAGCGGATCCCGCATTTTGCGTGGGAATATCTTGACAGCGCCACCGGTGAGGAAACCACCAAGACCCGGAACGAGGCCGATCTGGACCGCGTCCTGTTCACCCCCGGCATCCTGCGCGGCGAGGTTGCGGCGGATCTGCGCACCACCCTGCTGGGGCGCGACTATCCCCTGCCCTTCGGCATCGCCCCCGTCGGCATGTCGGGCATGATCTGGCCGGGCGCCGAGATGACGCTGGCCGCTTTGGCCGAGCGTCTGGGCATTCCCTACGGCCTGTCCACCGTCGCCTGCCACCTGCCCGAGACCGTCTCGCCGCATATCGACAAACAGGGGTGGTTCCAGCTTTACCCGACCCGCGACACCGACGTGCGCCGCGACATCCTGCGCCGGGCGAAGGACTGTGGCTTCCACACCCTTGTCCTGACCGCCGACATTCCCGCCGCCGCCCGGCGCGAGCGTCAGCGCCGCGCCCATCTGAACCAGCCGATGAAGGTGACGCCCGGCATTCTGGCACAGGTCGCCATGCGCCCCGAATGGGCACTTGGCACCCTGCGCCACGGCCGCCCCCGCCTGCGCCTGATGGAGGATTACGCCCGCACGCTGGCCAACCGCCCCGACGGCTCGCTCGATTCGACCAAGCACATGGGCTATCTGCTGCGCACCGTGCCCGACTGGGACTATCTGGCCGAAACGCAGGCCGAGTGGGATGGCCCGGTGATCGTCAAGGGCGTGATGGATCCCGGCGACGCGGTCAGGATGCGCGACTGCGGGGTCGCCGCGGCATGGGTCTCGAACCACTCGGGGCGGCAGTTCGATGCCTCGCCCTCGTCGGTGTCGGTGCTGCCGTCGATCCGCGCCGCCGTAGGTCCGGACTATCCGCTGATCTTCGATTCGGGCTCTCGTTCGGGGCTGGATATCGTCCGCGCCATCGCGCTGGGGGCCGATTTCGTCATGCTGGGCCGGGCGTTTCACTATGGGCTTGGGGCCTTTGGCGCCAAGGGCGCGGCCCATGTGGCGCATATCCTGACAGAAGACATCGTCTCGACCTTGGGTCAGATGGGCGTTCGCCGCCCGGTCGATGCCCGCGCCTGCCTTGCGCCGTCGCAGGTCTTTCCGCCGGCTGGACCGTTCAGCGTGCCGGACACAGGTCTTCAGAACACGTCGATGCCAAAGACCGCTTGAACGTCCGGCGCCTGCGCGCCTAGTCTAGCTGCACTGCGGCATAAACGCCGCCTCACGCCACGCTGCGCTGCGTCACGACGTATTGGCGCCTGCGCGGGCCGCAAACAGGGCAGGACCACATGGCCGAATTCTCGAAGATCCTCATCGCCAACCGCGGCGAGATTGCCATCCGCGTCATGCGCGCCGCCAACGAGCTGGGCAAGCGCACCGTCGCCGTCTACGCCGAAGAGGACAAGCTGTCGCTGCACCGCTTCAAGGCCGACGAGGCGTACCGGATCGGCGAGGGCATGGGCCCGGTCTCGGCCTATCTGTCGATTGACGAGATTATCCGCGTGGCCCGCATGTCGGGCGCCGACGCGATCCATCCGGGCTATGGCCTGCTGTCCGAGAATCCCGAACTGGTCGACGCCTGCGACGCCGCCGGCATCCGCTTCATCGGCCCCCGCGCCGAGACCATGCGCAAGCTTGGCGACAAGGCCAGCGCCCGCCGCGTCGCGGTCGAGGCCGGCGTGCCGGTGATCCCCGCGACCGAAGTGCTGGGCGACGACATGGACAAGATCCGCGCCGAAGCCGCCGAGGTCGGATACCCGCTGATGCTAAAGGCAAGCTGGGGCGGCGGCGGGCGCGGCATGCGGCCCATCGCGTCCGAAGACGAGCTTGAGGAAAAGGTCCGCGAAGGCCGCCGCGAGGCCGAGGCCGCCTTTGGCAATGGCGAGGGTTATCTTGAAAAGATGATCCTGCGCGCGCGTCATGTCGAGGTTCAGATCCTTGGCGACAGCCACGGCAGCATCTACCATCTGTGGGAACGCGACTGCTCGGTCCAGCGCCGCAACCAGAAGGTCGTCGAACGCGCCCCTGCGCCCTATCTGTCCGACACCCAGCGCGAACAGCTTTGCAATCTTGGCAAGAAGATCTGCGAGCATGTGAATTACGAATGCGCCGGCACGGTCGAGTTTCTGATGGATATGGACTCGGGCGAGTTTTACTTCATCGAGGTCAATCCCCGCATTCAGGTCGAACACACCGTCACCGAAGAGGTGACAGGCATCGACATCGTCCGCGCCCAGATCCTGATCGCCGAGGGCAAGAGTCTGGTCGAAGCCACCGGCACCGCCACCCAGTATGATGTCACGCTGGACGGCCACGCCATGCAATGCCGGATCACCACCGAGGATCCGCAGAACAACTTCATCCCCGATTATGGCCGCATCACCGCCTATCGCGGCGCCACCGGCATGGGCATCCGTCTGGACGGCGGCACCGCCTATTCCGGCGCGGTCATCACCCGCTATTACGACAGCCTGCTGGAAAAGGTCACCGCATGGGCCCCCACCCCCGAGGCCGCCATCGCCCGCATGGACCGGGCCTTGCGCGAATTCCGCATCCGGGGGGTTTCGACCAACATCGCTTTCGTCGAAAACCTGCTGAAGCATCCGACGTTCCTGAACAACGAATACCACACCAAGTTCATCGACCAGACGCCCGAGCTTTTCGATTTCGCCAAGCGACGGGACCGGGCGACCAAGATCCTGACCTATGTGGCCGACGTCACCGTCAACGGCCACCCCGAGACCAAGGGCCGCGCCCGCCCCGCCGAGGTCCGCGCCCCGCGTCCGCCCGTGCCCGCGACCGGCCCCGCCTCACCCGCTGGCGGTGCGCTGCCCGAGGGCACCCGCACCCTGCTGGACCGCGAAGGCCCGCAAGCCGTGGCCGACTGGATGCTGGCACAAGAACGCTTGCTGATGACCGACACCACCATGCGCGACAGCCACCAGTCGCTGTTGGCGACCCGCATGCGCTCGGTCGATATGATCCGGGTGGCGCCGGCATATGCCGCCAACCTGCCGCAGCTTCTCAGCGTGGAATGCTGGGGCGGCGCCACCTTCGACGTGGCCTACCGGTTCTTGCAGGAATGCCCGTGGCAACGCCTGCGCGATCTGCGCGCGGCGATGCCGAACCTGATGACGCAGATGCTGCTGCGCGGCTCGAACGGGGTGGGCTATACCAACTATCCCGACAATGTGGTGCAATCCTTCGTGTTGCAGGCGGCTGAAACCGGCATCGATTTGTTCCGCGTCTTCGATCCGCTGAACTGGGTCGAGAACATGCGCGTGTCGATGGATGCGGTGTTGGACTCGGGCAAGCTGCTTGAGGCCGCGATCTGCTACACCGGCGACGTCATGGACCCCGAGCGGTCGAAGTACGACCTGAAGTATTACGTCGACATGGCCCGCGAGTTGAAGAAGGCCGGCACCCATGTGCTGTGTATCAAGGACATGGGTGGCCTGCTGAAACCCGCCGCCGCGCGGCTGCTGGTCAAGGCCATCAAGGACGAAACCGGCCTGCCCATCCACCTGCACACCCATGACACCGCCGGCATCGCAGGCGCCACCATCCTTGCCGCCGCCGAAGCTGGCGTCGATGCCGCCGACTGCGCGATGGACCCGCTGTCGGGCAACACCAGTCAGGCCCCCTTGGGCACGCTGGTCGAGGCGCTGCGCCATTCGGACCGCGACACCGGTCTCGACATGGCCGAGATCCGCCGCATCAGCAATTACTGGGAAGAGGTGCGCGCCCAATACGCCGCCTTCGAGTCGGGCGTTCAGGCCCCCTCGTCCGAGGTGTATCTGCACGAGATGCCGGGCGGTCAGGTCACCAACCTCAAGGCCCAAGCCCGCAGCATGGGGCTGGAGGATCGCTGGCACGAGGTCGCCGTGACCTACGCCGAGGTGAACCAGATGTTCGGCGACGTCATCAAGGTCACCCCCATCGCCAAGACCGTCGGCGACATGGCCCTGATGATGGTCAGTCAGGGGCTAAGCTGCGCCGATGTGCTGAACCCGAAGACCGAGGTCAGCTTCCCCGAAAGCGTCGTCACCCTGATGAAGGGCTACGTCGGCAAACCCCACGGCGGCTTCCCCGAGGCGATCCAGAAAAAGGTGCTGAAGGGCGAGAAACCGATCACCGTCCGCCCCGGCTCTCTGCTGGAGCCCGCGGATCTTGAGGCCGAGCGCCGCGCGCTGGAAGAACAGCTTGAGATCCAGATCGATGACGAGGATCTGAACGGCTACATGATGTATCCCAAGGTCTTTCTGGATTACGTCGCCCGGCACGAAGACTATGGCCCCGTCCGCGCCCTGCCCACCCACACGTTCTTCTACGGGATGGAGCCCGGCGAAGAGATCACCGCCGAAATCGACCCCGGCAAGACGCTGGAGATTCGCTTGCAAGCCGTGGGCGAGACCCGCGACGACGGCCATGTCCGGGTGTTCTTCGAGTTGAACGGCCAACCCCGCGTCATCAACATCGCCGACCGCGCCGTGAAAGCCGCCACCGCCAGCCGTCCCCGCGCCGAAACCGGCAACCCCGATCACGTGGGCGCGCCCATGCCGGGCACCGTCGCGACCGTCGCGGCGCAGGCCGGGCGCAAGGTGCAGAAGGGCGATTTGCTGCTGACCATCGAGGCGATGAAGATGGAAACCGGCATCCACGCCGAGCGGGACGCCACCGTCAAGGCGGTGCATGTCACCCCCGGCACCCAGATCGACGCCAAGGATCTGCTGGTCGAGTTAGAATAAGCCTGCGGGCGGGGTTTTCCCGCCCCGGCTTTCCCGATCTGCGGCCAGTCCCGGCATCCGCTGGCGGACCGGCCTTCCGGCTTTGCCTGACTGCTAACGCCCCTTGCCCCCACGTGCCGTTTACGGGGCGGGAACAACTGTCTGTCACGGATGGTTGAACCGCGTAATTCTCAGGGAATAGACCATGCTAGAGCTTCTCAACGATCCGGCCGTCTGGGCCTCGTTCTTCACGCTGACGATCCTTGAAATCGTGCTGGGCGTGGACAACGTGATCTTCATCTCCATCGCCGCCGCCAAACTGCCCGAGGAACAGCGCGCCCGCGCCCGGATCGTGGGCCTTGCCGGGGCGCTGATCCTGCGCATCCTGCTGCTGTTCTCGATCGCGTGGATCGTGTCCCTGAAAGAGCCGCTGTTTTCGCTGATGGGCTACGAGGTTTCGTGGCGCGACCTGATCCTGATCGGCGGCGGTCTGTTCCTGATCTGGAAGGCCGCGACCGAGATCTTCGACGAGGTCGAGGGCGAAGAGGCCGTCGAGCGCACCGTCACCGCCACCTTCGCCGCCGTCATCACACAGATCATGATTCTGGATCTGGTGTTCTCGCTGGACAGCGTCATCACCGCCGTCGGCATCGCTGACCACCTCGAGGTGATGGTCGCCGCCGTGATCGTGGCGATTCTGGTGATGATGGCCGCCGCCGAGCCGATCTCCAGCTTTGTCGAGGCGCACCCCTCGACCAAGATGCTGGCGCTGGCCTTTCTGGTCATGGTCGGCATGGCGCTGGTGGCCGACGGTCTGGGCTTCCACATCGAGCGCGGCTTCATCTACGCCGCGATGGTTTTCGCCGGCGGGGTCGAGGGGCTGAACCTGATCCGCCAAAGCCGCCGTCGCAAGCTGAAGGCCGCCAAGGCACGGTAAACCCAAGGGAATGCAAGGACCGGCGCCTGTCAGGTGGCCGGTCCTTTTGCCTCCGGAAACGCTTGCGCGGGTGGGTGGCCGACTTTTTTCAACGCGGGCGCGATTTTCCACTTGCACAGATCCGGCACGATTATTATTCACCCCCTACCCAAGGAAGCGGGCGTAGCTCAGGGGTAGAGCATAACCTTGCCAAGGTTAGGGTCGGGCGTTCGAATCGCCTCGCCCGCTCCAATTGGGTCTGCCGGATGGCAGCTTGCAAGTGGTCGCCTTCGGCGGCCATTTTGCGTTGTGGATCACTGACTTGCAGAACGTCGCTAAGGTGCGTCGGCAAGCACCTCCCTGCCCGCGCCGTTTGGTTCTTTCGCTCCCGAAGCCAACCAAGGGACCGCCGGTGCCCGCGCCATCCCCGCCTCATTGCCCCTTGCGGCGGGTTCCGGGTTGCGTTAGCACCCGCTTACCCACGGACGCGGGCGTAGCTCAGGGGTAGAGCACAACCTTGCCAAGGTTGGGGTCGAGAGTTCGAATCTCTTCGCCCGCTCCAATTTCTTCATGATTTCTTCGGCACCTGCCCTACGGCGGTTGCAACACGGCGGATGCAAAAAGGGCCGCACCTTGCGGCACGGCCCCTTTTCAGCGCTGTTGCGGGACGTGTCAGTCGCCGCCGTTGTTGTTGCCGCCCGAGTTACCGGGATCGTCGTCTTGGCCGTCGCCGTCCACATCCTCGGACCCGTTGCCCGCACCGGCGTTGGCGGACGCGTTCGATGCGGCGTTCGACGAGGCATTGCCCCGTCCATTGCCGTTACCATTGCCGTTACCGTTGGAATTGGCGCTGGCATCCGGGTCATCGCCGCGATCATCGTCGTCGCGACCCTCGGCATCATCCGTGTTATCGGCAGAGGAAGACCCGGACGCCGCGCCCGATGCTGTCCCCGATGCCGCTGCCGACCCATCGTCCGAGGTCTGGGTCGCGCCGCCCGTGGCACCGGACTGCGCCGTCCCAGAGGTCGTGGCGCCAGAATCCGACCCGGTCGCGCCCGCGCCACTGCCCGTAGTCGCACCAGCGGTTGCGCCTGTGTTCGAGCCTGCGGTTGCGCCCAATGTCGCGCCAGCGCCAGCCCCAGAGCCAGCAGTTGTGCCAGAGGTCACGCCGGCCGCGCCGGTGGTTGCGCCAGCGGTCGCCCCTGTGGCTGTGTCAGTGGTCACGCCTGCGGCTGTCACACCGTTGGCACCGGCAACGTTCGCCGAGACACCGGGGACATCGGTCTCATCGTTCTGCTTCATGTAGAAGAATGCGATGCGGCCCCTTGCCACCTCGGGTCTCACGTCAACGATGACGCGCTGGACCTGTTCGTCGGGCATCTGCTGCACCTGAATGACGCGGCCCAGCTCAACACCGTCGGCTGTGCGGACCTCTTGACCCAGCATCGGGCTTGCGGCTTCGACCGAGGCTGCCTCGACCTCGCCAGGGATCGACACGGGCGTGCCGGCCGGGACCGTCTCGGTGATGGCGGCAAAGGAAACCTCACCGTCGACATCGGGCAGTTCCAGCACAGCGGCCGACGCCCCGGTGGCCAAGGCCAGCGGAGCCGCGCCGGCGAGAAGGGAAACGAGGGCTGCGGTCTTGATCATACGATTGGTCAACTTGCTACTCCTGTTTTCTGCGGGGCCCGGGATCGACGTGCGGCGCCTAGGCCCGCCTGCTTTCCCGGGCGTCACCCTCTCAACCAGTGACCCCTGCAATGGTTTCTGGGTTTTATTTGCTGTTTTTCGCGGGTTGGCAGGAACCGCTGGTCAGGGGCGTGCACAGGTGCCGCACCGAACCGCCCGCGGGCGCGCCGCCCTTGGCAAGACCACCCCGCCCACCCTATAAGCGCCCGACATCAGCGAAAGGACGCAGCATGCGGACCGCAAAGATCACCCGCAAGACCGCCGAGACCGAGATCGTCGTGGACATCGACCTTGACGGCAGCGGCAGCTACGACAACCAGACCGGCGTGGGCTTTTTCGACCACATGCTGGACCAGTTGGCGCGGCACTCGCTGATCGACATGACCATCCGCGCGACCGGCGATCTGCACATCGACGACCACCACACGGTCGAGGATACCGGCATCGCGCTGGGTCAGGCGCTGGCACAGGCGCTGGACGACAAGCGCGGCATCCGCCGCTATGGCGCCTGCCTGCTGCCGATGGATGATGCGCTGGTGCGCGCGGCGCTGGACCTGTCGGGGCGGCCCTATCTGGTGTGGAACGTCGATCTTCCCACACAGCAGATCGGCCGGTTCGATTGTGAATTGGTGCGCGAGTTCTTTCAGGCCTTCGCGACCCACGGCGGCATCACCCTGCATGTGGACGCGCTGCACGGCATCAACAGCCACCACATCGCCGAAGCGGCCTTCAAGGCCGTGGCCCGCGCCCTGCGCGACGCGGTCGAGACCGACCCGCGCAAGGCCGATGCGATCCCCTCGACCAAAGGGGCGCTGTGACGTGCTGACGGCGCTTATCGATTACGACAGCGGCAACCTGCATTCCGCCGAGAAAGCCTTCCAACGGATGGCGCAGGAGGTGGATGCCGGGCAAGTGGTGGTGACCTCGGACCCCGACGTCGTGCGCGGCGCCGATCGCATCGTGCTGCCGGGCGACGGCGCGTACCCGGCCTGCCGCCGCGCGCTGGACGCCGTGCCCGGCATGTTCGAGGCCGTGCAAGAGGTCGCCATCACCCGCGCCCGCCCCTTTCTGGGGATTTGCGTCGGCATGCAGATGATGGCCACCACGGGGCACGAATACAGCGAAACGCCCGGCTTTGACTGGATCGGCGGCGACGTGGTGCCGATCCGGCCCGCCGACCCGGCGCTGAAGGTGCCGCATATGGGTTGGAACGATCTGGTGGTGGACATCCCCCACCCGGTGATGGAGGGCATCCCGCCCGGCGCCCACGCCTATTTCGTGCACAGCTATCATATGGCGGTGGCCGACGCCGCATCCCACCGGATCGCCCATGTGGATTACAGCGGCGATATCACCGCCATCATCGGGCGCGACAATCTGCTGGGCATGCAGTTTCACCCCGAGAAAAGTCAGGCCGACGGTCTGCGCATGATCGCCAATTTCCTGCGTTGGACCCCCTGAAGGGGCTGCCGGCAACTGCGCCTTGGATCAGCCCCTGACGTCGGCCCCCTACTTCAGCTTTTGCCAGCTTTGCGAGCGACAGAACGGCCCGACGCAGCCCGACACCTTCAGGTTGCCGCCGCTGACGCTCATCTTCGAGCGGTAGGTCTTGTCGCGGTCCGGCGCCCAGATCTTGCCGCCCGCGAACGATCCGTCGGACCGCTCGGCCATGTCCCAGACGATGGGTTTGCCCACATGCTCGTAATCGGTGCGCTTGGCGTTGTTCTTGTCATAGGCGGCCATGATCGTGCCGCAGGCCTTGGCCGGGCTTTTGGCGCAAGGGCCCATTTTGACGTGCAAAAAGCCCCCGGTATCGCCGCGTTCGGTCTGATAAACACCCATGGGCGGGGCCGCCTGTAGCGCGGATGCAAACATCACGCCAAAGAACGCGGCTGTTAAGGTTTTACGCATTGTGGTCGTCCTCCCTGACGGTTTAGCTGGCAGTCTGCTCGGCGAGCGGCCCCACGGGCAAGACTGACGTGGGGTCGCTCTGCGGCTTGCCCTTTTATCCGGTGGTCCGGGTGCTGGCGCCTTGCCTTATCCTCCGGACCGCTCGACCCGCGCGGGACGCTGGCCATTTCGGGCCGTTCGTGCCAAAGGGCGGCACGGCAACTGGAAAGGCACACGTCAATGATCCTCTACCCCGCCATCGACCTCAAGGACGGCCAATGCGTCCGGCTTTACAAAGGCGAAATGGATGAAGCGACGGTCTTCAGCGACGATCCAGCCGCACAGGCCCGCGCCTTTGTCGAGGCGGGGTGCGCGTGGCTGCATCTGGTCGATCTGAACGGCGCGTTCGAAGGTCGGCCCGTCAACGCCGCCGCGGTCGAGGCCATTCTGGCCGCCGTCGACGTGCCCGCCCAACTTGGCGGCGGCATCCGCGACATGGCCACCATCGAGGCATGGCTGGACAAGGGCATCCGCCGCGTCATCCTTGGCACGGTGGCCGTGGAAAACCCCGATCTGGTGCGCGAAGCCGCCCGGGCGCATCCGGGCCGGGTCGCTGTCGGCATCGACGCGCGGCACGGCAAGGTCGCCACCCGCGGCTGGGCCGAGGAGACCGAGGTCGACGCCACCGATCTTGCCCGCCAGTTCGAAGACGCCGGCGTGGCCGCGATCATCTACACCGACATCAACCGCGACGGCGCCATGCAGGGGCCCAACATTTCGGCCACGGCGGCCCTGGCCAACGCGGTGTCGATCCCGGTGATCGCCTCGGGCGGGGTCTCGTCGCTGGATGATCTGATTTCGCTACGCAACAGCGGCGCGCCCTTGGATGGCGCGATTTCGGGGCGGGCGCTGTACGACGGCGCGCTTGATCTGAAAGAGGCGCTGCGGGTTCTGGCCTGACAAAAGGCGCCCCGGCCTAAGGCGGGGGCGTCAGCACCTCCGCGCCACCCCGGCGCGAAGACCGGGGGCAAGCCGGTCCGACCTGCCCCCGCACTTATGTCGCGTGGGTAAGCGGGCTTACTGAACCGCTTTTTCGGTCAGTTTTTCCAGCGCCTCTTCCATTTTCTTCACGTATTCGGCGTCATCGTCGATGTTCATATCGTCGAAGATTTCGTCGACCTCTTCATAGACCACGCGGGTCTCGTCGGAGACGGGATCGCGGTAGACCAGCACCCGCAGCGGCAGCACCAGACCGGCCAGCGGGTCGGCGTTCATGGCAGGCGTGCCCAGCTTGGGGTTGCCAAAGATCAAAAGCTCGGCCTCGTGCATGCCAAGCCCGGCCTCTTCGGCGCCTTTGGTGTGATCGACGCGGGCGAAGACGGTCGCTCCGGCCTCGTTGACGGCGTTTTCCAGCGCGTCCATCACCTCGGCCACGGGCTTGTCGGTGCTGCGGCTTTCAAAGTCGTCGCCCAATGCGCTGGCGCTGCCGGCGGCCAGCGAGGCCACAAGGGCACCGGCGGCGACGCGCGCGGCGACATGGCGTGTGGCGGGGAACAAACGAGCCAGAAAATCGGTCATGGAAAAGTCTCCTGTCGGGACGCGCGCCGGACCGGGTGGCCCTGTCGCGGCCCCGTTCGGACCGCGGCGCTCTGCGTCGGTTTCGCTTCCCAACGCAGGCTGCGGGGCGGTCGTTCCCCCCTTATTTGGCCCCCCTAGTTTGGGCTGGCCAGACCGGGGGCCTATCCGTAGAAAGGCGCCACCACAGGCCCGGCAGGGTCGCCCCCCTTCCTATTCGCCCGATCAGACGGACCAAACCGACCAGACCGACCAACACCCGGAGCCCCCATGCTGAAGACCCGCATCATCCCCTGTCTCGACGTCAAGGACGGGCGTGTCGTCAAAGGCGTCAATTTCGTCGATCTGATCGACGCGGGCGATCCGGTGGCGGCGGCGCAGGCCTATGACGCCGCCGGCGCGGACGAGCTGTGTTTTCTGGACATCAACGCCACCCATGAAAACCGCGGCACGATGTACGATCTGGCCACCCGTACCGCCGAGCAGTGCTTCATGCCGCTGACCATCGGCGGCGGCGTCCGCACCCCCGAGGATGTGCGCGCGCTGCTGCTGGCGGGTGCCGACAAGGTCAGCTTCAACTCGGCTGCGGTGGCCGACCCCGACGTGGTCGCCCGTTCAGCGGATCGGTTCGGCAGCCAGTGCATCGTCGTCGCCATCGACGCGCGGACCGTATCCCCCGGCAAGTGGGAGATTTTCACCCACGGGGGCCGCCGCGCCACCGGCATCGACGCCGTCGAATTTGCCCGGCTGGTCACCGCCAAGGGCGCGGGCGAGATCCTGTTGACCTCGATGGACCGGGACGGCACCCGGGCGGGCTTCAACCTGCCGCTGACCCGCGCGGTCTCGGACGCGGTCAGCGTGCCGGTCATCGCCTCGGGCGGGGTGGGCACGCTGGATCATCTGGTCGAAGGGGTGACCAAGGGCGGCGCCTCGGCGGTGCTGGCGGCCTCGATCTTCCATTTCGGCGACCACACGGTGGGCGAGGCCAAGGCCCACATGGCCCGCGCCGGAATTCCCGTCCGTGAGACCGGCGGCAATACCCCGCCCGCCGATGAGGCCGCGCAGGCCGCCGCCGACACCGCCGAAAGGACTCTGTAATGCAAACGCTCGACGCCCTCGCCCAACTGGCCCGCACCATCGAGGCCCGCAAGTCCGCCGATCCCGACGGCAGTTGGACGGCGAAACTTCTGGCCAAAGGCCCCGACAAATGCGCCGAGAAATTCGGGGAAGAGGCTGTTGAGGCCGTCGTCGCCGCCGTGCGCGGCGATCCCGCCCATCTGACAGCCGAGGCCGCCGACGTGGTCTTTCACCTGCTGGTCATGTGCGCCGCCCGCGACGTCAGCCTCGACGACATCGCCGCCGAACTTGACCGTCGTGCCGGCACCTCGGGCCTGACCGAAAAGGCTGCCAGACCGTCCGACGCCGGATAGGGGCAAGGCGTGCCGGTCCTGCCGGTGGTTCGGGGTGCTGCGCGTCCAGATGCTGATCAGACACCCGGGCGCTTGGAACCTTTTCGCGCGGCCTCGATCAAACGCGGATACTCGACCTTCGGACACCGGTTCTGGATCACGTCCAGCCCCGCCGCCCGCGCTTTTTCGGCAGCGCCCGCGTGACTTACGCCGATCTGCGTCCAGATCGCGCCCGGAAGGTCACGCATCGACAGGGCGGCATCGACCACTTCGGGCACGGCCTCGGACCGGCGGAAGATGTCGATCACGTCAACAGGCTCGTCAATCGAGGCCAGATCGGGCTGCACCACCTCGCCAAACAGCGTCTGTCCGGCCAGCCCCGGGTTGACCGGAATCACCCGGTAGCCTTTTTGCATCAGGTAAAGCGACACATAATGGCTGGGCCGCGCCGGATTGGCCGACGCCCCGACGCAGACGAAGGTTTTCGCGCGGGTCAGCACATCACGGATCATGTCGTCGGAATTTTCATGGGTCATGCAGGGAATATTAATGCGGCGGGCGTAACAAACAAGCCATCGGCCATTTTACTGACGGCGCAGGGTCACGTGGCAGCGTGCACATAAAAATGCGCCCGGACCATGAGACCGGGCGCAAGTTACGGAACGAGGGACAGTACAGTTGGACGCGAAGTTCCGCATCGCGCCCATGCGTTAATAGATAGTGACGGCAAGCAGCGTGCCAATGGGCGCTCATCGAATCGTGAAGTCGGGGGGTGACGGTAGACGGCAGCGTGACGACCGAAAACGGCATTACGACAACCGGGCGTGACGATCGGGGCCGGACCCGCCCCTTAGCAGTTCCGGCTGGCGTAAAGCGCCACGGCGGCGGCGTTCGAGACGTTGAGCGATCCGAAACTGCCCGCAGCGTCGATCCGCACCAGTTGGTCGCAGGTCTCTTTGGTCTTGTCGCGCAGGCCCGGCCCCTCGGCGCCCAGAACCAGCGCGATGGCGCGGTCGCCCTGCCCGGCAAGTGCCGCGCCAAGGGTGGTGTCGGCCTCGCCGTCGAGCCCGATCAACAGATAGCCCATGTCGCGCAGGCTTCGCATCGCATCCGACAGGTTGCGCACCCGCAGATAGGGCATCCGCTCCAGCGCCCCCGACGCCGTCTTGGCCAGCGCCCCGGTTTCCGGTGCCGAGCTGCGGGCCGGCGCGATCACGCCCTGCGCGCCCAGCACCTCGGCCGAGCGCAGGATCGCGCCCACGTTATGCGGATCGGTCACCCGGTCCAGCAGGATCAGCCGGGGTGCGCCCCCGGATGTATCGCCGAATGTGTCGCCGGATGCATCGTTGGGCCCCTCGGGCCGGATCGCCACGCCCTCCAGCCCGCCCCAGTCCAGCGGCTTGACCTCTAACGCGGCACCCTGATGCACCGACTCGGGCGCGATCGGGGCCGAGAATTTGCGCGGATCGACCATCTCGGGTTCGATCCCCGCGACGGCGATCGCCTCGGCCAGCTTGTCGGCGGCGTTCTTGGTGACCATAAGACGCAGCCGTTTGCGAGCCGGGTTCATCAGCGCGTCGCGCACAGCGTGCAGGCCGAACAGCCAGACCGTCTCGGCGGCGCTGGCCTTGCGGGAGCGTTCCTTGTCGACAACCCAAGTGGGTTTCTTTCCGGATCTGGCGGTCATGGCGCACCCTTTCATTCGATGCCGTCCTGTGCCACGCCCCGGCCCATGCCGCAAGAGCGAGCCGCCGCCATCGCTGGCCGCCCGCGCGATGGGTCGCCAGCAATGGCGCCTGATTTCACGGGGCGCAACACCCCGGCGACAACGCCTATCAGCCCGCCCTGCCTGACCGGAACCGGAACGGTCGCAAAAACCCTCCGCCCGCCCGGATTTGCGGTTGACGGTGAAAGGGTGCGACGGTATTTCCCCCGTGCTGACCGGGATTGCCGGTCAATGGGCGACGGGCTGCAAGGTGCGGCAGCGGACTGTAACTCCGCCGGGGAGACCCACGCCTGGTTCGATTCCAGGGTCGCCCACCATTTACCTTTCCCAGATATTCGCGACCGGGCCGCTTTTTGCGCCCTTTGCCGGGCCGCGCGCCTTTAACTGGCGGCGGCCAGAAGGCTGGCGTTGCCTCCGGCGGCGGTGGTGTCGACGCAGACGTGGCGCTGGATAGTGCAGCGCGGGGTGATATCGGCCTCGGTCATCAGGGGGATCAACGCGCCGTCGCGGGCGGCCAATGCCTGCCTTTGGGCCCGCAAGTGCTGAGGATCTGCGCGGCTGGCCACCCCGTCCAGACCGGTCAGCATGCGCAAGGCCTCCGGCGACAGCGTGCCGTCGATGGCGTCCGCGCCAGTGACACCGCTGGCCACCTGGATCGCCGCGCAGCCCGCGGCCTGCGCTTGGCGGGCCTGGGCGTCGGCGGTCTTGGCGTCCGGTCCCAGACACAGGATCGTGCCCCGGGCCAGCGTCGTCAGCCGGTTGGATTCCCCCGTAGGCCCCGGCAGGTCACAGACCGACAGCACCGCACGCGGCTGGGCCGCGCGGTCCAGCAGACGTTGCACATCCTCGGGGCGGACATGGGCTGACCCGCTGTCGGGAGCGTCGTGGGTCCCTTCACGACGCACGTCCTCGCCCTTCCCCAGCAAAGCCCCGCCCGCGCCCTTCGTGAACCGTGGCACATAATCCGGCCCCCCCGCCTTGGGGCCCGTGCCCGACAGCCCCTCGCCGCCGAAGGGCTGCGAGCCGACGATGGCGCCGATCTGGTTGCGGTTCACATAGACGTTGCCCGCCTTGATGCGCCCCGTCACCGCCTGCACCCGGTCGTCGATCCGCGAATGCACACCGAACGTCAGCCCGTAGCCGGTGGCGTTCACCGCATCGACGACCTCGTGCAGCGCCTCGGCCTCGTACGAGGCGACATGCAGGATCGGCCCGAACACCTCGGATTCCAGATCGTCGATGCCATCGACGCGGATCAGGGTCGGGGCCACGAAATGGCCGGTGGAAGGCGTCTCGCCCTGCCACAGAACGCGCCCCTCGGCCCGGGCGCGGTCGACATGGGCGTCGATGCGGGCCTTCGCCTCAGCATCGATCACCGGGCCGATGTCGGTGGCGTGGGACCAGGGATCGCCCAGACGCAACTCGGCCATCGCGCCGGTCAGCATCGACAGGAACGGCCCCTCGACATCACGCTGGACATAGAGCATCCGCAGCGCCGAGCATCGCTGCCCCGCCGATTGAAACGCCGAGATCACGATGTCGCGCACCGCCTGCTGCGGCAGCGCCGTGCTGTCGACGATCATGGCGTTCAGCCCGCCTGTCTCGGCGATCAGCGGCGCGTCGGGGGCCAGCGCGTCGGCCATCGCGCGGTTGATCCCCACCGCCGTCCCGGTCGAGCCTGTGAAGCACAGCCCGTCCACCCGAGGCGCGCTGGCCAGCGCCGCCCCCACCTCGGCGCCGTGGCCGGGCAAAAGCTGCAAGGCCGCGCGGGGCACGCCGGCGTCATGCAGCAATCGCACCGCCAGATGGGCCACCAGCGGCGTGGCCTCGGCGGTTTTGGCCAGAACGGCGTTGCCGGCGGCAAGGGCCGCCGCGATCTGCCCGGTGAAAATCGCCAGCGGGAAGTTCCACGGCGAGATACAGGCGAAGGTGCCCAGCGCGGGGGCGTCCAGATCGGCGATGCGGGCCGCGTAATAGCGCAGGAAATCCACGGCCTCGCGCAGCTCGGCGATGCCATCCAGCGGGGTCTTGCCGGCCTCACGGGTCAGAAGGGCCAGAAACTCGCCGGTGGCCTCTTCGTAAAGATCGGCGGCGTCGGTCAGGATTTGCGCCCGGCGCTCGGGGTCCGCCTGCCAAGGCTGCGCGGCCCCGAGCGCCTGCGCCACATCCGCAGCCGTTGCAAGCCGGGCAAGGCCCACGACTTCGGACGGGTCGGCGGGGTTGTAAATCGTCACCTGCTCGGACGTCAGCGGGGGATGGGCGGGTTCGGCATCCGAGCCGCCGGCCACCAGCGGCGCGGCCTGCCACTGTGCGCCAGAGAAAGGGCCGCGAAGACCCTCGAGCCGGTGCAGATCGACCGGGTCGTGCAGATCCCAGCCTTGGGAATTGACGCGCTCGGGCTGATAGAGGTCGCGCGGCGGGGTGATGATATCCGCCTCGACACCCGCCCCCTGCCCGTCATCAAGCCGGTCGAACGGGTCGGCGGCGATGGTTGCGGCGGGAATATCGTCGTTGACGATCTGATTGACGAACGAGCTGTTGGCCCCGTTCTCCAGCAGCCGCCGCACCAGATAGGCCAGCAGATCGCGATGCGCCCCCACCGGCGCGTAGATCCGGCAGCGGGTGCCGTGCCGGCGCAGGACCAGATCGTGCAGCGCCTCGCCCATGCCGTGCAGCCGCTGGAACTCGTAGACCGCCGGATCGGCGCCCATCTCAAGGATCATCGCCACGGAATGGGCGTTGTGGGTGGCGAATTGCGGGTAGATCCGGTCGGTCATGTTCAACAGACGCCGGGCACAGATCAGATAGGCCGCGTCGGTGGCGGGCTTGCGGGTGAAGACGGGAAAGCCCGCCAGCCCCTCGACCTGAGCGCGCTTGATCTCGGTGTCCCAATAGGCGCCCTTGACCAGACGGACCATGATGCGGCGGTCGGTCTCTTCCGCCAGTGCGTGCAGCCAGTCCAGAACCGCACCGGCCCGCTTGCCATAGGCCTGCACCACCACGCCGAAGCCGTCCCAGCCGGCAAGAGCCGGGTCGCGCAGCACGGCCTCGATCACGTCCAGCGACAGGTCCAGCCGGTCGGCCTCTTCGGCGTCGATGTTCAGGCCCATGCCGCCATCGCGGGCCATATGCGCCAGTTCGGACAGGCGCGGCACCAGTTCGGCCATCACCCTGTCACGCTGGGATTGTTCGTATCGCGGATGCAGCGCCGAGAGCTTGACCGAGATGCCGGGCCGGTCGCGGATATCGCCGCCGGACCCAGTGCTCGCCAAATGGCGGATCGCATCGGCATAGGCGTCGAAGTAAGCGCGGGCGTCGGCTTGGGTGATCGCGGCCTCGCCCAGCATGTCATAGGAATGGGTATAGCCCTGCGCCCGGCGTTTGCCGCCCCGGTCGACCGCCGCTGCGATGGTCTCGCCCAGCACGAACTGCCGGCCCATTTCCTTCATCGCCCGCTGGACGGCGACGCGGATCACCGGCTCGCCCATCCGGCGCACGGCCCCCCGCAGGACCGAGGCCACGCCGGTCCCGTCCTGCAACACCTTGCCGGTCAGCATCAGCGCCCATGTCGAGGCATTGACCAGTGACGAGCTGGAGCGCCCCAGATGGTGCCCCCATTCCGAGGGCGCGATCTTATCCTCGATCAGCGCATCGATGGTTTCGGCGTCGGGCACCCGCAGCAAAGCTTCGGCCAGACACATCAGCGCGATGCCCTCTTCGGTCGAAAGACCGTATTCGGCCAGAAACACCTCCATCAGACCGGGAGAGTCGCTGCGGCGGATATCCTTGACCAGCCCTTCCGCCCGCATCCCGGCCCGCGCCCGCAGGTCCGCATCCGGCCCGTCGGCCCGGATCATACTGTCCAGAACGGTGGCCTCGTCGGCCAGATGCTGCTGGCGAATGGTCTTTCGCAACGCGGTCAATGTCGGCATGGCGACGCTCCTTCCACCTGTGCAGATAATGCTGATGGAAATATAGGGCGAAACAGGATAGATGCTGGTCTGAATATGCCGATTTCACAGCACTATCGAACTTACATTTACCCGCTAATCCGTCAAAAGGTCTGCCATCATGGACGAAACGACCCAATTGGACCAGATCGACCGCAAGATCATCCACGAGCTGGAGCGTGACGGCCGGATGTCCTTTTCCGAGTTGGCCCGCCGGGTCGGTCTTTCGAAGACGCCCTGTCAGGTGCGCCTGCGCCGTCTGCGCGAGGCGGGGTATATTCTGGGCTTCAAGGCCATCGCGGACCCGGCAAAGCTGGGCCTCGATCACATCGCCTTTCTCGAGGTACGTCTGTCGGACACCACCGAGCCTGCGTTGCAGGCCTTCAACACCGCCGTGCGGGCAGCGTCTGAAATCGAACAATGTCACATGATCGCAGGCAGTTACGACTACCTGCTGAAGATCCGCACCCGCGACATCCGCGGCTATCGCCGGTTTCTGGCCGACGTGGCCTCGAACCTGCCCTATCTGGCCAACACCTCGACCCATGTCTCGATGGAGGCCGTCAAGGACGAGACCTTTCGCGGCTAACCCGCCGCCCCTTTAGGGTCGCGAAAATATCCCCGCCGGAGGCACCCCCAAAGCCGCACGCGCGCAGATCTCAGCCCTTTTGCAAAAACGCCTGCATCCGTTCCAGTGCGCGGGCGATGTTCTCGCGGCTGTTGGCATAGCTCAGTCGGATATACCCCTCGCCCAGCGTGCCGAAATCCGGCCCGCCGATGGTGGCGACGCCGGCGTCCTCCAACAGGGCCGAGGCCAGCGGCTTGGCTTGCCAGCCGGTGCCGGTGATGTTGGGAAAGGCGTAAAAGGCGCCCTTGGGGCGGACGCAACTGACCCCCTCGATCGCGTTCAGACCGCTGACCACAAGCTCGCGCCGGGCGTCGAACTCGGCCAGCATGGCAGCTACCGCGTCTTGCGGGCCGCGCAGCGCCTCAAGGGCGGCGAACTGTGCAGGCGCGTTGACGCAGGACCAGCAGTTCACCGCCAGCTTGCGCGCATAGCCGATCAGCGCGTCGGGCCACAGCGAATAGCCCAGCCGCCAGCCCGTCATCGCATAGGTCTTGGACCAGCCGTTCAGCAGGATCAGCCGGTCGCGGATCGACGGGTAGCTCAGCAGGCTGACGTGCTGCTCGCCGTCATAAAGCATCTGGTCGTAGATCTCGTCGGACAGGATCGCGACGTCGGGCCATTCTTCCAGCCCCGCCACCAGCCGGTCGATCTGATCTTTCGGGGTGACGCCGCCGCAGGGGTTGGCGGGTGAGTTCAGGATCAATAGCCGGGTGCGCGGCGTGATCAGCGACAGCATCTCGTCGGCCGAGACGGCAAAGCCGTTCTCCTCGCGGATCGGCACGGGGATCGGGGTGGCGCCGGTGAACTCGATCATCGAGCGATAGATGGGAAAGCCGGGATCGGGATAGAGGATCTCGGCCCCCGGCTCGCCGAACATCAGGATGGCGGCAAACATGGTGACCTTGCCGCCGGGCACGATCATGACGTTGCCGGGGTCGGTCTCGACCCCGTGGCGGCGGTGCAGATCGGCGCAGACGGCCTCGCGCAGGGGCTGGATGCCGGTGGCGGGCGTATAGCCGTGTTCACCGTCGCGAAGCGCCTTCACGGCGGCTTCGACGATATGCTCCGGTGTCGCGAAATCGGGCTGGCCGATGCCAAGGTTGATGACGTCACGGCCCGCGGCCGCCAACTCGCCCGCGCGGGCCAGCACGGCAAAGGCGTTCTCTTCTCCGATACGGTCGAAACCTGCGATGGTCTTCACGCTGCATCCTTTCACGGCAGTTGCGGCGTGATCCTAGCGGGCCGGCCCTTAGGGCAAAAGCGCGGATTGGCGGGAAAACTCGGCCGTCTCTTCGGTGTTGTCGTCATAAAGCACGCGGATGCTGACCTGCTGGACCGATCCGGGGGCTTGGGTGAAATAGGGCAGCCGCCCCTCGGCCTTGATGGCGTTGGGCTGGGGGCTGTCGGTATAGCACGGCTCCATCGTCCAGGGGGTGTCGGGGGGCGCGCCGTTCAGCCCGTAGAAGACGCCGTGCAAGCCGCAACGCCAGGATTCCAGATGGGTCAGATAGACCAGATCCTGCCCGTTGAACTCGCGGATGGCGATCCAGTTGGCCTTGGTGGCCGACAGGATCGGCTTGACCTCCAGCGCGGTCAGAAAGCGGCCCGTGGCAATCTGGTCTTCCGGGGGCGGCATCGGGGTTTGCGTCGGCGCCGGCGTCCCTGTCGGGGCCACGTCCTGCCCACCCGCGATCTGGACACCCGCGGTCTGGAGGGGGGGCGCGCCCTTGTCGATCAGACCGAACCCAGTCAGCGACAGCATTGCGAAGGCGATCAGTTCAAGCATCTGTGCGTCTCCCTTTCGGGTGTCGGAGGGGGCCCTTGGCCGCGCCCAAATGCCGGAACACACGGGCTGCAACAAACGGGCCGAAATAACTTGATGCGTCGAAATCATCGACGCTTTGTCCCCGGCGCCTTGTGTCCTATAGTCGGCAAAAATCGCACTCGAGGCAAGTTTCCGGCATGACAGACACCCAACAACGCCCTTTCAATGTCCTGGCGGTGGTGCAGGCCGGGCGGCTGGAATACGAGGCTGCGCTGTTCGCCGTGTCCTTCCGCGCCGCCAATCCCGATTTCGCCGGGCGTCTGATTTTTGCCGAACCGCAACCCGGTCCCCTGTGGGGCGATGACGACCCGCGCATTCAGGACCCGGCGGTGCGGCAGTTGCTGCTGGATCAGGGCGCCGAGATCCTGCCGTTCCAGTCCCGCCATTTCGGCGCGGCCTATCCCAACGGCAACAAGATCGAGGCACTGTCCGTCCTGCCCCCCCAAACACCGTTTGTCTTTTTCGACACCGACACGCTGCACCTTGGCCCGCTTGCCGATGTCCCCTTCGATTTCGACCGGCCCAGCGCCTCGATGAAGCGCGAGAATACCTGGCCGGTGCTGGAGCTTTACGGCCCCGGCTACGCACAGACGTGGCGTTCGCTTTACGATCAGTTCGGGCTGGAGTTCGAGACCTCGCTCGACATGGACCAGCCGGACGAGCATTGGGAACGCTATCTGTATTTCAACGCCGGCTGGTTCTTCCATTCCGACCCGCGCAAATTCGGCGAGCTATTCACCCAATACGCGCTGGACATCCGCGACACCCCCCCGCCCGAACTTGTCTGCCAGCCGCTTTACCCGTGGCTGGACCAGATCGCGCTGCCGCTGGTCATCCACGCGCTTGGCGGCGGGCGCCATACCCTGCCAGAGGGGCTGCTGGATGGGTCCGTCACCTGCCACTGGCGGGTGCTGCCGCTGGCCTACGCCCGCGAGACGGACCGCGCGATCGACACGCTGGAGTCCGTGAGTGCGCCCAACCGCATCAAGAAGGTGCTGAAAGCCTATGACCCGTTCCGGCGGATGATCTTTCAGGGCAAGGGCCGCAAGGTGCGCGACATGTTCGACCGCGACGCGCTGCCCCGCAAGGAACAGCAGATCCGCAACCGCATCAAGAAGGCGCGGTTGTGGATCAGGTGACGCGCTTGTGCCGCCCCGCGACATGACGTTAGGCCCCGTAACGGGCCCCGTGGCCCCCCGCCATGCCGGCAGGGCCGGCAGCGCGGATCACTCCAACTCGTAGACGACCGAGACCCCGGCCTCGACGCTCAACTCGCCCTCGGCGATGGGCGCAGGGCCCGAGGATCGGGCCATCTCCATCATCATCGGACGCGGCCCGCTGCGGTCCGCCGATTCGTTCATCGACACCAGTTTGCCAAGCTGCTGTCCTGCGGCCATGGCATAAAGTTCGGCCTTGCGCCGGGCGTCGGCCACAGCGCGGCGGCGGGCTTCGTCCTTGGTGTCCTCGGGGTCCTGCAAGCCGAAACTCAGCCCCTGAAACTCGTTGGCGCCGGCGCTGACCACCGCGTCCAGAATGCTGCCCAGCTTGGCCAGATCGCGGATGCGGACCGTCACAGTGTTGCGCGCCTGAAATCCGGTGATCTCGGGCGGGGTTTCCGGCCCGTTGCGCCGCCCCTCCCAGACCGGGTTCAGCGACAGGTTCAGCGTCTGCACATCGCGCGGGGCGATCCCGGCTTCGTTCAGCACCCGTAGGGTTTCGGTCATGCGGCTTGTGTTGAGGTCCAGCGCCTCGCGGGCCTGCTTGCCATGGGCGGTGACGCCAAGGGTGATGACCGCCATGTCCGGGGCCACCTCGACCACGCCGCGGCCCTCGACACTCAACGTGGCCCGTTCCAACGCCCATGCGCCTGCAGGGGCCAGCCCTGCGGGCAACGCGAGCAGTAGAGCAAGCGGCAGCGCGAAGAGCCGGCCCTTCGCCCGGCGCGGGGGGG
>SWCD01023181.1_pt1 | contig 26187 bp, 26 predicted proteins | sample 4693011 | NCBI WGS metagenome assembly SWCD01 (sample SAMN10267278, study PRJNA491770) | bioreactor metagenome | isolation source: DHS bioreactor inoculated with marine | place: Japan: Omine Ridge, Nankai Trough | reverse complement strand
ACCATCGCCTGCCTGCTCGCCAACACGCTCACCGCCACCGCCCGGGCCAACGGGCTCGCCGAACCGGAGGGCCTGACCGCCTGAGCGGCGGCCGGGCGCGGCGGCGGGGGCTGGGGTGTGGTCGGCCGCGTTCGGATTGTTCGATATTGGCGGCGGATCTGCCGATCTGGCGTGCACCCTTGAGGTGTTCGGTGCGATTTGTCCGGGCTCGCCCTGTTTCGCAGCGCCCCGGTGCCGGCCGCCGCGGGCCGCTGCGTCTCTGCCCAAGGCGCAAGGGCGGCGGGGGTTGTGGGGCTGTCGGGAATGGATGCGTGCCGTCAGTCCGTCGCTGGCCGCGGGGTGACCGGGACCATCGTGCCGGTCAGGGTGGCGATATGGACGAGGGTGCCGTCGGTGTCGGCCCAGACGTCGGCGGCGACCGTCATCAGCCGCCGGCCCGGGCGCAGCACCCGGCCCTCGGCGATCAGGCGGTGCCCGCGCGCCGGGGCCATCAGGTTGATCTTGATCTCGGCGGTGACCACCTCGGCGCCTTCCGGCATCAGGCTGAGCGCGGCGTAGCCGGCGGCGCTGTCGCCGATCGAAAAGGTGAGCCCGGCATGGCCGACCCCGTGCTGTTGCCGTGCGCCCGGCGGGATGGTGGAGACGATCCGGCAAAAGCCGGGGTCGACCGCGTCGAGGCTGGCCCCGAGGGTCTGCATCATCGTCTGTGCGGCGAAGGAGGCGCGCACGACCGCGGCGAAGGCGGGGTTGAGTGGGACGAATGTGGTCATGCGGGCAGGATGGCAGGACGCGCAGCGCAGGGGAAGCCCGGCGTGGCGCCGGACCGGGGTGGCGATGACGTCGGGGCACGGGGTGGGGCCGAGACCGGCGCGACAGGCCTGCGGGGCGGGGTTCGCGCGGGCCTCGCGGCAGGAGACGATATCGGGACGCGCAACGGCTTGCTCAGCGGGTGTGCGCCGATCCCTCGGGTCAGTTTGTTCGCGCGACGCCCTGGCGCGGCATCGGCAGCGGCCGCGGGGTCGGGCCGGTCATCACCGCGAGTGCGCGCGGGCCCATGAGGGTCGACAGCGCCGCGGCATCGGTGGCGAGGCCGCCGGTATAGGTGCCGTAGGCGGGCAGGATGATCCGGACGGCATCGACCAGCAGGCAGGGGCGCGCCCGGCCCCGGAGCCGGACTTTCGGGTGGTAGTGGCCGGAGACCTCGCCCTCGGCACCGGGCCGGGCGATATGGCGGAAGGTGAGGGGGCCGCGGGCATGGTCCGCGAGATGGGTGCCGCCAAGAGCCACCGGTCCGGGATCGTGGTTGCCCTCGATCCAGATCCAGGCGCGCCCGGCGATCAGCCGCGTCACCCAGGCGATCGCCTCCGGGTCGAGGCATCGCGCCGCCTCGTCGTCGTCGAAAGTGTCGCCGAGACAGACGACGCGCCCGGCATCGGTGGCCTCGATATCGGCTTCGAGGCGGGTGAGCGTGTCGCGGATCTCGTAGGGCGGCAACAGGGCGCCGGCGTTGCGGGCGAAACGCTGCGACCGGCCGAGGTGCAGGTCGGAGACGCAGAGGAGCGATTCGTCCGGCCACCACAGCGCGCCGGAGGGCAGCAGCGCCAGATCGGCACCGGCGAAGGTGAAACGGTAGGTGTTCATGCTTCGTTCGAAGCCTGTCGCGGCGCGGAATGCAAGCGCAAAGTCACGCCGCCAGGCGGCGGACGACCGGTTTCGTCGTGGCCACCGGGGACAGCCCCAATCGTGCCCCGGAACCGTCGCACCGACACCGGAGGCATACCCCTTTGCCGGGCCGAGTTGCCCGACCGGCCCGCCCGGCGGGTTCGACCCGGAGGCTCGGGCGTCGGGCGGTCGCGACCGAGGCGCCCTATTTCCCGACCGAGACGGTGACCATGAGAACGAACATGATCACGGTGACCAGCAGCATGACGATGGTAAGGGCGGGCAACATGGGTATCTCCTCGGGTGTCGACAGGGATGCTTCGCCCCGCAAGATAGCCCGCGGCGCAGCGACTTGGGAAGCCTTGCTTTGGGGCGGGGTGTCGCAGGGGCTCAGGCCATGACCTCGGCGAGGAAGGCGGGGAGGTTGTCGGTGTGGTAGTGGATATGCGCGGCCGGACGGGCTTCGGGGGCGACATGGACCGTGCGCATCCCCTTGGCATGCGGCACCGAGAGGTTGCGCGGGTCGTCTTCGAACATGGCGGCGGCGAGCGGGTCGAGCCCGTCGGCGGCAAAGACGGTCTCGAAGGCCTGGACATGGGGTTTCGGGTGGTATCCCGCCTGTTCGACCCCGTAGATCGCATCGAACAGCCCCGAGAGCCCGCGCGCCTCGATCACCCGCTCGGCATAGGGCACCGTGGCATTGGTGAACACGATCCGGCGTCCGGGCAGATCGCCGATCCGCGCGGCGAGGTCGCGGTCGGGGTGCAGCGGGGCGAAGGAAATGTCGTGGACCTCGTCGAGATAGGGGCCGGGATCGATGCCGTGGACCTGCATGAGACCGGCCAGCGTGGTGCCGTAGTCGCGCCAGTACGCGTGGCGCAGCCGGTCGGCCTCGGCATGCGAGACGCCGAGCGCCTCCATCACCCATTTCGTCATCTTCGCCTCGATCTGGTCGAACAGCGAGGCGGAGGGCGGATAGAGCGTGTTGTCGAGGTCGAAGACCCAGGTGGTGACGTGCGAGAAGCGTTTGGCCAGCATGGCGCGACGCTAGGCGAGGGCGGGACGGGTGGCAAGGGCGCGCGTGGGGGCCGGCCGCGTTGCCCCCCCTGTCTGTTGAGGATGTGCGATAGTGGGGTTGCGGAAGGGAGCCCGTCCCCCCCCAGGGTCCTGAGCCCGTGTGGGAGCAAGGGTCCCCTCCGCGCCGACGTCAACCTGAACAGTTGCCTGGGCCAGCCAAGAGCCCGCACGACATGGACAGGAGCCTATACCATGCCACAGACTATCATCGGCTGCGACCTCGCGCGCGGCTGGATCGATACCCACGCCCTGCCGTCCGGCGCGACCGCTCGGATCGGGAACGCCAAACGGGATCTCACCCGGTGGATCGCCACCTTGCCCGAGGACGGGCTCATCGTCTTCGAAGCCACCAGTGGCTGCGACGCGACGCTGATCGCCACGCTCGCGGCGCGCGGCATCGCCTTCGCCCGGGTCAATCCACGGCAGGCACGGGAGTTCGCCCGCGCCCTTGGCGTGCTCGCCAAGACCGACAAGGTGGACGCCCGCGTTCTCGCCGAGATGGGGCGACGACTGCCGCTCGCGGTCACCGCCCCGCCCGATCCCGTGCGCACCCGGCTCGCAGATTTCCTACGCCGTCGCAAACAGTTGGTCGAGATGCGGAAAGCCGAGAAGATGCGTCGTCACAACGCCGGACAGCCTGAGATCCGGCGCGGGATCGAGGCCATGATCGCGCTGCTCGACCGCCGCGTGACCCGGCTCGACCGCGAGATCGCCAGCCTGATCCAGGCCTGCCCCGAACTCGCTGAACAAGCCCGCCTCCTCGCCGCCGTCCCCGGCATCGGCCCCACCGTGCTGGCCACGCTGCTCGGCGAACTGCCGGAACTCGGCACCCTGTGCCGCCGCAAGATCGCCTCCCTCGCCGGGCTCGCCCCGCACGCCCGGGAAAGCGGTACCTGGCGCGGAACCCGACGCATCTGGGGCGGACGCCGCAAGGTCCGCGAGGCCCTCTACATCGCCGCCCTCACCGCCTCCAGGATGGTCCCCGCGCTCGCCGCATTGCGACAACGCATGCTCGCGGCCGGAAAGGCTCCAAAGACGATCCTCATCGCCGTCGCTCGCCAGCTCCTCGTCATCCTCAACGCCATGATCCGAGACAAACATCCAATCCGAATTGGATGAACAACACAGTTGCCCCCGGCGGAGTGCCACGAAAGGGGGGCGCGCCGCCCGGTCGACCGCGACACAGGCTGCGGGGTCGGGGCCGACGCCTTGCGCTGCAAATGGCGGTCGTGCTCCGCCGCCACACCGCCGAGGTCTCGGTGAACCGAGGAAACGGGGCGCGATTCCGGGGGGCGGGCCGCGGCCCGGGCGTGACCGGCGGCGCTTGAATGTCGCGTCGGCAGGTGCATAGTCGGGTCAAGGCGCAAAGGAGTGGTGGATGAGTGAGGCGAAACCGGCGACCAAGGACGCTTACGGGATGATCCTCGATGCGATCGACGAAGGGCTCTACCAGCCCGGCGACCGGATGGTGGAGAGCGAGCTGGCCGAGCGGTTCGGGGTGTCGCGCACACCGATCCGCGAGGCGCTGCAACGGCTCGAGACCCAGAGCCTGCTCACCCGCGACGGCCGCTCGCTGATCGTGGCCTCGCTCGATCACAACCAGCTCGCCGAGCTTTATGCGGTGCGCGCCGAGCTCGAAGGGCTCGCGGCCCGGCTCGCGGCCCAGCACGCCGCCCCCGAGGAGGTGCGGGTGCTGCGCGAGATGGTCGACGACGACCGCACCAAGATCGGCAATCCGTCCGCGCTGGCGCGCTCCAACCGGCGGTTCCACAAACAGGTGCATCTCGCCAGCCACAACCGCTACCTGGTGCAGCAGCTCGACCTCGTGCACCGGACCATGGCGCTGCTGGCGACCACCTCGCTGGCGGTCGAAGGCCGGTCGGAGACGGCGATCGCCGAGCACGACACCATCGTCGCCGCGATCGAGGCGCGCGACGGCGACGCCGCTGCGGCGGCGCTGCGGGCGCATATCTCCAGCGCGTTCGAGACCCGCCTCAGGCTCGATTCCGCCACCGACGAAACGGCCGGTTGACGCCCCAAATGTCGTGATCGCGGTGCAGATGCCCGTGGCTCGTCTTGTCCCAGTAGAACGGATCGGTGGCGATCTCGATCACCCCCTTGATCGCCGCCACCGAGGCGAGCGGCCAGTAGACGTGGAGGGTCGGCACCCATTTCATCAAGAACCGGTGTTCGTCGTCGGCAACCGCCATCATGCCGACGACGATGGTGAGCAGCTCGGACAGCGCGAAGATGCCGCCGAGGGTCCAGAACGCCGCCGGCGGCAGAACCCCCTGCAACGGATGCGGCAGGCCGAAGGCGAGCAGCCAGAAGCTCCACAGCAGCGGCGCGAGCAGGAACTGGCTGAGGGTGCCGAGGAACAGGAACTGGACGCCGAGAAACTTGCGCGGGCCGAGCTCGACGAGCAGCCGGCGCGGGTCGCGCATATGCACCCCCCAGGTCATCGCGTAGCCCTTGATCCAGCGCGAGCGCTGCTTGACCCAGGGCCAGGGGCGGCAATTGGCCTCTTCCTTGGTCACCGTGTCGATCAGCTCGGTGCGGTAGCCGTGGCGGGCGAGGCGGATGCCGAGGTCGGCGTCTTCGGTGACGTTGTGCGCGTCCCAGCCGCCGAGCTCTTCGAGGGCGGCGCGGCGAAAGAACAGGGTGGTGCCGCCGAGCGGGACCGCGAAGCCCATCTTTTCAAGCCCGGGCAGGGTGATCCGGAACCAGGCGGCGTATTCGATGGCGAAGGCCCGCGCCAGCCAGTTTTCGCGCGGGTTGTAGAAATCGAGCACGCCTTGCAGGCAGGCGAGCGACAGGCCGCGCTCGGCAAAGCGGCGCACCACCTTGTGGATCTGTGACGGTTCGGGCGCGTCTTCGGCATCGTAGACCCCGATGATCGACCCGCGGCAGAAATCGAGCGCGAAGTTGAGGGCGCGCGGCTTGGTGCGCACCGCGCCTTGCGGCACCGTCACCTGGCGCATCCAGTGCGGCAGGTCGGCGCCGGCGAGCGCGGCCCGGGTCATGGTGTCGTCGGCCTCGACGATGAGGCAGATGTCGAGCAGCTCGCGCGGGTAGTCGATCTGCGCCAGCCGGCGGACCAGACGGCCGGCGATTTCGCGCTCGCGGTAGAGCGGCACGAGGATCGAGACGGTGGGCAGGCGCAGGACATCGGCGGCCGGGGCCTGAGCGGCCGGGGCCTGCGCCGCCCGGGCGCGGCGATCGCGGTGGTAGAGCACCGCGGCCCCGACCTTGAGCCCGGTGTTGACGGTGAGGGTGAGCGCTGCCCAGGCGGTGAGCAGGGCGAAGGACAGGACCGGGGCGAGCAGCGTCAGGGCGGTGATCGAGGCGAGCACCGCGGCGCCGAAACGCCAGGTCGGCCCGATCTGCCAGGACCGGCAGCTTTCTGCGGCCGCCACGCGGGTCTCGGCACGGCCGGCGAGGGCGCGGTGGCGGGCGCCGATCAGGGCCGACTGGATGTCGCGTTCCGGCGCCACGGCGAGGCGCACCGGCCCGAAGCTCTCGGGCAGCCAGCGGGCGAAATCGGGGAACTCCGCGGGCCGTGAACAGATCACCACCGTCGCGCCGCCGACGCGCTTCCACGGCACGATGCCGCGGCGGATGCAGACCTCGGCGCCGAGGGCGTCGATCAGCCGGGTGTCGGGCGGCTCGGCCGCGAGGTCTGCCACGACACATCGGTATTGCTGCGCCAGGCCGCGGTAGAGATCCGCCTCGGTCACCATGCCGCGGGCGAGCAGGATGTCGCCAAAGCGCGCCTCTTCGCGGTGCTGGAGATCGATCGCTTCGGCGAGGTCTTCGGCGCTCAGCGCGCCCTGCGCAACGAGGATCGCGCCGAGCTGCGGGCGGCGGTTCGTGGCCGCCCGGCCGCGACCGGTGCCGGCGACGAGCTTGGGCGGGGCCATCGTCGGACCGGGCGGGCCGGTGATGCTGGGGGGCGGGGCGCGGAAGATCGTCTTGCGGGCAGGGCGCGCGGGGAAATCGACGACGTGGTCGTCGTCTGGGTGCCGCCGGGGCGCGGCGACCGGCGCGGCACCGGCCGGGGCCGGCTGCGGCCCGCCATCGCCGGCAATCGCCGCTGCGGCGGCATCGACGGACCGCGCTGTCGCCGCGGCGGCGGCCGGGGCGGCGGTGTCGAGGAACCGGGGCAGGCGCGGGTCGGGGCTCACACTCATGGCGGGAGTCGGGGTACCCGTCAAAATTGTCCAAACATTGGTGTCTGCAAGGTTAAAGCGAGCCGGGCTTCGGGCATTTCGCCGCCGGAGGGGCGGCGTGTCCTTGTGCGACGCCCGGGGCCCGGGGTCGGGCGCGGGTGTCCGCCTCAAGCGCCGGGACCGGTCGCGGTCAATGCCCGGCTATTGCCGGCACCTGACCGGCCCGGGAAACTCCCGCCATATCAATGGATTGGCGGACGTTCTTCGACGACCGGCAAGACCGCGCCCGGGCAGGACGTCAGATCCGCGCCGCCATTGCCGCGGCGAAACGCTCGAACAGGTAGTAGCTGTCCATCGGCCCGGGGCTCGCCTCGGGGTGGTACTGGACCGAGAAGACCGGGCGATCTTTCACCGCGATGCCGCAGTTCGAGCCGTCGAACAGGCTGACATGGGTCTCGGTCACCCCCTCGGGCAGGGTCTGGCTGTCGACCGTGAAGCCGTGGTTCATCGAGGTGATCTCGACCTTGGCGGTGGTGTGGTCCTTCACCGGGTGGTTGGCGCCGTGGTGGCCGTGGTTCATCTTGATGGTCTTGGCGCCGAGCGCGAGGGCGAGCATCTGGTGGCCGAGGCAGATGCCGAAGATCGGCAGGGTCTCGTTGGCGAGCAGCCCCTGGATCATCGGCACGGCGTAGGCGCCGGTAGCGGCCGGGTCGCCGGGGCCGTTCGACAAAAACACCCCGTCGGGGTTCAGCGCCCGCACTTCCTCGGCGGTGGCCGTGGCCGGCAGCACGGTCACGTCGCAGCCCGACGAGGCGAGCGAGCGCAGGATGTTGCGCTTGGCGCCGTAGTCGATCGCCACCACCTTGTATTTCGGGGCCGTCTGGCGCGGGTAGCCGTCCGGCCAGGCCCAGCGCATCTCGTCCCAGCGGTAGGACTGGCGGCAGGTGACCTCTTTCGCGAGGTCGAGCCCGACGAGGCCGGGGAAGGCGCGGGCCTTGGCGACCAGCGCCCCGATGTCGAACCGGCCCTCGGGGTCATGCGCCAGGGCCACATGCGGCGCGCCCTGCTGGCGGATCGCCCGGGTGAGGCGGCGGGTGTCGATGCCGCCGATGCCGATCCGCCCCTGCTTGGCCAGCCAGCCGGTCAGGGCCTCGGTGGCACGCCAGTTCGAGGGCTCGGTCGGGTCCCATTTGACCACCATGCCGGCGGCCACCGGCTCGCCGGTCTCGTCATCCTCGGGGTTCACCCCGACGTTGCCGATATGGGGGAAGGTGAAGGTCACCACCTGGCCGGCATAGGAGGGATCGGTCATGATCTCCTGGTAGCCGGTCATCGCGGTGTTGAAGCAGAGCTCGGCGGTGGTCTCGCCGACGGCCCCGAAGCCGACACCGGTGAAGATCGTCCCGTCCGCCAGCGCGAGGCAGGCGGTTGGCTTGGGCGTTGCGGCGATCGACATGTGGTACCCCCCGGATGGCCAAAGTGACGGTTGTCTACGGGGGGCGCGGGGGAGGGTCAAGCTTCGCCGGGCGGAATGCGCGGCAAACCGGGGCCCGCGCGGGGCCCGCGGCGAAGGGCCGGCTTGTGCATGTGCGCTCGACCGGGTAAGGCGGGTCTTCGAAACCGAACCAACGGGGCGGGACCGATGGAAATGCGCACACGCCTGAACCAGATGCTCAAGACGGCGATGAAGGAGAAGGACGCGACGCGGCTGTCGACCCTTCGCCTGATCACCGCGGCGATCAAGGATCGCGACATCGCCAAGCGTGGCGAGGGCGAGACCGCCGAGGTGAGCGGCGAGGAAATTCTCGCGATTCTCGGCAAGATGGTGAAACAACGCCAGGAGAGCGCGCGCGTCTACGAAGAGGGCGGGCGGCTGGAGCTGGCGGAGAAGGAACTGGACGAGGTTCGCATCATCGAGGAATTCCTGCCGCGTCCCCTGTCGGAGGACGAGGTGCAGGAGGCGGTCGAAACGGCCGTGGCCGCGGTGGGCGCGGAATCGATCCGCGACATGGGCCGGGTGATGGGCGAACTCAAGGGCAAGTACATGGGCCGGATGGATTTCGGCACCGTCGGCCCGATGGTGAAGGCGCGGCTGGGCTAGGCCCGTGGCGTTCCGGATCGGGTTCACCGGGGAACCGGCACCGGACGGCGGGCGGCGCGGCGAGATCACCCTCGGCGACCGCCTCGAGACCTTCTCGGCCGATACAAGGCATTTCGCCCCCGACCGATATGAGCGCCAATGGCGCCGGGCGTTGGAAATGGCGCTCGTCGGTCGCGAGGTCGCGGCGCTGTTTCATTCCGTTTCACTCGACGCGGACGGGGTCGGGCAGCTCTGGCTCTACCCGGTCATCCCTTCCGAACTGGCAGAGATCCCGGAAGCCGCTCGCCGTCAAACGGCGTCTTGGCAAGGTGACGACGGCGGGGTCTACCTGGCCGAGCGGTTCCTGCATGTGACCACCGAGCCGGATAACTTCCGCCGCCGCATCTACACCGAATTCGAAGACGGAACCCGGGGCGAGGAACTTGCGCTCCATTTCCTCGACCTCGACGCGCCGGAGCGGGTGTTCGGCTATCTCGACGGCGCGCTTGCCGGTATTTCGCACTGGTACCTTGCCAATGCCGAGATCGCCGCGTTTCTCGGCAACGGGCCCACGCCGGGCTGACCCGGCAGGCCGTCGTCCCCGGGCGGGCGCGACAGGGCGCCCCCGGTGTCAGTCGAACTGGATCATCACCGCTTCGAAGTCCTGATCTCCCACCACCGCGGTGTGATGCCCCTTGCCGGTCCGGTCCTCCATCCGCCAGACGTCGCCCGGGCCGATCCGGCGGATCTCATTGTCGCTGGCGGTGACGTCGACGGCGCCCCGCAGGCAGACGAGGGTCTGGCGCTTGGGAGTCGGGTGGGACGGTTCGTTCCAGCCGGCGGGCAGGCGCAGGAACAGGGTCGCGCGGGCGGGTTCGGCCGCGGAGACGAAGATGCCTTGCGCGGGCGGCGCGAAGACCTGTTCTTCGAGGGCGATTTCGACCGCGCGCCAATGGCTCTCGCCGGCGTCGTCCGAAAAGAGGTGGTGATACTTCATCGTCGTGCTCCCGGATGGTTCGTCGCGATCACTATGACCGGGTGGGGTGCGTCGGGGTAGGCCTGGTGATGTCGCCGGGGCCCTTGGCGCCGGATGGGCGAAGGGTGGGCGAACTCGGACAGGGGGTCAAGGTATTGATCTTGGTGGCGGTAGCGCTAACGGTGACGTCGCCCACCTGCCGCGGGCGAAGCAATGCGCGGGGGGCAGCGCGGATTGGGGCCGCGGGCGCCTGGGAAGGCGTTTCGAAACGCCTTGCCACGCGGTTTCGAAACCGCGTCGCCCCGCCCGGGTGTCAGGCGTGGCGACGCGACTTCGCCAGCACCAGCGCGCGTTCGATCTCGTCGCGCAAGCCGGGGCGCTCGCTTTCGTGCAGGAAGGCCCCGATCTCGACCTCGCGGGGTCCGCCCTTGAGGGTGAGGTAGTCGACCACCGGGCCGCCGGTGGGGTGCATCTCGACGGTGACCCAGTAGGGGTTGGCCTCCCACTCGGCATAGGCCCTGTGGGGCCCGTGGCGTGTGAGGCGGACGTGGTCGGGCCAGATCTCGAGCTCTTCGAGGATCTCGGCGTCGCGGAAGCTTTTCTCGATGAACCACCACAGCCCGGCGATGGCGATGAGCCCGGGGACCAGCAGCCACCAGATGGCGACGGTGCCGATGAAGGCGGAGACCGGGATCAGCAGCAGCACATAGGCCATGCCGATGAGAAAGGCAAAGCCGCGCTTGGGCAGCGAGCGGTAGGGCCAGAGGTGCAGCGCGGCGATCGGCGGCGCCCCTTCGGCGTGGCCGGGGGCGTCGGGGGCGGGGGCGGCGGAAAGGGGCTTGTCCCACTCATAGGGCATGGGCGTCTCACGGGGTTGGGCGCCGCGATGGCGTCTGGCGACGACCGGGACGGCGCGGGGGCGCCAGCCCTAGCGGTCGCGTGGGGCGAGGTGCCTGATCCGGTTCACATGGGCCTGGATGTCGGCCATCGCGTATGGCGAATGCACGCGGGTGGTCGAGGCCGGGTTGTGCGCCAGCCCGAGTTTCTTGTCCGCACGCCAGGACGTTTTCGGGCGGATCGGGCGCGGCACGAACCCGCCGCCACAGGTCGGGCAGACGTTGTGCAGCACGGTTTCCACGCAATCGGCGCAATAGGTGCATTCATAGCTGCAGATGCGGGCGTGTTCCGCATCCGGCGGCAGGTCGCGGTCGCACAATTCACAGTTCGGGCGCAGGTCGAGCATGGAGGCTCCTGGGTCTGATGGTCTGATCGGTTGCGCGCAAGCGTATCGCGGGCTCGCCGCGGGTGGAAGCCCTGGCGCAGTCGCCGTGGTGACGGGCGGGCCATTCGGGGGGCCTCAACCGGTCCCCTCCGGACGGCGGTCCACGAACTGGCAGGACCTCAGGAGATAGCCGTCGGGGTCTTCGACCCAGAGCTGAGGCTGGCCGATCTCCTGCGCGCCCGCCCGATACCGGCGGGTTTCGGGGCCGAGGCGCGGGGTGTGGCCGAGACTGTCGAGCGCGGCGAGGAGCGGATCGAGCGCGGCGACCTCGATCTGGACATTCACGCCCCGGCCGAACGGGCGGTCACCCGGACCCAGCCGGTGGGGATCGCGGGTGTGGCCGAGTTGATCGAGCATGATCTCCGCCCCGCCGAGACGCATGCGGGCGAAGCCCTCGTCGGGCCGGTCATAGACCATTTCGAACCCCAGGGCGCGGTAGAAGCGGAGGGAAATCGACAGGTCGGTGACGGCGAACTCGGGGATCAGATCAGCCACAGGAGGTGTTCCGCATGGAAAAGGGCCCGGGCGTTTCCGCCCGGGCCCTCGTTTGGTCAGACCGGCCCGATCAGTGGGCGTGCGACTTGTCCCAGTCTTCGCGCTTGGGGAGCTGTTCGAAGGTGTGCTCCGGCGGCGGCGAGGGCAGGGTCCACTCGAGGGTGTCGGCGTATTCGTTCCAGTAGTTGTTCTCGGTGATCCGCTTGCCCGCGCGCAGGGTGTAGACGACGATGCCGATGAACAAAAGGAACGAGGCGAACGAGAGCAGCGCGCCCCAGGACGAGACCTTGTTCCAGTAGGCGAAGGCCTCCGGGTAGTCGATGTAACGACGCGGCATGCCCTGGCGGCCGAGGAAGTGCTGCGGGAAGAAGGTCAGGTTCACGCCGATGAAGAACAGCCAGAAGTGCACCTTGCCCCAGAACTCCGGGTACTGGCGGCCGGACATCTTGCCGATCCAGAAGTAGATGCCGGCAAAGATGGTGAAGGCGGCACCCATCGACATGGTGTAGTGGAAATGCGCCACGACATAGTAGGTGTCGTGGTAGATCCGGTCGACGCCCGCCTGGCTGAGCACGATGCCGGTCACGCCGCCCATGGTGAACAGGATCAAAAAGCCGAAGGCGAAGAGCATCGGCGTCTTGAACTCGACCGAGCCGCCCCACATCGTCGCGATCCAGGAGAAGATCTTGATGCCCGTCGGCACCGCGATGACCATCGTCGCCAGCATGAAGTAGCTCTGCTGCGACAGCGACATGCCGACGGTGTACATGTGGTGCGCCCAGACCACGAAACCGATCACGCCGATGGCGATCAGCGCCCAGACCATCGGCAGGTAGCCGAAGACGGGCTTCTTGGAGAAGGTCGCGAACACGTGGCTGACGAGGCCGAAGCCCGGCAGGATCACGATGTAGACTTCCGGATGGCCGAAGAACCACAGGATGTGCTGGTAGAGCACCGGGTCGCCGCCGCCGGAGGGATCGAAGAAGGTGGTGCCGAAGTTGCGGTCCATCAGGAGCATGGTGATGGCGCCGGCGAGCACCGGCAGGCTGAGGAGAATCAGCCAGGCGGTGACGAAGATCGACCAGGCGAAGAGCGGCACCTTGAACAGGGTCATGCCGGGGGCACGCATGTTGAGGAAGGTGGTGATCATGTTGATCGCGCCGAGGATCGAGGAGGCGCCGGAGACGTGGACGGCGAAGATCGCGAGGTCCATCGAATAGCCGTCTTCGGTGGTCGACAGCGGTGGATAGAGCACCCAGCCGACGCCCGACCCCGCCTGGCCGTTGCCGCCCGGCGAGAGCAGCGAGGCCACGCCCAGCGAGACGCCGGTGACGAAGAGCCAGAACGAAAGGTTGTTCATCCGCGGGAACGCCATGTCCGGCGCGCCGATCTGCAACGGCATGAAATAGTTGCCGAAACCGCCGAACAGGGCGGGGATGACGACAAAGAACATCATCAGCACGCCGTGGTAGGTGATGAGCACGTTCCACAGATGCCCGTTGGGGGTGCAGGGGTCGGCCATGAGCCCTTCGAGGCACATGTACTGCACGCCCGGGTCCATCAGCTCGAGGCGCATGAACACGGTGAAGCTCACCGAGATCAGGCCGACGAAGCCCGAGACGAAAAGATAAAGGATCCCGATGTCCTTGTGGTTCGTGGACATGAACCAACGGGTGAAGAACCCGCGGTCGTCGTGATGATCCTGTCCGTGGATGGCTGCATCCGCCATGAACGTCTCCCTATGTTTCGCCCCCCGAACGACCGCCGGTCGCACACGGGTTTTGGAATGTGTTTAACGAGGGGGGCTGGCTGTGGCAAGTTGTCACTGCGTCACTTGGATCAAAAAAGGAAAGCCGTGTCCGAGCCCCCCGGGCGCGACCGCCTCGGCGGTTGCGCGGGCCGCGGACGGGCGCGTGAGGGGCGGCGGTCCCGGCAGGGGCGGGGCGCCGGGGCCGTGGTGTCGCGCGACTACCGACATGGGGTCGTTGTGCCGCCCGGTTTCACCCGGGAAGGAGCGCGGATTGGCGGTGGAGAGGGGTTTCGATCTGGGCTTTCTGAACCGGCTGCTGGCGCGGCGCGAAGATGAGGCCCCCGGCACCGGAAATCGAGGTCCTGACCTTCGGGCCCGCCATCGCCCCTGTCGATCACCGGCACGGGGGCGACGACGGACCTCGACGCGCGCGCGGCCGCGGTTGCGAAGCCGGATTGCCCGCAGGGTGTCACCTCGGAGCGGGTCGTCGCCCCGGCCAGGGAGGTGGCGCGCAGGATCCGGGACGGCGGTATTGCCGGGCGCGCCGCACGGGTGAAGCCGGCGCGCGCGAGGCGCAGTCCGACGCGCTGCGCCTCGCGCGCGCCGCGGCGTTCTGCGCCCCGCCGCACGGGTCCAGCGCGATCGGGATCGTTGCCGGGGCATGGCGCAACAGGCCGGCATGAGCGCGGCCGCGTTCGACGGGATGGTCGCGGACGCCAGGGCCCGTGCCCGACCGTGCCCGACCGTGTCCGACCGCGCCCGACCGCGCCGGGGCCGCCTGTCGCGGGCAAAGGAAAGCCCCGCCCGCGGGCTGCGCGGACGGGGCCTGATCGGCTGCGTCGGAGCGGGTTATTCGGCCGCGTCCGGGCCGTACTGCGCCAGGAAGGCGATCACGTCGTTGACGTCCTTGAGCTTCTGCGGCGTCATCGAGGTTTTTGCGCCGATGTACTCCTTGGCGTTGGGGATGTACTTGCCAAGCTCTTCGGCATTCCAGACCAACCCGCCCTCACCCAGCGCGACCATCTCGTCGGAGTACTTGCCGAACTCGGGATCGGTGCCGGCCTGGCGGCCGAAGATGCCCCAGAGGTTCGGGCCGGTCTTGCCACCCTTTTCGATGGTTTCGCCTTCGGGGTCGATGATCGCGTGGCAGGCTTTGCACTTCTTCCAGTCTTTTTCGCCGACTTCGACATCGCCTGCGATCTCGTCTTGGGCGAAGGCCGGAGCGGCGAGTGCCAGAACGGCAGCGGCGGCAGTGAGAATGGTTTTCATCGCGTTCCTCTTGGGTTGCTTTGGATTGGGTCGCAGGAATCCTCGTGGCACGGACTGGCTGACATAGGCCTCCTCTCGCCAGGCCCGCGCATGTCGTTGCTTCCTATGTGGGCGGATTCGCGACGTATCTCAAGGGACGTGCTGTCGCATTGGCGACGGAAACCGGGCGCCGCGCCGTTTAATCAGGGGACCGCGGCGCTCGACCGGCCCTCAGCCCGGCGCGGGGGCCGCGAAAACCCCGTCGAAGCTGCGCGCGAGGGCCAGGTCGAGGTCATCCATCGTCACCGGCAGGCCGAGGTCGACGAGCGAGGTCACCCCGTGGTCGGCGATACCGCAGGGAACGATGCCGCTGAAGTGGTCGAGATCGGGGTCGACGTTGACCGAGATCCCGTGAAAGCTCACCCATTTCCGCAGCCGGATGCCGATCGCGGCGATCTTGTCCTCGCGCGGGCGCCCGTCGGGCAGGGGGGGCTTTTCGGGGCGCTCGACCCAGACGCCGACGCGGCCCTCGCGAATGGCGCCGGTGACGTTGAATTCGGCAAGGGCGGCGATCACCCAGGTCTCGAGGCTCTGGACGAAGGCGCGCACGTCGCGCCCGCGGGCGCCGACGTCGAGCATCACGTAGACCACGCGCTGGCCCGGCCCGTGATAGGTGTATTGTCCGCCGCGGCGGGCTTCGAAGACCGGAAAGCGGTCGGGGTCGACGAGGTCGCGGGCGTTGGCCGAAGTGCCCGCGGTGTAGAGCGGCGGGTGCTCGACCAGCCAGACGAGCTCGCCCGCCGTGCCTTCCGCGATGGCCTGCGCGCGCGCCTCCATGACCGCGACGGCCTCGGCATAGGGCGTCAGGCCCGGCGAAATCCGCCAGTCCGGACGCGGCAGGGAGGATCCGGTAGCATGCGACATGCCCCGCAGATGTCTTCGCAGCGCGCCGCTGTCAACCTTCGCTTCATCACGGTGAGATAACGCCGGCGGTGTCCGGGGGGCGAAACCCGCGGCGGACGCGGGTTCGGCGGCTGCGAAGGCGCATCAAAAAACCCGAGAATCCCTCTTGGCATCCCACGGAGGTGGCGCTATGTAGCCCCCCACCAAGCCAAGATCGTGCGGTCGTGGCGGAATTGGTAGACGCGCAGCGTTGAGGTCGCTGTGGGGTAACTCCCGTGGAAGTTCGAGTCTTCTCGACCGCACCAACTGGCCCGTGAATGCTTTGCATTTTCAATGGCTTGTTCGATCCATATGCATGTCGATCGCCCAGAATATCCCCCAGGTCGCATTGATTGATCCAGGGTTCGGGGCTGGCCGGCGCTCCGAGTTGGGCCAGGCAAAACCGAGCCCCTTGATCCGAACAATGTCTTGAAATGACACGATGGGGCGCCATTGCCGGCACGCAAGGCCAACAGCGCACCCGAATACCCGAAATTCATCCATCGCGGACGGGGGCGCAACCTCGATACGCGGCGCTGGGGCAGGCCTGGCGGCCAGTCGAGTGCCCGGTGCTGCCTTGGGACACCAGAATGGTTGGCATCTCGCTCCGGGGCCGCGCTGGTCCGCGCCGCGCCTGGGCGGGCGTTGACAGGGAAGGTGGCGACCGGCCGGAACGACCCCGAGGGTGTCGATGGCAGCGCCGCATCTCGCCGCAACGACGGATGCATGCCGGACGTCGCCGGGGACCTTGGTATTCGCACCCGATCAGGGCGCTGTGCCTCACGGGGTCAGGTCTGTGCTGCCTACCCGAAATCGTTGGTGGATGCGCCTTCCGGGCGCCGGCTTCGAACCCGGGCCATCCTGTCCCTGCTGCGGGGACCGGCAAATCACTCGCGCAGGTTTCAACGTCCGGTCGAACGGGTGTCGGTCCGCATGGCCGAGATCTGCCTTGGTGTCGGGAAGGCCTGTACCGCTCCAAGGCCGCCGATGGTGTAGGCCGCAGCTCGGCTGGCGTGGCGGATTGCTGACACGTCAAGGTCGGCGCCCCGCAGAAGCGCCGATCCGACCGCGACGCCCTCGAAGCAGTCTCCGGCGCCCGTGACATCAACGACATCGGTCGGGCAGGCCGGGATGTGGACCACCGTCTCTCCCGATCCGAGCAGCGAGCCCTCCGCCCCGAGCGTGAGCACCACCTGGCGAGCTCCGGCGCGGCGCAACGCGACGACCGCGTCGTGGCGCGCCAGCCCGGTCAGCCCATGGGCCTCGGTTTCGTTCACGAACAAGGCGTCGGTCAGCGGCAGGAGGTCACCCAGGGAGGCGTCGAACGGCGATGGGTTCAGCATCAGGCGCGCGCCCTGCCGACGGCACTCGCGGGCCAGAGCGGCGGTCACCTCGTGCTCGAGGTTGCCCTGAAGCAACACCGCGTCGCCGGGATGCGCCTTCACGAGAACCGCGCGGCATTCGGCCATGGTGAGGCTTGTGGCGCAATCGTTCGTCGTGACGATGACGTTGTCGCCGTCTTCCTGCGCGAAGATGATCGACCGGTCGCTCGGCAGATTGGCACGCTCAATCAGGTGCAGTTCGAGCGGCTCCTGCGACAGCGCTTTGCGGATCGCGTCGCCGTGCCAGTCCCTGCCAACCGCTGCAACGAAGCTGGTCGGCACGCCGGTGCGGGCGAGGGCGACGGCCTGATTTGTGCCCTTTCCGCCCAGGCCCAGATGCCGGGCGTGGCCCAGGACGGATTCGCCAGGCGTGGGGAGGTTCCGGACCTGGAACACCTCGTCGACCGCAACGTTCCCGAAGACGAATGCGCGCGGCTTACGAGCAACCTCGGGTGCCATGTCGCCGCTCCGGCCATCGGCAGTGCCCGGTGTCTGGTCCTTGGTGGCCGCCATGTCGTTGTCTCCAGTCCTCGCTTGACCTCCCCCGATTCCTAGTTTAGTAAATGCATTTAGTAAATGGGTTTAGTGAAAGCGTTTACCGCGTCGGCCTCGAATGGAAAGATGCGAATGCCAGCAAGCTTGAAAGATGTGGCGAAAGAGGCGGGGCTGTCGCCGGCCGCCGTGTCGCGGCATCTGAACGGCACGCTGGAACTTCCCGAGGACACGCGCGAGCGGATCGAGCGGGCCGTGCGCCGGCTCGGATACCGCCCCAACCCTCATGCACGGCGCCTCAGCCTCGGGCGGTCGGACACGATCACGCTGATCGTTCCCGACATCGCCAACCCGTTCTTCGCCGCGCTTGCCGCGACGGTCGAGCGCGCGGCTTCGGCGCGCGGGATGCTGGTGCAGCTTCACGCGACGTCGAACATCGAGGCGCGCGAGATTGCCCTCTTGGAGCTCGCGGCAGACACCCGGGCAGACGGGGTCGTTTTCAGCACCAACCACCGCCCCGGACCCGACGTGGCCGAGGCGATCGCGGCGCTGCCGCGGGTCGTTCTCGTCGATGAGGCGGTGCCGGGCGCGCGGGCGCCACAGGTCTTTGCCGACAATGCCCAGGGCGGATACCTCGCCGGGCGCCATCTCGCGTCCTGGGGTCATCGGCGCGTCGCCCACATCGGCGGGGACCGCGCCTTGACCTCGACGCGTCTGCGCGCGGAGGGGCTCGCGCGTGGCCTGCGCGAGGGCGGCGGCGGTGCCGAGGTCGGTGTCCGCATTCTGGCCGGCCACCACGACGTCGCCTCGGGGCGCGCCCTCGCGACCGAGCTGCTCGATGCGGGCGGCGACGAAACGGCGATCTTCGTCGGCTCGGACGAGCTGGCGATCGGCGTGATCGAGACGCTCCGCGCGCGGGGCGTCCGGATCCCGCAGGACATGTCGCTGGTGAGTTTCGACGGCGCACGGGCGCTGCATCTCTACGACCCGCCGATTACGGCGGTGCGCCAGCCTGCCCAGGGGCTCGGGATACGCGCGGTCGAGCTGTTGCTGGACGGCGATTGGGACGATCCGACGCTGAAGGATCTGATCGAGTTCCTGCCGGTGGAGCTGATTGAAAGGGCGTCCGTCGCGGCGCCGAACGAAGCAAGACCAGACCAAAACAACCAACCCGACAGAGGAGATTGACGACATGACCACCAGAATGAAAGCCACATTGCTCGCCACCGCCGCAACGATCGGCCTGACCGCCGGGACCGCCAGCGCGGATACCTTCGCGCTTGTGCAGATCAACCAGCAGGCGCTGTTCTTCAACCAGATGAACGAAGGCGCGACAGCCGCCGCCGAAGCCCAGGGCAACGAACTGGTCATCTTCAATTCGAACAACGATCCCGCGGCCCAGAACAGCGCGATCGAGACCTACATCGCGCAAGGGGTCGATGGCATCGTCGTCGTCGCGATCGACGTGAACGGCATCATGCCGGCGGTTCAGCAGGCTGTCGATGCGGGCATCCCCGTGGTTGCGGTCGATGCCGTTCTGCCCGAGGGGCCGCACGCGGCCCAGGTCGGCGTCGACAACATGGAAGCCGGCGGCATGATCGGCGACTACTTCGTCAACTACGTGACGTCGGACATGGGTGGCTCGGCCACGCTCGGCATCGTCGGCGCCCTGAACTCGGCGATCCAGAACATCCGTCAGGACGGTTTCGAAGCGAAGATCGAGGGGGTCGAGGGCATCACCGTTGCCGGCGTCGTCGACGGTCAGAACGTGCAGGACATCGCGCTGACCGCGGCCGAGAACCTGATCACCGCGAACCCCGATCTCAACGCCATCTACGCCACCGGTGAGCCGGCGCTGCTGGGCGCCATTGCCGCCGTGGAAAGCCAGGGCCGGCAGGACGACATCCGTGTCTTCGGCTGGGATCTGACGGCGCAGGCGATCCGCGGCATCGACCAGGGCTATGTCGAGGCGGTGATCCAGCAGGACCCGGCGCAGATGGGGGCCACGGCGGTCGACATTCTCGGCGATCTTGCCGGCGGCGGCAGCACCGAGGCGGTGGTCTCGGTTCCGATCACCATCGTGACCACCGAGAACGTCGATGACTTCCGGAGCATCTTCGAATGACAGCTGTGCAATCGCAGCAAGCCGCGGTTGCCGGGCCGGAGGGCGTCATGCCCTCCGGTTCCAAAGCCGCAACAGACGGTGTGCCGCGCATTTCCCTGCGCGGCATCCGCAAGTCCTTCGGGTCGATCGAGGCGCTGCGCGGTGTCGATCTCGACGTTTATTCGGGCGAATGCGTCGGCCTCATCGGTGACAACGCCGCCGGCAAGTCGACGCTGACCAAGATCATCTCGGGCACCTATGTGCCGGATGCCGGCACGATGTTGGTCGACGGCGAGGAGGTGAAGTTTTCCAACCCCGCCGACGCCCGCGCCCGCAACATCGAGATGGTGTTCCAGGACCTGAGCCTGTGCGACCACATCGACGTGATGGGCAACCTTTTCCTCGGGCGCGAGGTGTCGCACTGGTCGTTTCTCGACCAGCGCACCATGCGCGAACGGGCCCGCGAGATGCTCGACGATCTCGACATCCGCATTCCCCGACTGAACGCGAAGGTGCAGCAGCTGTCGGGCGGCCAGCGCCAGGCCATCGCCATCGCGCGCGCCGCCTCCTTCCACCCCCGGATCCTGATCATGGACGAGCCGACCTCGGCGCTCGCCGTGGCCGAGGTCGAGGCCGTGTTGCGGCTGATCAACGAATTGAAAACCCGCGGCGTCGCCGTGATTCTCATCACCCACCGGCTTCAGGATCTGTTCGACGTCTGCGACCGGGTCGCGGTCATGTACGAGGGCACCAAGGTGGCCGAGCGCGGCATCGGCAACACCAGCCTCGAGGACCTCGTGAAGCTGATCGTCGGCAAGGGAGAGGACATATGAGCGCGCTGTATTCCGAACGCGGACAGGGCTCGGCGGCGGCGGATTTCCTGACCGAACATGCGCAGGTTCTTTCGATCGCGGGCTTCTTCCTGATCTGCGTGATCTTCTTCGGGACGATGACCGACGCCTTCCTGTCGGCCACCAACCTGCTCAACATCCTGCGCCAGGCGGCGCCGATCCTCGTGGTCGCCGTGGCGATGACCTATGTGATCATCACTGCGGGCATCGACCTCTCGGTGGGCTCACAGGTCGCGCTGATCAACGCCGTGGCCGCGATCATCCTGGCGGGCGGCTGGCTGCCCTGGCCACTCGTCGTCGTCGGCATGCTGGGGCTCGGGGCGTTCGTCGGTCTGATCCAGGGCTGGTTCGTCGCCTACCAGGGCATCCCGGCCTTCATCGTCACGCTCGCGGGGCTGTCGATCCTGCGCGGTCTCGCCCTCTACCTCACCCAGGGCTACTCGATCCCGGTGCCCGACCTTCCGGGGTTCCTCGCGCTCGGCCGCGGTCAGCTGGCGGGGGTGCCGGTGCCGGTCATCGTCGCGATCAGCATCGTGGTCCTCGGGGCGGTCGTGCTGGCGCGCACGGTCTATGGCCGGCGTGTGGTTGCGGTGGGATCGAACACCGAAGCCGCCCGTCGCGCCGGGATGCCCGCGCGCGGCACTGTCGCGTCGGTCTACGTGCTCACCGGCATCGCCAGCGCCGTGGCGGGGCTGCTGATCGCCGCGCGCCTCGGCTCGGGCTCGTCGAATGCGGCCGTCGGCTTCGAGCTTCAGGTGATCGCCGCCGTGGTGCTCGGCGGCACCTCGCTGTTCGGCGGGCGGGGTTCGATCCTCGGCACCCTGCTCGGCGCGATGACCATCGCGGTGATCGGCAACGGGTTGATCCTGATGCACATTTCGCCGTTCTTCACCCAGATCGTCACCGGAACGATCATCCTCGTCGCCATCTGGCTCAACACCCGCATTTTCACCGCCAACTTCCGGTTCGGCGGCGGAAAGCGGAAGGGCTGAGCGGGGCAGGACATGACGCAGATATCGGACAGGTCGAAAAACGCGATCGAGGAGATCTTCGGCCGCAAGAAGGCGCTGATCGGGATGATCCATTGCCCGCCCTTCCCCGGCGCGCCCCGCTACCGGGGTGCTGCGCGCGACGAGATCCTGTCGTTCTGCCTGCGCGATGCCGAGCGGCTGATCGCCGGCGGGATGCACGGGTTGCTGGTCGAAAACCACGGCGATATCCCGTTCTCGAAGCCCGAGGACATCGGTCCCGAGACGGCGGCGTTCATGGCGGTCGTCGCCGACCGGATCTCGCGCGAGTTCGACGTGCCGCTGGGGATCAACGTGCTCGCCAACGCGCCGATCCCGGCCTTCGCGGTCGCCGCCGCCTCGGGGGCTTCGTTCATCCGCGTGAACCAGTGGGCCAACGCCTATGTCGCCAACGAGGGCTTCATGGAGGGGCGCGCGGCGGAAGCGCTGCGCTACCGCTCGAAGCTGAGGGCGGAAGGCATCCGGGTGTTTGCCGACAGCCACGTCAAACACGGCAGCCATGCCATCGTCGCCGACCGGAGCGTGACCGAGCTGACCCGCGATCTCGCCTTCTTCGACGCCGACGCGGTGATCGCCACCGGTCAGCGCACCGGCGACAGCGCCGCGCTGGACGAGATCGAGACCGTGCGCGACGCGACCCACCTGCCGGTGCTGGTCGGATCGGGCGTGTCGCCGGACAACGTGGTGGCGATCCTGGAACGGGTGGATGCGGCGATTGTCGCCTCGTCGCTGAAGGAGGGCGGGGTCTGGTGGAACCCGGTCGAAGCCGCGCGCGTGACCGCCTTCGTCGCGGCGGCGCGGCCGGTGCTGGAGCGGTCATGACGACGCCGTCGGAGAGGATCCTCGCGGACAACGCGGAGGTGCTCGGGCGGATGCTTGCCCATCCCTTCGTCGAGGCCATCGGTGACGGCTCCCTGCCCGCCGGGGCCTACGCGCGCTATCTCGTCTTCGAAGGTGCCTTTGTGGAAACGGCGATCTCGATCTTCGCCTTCGCGACCGCAAAGGCGCCCGATCTCGACGCGAAGCGCTGGCTGATCGGGGTGCAGCAGGCGCTGGCGGGCGAACAGATGCACTATTTCGAGCAGAGCTTCGCCGATCTGCGCGTCGATACCGCGATTGCCGCGCCCGAGGCGGTGGTGGCCTTCGACCGGGGCATGCTGGAGATCGCCCGGCAGGGCAGTTTCACCGACATCGTGACCGCGATGTTCGCCGCCGAATGGATGTACTGGACCTGGTGCAGCCGCGCCGCGTCCCGCGAGATCGCCGATCCGCACATCCGCCGCTGGGTCGACATGCACGCCGACGAGGCATTCGCCGCCCAGGCGCGCTGGCTCAAGACCATGATCGACCGGCACGCCGGACCTGGCGACCTCGCCCGGCTGAGCGCCATCTTCGGCCGTGTGACCGAGCTGGAGTACGCGTTCCACGATGCGCCGCTGGCCGCCTGGCGCGCCGAACCCCTCGTCCAGAAGGAGTAGACCGATGCACAGGACGCCGTCCCCCACCGTTGCCACCGTGACCGGTCCGGTCGCGCGCGAGGCCCTCGGCGTGACGCTGATGCACGAGCACATCCTGAACGACTGCACCTGCTGGTGGCGGGGCAGGGACCCCGCCTTCGCCTCGCCGGTGCGCGACCTGCCGGTGAGCGCCACGATCCTGTCGCGGCTGAAGAATGACCCCTTCGCCTGCCTCGACAATTGCGCGCTGAACGACGAGGCGATGGCGGTCGCCGAGCTGCTTCAGTTCAAGGCCGAGGGCGGCGCGACGGTGGTCGACCCCACCTGCCGCGGCATCGGTCGCGCGCCCGAGGCGCTGGTGCGGATCTCCAAGGCGACCGGGCTCAACATCGTGATGGGCGCGGGCTACTACCTCGAATCCTCGCATCCGCCCGAGCTGGCCAGGATGAGCGCCGAAGACGTCGCGCGCGAACTGGTCGAGGAACACCGCGCCGGTGTCGGTCCGGGTCATGTGCCGATCGGTCTGATCGGCGAGATCGGGGTCAGTGCCGATTTCACGTCCGAGGAGCGCAAGAGCCTGCGTGGCGCCGCGATGGCGGCGCTGGAGACCGGGCTGCCGCTGATGATCCACTTGCCGGGCTGGGAGCGGCTTGCGCATGAGGTTCTCGACACCGTCGCCGCCGAGGGGCAGCCGCTCGACCGGGTGGTGCTGTGCCACATGAACCCCTCGTGGAATGACGGCGACTACCAGAGAGCGCTCGCCGACCGCGGCGCCTTCCTCGAATACGACATGATCGGCATGGACTACTGGTACGACGACCAGCAGGTGCAATGCCCCGCGGACGAAGACTGCGCCGGCGCCATCGCCGCGCTCGTCGCCGACGGCTATCTCGACAGGTTGCTGTTGTCGCAGGACGTGTTCGTGAAGATGATGCTGACGCCCTTTGGCGGGCACGGATACGCCCATGTGCAGCGGCATTTCCTGCCCCGGCTGCTGCGCCACGGGCTGACCGCGGATAACCTTGAGCAGCTGATGGTCGCCAACCCCGCTGCGGCCCTCAGCGCCTATACAACAACGGAGATCTCGTGATGATCAAACTCCTTCTCGTCGGCGAAAGCTGGGTGAGTGCCGCAAGCCATTTCAAGGGCTTCGACCAGTTCGGCAGCGTCACCTTCCACACCGGCGCGGATCGGTTCGTGGAAGGCATGGCGAAGGCCGGGATCGAGGTCACCTACATGAAGGCCCACGAGGCGGCCGAAGGTTTCCCCTATAGTAAGGAAGACCTCGACCGCTACGACGTGCTGATGTTGTCCGACATCGGCGCCAACACGCTGCTTCTGCCGCCGGATGTCTGGCTGCGCGGACAACGTGTGCCGAACCGGCTGAAGATGATCGAGGCCTGGGTGAAGGACGGTGGCGGGCTGATCATGATCGGCGGCTACCTGACCTTCCAGGGTATCGATGGGCGTGGCCGCTGGCACAAGACGCCGGTCGAGCGCGCGCTCCCGGTGGACATTCTGTCCCACGACGACCGGGTGGAGGTGCCGGAAGGGGCGGTGCCCGAGGTCGCGAACCCAGACCACCCGATCCTCGCGGGCGTGCCCGCCGACTGGCCGTATCTCCTCGGGCTGAACGAGATCACGCCGAAGGCGGAGGGCGCGGACATCGTCCTGCGCCTGTCTGCGGAGCACGGTGAGTTGCCGCTTCTCGTGACCGGGCAGCACGGCGCTGGACGCACGGTCGCCTGGGCCTCGGACATGAGCGAGCATTGGCTTCCGAAACCGTTCCTCGACTGGCCGGGCTATGACGTTCTGTTTGCGAACATGGTGCGTTGGGCCGCGGACCGGAACTGAGCTCCGGTTCGATGCCCCTGGTTTGATGCGGCTCGGCTTCATCCGCCTTCGCAGACCCGGCACATGACGGAGGATCTTTCGCGCGGCGGTTGACCGGAAGGCCTCTGCGCCCCGTCAACGACTGCGGCACTGGTGTTTCGCGGGCTTCCGGCCTGCGCCGGAGCGGGCAGAATGACCGCTGGCCGCTTCGTCCTGCGGATCCGACCTTCGCCGCAAGCGCAGCGAACGACAGCCTTTCCTGTTGCGCCCGGAAGCGGCGCGGAAGCGCGCAGTAGCCGGCACGGTGAAGACACCTCGGTGCGGTTCACCGCCTGGCTCCGGGCCCGGCCGCCGGCACTCTGATCGGCTGATGCTCGCCGCGTCGGGGAAGGGGGGGCCGCGAAAAGATGGCCCGCGTGCGCGCCGGTCGGCTTTTCCGGACCGGCGATCCCGGTCGTCTCCGCCGCACTTGCCGCGGTGCGCAGGGTAGCCACCTGGATATGTCGCTGCCGCAGGGTGTCGACCAGGGCCTGACCAGGGCTGGCCGGGTCGTTTGGCGTGGCGGTTCGCGGCGGCAAACCCTTCGGCGGGGACGCCATTCTGGGGGCCGCCATCATGCCCGGCGCGCGCGGGGAAGCGAAAGCTCCTTGTCCGTTTCGGCCTCGTGCGGGCCGGTGGGGAACCACTTGCGTGCGATGCGGCCGAGACTGTCGATGTAGGTCAGCGCGACCGGGACGACGACCAGGGTGAGGATCGTCGACGAGATCAGCCCGCCGATCACCGCATGCGCCATCGGCGCGTTCTGGCCCGAGCCTTCGTGGATGTTCAGCGCCAGCGGCAGCATCCCGAAGATCATCGCCAGCGTGGTCATGATGATCGGGCGGAACCGGGTGGTGCCGGCCTCCAGCAAGGCGTCGTAGAGGTTCAACCCGCCTTCGCGGACGTGCTGGTTGGCGTTGTCGACCAGCAGGATGGCGTTCTTGACCACCAGGCCCATCAGCATGATGAAGCCGATCATCGAGAACATGTTCAGCGTCGAGCCGCCCACCAGCAGGCCCAGCATCACCCCCACCAGCGCCAGCGGCAGCGCCGCCATGATCGCGACGGGTTGCAGGAAGCTGCCGAACTGCGAGGCCAGCACCAGGTAGATGAAGATCACCGCCAGCACCAGCGCCGCGCCGGCCGCCGCCGCCGTCTCGGCCAGCTGCTCGGCATCGCCGCCGGCGCTGACCCGGTAGCCGGTCGGCAGCTCGAGCGCGTCCATCGCGGCCTGCACCGCAGGCATCACGTCGCCGAGCGTCACGCCCGAGACATTGGCGCTCACCAGCACCTGGCGCGACAGATCGCGGCGCAGGATCT
>SWCD01005972.1_pt1 | contig 26239 bp, 22 predicted proteins | sample 4693011 | NCBI WGS metagenome assembly SWCD01 (sample SAMN10267278, study PRJNA491770) | bioreactor metagenome | isolation source: DHS bioreactor inoculated with marine | place: Japan: Omine Ridge, Nankai Trough | reverse complement strand
TTCCGATTCCGATTCCGATTCCGATTCCGATTCCGATTCCGATTCCGCTAGAGACAAGGCATGCCTTGTCTGTACCTCCGATATTGCGCCATTCGATATTGCGCCATTCGATATTGCGCCATTCGATATTGCCCCATCCATAATTTCATCATCAGATTGATCCCGAATATTTTCATCGTCAAAATTTTCATCAGGATGTAATATCAAAATGCCGTGCAAGTGATTGGGCATCACCACAAATTCGCCCAATTCAATATTTTTCGCATGATTTTTTATTTCATGCCAAAATACATCCGCCAATAGGCCAATATTTGATAATTGCATTTTTCCGTTTTTTATTTCACCGAAAAAATGATCTCTATTTTTGGTGCAAATAGTAATAAAATAGGCTGCATTCCACCTATAGTCCCAATGGGGATGTCTCGCAGAGGGGATTCTGTATTTATTTTGATATTTCTCGGCCATTTAATTGTTATTCCGATTTCATTTCTTTCTGGTCGAAGCGCTGCGATTTTATAATATTGATAAACCTCTACCTAATTGTCCTCCCCCCCTTTCCAGAAGCAGGGGAGCAGACCTAGCAGAAAATAAGCCATCCAGTTCATTCGAAAGATGTTCCCTCCCTTTGGGAAGCCAGCCCGTAACGTCTGGGCGGGTTTTAAGCTGGGGTCCATTAAAAACCTCGACTTTGCCGTATTCTTTAGTCAACAGGAAGTTGCCTTAAACTCCCCAAGCATATAAAAATCCAATCCTCATCCCTTCCCAAGCACCCCATTGGTCCTGGCAATGGCCTGCTCGTTTTTCCAATCGATCCACTTTTGGCCCTTGAGCCTACGCATAAGGTTGTCAAAATGCCGCATGATAAAAACGTTGTAGAGGGCCTGGCCCAGATTCTTGGGATTGCGGGCTATGGCGCGGAGGCTCATGGAAAAGCCTGGGGTAAGATAGCGCATATAGTGCCAGTAGCCTTCCGGCATATAGAGTACTTCCCCGTGGCCCAAGTGGGTCTTATAGCCCGAAGCGTTCCGTAAAGCCGGCCATTTCGCAAAATCCGGATCGGAGAAATCGATGCTTTCGTGGGTAATCAAAGCATGGGGAACCTTGTACAAATGTTTGTTCTGGGATTGATCAAAAAGAATGACCTCCTTCTTTCCCTCAAAGTGAAAGTGGAAAATATTGGCCAGGTCTATGTCGTAGTGCATAAAGGTATAGGAGTCCGTGCCACCAAAGAAAAGCATGGGAAGCCCTTTCATCAGTTTAAGGCCAAAATCGGGATAGGTAAAATCCTTTTGTAGTATCGGTACTTCCTTTAGGATGTTCCAGAGAAAAATACGGTATCGGGTGGGTTCTCTTTTAAGGAGATCAACGTAGTCCGCCATCTTCATTTTGGCATGGGGCTCGTTAAACCCGTCCTTGTGGCTTACTGGACGGTCGTCGTAGAGTGGCACGGTCTTTTCGCCCGCCACCTGCTTCATATAATCCAAATTCCATTTGCTAAAGGCTGGCCAATCCTCCACGAACCTTTCTATAACCACCGGTCTCTGGGGCCTAAAATAGTTCTTGATGAACTCTGCTTTCGTAATGGTCTTTACCCGGGGAATTTCCTGTAAGTTCAATGGCTATAGGTTTAGAACACGTTCTTCAACCAAAGTTAAACAACCCGATTGAAAATAAATAACAAAAATATTGCTTTTGAAACCGGATTATTTTACCAATTTGGCTTTTTCCTTAGCCGTTTCATTGCGCTCTATAGTATGACCTGGTCTCGTCCATTTTGGCTTTTCGTCCAAAGGTCGGTACTGGGAATCCTGGGCCTCAACGGTCCTTGGCTGGGAAACTTTGGTAAAGGGTTTTTGTGGATTAAGGCCCAACAGTTTAAACATCTCCATGTCCTCATTTACATCGGGATTGGGGGTAGTCAATAATTTGTCGCCAGCAAAGATGGAGTTGGCGCCTGCAAAGAAACACAATGCTTGCCCCTCCCTACTCATCTGGGTCCTTCCTGCCGATAAGCGCACCTGGGTCTTGGGCATCACGATACGGGCCGTAGCTACCATCCGTACCATGTCCCAAATGGCGATGGGCTCCATATCTTCCATGGGGGTGCCTTCTACGGCAACCAGGGCGTTGATGGGCACGGATTCCGGCTGGGGATCCAAGGTAGACAGGGCCACCAACATTCCGGCACGGTCTTCCAATTTTTCTCCCATTCCGATAATACCACCGCTACAAACGGTGACATTACTTTTCCTAACATTGCCAATGGTCTCCAAGCGATCCTCAAAGGCACGCGTAGAGATTATGTCCTTATAATAGTCTTCCGAAGTGTCCAGATTGTGGTTGTAGGCGTAAAGTCCGGCCTCGGCCAATCGCTTTGCCTGATTTTCGGTGAGCATGCCCAAGGTACAGCACACTTCCATGTCCATCTTGTTGATGGTGCGTACCATTTCCAATACCTGCTCAAATTCCGGTCCGTCCTTCACGTTCCGCCATGCAGCACCCATACATACCCTGGAACTCCCGGACGACTTGGCACTCATGGCCTGGGCCTTTACCTGGTCCACGGTCATCAGGTCATTGCCCTCTACCTTGGTGTGGTACCGGGCCGCTTGGGGGCAATAGGCGCAATCTTCGGGACATCCGCCCGTCTTTATGGATATCAAGGTAGATACCTGCACCGTATTGGGGTCGTGCTCTTCCCTGTGCACGGTAGCCGCCTCGTACAAAAGCTCCATCAACGGCTTGTTGTAGATATCCAAAATCTCCTCTCGGGTCCAATTATGTCTTGTTTCGCTCATTCTATCGATCGTTTATTTGGGGCTTCCCCGTTTCCCTTTTATAAAAAAAGTAAAACGGGGTCGGGCTTTCCGCTATATCTTTTTCCCCGCCACCTCGGTTACTGAGCGTAGTCGAAGTATGGGGTCAGGGAAAAAGGATGCCGCTGCAATCCCTAAGCCAAACAGGGTTCAAAATTCAAAAGTAACCTATAATCCTTAAAAATTCCAATATTAAAATCCTAAATTCCAAACTAGACATTCATCCCATTGGGATTTAGTGTTTGTAGTTAGACCCGTAAACTTCAGGCCTTCCACCCAACCCATCTTACACTCGGGACAGCAAAATGCTTACCGCATTCCCGCCAAATCCGACAGCGTTGATCATTACCTTGTTAATTTTTTCCGGGACGGAATCGTATTCTACAAAGGGCACTTTTATAAATTGTTGGTGTTGCATCATCAAAATGGCGAGCTCCAAACTCAACATGCCCGATGCCCCAAACGTATGGCCCAGCTTCCATTTGTTGGTCGTAAGTGCGGGCGTTTTCCCTCCGAAAACTTTCTCAACGGCATTGTATTCGGACAGATCTCCCTTTTTGGTCCCTGGGGCGTGCATCACGATAACATCAACTTCAGATGGGTCCATTTCTCCCATGGCCATTTTCATGGAACGTTGAAAACACTGGGCATCGGAAGAGATGGAGATGTTGTGCTCCAAGATTTCCGTAGCATAGCCAACGCCGGCGATTACCGCCAAAGCGTCTTTCCCTACTCCATGCTCAAGGCAGATGACGGAGGCTCCCTCTCCCAGGACCATGGTGTTTTCTGTCTTTTCCATATCTAACGCCCGACAAGGAAAGCTTCCACTACGCTCAGCTACCTTAGATTGGCTAGGTTCGTCTGGACTGGATCCAAGGGGCCCCTCCATCCCTTCAAATCGGGAATAAATCTTTAAGGCCTTCATCTGGGCAATGGTAAAAGGGGTCAAAGGAGCCTCACTGCCCCCTACCAAAAATTTGCTGGCCATCCCGCTCTTGATCCATGCTACCCCGTTCAACAAAGCGTGAAGCGCCGTAGAGCAGGTAATGGAATGGGAAATTTCCGGTCCTTGGCTTCCCAGGTCATGGCCCACCCAAGAAGATATATTTCCCAATGTAGTCGTTGGGGATGACAGCGTAGAGGCCCGTTTTTGATTCAAAAATTCCGAATGGTATTTTTCGAAGAGCGCAGTGGCACCACGGGATGAGCCAATATTGATCCCAAAATTATCATCGGCTCCCCATCTGGCCAGTTTCACCGCCTTCCGGGCTGCGTATAGTGCATAAAGCACACTCCCGTCCAAGTCCTTGTACTTGGAATCCGAAGCTTTCAGCAACTCTATTTCTGCATGGGCCAACCCCGGCAAGGGAGCTACCCATGACGTTTCATCCCCTATTTCCTTTTCCACCAATCTGTGTTTGTTGTCCAAATAACCATTCCAGGCTTCTTCCAAAGTAGAACCCAAAGGGGAAATGGAGGCTATGGAAGCTATGGAGATAGTCCCATCCCTACATCCCTCCCCTAAGGGGAGCGAGGCTACAATTTCTTCATTGCATTCAAATTCCATGGCAATATAAAGTCATTCAGATTACAATTAATTAACAATGCTTTTTCACAAATCACTAATTATTAGGATTTAATAAGTCCTCCCCTTATTACATGGGGAGGTGCCGAAGGCGGAGGGTTCAACAAAAGCAATAGTTAAATTGATAGCGCTTTTTACATTCCTACTCATACCACCTCCAAGGCACTTTTAATCGCCTTATAAATAGTTTGCAATTCCTCGTCCGTAATCACGTATGGTGCTAAAATATAAATTGTTTGCCCCAGTGGACGCAGATACACTCCATTGTCCATAAAATGTTGAAACAAACGGTCCCTTACATTCCCGTATCGCTCCATCTTTATGTTCAGGTCCAAGGCGTAGATAACCCCTATTTGTCGCGTTTGCGCTACTTTGGGATGGTCCTTGATCTCGGCATCAAAATCTTGGTGCGATTTTATGACCCTGGCGATATTATCCTGCATTTCTTGGGATTGCAGCAATTGCAATCCAGCCAGTGCTGCGGTACAGGACAAGGGGTTGGCGGTATAGGTATGGCCATGGAACAGCCCCTTGGAGATCTCATCACTATAAAAAGCATCATAGACCTCCTGGGTACAACTCGTCACCGCCATGGGGATAAGACCAGCGGTCAAGGCCTTGGACATACAGATAATATCGGGTTTTGTGGGGATATGGTCCGACGCAAAATTACTGCCCGTTTTTCCAAAACCGGTCATCACCTCATCGGCCACCAACAAAACGCCATTCGCCTTTAGCAACCTTAGGATAGGATCTAGGTTGGAAGCCTGGTGCATCAACATGGCCGCGGCCCCCTGAACCAGTGGTTCATAGATAAAGCCGGCGATATCTTGTTTCTTTAATCGTCCTTCCAACTTTTCCAAAATCGATTCCAAATTGTCAGCCGTAGGCACAGGAATGCGCTCCACCTCCAAAAATAACTCCTCGAACGGACCATTGTATACCGAAAGTCCTGAAACGGACATGGCCCCAAAGGTATCGCCGTGAAATCCGTTCTCAAAAGCCATGAGTACCTTCCGCTTTCGCCCTTGGTTAAAATGGAACTGCAGCGCCATTTTTATCCCAATTTCGGTAGCCGTGGAGCCGTTGTCGGAAAAGAACAACTTTTCTTGGTTTGGCGGCAGTATTTTAATGAGTTCCTCCGATAATTCAATGGCCGGTCTATGGGTAAAACCACTAAATACCACTTGGTCCAACTGCTGCATCTGATGATAGACCCGATCCAGGATATAAGGGTTACAATGCCCATACACACAGGTATACCAGGAGGAGATCCCGTCTATATACTGCTTGCCGTCCTCATCGAACAATAGACTGCCCTTCGCCTTAACGATGGGAAGCATGTTGGGATGGGTCTTATGCTGGGTGAGTGGGTGCCAAAGATGCTTTTGGTCCCTTTTTGAAAGATTTTCCAACGTTGTTGAATTTTATTTTTATACTCCTTCCAGATAAAAATTCAGGTCTTTATTTGAAACGGATATACAAAGATGGGGAATAAAGTTAGAATGGCGGAATGTAACCTAAGGGAATTCTGCTAGGATTGCCTGTGCCAATTTTTAGTAGAACAACACTATTCTGATTACATTTTCAAAAGGGTAGGTCGCAACAAATCCGCATACTTCTTAATGACCTGCTTGTTAAAAACCGGTTCTTCATCAATACGGCCAATTACTGGTACGTTTGTCTTTTTTTCAATGATCCGTTCCGTAGAAGGCTGTTCGGAACCACTGAACAAGATAGAAACGTCGTACCCTTTATGGGTCAACCATTCAATGGTCAACAAGGAGTGGTTAATACTCCCAAGATAGTGACGGGAAACGACAATTACGTGATAATCCGGCATTATAAGATCCAAAATGGTATCCTCGTCATTCAGTGGCACCAATACACCGCCCGCTCCCTCTATGACCAAATGATTGTCCGTATTGGGTTCATCGATATGGTTGCGATCAATGTATATCCCTTCCAGTTTTGCAGCGGCATGGGGGCTCATGGCGTTTTTTAAGGCATAGCTGTTCTTATGGATGACCGTTTTCTTGTTGGAGATTAATTCTACAATCTTATCGCTATCGGAATGGTCCAGGTCACCCGCCTGAATTGGCTTCCAATAGTCCGCTTCCAGGGCTTCGGTAAGGATGGCGGAAGCTATGGTCTTGCCAACTTCTGTTGATATTCCGGTTACAAAAAACTTTTGCTTCATATAAATAAGCTCCTATGTTTATTAATTATCAATTACCTATTTGATACGGGTTAAAATAGAAGTAAGTCCTTTTCCCAATTATTTTTCCAAAACCTTTTGGTCAATGTCCCAGTCCTCCTCCCTGTGTTTTTTATCCTTTCTATTCCCGATAGCATGCGGGAAGTGAATTATTATAAAATCCTAGCCCATCCGTTTCCCTAGGGTTGGGATATCATGTTACAATTTAAACATTTATATTTCCTTTTTTCGAAAAACGGGAAAAGTTTGTAAAAAATCCCTTTTCCACTATAGTAAACCTCCGATTTTTGGGCCTTGCAATTGGGACAAACAATTGGATTCCCGAAGGTATCCAGCGCATAATGGCGAATCTCATCATAAATTTCCAACGCCCTTTTCTTGTCCTCGGACCTCACCTGTATCTTAACCCCGCCCAGGGCATTACTGATCATAGGGTCTGTGTTCAAGGTGTTTTCGTCCGGCAGAAAGACCTCGATCCCTTCGGATTCCAATTTTCCTTTGATTACCTGTACATCGGCGACATATTCAAAGGCGGCAAGGGTATAGAATTCCTTTTTCATGTATTCTGGGTAGATTTAAACTTTTTCTTTTCCTTCTAAAGATACATTTTAATTCGAAAATTATGGTAATCCATCCTTGGAACGGAACTTCTTTTTTGACCTAAGCAAAATCCGGAATGTGTTTCTGAATTGCCTCCAATAACCCATTTATCCCTTCCTCCCTATTGTAACTGTGAAGGCAGATCCGTAAGCGTTCCATACCTTTCGGTACCGTAGGTGAGAGAATGGGCCGCACATCAAAATTACATTCCCTAAGGATTTCTGCCAAACGTTTTGCGCTTTCGTTGCTCGGAACAAGGCAGCAGTGAATAGCCGATTGGCTGGGGATAAAAAAACGCTTCAGGTTAAGGGCTTCAAGTTTCTGGTTTAAATATTCAATGTTTTTATGAAGGGACAAAGTTGTGTTTTGTCCGGACAGATCTGAACCAACAGAGTTGTGCATTGCAGATAAATGGCCGTATGCTGCCATGACCGTAGCCTGGGAATGCGGTGGCAGCCCGGTAGTGTAGATAAAGCTACGGGCAAAATTGACCAAATAAGTTTTAAGCGCCTCACTGCCCAATATTACAGCCCCATGACATCCTATGGCTTTGCCAAAGGTTACAATACGGGCAAACAACGCATCCTCCAAACCAAATTCCTGGGTTCGACCTGCCCTGTTGGGGCCAAATACCCCTACGGCATGGGCCTCATCGATTACCAAGCGGCAATCGTTCCTATTGCAAAGCTCGGTTAGGGCGGGCAAGTCCGGCGAATCGCCATCCATTGAGAAAACGGATTCCGTGACTACAAAAATCACACCGTCCGGGGTTCCGTTATTTTGGCAACGCTTAATGATCGCTTCCAAATTTTCCAGATCATTGTGCTTAAACTTATAGCTTTTGGCCAGTCCCAATCCCATACCATCCCGTATACTGGCATGGATCAACGCATCATACAGGACCGTATCTCCCCGTTGGGGCACGGAGGCAAAAAATCCGACGTTGGCATCATACCCCGAATTGAAGACCAAGGCCGCCTCCGAATGGTGAAAACCGGCCAGCATTTCTTCCAATTCCACGTACAATCCGTTATTACCGGAAAGAAGCCGGGAGCCTGTTGCCCCGTTCTGGAGTAGGTTTCGTTCGGCCAGCAACTGACCAGCAGCCTCATAGATCAGGGGGTTCTTGGCAAAACCCAAATAATCATTGGAAGAGAAATCGATCAGATTTTCTGGGAGGGACAAGCTGCGGAGCGCGTTATTTTCCTGTCTTTCCTTTAATTTTTGTTGTAATTTCTTGGGAAAGTCCGTCATACTCTATTGTAATTCTAATCCGCTTACCGAATTCGCTTAAACGGGTTCACTAAAATACCAATAATAAAACGCGCTTGCTCGGTAGCAGTAAAAATAAGCCCGAATTCTTGATTTCACCTCCTTCGGACAAGCGGGCATCTGTTTCTTAAACCAAAGTCCCCCGAATTTCCCGCCTTAAAAAATACCCTGTAACGATGGTCGCCAAAACATCTGAAATAGGAAAAGCAAGCCAAACCCCCAATTCCCCTAAAAAATGCGGAAGTATTAGAACGAGTGGTATAAAAATGAATCCTTGCCGGCTCAACGTCAACAATAAAGCCGGAACAGCCTTCCCAATAGCCTGAAAATACGCAGCCCCTATAAGTTGTAAGGCAATTATTGGAGTGGCAGCGAAAACCCACCGCATGGCACCAGGGGTATGTTCCAAAACAAAATTGTTGGTGGCAATTTCAGCTGAAGTCATATCGGGTCGGTTGCTCAGGAAGAGGGAAGCAATCTCGGCGGGAAAAATCATCAAACCAATGAATACAATGGTGGCCAACAGGGCGGCATAAAGGATGGCAATATGGATAGATTCACGTACCCTTTGGTATTTTTTAGCTCCATAATTGAATCCGGCAATCGGCAAAAAGCCTTGGGTAATTCCAAAAACAGGAAAGAGTGCAAACATAAGCACCCGACCAATGATGGCATATACGGCAACCATGGCCTCCCCGCCAAGGCTGTACAAAATGTTGTTCATCAACAAATAAATAATACTGATCACTGCCTGCCTCGCCAAGGTAACAAAGCCCAAGGCCCCAATCTCCTTCAAAATAGATCGGTTCAATCCAAGATGGTGAATTCCGATCTTAAGTTCCGAATTTCTAGAGAGGAAAAAATAAACTATATACCCAAAACATAGTAAATATCCTATGGTGGTAGCCCAAGCTGCGCCCGCCATCCCCCAATCGAAGACATAGATAAAAAGATAGTCCATCAACAAATTGCCGACCGAGGGGATAATCATGGCGATCATAGCAAATTTTGGCTTTCCCTCGGCACGGATTACCGTGTTCCCCATCATACAGAGGCCCAAAAACGGAACTCCATATAGGACAATCTTGTAGTAGATTTTTGCAGGTTCAAAAATGGCCCCTTTTCCACCAAAGGCCGGGATAAGGGTATCAACGTATATTAGCCCCAAAACCACCATGGATATGGTGACCAGCAGGGTCATAGTAATCTGGTTGCCAAAGGTTTTTAACGCCTTTTCGGAATGTTTAGCTCCCATGGCCCTCGAAATGATACTCGATCCACCGACCCCAATGGCCATTCCAAGGGCACCGATAAAGAAAGAAACGGGAAGAACCACATTTATGGCCGCAATGGCAACGGAACCAATCCAATTGCCCACAAAAATTGAATCGACCAAAACATTCAAGGACATGACCAAGATACCTATACCAGCTGGCACCGCCTGTCTTATCAGTAGTTTTCCGATAGCTTCAGTGCCCAGTTGTTCCGAGGAAACCTTGGCCATTACATCGGCAAGATTTCCTTGGTTTCCCAGTCCTTGATCCACTGGGCCATAACGTTTACCCACGGTTTGTAATCGTTCAAACACGGGATATGGGTATAGGCTTCCCCTCCGGCTTCCTGAAATTGTTTTTTACCCTCCATGGCAATTTCCTCCAAGGTTTCCAGGCAGTCCGATACAAAGGCAGGAGTGATGACCGCCAAACGTCTGACTCCTTCTTTTGGGAACCGTTCCAGCTCAAAGTCGGTATAGGGCTTTAACCACGGGTCATTCGGCAAACGGGATTGGAAGGAATTGCTCACCTCGTCCTCGGACAGTCCAAGTTCCTTAATTACTCGTTTTGTAGTATCAAAACACTGATGTCGGTAACAGGTATTGTGTGCAACGGAATTCGTTTCACAACACTGGTCATTAATCTTGCAATGGAATTTAGTTGGGTCGGATTTTCTAATGTGCCGTTCCGGGATCCCGTGGTACGAAAACAGGATATGATCATAATCAAAATCCTTCAAACCCTCTGCTATTCTATTCGAAAGCACCTTTATATAGTCCTCGTTCCTATAAAACGGGGGGAGTGTGGTAATCCGCATTCCAGGGAAATGGGCTTCCTGATCTTCCATGGTCTTCACCACTACCGTTTCATAGGAAGACATAGCGTAGTGTGGATAAAGGGGAATAAGGAGCACATCGTCCACTCCTTTGTCATGGAGTTCCTGTAAGGCCCCCTTGATGGGCATGGAACCATACCGCATCCCCAAGGCCACCGGAATATCCAATTTTTCGGCTACTTTGTCCTGAAAGCGTTCTGAAATAACAACTAGGGGAGAACCCTCATCCCACCAGATCTTTTGGTAGGCCTGGGCCGATTTCTTGGGCCGGGTCTGCAGTATAATCCCCCTCACAATAATATTTCGCAGCCAAAGGGGTACGTCAATAACCCTTTCATCCATCAAAAATTCATCCAAATACGGCTTTAGGTCTTTGGGGGTTGGACTGTCCGGAGAGCCCAAGTTTACTAATAATACTCCTTTCACGTCTGATAATTTTAGCGACTGTAAAAATACCATTTGTAGACGAACTTACCGTAAAACCCTAGTAATTCTTTAGCTTTTCAGTATTTTCTGGCAATTTAACGGCATTCCAAATATTCACGCATTGAACTCCTCATGAGTTTTTCTTTATAACATACAATAAATACCTATTTTTGGGAAAATAAACGGCTCATATGAGAGAAATTGCATGTTTGGTACTTTTTCTAATGACAGGCATCTCCTTTTCCCAGAATGTGGTCTGCTCGCTACAAGACAAAGAGGCCTTTGAGAAAAAGATAGACCAAATCCAGGGGCTGAAAAGTGAGGATTTTGGCCGGACCATGGTGTCGGTAGGCAAATCCTTTTTAGGGGTTCCCTACGTAGCCAAAACCTTGGAGGTGGGCGAAACAGAATCCTTGGTAGTTAATCTGCACGGCTTGGATTGCACCACGTTTGTTGAGAATGTACTTGCTTTTAGCTTGATGCTCGAACGCGGTAAAAAAGATTTTGATACCTACACCAAGCTTCTGGAAGAAATCCGTTACCAGGATGGAAAGCTGGATGGCTATGCCTCCCGTTTGCACTATTTTTCGGAATGGATCGCCAATAATGAAGCTAAAGGTCTTCTCAAAAATGTCACAAAGGAGATCGGAGGGGTTCCAATAACCAAGGATATCAATTTTATGAGTACCCACAGGGACTTATACCCCTTTTTAAAGAATGCGGACAATTTTAAAAAAATCCAGGCCTCCGAAGCGGAGCTCAATAACAAACCGTTGTATTTCTTGCCACAGGACAAAATTGCTGCTAAGGAACAGCTGATCCACTCCGGCGATATCATTGCTTTGACCACTTCTATCGAGGGATTGGATATTACCCATACCGGAATCGCAACCCGGGAAGCCGATGGACGCATTCACTTGTTACATGCCTCAACCGGTTCTATGGAAGTGGAGGTTTCCGAACTACCCTTGGCCGATTATCTTAAGAAAATTAAAAAGAATACGGGAATTATGGTTGCCAGGCCTTTGGCCAAGTAACCGCAAAAGGGGGAACTCCCACTCAGACGCATACATTAGTGTTTATATTTCTTCTTCCCCCCTTGGAAAGGTCGGGATGGTAATTTTTTCTCCAAACTGTTTATTATTTTTCTGGACACAGGAAAACTGACCCAGTAGTCGGTTTTTGGGTACGCGGAATAACGGCTTTAGGGTGACCTGAAGTTGAGGGCAACAAAATTATCGACCATTGGTCATTGTTGTTAAGAAATATCGTCATTTGAAAGATAAACCAACCCAACGGTCGGTTAACACTAAGCCGTCATCGGCAAAAGTTTAATGCTAATCTGGCAAATCGCTGTAGGCAAATCGCTATGCGTAGATCGATTCACGCTTTTTATAGCGTACAGGGTATGGCGCAAGGCGGACTGCACGTCAAACCCATGTCTTCGTTTAAAGGTGATGGATTTTTCGCTGGAAAGTTTTATTAAAACAGGGCGGTTTGTTTTACGGGACTTTCATGTTCCAACAACCATTTTTTGCGATGTAGGCCGCCTGCATAACCGGTGAGGGAACCATCACTACCTATAACCCTGTGACAGGGCACAACGATCCACAAGGGATTTTGACCGTTCGCCGCGGCGACGGCCCGAATGGCCTTGACATCTCCCAGTTTTTTAGAAAGTTCCAGATAGGATATTGTTTTTCCGTAGGGAATCTGTTGCAGTTCTTCCCAAACCCTTTTTTGAAAATCTGTTCCCGTTGGATTAAGGGTTAGGCTAAACGTCTTTCTTTCCCCCTCAAAGTATTCCCGGAGTTGGTAGACGGCATCTTCAAGTAACTCTGGAATTACTGTGGTAGGTGCCTCATCCGTATCCAAAACCGAAACGGATGTCAGGCCGTTTTCATCGCCCTCTAGTTTTGAGATCCCCAAGGGTGTTTTAATGTAGGCTTGTTCCAAGTTCATTTTACCCCGTCTTTATCAATAATTCCCAATCGTTCCGCTCGGGATTGCCAATTGCGCCTAGCCAACAGTTGAAGATTTTCAGTGGCATCGCTTTCGTCAACAATTTCGAGTCCCAATAGCGTTTCGATCACGTCTTCCATGGTAACCAGTCCGCTTATGGTCCCATATTCGTCCACCACCATGGCGATATGATTTTTTTGGGCCAATAGAAGTTCAAATAGCTTTGGGATAGCCATGGTCCGGTCCACAAAAAGAATTGGTCTTTTGATCGAGGATAGGGTTGTACCCCCATTTTCTTGAATGATACTTTCCAAGATCTCGTCCTTAAGTACAAAACCTGTAACATCGTCTTCCTTATCCTTAAACACAGGGATCCTGGAGAATCGCATTTTAGGATTGGATTCGGAAAATTCCTTTAGGGTCAATTTCTCCGAAGCGATCTTCATTACCGTTCGGGGCGTCATGATATTTTGAACCTGGACTTGATCAAACTTTATTAGGTTTTGGATTATCGTGGATTCCGATTCCTGAAAAACCCCCTCTTCCAGGGCGATATCCGTCATGGTTGTAAAGTCCTCCCGGCTCATAATATTTACATCCCCAGCTTTCTTTCCGATAAGCTTTGTAAAAACTTGCAATAGCCATAGAATTCCAGTCCACTTTAAGGCCCATATCATGACATTGAGGGTCCTGGTTGTAAATCGGGCCAGTTTTTTCCAGTAAATGGCACCTAAGGTCTTCGGAATTATCTCCGATGCTATCAAAATCAAAAGGGTCATCAGGGCAGATACGACTCCCACCATCATGTCTTCGGAAAAATGAAAACCAAAAATCTTTCTTTGGGCACTGCCGTATAGTTCCAGATAGGCGACCTTGGCTTGGACTCCCACCAAAATTGCGCCTACCGTATGTGCTACGGTATTAAGGGTTAGGATGGCGATCAGCGGTCGGTCCACATCCTTCTTTAGCATTTCCAGTTTCACGGCATATGCCCTTCCCTCCTGTTTCTTAAGGCTGACGAAGGTAGGTGTGACACTAAGCAAAACAGCCTCCAAAATGGAGCATAAAAAGGAAAAAAAGATAGAAACAAAAGCGTAAAAAAGCAGTAGGCCCATAAAAAGGTAAAACGAGTTCTTTAAAAACTAAGATAACAATATTAATGGACTTTGGCCTTATTGGGATATTTGGGCCTTATAAAAGACCTCTTGCAATCGGGGCCTAATATTTAACTTGTAAATATTACTATTCGCCCGGGTTGGATACACCCTGTTGGATAGAAATATAAATACCAATTGGTTTTTAGGGTCCGCCCAAACAAAGGTACCGGTAAAACCACTGTGTCCAAAGCTTTCGGGACTCACCTCGGGTGCGGGATACGCCTCGGAGAGCGGTAACTCGGCGTTGTTCAACAAGGGTTTGTCAAATCCCAAGCCACGGCGGTTGTCGTTTTCAGGATATTGCACTTTGGTAAACTCCTTTACGGTAGTATCATAAAAATAGCGTTTGCCCCCATAGATTCCGTTTTGCATATACATTTGCATCATTTTGGCAAGGTCATTGGCGGTAGCAAAAAGTCCCGCATTCCCAGAAATCCCCCCCAACAGGGCCGCGTTCTCGTCGTGCACCCAACCTTGGGTCAACGTTTTCCTGAACAGGGTATCTTTCTCCGTAGGTACTATTGTGTTTGGAAAGTGTTTGGTCTCCGGTTTAAAACCCAGGGTATAGGATCCCAAGGGACCATAAAATTCCTCCTGAAGATACTCAGGATACGGTATGCCTGTCAGTTCCGTTATCAACTCGGGAAAAATTAGGAAAGAGGTACCGGAATAGAGATATTTCTTTTCTTCCAATACCTTTGATCGCTTGATCTTACGGTACATATAATGATTAAAGCGATTCTTTATAAAAATGCTGTCATAGGCCTGTGCCTCAAACCGGGAAGATGGGTGGTTATGGACAAATCGCTTTTTAATCCTGCCATTCTTTTTAAAGACATCGTTCAAAAAAACAAAATAAGGGTTCAACCCTGCCTGATGGGCCAATATTTCCCTTAAGGTCAGGTCCTTTTTATCTTTCTTGTGCCGCCAAGATTTCCAATAGGTACTAAACGGGACATCCAAATTTAATTTACCATTTTCATATAGTTTCATCAAGGCAGGTAATGCTCCAATTACCTTGGTTACAGAGGCCAGATCATAAAGATCGTCCGTTTCAACGGGCACAAGGTTATCATAGGTTAAATAACCATAAGACCTGTTAAAGATTACCTTATTATCCTTGGCCACAAGCAAGGTCGCACCGGGAAAGGAATGCTCCCCAATGGCATAGGACATAATGGAATCTACCTTGGAGTCTATATAACGGGAATCCATCCCTACCTCTTCCGGGATGGTATATTTAAGCCTGATCTGATTTAGGGTCTTTAGGCCATCACCGATTTTAAACCCTATCGGTATATCCTTGGGGAGTTCCCCTTTAGCTGCAAACCCTCCAAAAATCAATTGGGCCGCATACTCTTGGGACAACACTTTAGAGTCCGGTGCGTAAATAATGGATTTCACAGCTGAAAGGGATTTGTTCGAACTAGTCCCCGGACCATCAAAATAAACGAGAATAAGATTGTTCAATTGGAGCAAAGAAGGCAGAAGGTGGTCGTCTTCGCCAGATCGAAATGCAAAAATCACCTCATCAAAAAAAGCAAGGGATTTGGCAATATTGGGGTCTTGTAAATCCGCAGGGGCAAAATGGGAAATTTGCGAGTAATTGTCTAGCATTTTACCCATGGGGTTATCCTTGGAAAAAGAGGAGACAAAAGCAATCTTAGTATTCTTCAAATTCGGAATCGGAATCAGGGAATGGTCATTTTTTAAAAGAACCACACTTTTTTCGGTATCAAAACGAATTTGAAGTTCCTGGTTTGGATCACTAGACCTTGTTTCTTGCCCATGTCCGTAATCGATGCAGAGGAGCAATGCAAAAACCTGAAAGGCGATAAAGACTATTTTTCTGTTTATGGTTACCATCCTATATATTTTGGGGGTTCTATACTATTGAGATTTAGATATACGATCAGTTGGCCCCTGTGGTGGGTCACATGGTCTTGCATGAGGTTTAGAATCTGCAGTTTCGTTTTCGTTCCCTTAAAAAAATCAACTTCTTGGGACAGGTCGTCCGGATTTACATCAGAAATAATCTGGGCGACCTTATCGAATGACATGGTTAGGGTTTGGATGATAGTATCCTTGTCCTTCTGGGCAGAAACCGTATTGTTTTCGGGATTGGGAGGGTCGGTAAGATATGCATTTCCCAACCAAAGCATATTTTCACGAATATGGATCAACTGTTCGCCAAAGGTCATCTCCCTTTCGGTTGGCCGATATCCATATTTTTCTTCTGGCATGGCCTCAGCCACCGCTATAAGATAGTTTTTGGAGTTTTCCCATTTTTCTTGAAAGCTTGAAAGCACAAGATTTTGGGCCGTAATGTTCATGGATAAAAGCCCAATAAATATGAAAAAGGGTGATTTCATTGTCAATTTTACGATTCTGTTTTAAAAATACGACAATACCGCTAAAAATGAACAGACCCGAAAAAAAATTTGTCATAATAGTTTTACCGCATCCTTGGCAAAATAGGTAGCAATAATATTGGCCCCAGCTCTTTTGATGGCCGTCAATTGCTCCATCATCACCGCATCATGATCCAACCATCCTCGTTCCGCGGCCGCCTTGACCATTGCATACTCCCCGGAGACCTGATATACGGCTACGGGTACATTAACCTCGTTCTTAATTTCCCTCACAATGTCAAGATAACACAATCCGGGTTTGACCATCACAATGTCCGCCCCTTCATCTATATCCATTTCGGCTTCCGTAATGGCTTCAAACCGATTGGCATAATCCATCTGGTAAGTCTTTTTATCGCCGAAGCCCGGTGCGCTATCCAAGGCGTCCCTAAAAGGCCCGTAAAAAGCAGAAGCGTATTTGGCACTGTAGGCCATAATACCTGTATTGAGATAACCTTCGTCCTCCAGCGCTTCACGAATAGAAAGGATCCGTCCGTCCATCATGTCGCTGGGAGCCACAAAATCGGCTCCCGCCCTGGCATGGGACAGGCTCATTTCAGTTAGGACCTCAACGGATTCATCGTTTAATATTTGATCGTGTTCCACGATTCCGTCATGCCCATATGAAGAATACGGATCCAAAGCTACATCGGTCATCACTAACATATCGGGACAAGCATGTTTTACAGTCTTAATGGCCCGCTGCATTAAGCCATCGGGATTCACCGCCTCTTTGCCTTTGTTATCCTTTAATTTATCGGGCACTTTTGCAAAAAGTAAAACCGATTTAAGACCTAGGCCCCATAGTTCCTTCACTTCCTTTTCCAGAAGGTCCAAGCTATAGCGGAAGTAATTGGGCATGGACGGAATTTTCTCCTTAACATTCTGGCCTTCCACTACAAAAAGTGGCACCAGAAAATCATTGGGAGATAAAATTGTTTCCCTTACTAGGGAACGAATGGCCTCATTGGTTCTTAATCTTCTATTTCTTCTTAGTGGATACATATAACATCAGTTTTCAGTAGTCAGTTTGCACAATCCCGTATTCTAAACCCACTCCCTGGGCTGCTTCAAAACCTCCAACAAGCGTTCCTCTTCGCTCCCTTTCTCTGGATGATGGTCGTACACCCACTGCACATGCGGAGGGAGGCTCATTAAAATGCTCTCTATACGGCCATTGGTCTTAAGGCCAAAAAGGGTGCCCTTGTCATGGACCAGGTTGAACTCTACATAACGACCACGGCGTATCTCTTGCCAATCCCTTTGTTCTTTGGTGTAGGGCAGTTCTTTTCGTTTTTCCACAATGGGGACATAGGTCTCTAAAAAACTATTTCCCACCTCTGTTACGAAGCTGTACCAATCCTGAATCGACATATTATCTGTTGTCTTGCAATAGTCGAAAAATAGTCCGCCTACTCCCCGAGCCTCATCCCTATGTGCGTTCCAAAAATAAGAATCGCATTGCGCCTTGTACTTCTTATAAAATATGGCATTATGTTGATCGCAGGCTTTTTTGCATACGGTATGGAAGTGGATTGCATCTTCATCAAACAAATAATAAGGAGTTAGGTCCTGGCCTCCACCAAACCAGTGGTCTACCAAGCTGCCTTCCTTGTCATACATTTCAAAATAACGCCAATTGGCATGAACTGTTGGCACCATAGGGCTTTTGGGATGGATGACCAAACTGAGGCCGCAGGCAAAAAAATCGGCCTCTTGGACCCCAAAATACTCTTGCATACTCTTTGGCAAGGGGCCGTGAACCGCTGATATATTAACACCTCCCTTTTCAAATACCTTTCCGTTCTCAATAACCCGGGACCGGCCTCCACCGCCTTCTTGACGTTCCCATAAATCTTCCTTGAACTTGGCCTTGCCATCCACCTCTTCCAATTTTAAGGTGATAGTGTCCTGCAGGGTTTGGATATATTGGTAAAATTGATCTTTAATTATCCTCTCCCCAAACCTCTCCCCAGAAGACAGGGTTTGTCGCTTTTGGTTCGCACTCATATATTCGGTATTTTAAGTTCGTACAACTCCATATCCATAGGAGGTTCATTCGGGGGAGTGTGTTCGTTATTTAGGGTCATTTTCCATACAAAGCCCGCATTTTCAGCCACCTTAAGGCTTGCTATGTTACTTTGATGGGCTATTATATGAAGTACTTTTAATTGCAGTTCTGAAAAAGCATAAGAAGATAAGTTCTCGACTACCGCGGTCATGACACCTTTACCTTCCCAGCCCTTGTCAATACAATACGCAAATTCCCCCTGCTTCTTATCCCAGTCCAGATCTTTGAGAATGATAAGTCCGACAATATTTCCCGAAACCTTTTCCTTGATAGCAAAAGTAAATTCAACCTTCTCATCAGCTTCACAATTCTTTCGATTGATATAGGCCTCGGAATCGGTCGGATTAGTATTCTGGGCAAGCGTTTTGGGAAGATATCGATTAAACCGATTGGTATTGGAAACCATAAACCGGCATAAACTGGTAGCTTCTTCCGGTATTAGCGGCTCTATCCTGAAGTTTTCCATTTAAGTGCTCTCCCCCTGCCCTCTCTCAAGTTCATCTAGATATCGGTCCAACAAAATAGTTCTGACAAGGACCTTGCAAGAAGAGGCAGGAGGTTTTTAAAAGTTTAATATCTTCAATTTATTCCCTGAGGTAAAGTTAAGAACTTTTATACTCCTTAACGGCGTCTATAAATGCCTTTGCATTTTCTATGGGTATATTCGGCAAAATTCCATGCCCCAGATTTACGATATATTTATCCTTGCCAAATTCGTTAATCATCTGGGTGACCATCCTTTTGATTTCAGCTGGGGGGGAAAGCAATCTTGCGGGATCAAAATTTCCTTGCAAAGTGATGTTGCCACCCGTTAATTTTCTCGCGTTATGTGGAGAACAGGTCCAGTCTACCCCTAAGGCCGCAGCTCCAGAAACGGACATTTCCTTTAAAGCGAACCAACATCCTTTTCCAAAAACGATAACAGGGGTTTCTTCCTTCAAGGCATCGATAATCTGCTTGATATACCTCCAAGAAAATTCCTGATAGTCGGTTGGCGACAACATACCTCCCCAAGAATCAAAAATCTGAACGGCATTAACACCTGCCCTCACTTTGGCCTTTAAATAATCAATTGTTGTATCCGTGATTTTTTGCAACATTTGATGGGCCGCAACGGGTTGGGTAAAACAGAATTCCTTGGCCTTGTCAAAGGTCTTGCTGCCCTCGCCTTGAACGCAATAGCAAAGGATGGTCCAGGGAGACCCGGCAAATCCAATTAGCGGAATCTTATCGGCCAACTTCTCCTTGGTCATTTTTATGGCCTGCATCACATAATCCAGGGCCAGTTCTGCGTTGGGCACCAGTACGTTTTCCACATCCTTTTGAGTGCGAATTGGTCTCGGTATATAAGGTCCAAAGTTTGGTTTCATCTGCACTTCTATTCCCATAGCCTGCGGAATAACCAAAATATCGCTGAACAAAATAGCTGCGTCCATACCATAGCGCCTAATGGGCTGCACCGTAATTTCAGAAGCTAGATCGGGGGTCTGGCAACGGGTAAAAAAATCGAATTCCTTACGGATTTCCATGAATTCCGGCAAATAACGCCCGGCCTGCCTCATCATCCAAACAGGAGGCCGATCTACGGACTCTCCCTTAAGCGCTCTTAAAAATAGATCGTTCTTTATCATTCACTATTAAATAACTGATTCCAGGAGCCATAATATAATTGGCCCTTGGGTATTAGTTTAAAACAAAAGTTTCATTTACCAAGGCAATTACGTCCTCTACTGTGGCAATTTTGGCAATCTTAACTTCCTTAAAATGTTTCATGGCTTCGTTGGCGGTAGTTTCACCAATACAAAAGGCTTTCCTTTCCCCCACTTTGTTTTTAAGTAAATAACTTTGGACGGTAGACGGGCTGAAGAACATTACCCCTTTAATGGAACTATCCAATTTTACAGGGTCCAATTTCGTTTGATAGGCTTTTATTTCGTGAACCTTGATAAGGTTTTCTTCCAGTTTGTCGGTCAGGGTATCCATTCGTATATCACTACAAAAATAGGTGACCTCCGTACCCTCTATATATTCTACAAGATAATCGGCGAGCTCTTCGGCGTTTTTTGCAACATGCTTAACCGGACCGATTCTACGTTCTATAAACCGTTTGGTTTTTTTTCCAACGCAGTAAATATTATTAAACCGAAGTTCTTCCTTGGAAAAATTAGTCAACAAGGATTCTACCGTGTTTTTACTGGTAATGATTACGTTACGGATGGGAGATCGTACTACACTTTTGTGGATACGGTTAATACTTATCTTTACGAAATCGCTGCTTTCCGCAACAATCCCCTTTTTGAACAAGTACTTTTGATCTTCCGACAATGTTTTCGTAGAATAGACATTGGGTATGCGTTGCATGGTTGTCAACCCATCCATCAATCGCTTTCCGCCTCGGGCAAGAACATAATCTGCACAAATTTTGGCCAATTCGCCGTGCTCCCCAAGTGGAACCGTTTTTTCGACCTCTATCTTTTTTGTACCATCCTCGCTCAGCAGTACTCCTTTAAAAGATATCGAATCATTTTTTATAAGGGCCAGTGCCCCAATAGGAGCGGTGCAGCCACCTTCCAACAGATTTAGGAAGGTCCTTTCAATGGTTGTACAAATTTCGGTCTCTTCATGGTTCAGAGCGTTACAGATTTCCCTTATTTCGGCATCTGCATCCCTGGAAACCACCATTATGGCACCTTGGCCCGGCGCCGGAGTCATCCATCCCAAACCTACGGATTCTTCTGGTTTTACACCAATCCGCTCCAAACCGGCACCGGCAAATATTGCGCCGTTCCAGTTGTTATCCTTCAATTTTTGAAGTCGCGAATTTACATTTCCCCGCAAATCGGCGATCGAATGGGTTGGATACCTGTTGAGCCATTGGGCCTTACGACGAAGACTACCTGTTGCTACAACCCCTTCCTTTTGACTCAAAAATTCCTCATTGTTCTTATAGACCAATATGTCATAGTAGTTGCCCCGTTCCAATACCGCGGCCTGTACGATTCCCTCTGGCAAAACCGTGGGCACATCCTTTAGGGAGTGGACGGCAATGTCTATATCATTATTTAAAAGGGCCAAGTCCAAATTTCTGGTAAAAACACCTACCATCCCCATTTGGTAAAGCGGTTTGTCCAAAACCAGGTCCCCAGTAGATTTTACGGGGACCAACACCGTATGGTGTCCGAGTTTTTCAAGATTCCCCTGTACGGTTTTCGCTTGCCATAGCGCCAATTCACTATCTCTAGTGCCAATTCGGATTATGCTCATTTATGGTCTACTTCTAATTGAAATACTCTTTGAATAAGTTCCAAGCTAGTATCGGAATCGGTATCGTTTCCTTTGAGGTGATTGGCAAAGTGGGTAGTAATCTTTTGGATAATGCGATCGGAAATAATCTCCGCCTGTAAATGGTTATAATCGGGCAGTTTTTTACTTTGAAAATCCAGCTCTTCCTCTTTCATGGTCTTCAACCTCTTTTTCAGGGCCTTGATTACGGGCGCAAATTTTCGGTTTTCCAGCCATTGGATAAACTCGCCCATAACATCTTGGATAATGGCTTCCGCTTGAGGGATGTATTGTTTTCTCTTTTCCAAGGTCTTGTCCGTCATTTGGGAAAGATGATCCAAGTGGATGACCGATATATTTTCCATTTCCGACACTTCAGCTGCCACATTTTTGGGAATGGAAAGATCAAGGATCAACAACGGTTTTTTTGCATGGATAAGATCTTTGGAAATGGTGGGTGATTGTCCGCCGGTCGCTACTACCAAAACGTCCGTATTCCGTATTTCGGTCTGAAGATCTCCGTAGTCCTTGACCAATAGATTGAACTTCCCTGCTATTTGTTCCGCCTTGCCCTTGGTCCTGTTTATCAGGGTAATATGTGGATTTTTGGTGTGCTTTATTAGATTCTCGCAGGTATTACGGCCAATTTTCCCCGTTCCGAAGAGCAGGATATTCTTGTTTTGGATATCAGGAACGTTGGACAAAATATATTGTACGGATGCAAAGGCTACGGAAGTGGCCCCAGAGGAAATTTCCGTTTCGTTCTTGATGCGTTTGCTTGCTTGAATCACGGAATTGCAAAGCCGTTCTATAAACGGATTGGCAATTCCCAACCTTTTGGAACGGTTAAAGCTCTGTTTTAATTGACCGACGATCTCAAAATCGCCCAAAATCTGGCTGTCAAGTCCGGTGCCCACCCTAAAAATATGCTCAATGGCCTCGTTATTTTTGTATACATAGGCCACCTCCTGAAATTCCTCCAAAGTGCCTTGGCTATGGTCATACAACAGTTTTATCAGTTGAAAAGGATGTTGGGCAAATCCGTTAAGCTCCGTTCGGTTACAGGTAGATGTGACCAAAAGACCATCTATTCCATGCTCCTTGGCCCGATTCAATAGGCTATCCATAGCGTTACTGTCAAGACTAAACTTGCCACGAACAACCGCATCCGCCTTTTTGTAGCTGACACCTATGGTATAAAAAGAATTTAGTTTGGTAATGTGGTAATTCTTCATGAATTGAATTCAAACGGATACAAAAATAAAATCCTTAACTTTATAAAAGTAACGCTGAAGGAACTATTAATAACGTTTCAAGCTTTTTTGAAGAAGATTCTGGACAATCCTTCAAAAACTACTATTTTTGTAGACAATAAAGGGGTTCTGAATGGTTCTATTTAGAGTCGTTCTAAATAGAAAAAATAAAATGGAGAAAAAATGATGGAGAAAAATAACGCTGAAGGTTCGTTTGAAGAAGTGTTTTTTGAGGATGGCTTTTATGTCTTAAAAATACAAAACGATGGCCTGAATACTCAAAAAGTTGTTCGGGATATCGACAGTTCCTTTATTCAATTTCATTTTTGTTTAAAGGGCAATGCCAAGTTTATCTTCAATGAAGGCCGATACGCTTTGGAAGTATCCGAGGAAAGCTCCCTATTGCTTTACAATACCCAGATGGATTTACCATTAAATTTGGAACTGCATGCCAATTCCTGGCTAGTATCCATAGTCATGACCATTAGAAAGTTTCATTCCCTATTTTCCAAGGAAGCAAATTATATCCCTTTTCTAAGCAAGGAAAACAAGGATAAAAAATATTACTCCCAAGAAAAAGTCACCCCCGCAATTGCCGTAATTCTTAGCCAATTGATGAACTATCACCTACATCCCTCTATAAAGGAGCTTTATATCCGAGGGAAGGTCTACGAACTTATTTCCCTTTATTTCAATAGAACCGATGATACCGACATGGATCAATGTCCCTTTTTGGTTAGCGAGGACAACGTAAAGCGGATTAGAAAAGCGAAGGAAATAATGATTGCCCGAATGTCCGAACCGCCGAGCTTAACGGAACTTGCCGAAGAAATTGGCCTTAGCCTTAAAAAGCTAAAGGAAGGGTTTAAACAAATCTATGGGGATTCGGTCTACGGTTTTTTGTTTGATTACAAAATGGAGTATTCCAGAAAAATGTTGGAATATGGCCAGCATAATGTCAATGAGGTAGGACTAAAGGTTGGGTATAGTACGGCTAGCCATTTTATTGCGGCCTTTAAAAAGAAATATGGCACAACGCCCAAAAAATATCTGATGGCATTGGCGAACGGTTAAGGTCCTATTTAAAAATCCCTAGCGGCTTCCTCAACATCTGGACAAAAAGTTTTAATCCCATTAATCAGAAAAAATGAAAAAGTACAAGAACATTTTAATGGAGAAAGATGGACATCTGGCCACCTTGATCATCAATCGACCAAATAAATTGAACGCGCTGAATCGGGAGACCATCGAAGAATTGCATCAGGCATTAACCGAATTGGACCAGAACAAAAAAATTAAGGCCATTATTCTCACAGGAAGCGGCGATAAAGCCTTTGTCGCCGGTGCCGATATCTCGGAATTTGCCAACTTTTCCCAGAAAGAAGGTTCCAAACTTGCAGCAAAGGGCCAAAAACTGCTTTTTGATTATGTGGAAAACCTTGGGACCCCGGTTATTGCGGCTATTAACGGCTTTGCGCTTGGCGGTGGTCTGGAACTGGCCATGGCCTGTCATTTTAGGGTTGCCAACACAAAGGCGAAAATGGGACTGCCCGAAGTATCCCTTGGGGTGATTCCGGGCTACGGCGGCACACAGCGATTACCACAACTTATTGGCAAAGGCCGCGCCATGGAACTCATTATGACCGCTAACATGATAGATGCCCAAAAAGCCGTTGCATATGGGCTGGTCAACCATATGGTACCGGAGGAAGACCTACTGCCGTTCTGCTATTCCTTGGCCGACAGGATATCGAAAAATTCACCAGTTGCGATAAGTTATGCAATAAAAGCGATAAATGCGGGTTTTAGAAATAATACGGATGGCTACGCCATGGAAATTGACGCTTTTGGTGCCTGTTTTGGAACAGCTGACTTTAGCGAGGGCACCACAGCTTTTTTGGAGAAGCGAAAGGCAGATTTTCCAGGAGCCTAGTGCTGCATTAAACCAACCTACAAATGAAAAACACACTTGTTGTCCTCTTTTTGGTATTTGCCACCACCTTGGTAAAAGCCCAAAATATGCCTTTGTCCTATTCCTTTGGCGAAAAATATAACGATAAGTACAAATATTCTAATTTAATGGCCATGACAAGTGACGGCACAGGGGGTTATCTTGTTGTCCGAGCTTATTATACGGGACTTATCCTAAAACCAAAAGGTTACTTCATAGAACGCTATGACAAGGACCTAGCCTTGTTGTCCGAGTACAATTTTAAGATCAAGGATTTGGATTTTGTTGATGCCTTTGTAAGCAACGGGCAATTAAACCTGCTCTTTTTGCAGTATAACCAAGGCTCAAAATCGTATGAATACGTGGTGCAAAGCAGCCCAGTGGAAAATATAGGATTTACGGCAAAGACCATTTTGATCATTCCCTCCGTTGAGGTAGAAAGCCCATTGGACAAAAATTACTACAACAGGAATTTTTCCTCCGGATTTACAACTTCTGTTTTGTTCAACAGGGATAAATCGGCCTTTACTATAAGTGCCCATTTTAAAAAGAATAAGGACAACCAGCATTTCATTTATTTATTCGATACCTCCCTGAACAAGTTGATTGAGCATGATTTTTCCGCGCAAGTGGAAGAAAAAAATTATGCCTTCGAAAACATGGAGGTCTCCAAAGATCTATCGGAGCTATATCTGGTAGGAAAGGCGTATTTCAAGAAGAAAAGATTTGTCATTACGGAGCGTAAATTCCAATATGAATTGGTCAAGATTACCACCAATGACGATGAAAAAATGCAAACCTTTGATGACCCAGGTAAATTTTCAGAAGCATTGGTCCCAATTCTTCTCAAGAATAGGTTGCTGTGTGTCGGGTTTTATGCCGATCGCAAGGACAACCGGTACAATGGCCTGACTTATGTGGATATGGATCCCAAATCCCTGGAAATCAAGACAAAAAAATACGATCCCTTTTCGCAACAGTTTATGCAGGACAAGTTTGGGAAGGAAGTGGACAAGGAAATAAAAAATCTAGTTTTCAAAAGCGTGAGCATTACACCTGATGGATTCATTCTTTTTAACGCCGAGGAAGAATTCGTTACCGATAGTTACCAATCCGATGGGGGGGG
>SWCD01011627.1_pt1 | contig 26284 bp, 17 predicted proteins | sample 4693011 | NCBI WGS metagenome assembly SWCD01 (sample SAMN10267278, study PRJNA491770) | bioreactor metagenome | isolation source: DHS bioreactor inoculated with marine | place: Japan: Omine Ridge, Nankai Trough | reverse complement strand
CCTGGAGCGAGAGTTCGGCGGGCAGAGGATCCTCGGGCCGCTCCTCCCCGGCCCGGTCGAGGAGGCCGACCGCGCGCGCCGGGTCCCCGAGATGGAGCCAGGCCCGGACGAGATCCTCGGTCAGGGCGGGGTCGAAGCCGCCCTCCTCCCACTTTGCGAGCACGGCGTGAGCGCGATCCCCGGCCCCGGTCAGGGAGAGGGCCCGCGAGAGGAGCAGGGTCTCGCGGCCGTCGAGGCCCAAGGTCACGCGACGGTCGATCAGGTCGGCCACGACCGTGCCGGCCCCCCCGGCGGCGATCTTCAATTCCGCATATCGGCGAAACCGATCCCGGTCCCCGGGGTCCGCCCGATAGGCCTTCTCGGCGGAGGCCAGGGCGTTTGCGAGGGCCCGCGCCGCCCGCGCGTCGGCCACGCCGCCGGGGCCGCCGGGTTCCACCAGGAGCGCCAGGCGAAGCGCGGCCTCCTCCCCCCCCTCGCCGTTCTCCACGGCCATCGCCAGGGTCCTCACTCCCTCGGTGCGAAGCCCGGACTCGAGCAGCAGGCCCGCCAGGTGCCAGGTCGCGTCCGGAGCGACGTTCTTGCCGACGGTCGCCCGGCGCGCGGACTCGAGCGCCTCCCCGATGCGGCCATCCGCACGGGCGGCAAGCGCCAGCACGGCGTGGGCGGGGGCGTAGGTGGGGTCTCGTTCAAGGGTGCCGCGCGCGACCTTCGCGGCCTGACCGAGCCGGCCCAGACGCACCAGGCAGGCCGCCAGCGAGTGACGGAGGCGGACCTGATCCGGAGTCTCCTCGACCAGCGCCAAGAGCAGAAGCCGAGCATCCTCGTACTGTCCGCCCTTCATCGCCAGGTCGGCTTTGGACAGGCGCTCTCTCCGCTCGGCCGCGGGATCGGGCCGCAGAAACTGGAAGCTGCCGATCAGGGCGATGACCAGAACTCCGAGCATCAGGATCAGGATCGACTTCCGGTAGCGTCGTTTCGATTCTCGGGGCATCCGTCCCTCTTCCCCCATCCTCTTTCCAACCTGCGGGGAAAGCTGCTATTCTGTCCGCGACTGTGGGCTGCTACCAGGCGCATTCGACGCTTGGGGAGGGTTGAAGATGAAATTCAAGCTCGTCCTCGCCGGTCTCTGCTTCCTGCTCATCATGCCTGCGATGGCCACTGCCGGCACGGTAATCGGGGCGAACTTCACGGGCAGCAACCTCAGCCAGAGCGGCTACATCCCTCCGGACACCATGGGCGCGGTCGGCACGAGCTACGCCATGGAACTCATCAACGGACGCTACGCGGTCTACAACAAGTCCACCGGCGCGACGGTGACCTCGAGTTCCCTGAACGCGTTCTGGTCCACCAAGGTCGGACTGACGTACAGCGGCAACTCCTTCGACCCACGGGTTGTCTACGACGCGGCGGCGGGCAGGTTCTACGCCGTGGCGGTGCACAACGGGGGAGGAGCGAACAACTTCCTCTTCGCGGTCTCCGACTCGGGCGACCCGTCCGGATCCTGGACCGGCTTTGCCATCGACAGCGACTCCGACGACACCCACTGGGCGGACTTCCCGACCCTCGGCTTCAACAACGACGGCGTCTACATCGCGGCGAACATGTTCGCGATCGTCTCGGGCGCAACGGTGGTGGACATCGTCGTCCTACCGAAGAGCGACCTCCTGGCGGCCACCCCCACCATCGCCAACATGACGATGTTCGAAGCCGTGGACCCGAACAACACCGGCTACGCGGTCCAGCCGGTGGTGGATCTCGACGGCGGCGGGTTTCCCGCCCTCCTGATCTCGGACTACAACACCCCCGCCGGGTACATCGGCATCAGCTCTCTCTCGAACTCGGTCACGTCGCCGACCCACAATGCCGCCACGACCATCGCCGTCACCTCGCGCTCCAGCCCTCCCGACGCCGACCAGCCGGGCGCAGGAAACGACATCGAGACGAACGATACCCGTTTCAGCGGCAACGCCATCCTGGTGAACGGCAGCCTCTGGGCGGTGCAGGCGGTCAACATCAGCGGACGATCCGCCGTGCAGTGGTACCGGATCAACCCCAGCACCTACGCCATCCTAGAGTCCGGCATCATCAGCGACTCGAGCCTGGCGTTCTACTACCCCTCGATCGCCGCGAACAACGCGGGAGACGTGGTCATCGGCTTCAGCGCCTCGAGTTCCACGGTCTACGCGAGTTCCTACGCCGTGGTGGGTGAACTCTCCGGCGGCACCACGACCTTCGGCACACCGATGCTCCTGAAGGCCGGCGTGGCGAGCTACCAGAACCTCGACGGCAGCAGCCGCAACCGCTGGGGCGACTACAGCGCCACCGTGGTCGACCCCTCGGACTCCTCGCACTTCTGGGTCATCCAGGAGTGGACCAGCGCCGCGAACGTCTGGTCCACGCAGTTCACCGAGGTCATCATCACCGCCCCGACGGTGATCCCGGAGCCCGGCACCTTCGCCCTGATGGGCATCGGCGGACTGTTCCTCGGGCTGTGTGGGTGGCGTCGGCGGCAGCGCAGGAAGTAGGGCTGGTCGGCACGGAGGCCGCCCCTCCGATCAGGCGAAAAAATCCCCCACCGGGGCGTCGTGCGCCTCCCCGAAGAAGGAGAAGCGCTCCACCGGCGGCCTTTGAAGCAGGTCCTCAGGGCCGTCCGGCATCACCGTCACCAGCGCATCGTGGGCCCTGAGACTCGCCTCCTTGGCCGTCAACTCCTCCGGAGAGAGGTCGAGCACCACGTCGATCTCGCCAACCGGGGTGGGAAAGAGCAGGCGGGGCTTGATGGCCTCGCAGGCCTCCTCGAGGTAGGCCACCATGGCGAAGCGGATCTCCGGCCGGTCGGCGAGGGCCGCGCGGATGGCCCAGTGGGCGGCGATGTGATCGGGGTGGGCGTTCACGCCGCGGGGGTCGGAGCCGATCAGGACGTGTGGCCGGAAGTGATCGAGGACCTCCCCGATCCGACGGGCGACCTCCGCGAGAGGCGTGTAGGCCAGGCGGCCGTCCGGGAGGGAAAGCACGATCAGCCCGTCGAGCTGAGTGTGGCGAGCCACCTCGAGCAGGCGCTCCTCACGCAGATGTCCGACCTCCTCGGGGGAAAGTCCGCGGGCGGCGAGGATGGTGGAAGCCTCTCCCCGGGTCAGCGACAGGTGCACCGCCGCCCCCTCGGGGTCGACGCCGGTGCGGTGAAGCGCCCCGGCGCAGGCGTAGGCCTCATCGTCCGGGTGAGCGAAAACCGAGAGCAGACGGCGCTTTCTGCCGGCAAGGGTCGAAAGGCCCGGGATGTCGCGTACGAGTTCCATTCCGCTCAACCTAACCCACCCGTCAAGAGCCGGTAGGATGAGAACTATGCGGGAAAACGCTATACCCCTTTCCCGCGGACAACGTCTTTGGGGGTAGATGAGCGCACCGATCGAATTCGCCTTCGGGCTGAAGTCCCGAAGGCTCGCGGAAGTCGTCGAGATCGCCCGAGAGGGCGATCGTGCGGCATTCGACCAGCTCGTTCGCGAGATGGGCCCGGCGGCGTGGGGCCTGGCCATTCGACTCACGGGGCGCCGCGCGGACGCCGAGGACCTGGTGCAGGAGGCCTTCCTCAAGGCCTTCAGACACATCGGCCGACTCCGCGAGGACCAGTCGTTTCGCGGCTGGCTCTTCCGGATCCTCCTGAACACCTGGCGGGACCAGCGAAGACGGAAGGAGCCCTGCCTTACCGCCCCGACTGAGGTCGGCGCCGGAGAGGATGCGGCCCTTACTCTCGCCCGAAGGGACCTGCTCCGGCGCGTGCTGCTGCGGATCGACGCTCTGCCGCGGCGGCAGCGGGAGGCGCTGCTGCTCCGGGTCCGGGGCGGGCTCACCTACCGCGAGGTAGCCCTCACCATGGGGATCCGGAAGGGCGCGGTGAAGGCGCACCTGGTGCAGGCCCGTCGGAAGCTTCTTCGGCGATTCGGAAAGGAGATCGAGGGATGGACGTGAAATGTCCCGATCTCGACACGCTCGGCGCGCTCGTGGACCGCGAGGCGGTGGATCCCGGCATCCGGGGCCACCTGGCGGATTGCGATGGATGTGCCCGAACCGTCCGCGAGCTTTCCGGCCTGAACGCGCTCCTGAAGCCCGCAGACGAGGCCGCCATGCCTCCCGGGCTCGGAGCACGCCTGCTCTCGATCCCGGACCGATCCCCCCTCCGAAGGCCCATGCCGGGAGCCCTGCCCCTCACCGCGGCCGCCGCGGTGCTCGTGGCGGTCCTCCTGATCCCGCCGGCCCTCTCGCTCTTCCGCTCCTCCCCGCATGGGGCGATCCCCGAAACCGGGGCGCCGACGGCCGCCGCGCCGAAACTGAGAGAGCGCGTGCTCCTGGCCCTTCAGAGCGATCCGATCGGTGCCGGGGGGCTCCTGGCGGACCTCTCGGGAGCGCGCCTGGTGGTTCTGAACCGGATCGCCACCGACGAGGATCCGGTGGCGGCGCGCGCCGCCCTCGTCTGCCTCGCCGGGGCCGCTCCGCGCGCCTCACTTCCCGCCGCGCTCACGGCGGTGAAGATGCCGGATCGGTGCCGGGAGGCGATCGACCTTCTCGCCGCCCTCGGCGATGCCCGCGCCCTGGCCGACCTGGAACCGCTGCTGCCCGACGCCCGCTTCACGCACGCGGTGCTCGCCGCCCTGGTCGAGATCGGCGGGGAGGAGGCCGCGGGCATCCTCGATCGAAGCCTTGACGAGATGACCGAACCGCGCTTGAGGGAACAAGTCCTCGCCGCCATCGCCCGGGTGGACGGACTCGAGGGCGCCCGGATCCTGCTTCGCCGGGTGGCCGTTCCCGGGTTCCGGGAGCAGGCCCTGGCCGCCGTCGAGGGAGAGGCTGACCTCCTCCTCCCCCACCTCGTCACTCTCGCGGGAGAACGGGGCCCGGAGACGCGAGCCGCCTTCGAACTCCTCTCGAGCCTGGGCCGCGGCGAGGCGGTGCCCGGCCTCCTGAGATTGCTCGAACGCCGGGACACGCGGTCGGACGCGGCCCTCGCGCTCGCGCGGATCGACACCGTCCCCGCGGCCCGGGCGCTGATGCAAAACGCCCGCGATCCCGAAGTGCGGGCGGCGTTCGACCAGGCCGGCGGGACCATCGAGAGTTGGCTGATCCGGAGGCTCGAGTCCGAGGAGAGGGAGGAGCGGCAGCGCGTCGTTCGGCTTCTCGCCCGCTGCGGGAGATCGCGGGCGGTCGACGCCCTCCTGCCCCTGGCGCGAGACCGCGCCCTGGCCCCCGACATCCTCCTGGCCCTGGGCGAAATCGGCGGGCCTGAGGGAGTGGCCGCCCTGGAACTGCTCGCCGAGGTCCCGCGACTCACCCGGTCCGCCCTTCGGGCGCTGGGGGCCACGGGCTCGGAGGATGCCATCCCGGTCCTGGTGCGCCTGGGGCTCTCGGATCGTTCGCTCAGAATTGAAGCGGTGGCCGCGCTCGGGCAGATCTCGTCGCGGGACGCCGTGGAGGGGATCCTCGTGCTCGAACCACAGCGGCGGACCCGGTCCGCCACGGCGAGGGCACTTCGGTCCATGGACCGCGGCGTCGTCGTACCCGCTCTTTCTTCCCTGCTCGCCGGGGATCTCGCGCCGGCGGCGCGGACGGCCTTGAAGACCCTCGGTGAGGCTCCCGCCGGCAGCGCGGTGGCGAGCGCCCGGGGACCGACTCACCATTGAATTTCCGCATCGATAGCCGACGGAAACGGAGACCGATCATGAAGACCACCGCCCTGCTGCTCACCCTCCTGGCCTGCTCGACGCTGGCCTCGGCGCAGGAACTCGAATTGAAGCTGGAGACCTTCGACGTCTCGTCGATCACGAGGGAACGATGGCCCGTGTATGGGGAGTTTCTCGGCCACCTGGGGACCGAAACCTACAGCGACGATTTCGATGTGATGGAGGAGCGCCCCTATCTCTCCGTGGACGCAATCGCGGATCTCATCCGGGAGACGATCGTCCCGGCGAGTTGGGACTCCGGGGGCGACGTGGTGGGGATGGACGGCGGCACGCTGATCGTGAAGAACCGGCAGGCCGTCCTCGACAAGGTGAAGGAGTTCCTCGACGGCCTCTCCGGCGCCGCATCGCAGAAGATCCGGTACTCCGTTTCGGTTCGCGAGTTGAGCGCCGAGGAGTATGCCCGGTTCGCGGGCGGCGGCGTGGAGACCCCGTTGAAGGGGGACGACCCGAAAACGGCCGGAGTGCTCCTCGGCACGGCCTCCGGAGAAGCCTGGCCGGGCATGCCCGCGGCGGTGCAGGTCATCAATCAGATCCGGTACGTGAAGGACTACGAAGTCGAGATCGCCCAGGGGTCGCAGATCTCGCACCCGGTCGTGGAGGCGGCAAGAGAAGGGACCGTCCTGGAACTCGTGGCGCGGCCGACGGTATCCGGTTCCCGCCTCCTGGTGGAAGCCACCGTGCAGCACGGAAAGTTCGAGCGGCCGTTTCGGGAACTCGACTGGGGACTGGACGAGGAGTACTTCGCCTCCCCCTTCCGCTCCGAGGACATGCAGCCGAACGGTCGCCTGCAGTTGCCGACCTTCCGGCACACGCAGGCAGTGACCTCGCGCCTGGTCCGGGCCGGTGGAACCTTCACCATCCCCGTGGCCTCGAACGGACGCCTCCTGCTGTTCGTCGTAAAGACCCGGCTCTCGGGCGGGAAGGCTTCGCCGAACATCATGGACGTCGGGGCGATCAGCCACCGCACCCAGGAAACCTACATTGGCGGGGTCCGCGATGAGTCCGAGGACTATCCCACGATCCTGGCGCCCCGGCTGCGTCGCTACGAGGCTCTCCCCTCTCGCCTCTTCTCGGGCTCGGAGGAGCTCATCGACCTGATCACCTACAGCGTCGCTCCCTGGTATTGGGAGGAAGAGGGCCAGATCGGGATCTTCGAGAACAACAACCTCTACGTCACGGCCGGAGATGACGTGCTGAAGGCGGTGCGCGGCTTCATCGAGGCCCGCGAGGCGGACCTTTTGAAGACGATCGACCTGGATCTTCGGATCTACTCCGTTCCGGCCGGCACGGCATCGGGACCGCAGGACGACTTCCCCGCGGGACAGCCGCAGTTCGCCGCGAGCCTCGCCGCCCTGGCCGGCCATCCGGCCGCGCTGATGTCCGGCAGCACCACGAACTACCTCGCGACCTACGAGGTGGAAGTGGCGCAGGAATCCCGGATCTCGAAGCCGATCGTGGGGCAGAGCTTCGCGGGTCTCCTGGCCAGCCTGACCCCGGTCCTCACTCCGGACGGAAGTGAGATCCACGTGACGGCCTCAATCCTCCTGTCCAGCGAAAAGCTCACCGGTCAATTCTCCCCGCAAGCCAGGTTCCTCGGCCCCATCGACGTGATCGAAGGGGGAAAAGCGACCCTCGACGCCACCCTCACGATCCCCGACGGAAAGGTCACGGTCCAGGACCTGGGCCTGGACCCGAAGGCGCCGGGCCGCAAGCTGGTGCTGGCGATCAGGGGGAAAAGCCGGTAGCTCGAGGCTGGGAAGACCCGTCCAGTACTCCCCGACGCGCACCCCTTGGGACTGCGCGTCGGGGGCCCCCTGAGCTGTTGAATCCCGTTCACTGTCCCCCGCAACGCCTCCCCCTTGGGATTGCGGGTTCGAACGCCCCCCTCAATCCGTTTTTCCTCCCCCCTGAATCCAACCAGGCGCCGACACCCCGTCACCCTCCAGATGAGGATGGAATGTCCGGTTTTGGCCGGAATGTCAGACCTGGCCCCTTCGCCGGGATTGGGATCCCCCGGACTCCGGGATCCCGGTCCTCGCCAGGCCTCGCGCAGAGGCGCAGAGGCGCAGAGGGAAGGATCAGGGACCGGCGCTACCGGAAGCTGAAGAGCGGCTCGCCCTCCACGTCCCCGTGGAACGCCTCCGGGTCGGGGGCCAGAACCTGGTAGCTGTGGATCCGGCCGCCGTCGAGGAACACCGCCGCCTGCCTGGTCTCGCGGTCGATGCCGAGCCGCCAGGCGCCGCCGTGCGGGGAGGCGGGGATCTCGGGCACCCGGATCGTCTCGAGGTCGGTGGGGAAGGCCCCCGTCTGCTCCCGGTGCCGAAGCATCAGCAGACCGAAGAGCAGCGCCTCGCGCCGGCGAAGCTGATCCTCGTAGCCGTCCCGGGCGAGTTGCCCGTAGATCAGGGTCCGCGAGATGATGCGGCCCGGGAGCGAGTCCGACCGGCCGGCGTACTCGTCGCGGATCTGTGCGGCGATCCGGTGGAGTTCCTCCTCCGAGGGCTCACCCTCGGGAACGAAAAGCGGCGCGAAGGCCAGGCGCAGACGGTGCCAGGCCAGGAGGTAGTCGTCCCGGTGCACCTCTCGCCACCCCCACCCGAACCGTCGCGGCACCGGACCACCCCAGTCCACGGTTGGTGGGATGCTCTTCAACTCGCCACTCAGAAGAGCACGCAGCGTCGACTGCTCCGCCAGCACCCGAAACCGGAATGCCTCCCGCGGCGGCGGCGTCAACTGCAGACTTTCCGAGAGGAAGGCGATAGCCCGCTCGAGCGCCGGACCGGAGAGCGCCTGGTCGGCGGTCAGGCTGCCGAGAGCGCGCTCCGCGCGGTCCACGAGAGGCGAGTGGATGGCGTCGAAGCCGGCTCTGCCGAAGAGGTCCTCGCCGCAGAGCCATGCCGCTGCGAGGAGATCCACGGCGCGCACCGCATCACCCTCGGCGACGAGTTCCAGGGCTCGCGCAACGCTCCGCCCGGCCAGGGCGTCCACGGAGGGGTCGAGAGGAGGGTTGCCGGGCACCCCGGGCCACAGCCCGGAGACCGGCAGCGACAGGCCCACCTCGGCGGCCAGCTCCTCGAAGGTCTCATCAGGCTGACACCCCGGCTTCGCCCGGTTGATCAGGTAGACGAGCAGTTCGGTATCGAGGGAGGTGGAGAGCGTCATGACCGGAGGCCCGTCGTAGCTCGGCGGGAGGAGCGTGATCGCCGCCACCAGGGCGAGCACGAAACCGGCTCCCACCAGCACCCATCCCTTTCTGCTCACGCCACGCCCTCCGGGAGAATCTTGATCACCACGAGGGTGGTGTCGTCCTCCTGCGCCCGCGGACCGCGGAAATCGGCGATCGCCGAGGTGACCGCGTCCACGATCCTGGCGGCGGGCAGGTCGGCGTTCTCCCGAATCAGGTCCCGGAGCGCTGGGGCTCCGAAGATCCGGCCCGCCCGGTTCCGCGTCTCGGGAATGCCGTCGGTTCCGATGAGGATGAGCTCCCCGCCGGCAAAGCCTCCCCGGGAGTGCTCGCGGTACTTCCAGCCCTCCTCGATGCCGAGGGCGATGTCCTCTCCGCCGAGTTCGACCAGGCTCTCCTCCGCCGGATCGAACAGGAGTGCCCGGTCGTGCCCCGCGCAGACCCAGCGGATCAGCTGACCGGGTTGATCCACCTCGAGGAGGAACAGCGTCATGAACCTCCCGCCGTTGGCATCGTGGACGAGGTCCAGATTGACCAGGCCGCAGATCTCGGAGAGATCCCGATGGTCCCGGATCCTGGTGCGCAGCAGCGCTCGGGCGGTGGTCATCAGGAGCGCCGGGCCCACGCCGTGGCCGGCCACATCCCCCACCGCGACCGCGAACCGCCCCTTCCCGCGCACCGCCGGGAGGAAGTAGTCGTAGTAGTCGCCGCCGGTCTCGTCGCAGTAGATGCTGACGCCGGCCACGTCGAGACCTGAAACGGTGGGCGCCTCGCGCGGCAGCAGGTTCTGCTGGACCTCCTTGGCCAGGTGGAGCTCCTGCCGGATCTGCAGGCGCTCCCGCAGGTAGGGCAGCATCTCCTCGAAGCTGTCCGAGAGATCCTGGAACTCGTCCCCGGTGTGGACGGACGTCCTCACGTTGAGGTCGCCGTGGGCAATGCTGCGCGCCACCGCAGTCAGGCGCCGGATCGGGCGGGTCACGGATCGCGCGATCCGGGAGGCCGCAACGACCACGATCAGCGCCACCGCGAGGAAGATGCCGGCGGTGGTGGCGAGGTGCTCCGCGGTGCGGTCGAGGACGTGCTGCTCCATTTCCACCGCCTCGGCCACCGCCAGGTCCCAGGGCACGACGATGACCACGTTCAACCGGTCACTGTCGATCGGGCCGTAGGCCCACAGCGACTCGCGGCCCCGATACGGCATCCGCACCACGCCGGAGACCCGCGCCTCGAGATCCGCCGTCATCTTGCGAAAGGTCCACGCGTCGAGGTACAGGCGCTCCATGCTGAGCGGAACGTCCCACGCGCCGGTTTCGTCGTAGGCGGCCACGGCGTAGAGCTCGGTGCCCAGGCCGTCCTCCCGTTCCCGCGGAGTCACCAGCATCGCCCGCGCTTCGGAGGAGAACCCCTCCGGCAGGCGGATCTGATCGAGGATGTCCACGATGCGGATGTCGATGCCCGTCACGCCGAGGAATTGCCCTTCCGGATCCGAAATCGGCGCGGAACAGGTGACGAGCACCTGCCGCGTCGTGACGTCGACCATGGGGGGCGTCCAGAAGACGGTCTCGCTCTCGCGAGCGCCCTCGTACCAGATGCGCAGGCGGGGGTCGTACTCCTCGGGGTAGCCCCCGTGGCCGGGGTAGGCGAAGTGGACACCGTCGTCGAAGGACACGTACTGCCAGAGGAAGAGGTGCTCGTTGTCCTCTCCGATCCGGCGGAGGACCGAGGAGCAGGCCGGGAGGCGCGCCAGGCGACCCCCGACCGCCTGCTTCTCCACGCCCGGCGCCAGCAGCACGTTCGCGGACTCGAAGGTCAGGGGGATCGGCTCGAGCCCGCCGGCCTCGTCCAGCCGCACGTGCCGCTTCGAGGTGGTGAGTGCATCGGCCGGCAACGCCCCCTCCCGCGCGAAGGTCGACGAGAACTCGACGGCGGGGGCACCCTCGACCGACACCTCCCTGTCGAACAGGCCCTCGATCTCCACGGCCTGCAACTCGACGGAGAGTTCGATCATCTTGCGCTCCCCCTTCAGGAGCGCGCCGAAGTCGTCCGCGATGCGATGCAACCGGGAGGAGGCCGAGCGAGCGAGGGCCTCCCGGGCCCGCTCGGCGATCTCACGCCCCAACCGACGGGTGTTCGACTGGCCGTAGTAGCTCACCGCGATCAGCGGCATGAGCGACACGGCGAGCAGGAGCAGCAGCAGCTTGTGACGAACCCGCACGGGAGGCCCCCTCGTGTCCGCGGACACGAGCAAATCGGTCGAAGAGCGAAGAAGCGGACGGACCGCCACCGGTGCGACCGCGAATGGGTCACACTCTACCGCACCGGCAAAGCCTTCGGGCCGAAGGAACGGCCCGGGGCTCGCCATCCGGAGCGCCTCCCTTGTTGGATCCGGCGGGTTCCTGTATGACACTTCCATGAGCACCTCGTCGCCCACCGAATCTTCCGACCAAGCGGAAGGTGGGCGCGGCATCCACCCCCTGGTCGCCGCCGCCTGCACGGTCATCGTGATCGCGGGCTTGAAGGTCGCCGCGAGTTTCATCGTCCCCATTCTCACGGCCATGTTCATCGTCCTGCTCTGCCTGCCGGTTTCCCGAAAGCTCCAGGGCTGGGGGCTGTCGACGACCCTGGCCACCGCCATCGTGGTGGTTGGCGTAGTGCTCGTCCTGGCCTTCCTCTCCGTCATCGTGGTCGACTCGGTGAGCGACCTGTCGGGCTCGCTCTCCGGCTATCAGCAGCGAGCCGAGAGTCTCCTGAAAGCGGCCACGCACTGGCTCGAAGAGCAGGGCGTCGATGCCTCCCGGATCAAGATCGAGGACGTGGTCGACACCAAGTCGGTGACCTCGTTCGTGTCCTCCACCCTGCAGGGGATCCTCAGCGCCTTCTCGAACCTGTTCCTCATCCTCCTGATCATGGTGTTCCTGATGTTCGAGGCGGTGGGTCTCCCGGCGAAGGTGCGCCTGGCCATCGGAAGCCCGGATGCCGACCTGTCGGGGTACCTCGAGGTCACCACGAGTCTCTACGAGTACATCCACATCAAGACCGCCCTCAGCCTGGTCACCGGTGTGCTGGTCGGCTTCTTCACCGCCCTGGTGGGGCTCGACTTCCCGGTGCTGTGGGGGCTCATCGCCTTCCTCTTCAACTTCGTCCCGAACGTCGGCAGCGTGATCGCCGCGGTCCCGGCCATCCTGCTCTCGCTGATCACCCACGGACTCGGCAATGCCGCCCTGGTGGCCGGCGGGTACGTGGCGATCAACACGATCCTCGGGAACGTCATCGAGCCGAAGGTCATGGGCCGGCGCCTCGGCCTCTCCCCCGCCGTGGTGATCCTCTCCCTCTTCTTCTGGAACTGGGTCCTCGGCCCGGTGGGCATGCTCCTCTCCCTGCCGCTGACGATGGTGGTGAAGTTCGTGCTCGAGCACAGCGCGGACTACAAGCCCCTGGCGGTGATGCTCGGTCCGAGCGAGTGAAGTACGGAGGCAGGTTCCTTTTTCCAGAGTCTGTGTTTTCGAACCGGAGCAATTTCTCCAAAGTCTGGAGAAACGAACCTGCCTCCGTATCTCTGTTTCTCCTCGCGCTGCTGCTGCTCCTGCCGACGGCGCTGGCGGAGGATGCGCCACCCTTCCCCCTCGGTGAGAGTTCCCAGGAGTACGCCGGTCTGCGCTTTCACCTCGAGATCCCCGACGACTTCAAGGCGGACAAGAAGTACTCGCTCCTGGTGGCCCTCCACGGCATGGGGGCGTCGGAGACGAGCTACGCATCGTGGTTCGTGCCCCTGCTCTATCGTGACTTCATCATCTGCGCCCCGAAGTCGAAGGGCGCCGGATGGAGCAAGCCCGACATCGCGGCGGTGCGCCGGATCGTCGCCCACCTGACGGAGAAACTCCCGATCGCGAAGGACCGGATCCACGCGGCGGGCTTCAGCAACGGCGGCGCGCATCTGCCCTTCCTCGTCTTCGAGGGGGACGTCCCCTTCGCCACGGTGTGCTTCATGGGGTCCGGGTTCGGAGGAGGCAAGGTCCCGGCGAGTGCGAAGAAGATGGCGGCGCTGGCGCTGGCGGGCACGCTGGATCCCATGGCCACCGCGGCGAAGCGGACGCCGAAGATGCTGAAGGGCAAGGTCCGCCGCGCCGATGTCCGTCTGCAGGAGGACCTGGCCCACGAGATCCCCGAAGAGCTGATGCCCTTCTACTTCCACTGGCTCACGGTGATGGAGGGCCGCTTCTTCCCCGGCGAGGACGATTCGTTTCCCTGGACGGATGATCTGGAGATCGCGCTCGAAGAACTGAAGGAGGAGCCGCGCCCGAGCTTCTTCTACTTCTTCAACGACCAGGACACGGAGAAGGCGGCGGCGCGCCACGTCCAGAACGAGGTGCTCCTGGATCCGCTCGTCTACGAGCAGGCGAAGACCTTCCACCCGGTCAAGCTCGACATCGACCTGGCCGGAGACTACTTCCACTCGCTGGATTTGACGCGGACCCCGGCCATCGTGGTCTTCGACGCTGAGCGAAAGGTGGTGAAGCGCTTCGAGGGCGACATCGACGCCACCGATCTGGCCGCCACGCTCCGCGCGGTGGCGAGAAAGCGGCCGCGCTCGCGCTGAAGTACGGAGGCAGGTTCCTTTTTCCAGAGTCTGTTTTTCTGACCCGGAGCAATTTCATCAAGACCTGGAGTAAGGGACCGGTCCACGGATCCGTATCCCGGCGCTCCGGAAGGATCAGGGCGGACATGCCAGTCTCGCCGAGCACCGCAGCGAGGGTTGTGCGCTCCCCACACCTCAGCGCGGGAGCCTCATCGTGAGCTCCCTCGATCCCACCGTGACTCTCTCTTCGCGGATTGTCCGACCACTCTTCTCCGCGGTGACGGCATGGAATCCGGATCCGAGACCGAGCAGATAGAAGCGCCCCTTCTCGTTGGTCGTGGCGGTGCCGGTGGGGCCGTGGAGCGGACTCCGATCGGCGGTCACGCGGACGCCTTCCCGCGGCTCGCCGTCCTGATCGACAACCGTGCCGGCAATCACGGAAGGCGAATCGGAGTGAGTGACCCAGGCATGGAGCTGCAGGCCTGTTCTCCCGGGAATGATTCCACGCACCGGCTCGCTCCAGGCTCCGCTGCTGGTGATGCCGCGGACCTGGACGATGTGCACCGAGTCATCGAGCCCGCCAATCCTGAATTGCCCGTCTCGATCCGTCAGGTACCGGTGGGAGTTCGCTGGACGAAAGGGATTCGGCTCGCGGGGATCAAGTTCCTCGCCAGGTGACGGGTCCGGACATACCTCGACCCACGCGCCGCACATCAGACGCCCGTCGTCGTCACGAACCTCGCCCGCGATGACGCCACCGGCAAGCTCCCGCACATCGAAATCCGGAGATCCCGCTTCGATACGCGGGAGAAGGGGGAAGGCCCGGTCTCCACAGCTCACTCGAAGCAAGTGTCCGCCGGGGTAGAGATCCGGGAGGAGGAAGGAGCCGTCCGTCCCGGTGAGCGAGAACCGCCCCGTGCCGGAGGCCTCGACTCGGGCGCCGGGGAGGGGCTGCCCGTCACGATCGAGGACGCGCCCGCGGATGACGCCTGCGGCGCTTCCCGTCCGGTTGCCTTGGACGTTGTCCCGAGGTTTCTGACTGCCCGGCATCAGCACGATATCCCGGAGGATCTCGGTCGGCTCGAAGCAGACCCACGCCCACCTCATATTCGGGTCCGCCACCGCGGAAACGCAGGTCGTACCGAGGATCTGGATCGTTCCCCGCATCCACGGCAGGTCCGAGAAGGCGAACACACCGTTCTCGTCCGTGGTGCATTGTCGATGGAGATCCGAGAGATCCGCCCGGAGCATCACCCCAGACATCGGAGTCAACTCATCGTCCTCAAGGAGCAGGAGCCTGCCGCGAAGCACGCGCGCACCCTCCGGACAGTCGAGATCCGGAAGCGGCGGCAGAGGACCCTCACCGCAAGAGGTGAGGACCAGTACGAGGACCAGGAATACAGAGTACGGAGGCAGGTTCGTTTCTCCCGTTACTGTTGATCTGAACCGGAGCAAAATCCACCGAGTCTGGAAAAAGGAACCTGCCTCCGTATCTACCTCCACACCTCGAGGTCGAGGGTGGTCTTCACCTTGCCCTCGATCTCAGGCAACCGCGACGGCCTTTCGTCGAGTTCCAGGCCACTCGGGGTCTCCGGGACGGTTTCCGCGCGCAGGTCGAGGACGATCCGGAGGTCGTTCTCCTGCTGGGCGAGGACGTGCAACACCTCCATGATCCGCCCGGTCGGGACGTGGGGGCCGAAGCGGACGCGGATGCCCTTCTTTCGATCCGCCTCGGGGCGGGCCGCGAGCGCCTCGGCGAGATCCGTTCCGTCGGCGGCCTCCCCGACGTCGCGCACGAGGAGCGTCATGGCCGTCTCCTCGACGCGGATGCGGATGCTGGTGCGGAGGAAGACCGGAGCAAGGTCCAGGGATAGGCCACGGTCGTACTCGATGATCTTCTCGGTCGTGTTCTCGTAGCGAGCCGCGAGGTACACACTCCTCATCCTGACCTCCGGCGCGGTCAGGAGAAGGAGAAGGTCGCAGAAACCCTTCCCGGGGAGGTCCTGGTCCAGATGGAGGGCAGTCACCACGGTCGAGTACTGAGCCGGGTGTTCCATGTCCCGCTCGCAATCAGCCCTCTGAAAGAGGAACTCCGGCAGATCATCGAGCGCCATCTCCCGACCGAAGCGTCGCACCCGGCCGCCGGCATCCACGAAGAACCTGACCGTAGTGAACGTCGCATCGAGCGGGAGGTCGGCATCGGTCGGTTCAGGGCCGAGTCCGGAGAGTCGTGGCAGGCGTAGCCACCAGGTCTCGAGGTCCGCATCGTCCTTGCAGGTCAGCGTGGTGAACACCACCACCGGGACCATCCTGCCGCCCGGCGACCGGGTCAGTTCGAAGGTGCCTCCGACTCCGACCTCCTGGTGGACCCGCCAGCCGGCCTGCTCCAAACCCAGGTGGATCTCCCGTTCCGCCGCCGGCCAGGTGACCGTCGCCCGATCCCCGTCGATCACGACCTCGGGAGTTTCGCTCTTGACGCGGGAGCGCACCGAGGGCGACTCGAAGATGTCCGGAGCCGCGTGGAGGAAGAGTTGCCGCGGATTACCGAACTCCGCCGCGTGGAACCGCTCGTTCAGCACCCTGAAATCCGGGAGGTTCGAGTTCTTCTCGGGCTCGCCGGGTTCGAGGACCTCCGCCCAGAGCTCCCGGGCCGGCCCCGACATGAGCTCCCAGAGGCGTTCGAAGTCCTCCTCGTCCCAGGCCAGGAGGTACGCGTCGGCCACGGCGAGCGGATCGGCGTCGACGGGAGGGTCCAAGGTGAGGAGGAGCGCGGCAGGCAGACTCAAGGCCAGCACCAGCAGCCCGGCGAAGAAGATCCGCTTCGACATACGGAGGCAGGATCCTTTCTCCAGTCACCGTTGATTCGAACCGGAGCAATTTTTCCAGCGTCTGGAAAAAGGAACCTGCCTCCGTACTACATGATCTCGTCTTGGCACTGCACGCGAGCGTCGATCAGGCCGGCCATCCGGATGGCGATGTCGACCGACCGCTCGACGAGGTCCTGCTCGACGTCGTCACCCACATGCCCGGCGGCGAGGTAACCGGAGAAGATCGTCGCCGCGGCCTTGACGATCACGGCCTCGCTCGGGTGCAGCTTCAGGTACGCTTTCTCGTCCATCCGAATCTCCCAGACTGGTAGCCAACGAGGGTACCCGAACCCCCCGGCCCGAAGAAAGGAGAACGCTCCCGCTCCCTGCGGCCGCCCGGGGCTGGTAGGCTCTCTGGATGCGGCGAAACGGTTTGATCCCGGGGTTGCTCCTTGGCCTTCTCCTCCTTCTCGTCGCCTGCGGGGAAGACCCGCCGACCCCGCCTCCCCCTGCGCCGGCGGCTGTGGCACCGGCGGTCGTGGTCCCGGCGGTCGTGGAACCGGCCCCCGACCCGGCCATCTCCGAGAAGTGGTACGCCGAGTTCATGGACGGTCAGCAGACCGGTTGGCTGCACGTCGTCTGGACCGAGAGCGAGTTCGAGGGCCGAAAGACCATCCACGACCACACCGAGAGCTACACCGTCAGTACGCGGGGCGGCGGTGGATTCCTCGACCGGTTCGAGGTCGCCGGGATCATCGACGTGGAGCGGACGGTCGACGGGGACCTCCTCACCATCCGCTCCGAGGAGATCCGGGGCCAGCGCCGCCAGGTGACCGAACAGCGCTTCACCGGGAGCGGCTACACCCTGACGTCCGAGGTGGCCGGCCTGACCGAGGCTCACGAGGTGAAGTGCGAAGGCCTCCTGCCGACGGACGCGGAAGCGTTCCTCAGCAAGAAGATCCGGGAAGGGGCGGTGCGCCCGGGGGAGAAGCTCACCTACCCCTCGCCGAATTTCCTGACCGGGGCCATGGAGACGGTCGTCCTCGACATCGAGCGGCTGGAGACCCTCGCCCTCCCCACCGGCCCCTGCCTCTGCTACCGCGTCAGGGAAAGCATGGAAGGAAGACCGGGGGAGAGCACCCTCTGGCTCGACGAAGAGGGCGTGCTGCGCAAGGCCCGGACCGGCCGCAGCCTGCTGGTCTCCACCACCCGGGAACGGGCGCAGGAAGTAACCAGCGGCGGCCACCGCTACTCCATCGTGGTGCTCGCCGACCCGCCCCTGCCCCGCATCACCAGCGCCGACCGCTCCGTCGTCACGGTGACGCTCGACGAGTCCGAGTTCGTCGAGGACCCGGTGTTTCCCAAGACGCCCTTCTCGCGGGTCACGAAGCAGGACGGCCGCGTCTACACCTTGGAACTCCTCGCGCACGACGACCCCAGGGCCACGGTCGAACTGCCGGTCGCCGACGAGTCTCTCGCGAAGTGGCTTACGTCCACGAACCTGCTCTGCGCCGACGCCCCGGAGGTCCAGGCCGCGGCGAAAGAAGCAATCGGAGACGTGACGGACGGCCGCGAGGCGGTCGTGAAGCTCCTGCACTACGTCTTCACCCGGCTGGACAAGGGCTCCGGACCGATCCCCGCCCCCACCGCGAAGGAGATCCTCGCCGATGGCAAGGGCGACTGCTCGGAGCACGCCGTCCTGTTCGTCGCGCTGTGCCGCGCGGTGGGGCTTCCCGCCCGACTGCTCTCCGGGTACGCACAGGTCGGGCAGAACTGGGGAAGCCACAGCTTCACGGAGATCTGGCTCGGCAAGTGGATCGGCGCGGACCCCACCACGAACGAACTCGGCACCCGGGCCCGCTACATCGCCTTCGGCTGGCTCTCCATGGACGACTCCTACCCCGGGCTCGTTTCCTCCCAGGTGGCCGGGCGGATGCGGATCGAGACGAACGAGTTCGAGGAGGGCGGGGCGATCGTCGACCTGTCCGCGCCGCCGGAACCGAGGCCCGATCGCGACCTGCTCTCCGGGCTCGCTTTCGCCAAGCCGCCCGAGGGCTGGAAGTGGGTGCTGGGAGCCGGTTCCGGCTCGATCACCGGCCCCGGGGTCAGCGTCGACGTGCAGATCGCGCACGGCTGGGGAGACCTGCCGCCGGACATCCTGAAGAGCTATCTGATGGCCGGGGGGGAGGACACCACCTTCGGCGGCCTTCCCGCGGTCATCTCGATCAACGCCTGGGACGCAATGTCATGGGTCCGCCTGATGGTGCCCTATCGCCGCCGAACGCTTATCCTGTCCCTTCAGGTCGAGGGCGGCACCGACCTGTCGGCGGCCCTCGAACAGATCGAGAAGATCCTGGCTCCGACTCTTCGCTGAGAGGGAAGCTTCATGAGAGCTCGACTCGTCTATCCGGGCGTCCTGCTGGTGCTGCTCCTCGCCCCCGTCGCACGCGCCACGACCCTCACCCCGGTGGAGGTCACCTGCCCGGTCTGTGAACGCGCCTTCACCGCCTACCGGATCGGCTCGACGAACAGCGCCGGAGGCACGGACCGCGATCTCTGCGAACACGCCGCCGGGAATCAGCCCCTCTCCTACAACGTCTGGACCTGCCCCCACTGCTGGTACTCGGATTGGCTCGGGGAGTTCGAGGCGGGGGTCCCGGAGGAGCTTCGCCGAAGGGTCATCGAGGAACTCGGGCCGGCGATCCCCCTGGCCGGCGTCCGGACGCAGAGTCACATTCCCGGCTGGGTGAAATACGACCTCGCCGGGCGGGTGCTTCAGTGGGAGAACGCGTCCGCCGCGCGCCTGGCGAGACACTACGTCCGGGCCGCCTGGGTGGTCCGCGTCGAGTCGCCGCAGAAGCTGACGGCGGTGATGGCGGATCCGGCGTTTCGGGAGCGGTGGCAGCGTATGCACCAGAAAGCCCGCGTGGCCACGGAGAACACCCTGGTCGAAGGCTTCGCCGCTTTCCGCCCCATCGAGCAGGAGGTCCGCGCCGCCCGGGGTCTCCTGGCGGAGGCGATGGAGGAAGGCGAGGACGAGGTCTGTGCGCGGGTCCAGATGCTCCAGGCCGCGTTCGCGCTCCGCTTCCGCGGTGAGAATCTCCCGGCGATTCCGGTGTTCGAGAGGCTGTCGACGGACGAGGTCCTCCCCCTCGCGGCCCGCCAGACCGCGCGGACGCTCCTCAGCGGCATCCGGGCCGAGCAGGGATTCCAGAAGCTGGCCGTCGAGTACATCGAGAAGGCCGTGGCGAGAAGCGAATTCGAGGGCGCGGACCGCGGCGTGTACGCCTACATCGCCGGAGAGTGCTGCCGCCGCCGGGGGGACGTCGAGGCCGCGGCGAAATGGTACGCCGATGCCCTGAAGGCGTCCGAGGCCCCGGCCTGGATGACGGAGGTCGCGGCCGACGCGCTCGAGGCTTTGGGGGACGACTACGTCCCGGATGCCGCGGAGATCGCCCGACTCAGGAAGGAACGCCTCGACAAGGCTCTCCGGATGCTCCTCGATCCGGAGAGCGCCCGGGATGCCCAGCGACAGTTGCGGGCGCTCCGGGATCCCGCGTGCGTCCCGGCGGTGATCGCGGCGCTCGGAAATGAGAGCGCGGAAGTCCGCGCCTACGCCGCCCTGACGCTCCGCTTCCTGCCGGAGCACGCTGCGGATGCAGTCGCGCCGCTCTCGAGATTGCTGCTCGAGGATCCCGAGGAGGACGTCCGCTGGCGCGCCGCGGTGGCGCTGGAGGCGATCGCCGATCCGCGCTCCCGGGCGGCGCTCGAGAAGGCCCTGCCCGACGCAAAGGACCAACTCCTGAACACGCTCCTCGACGCGCTGGCGATCACGGGAGGCGGGAAAACGGTGCCGCCGCTCCTCGCCTGCCTGAAACGCGCGCCCCGGGAAGCCATGCGCACGCTCTCGGTCCTGACCTGTCGGGAGGTGACGTCGCGCCAGATGGTCGAAGACTGGTGGGAGGAGCACTCCGCGGAATCCCGGACCGCCTGGGTCATCGCCGGCCTGAAAGCCGTGGGCATCGAGATGAGCGACCTCACCTCAGCCGACAGCATCCCGGCGCTCATCGGCGCGCTCGAGGACGAACGTTTCTACATCCGCGCCAACGCCGCCCGCGCGCTCAAGGATCTGACCGGCAAGCGCTTCGGCTGGGACGCGTACGTCTCGATCTACGACTCCCCCCAATTGGAGGGAGAACGCCGCACCGCCCTGGCCGAGTGGCATCGCTGGCGCTCCAAGCACAAGTAGACGCGTTCACCCAACCCTGACGCGCCCCCCTTGGCCGGAATGTCTGGATTCTCGAGGAATGTCAGACCTGGCCCCCGCGTGAATCCAGGCCTCCACCTCTCGAAGCGGGAGGAAGAGGATGTCGATGTCCTGCTGCTATGCTGGATGCATGTCCGAGACACCTTCAGCGCCGAGAGCCCGCCGACTGCGGTGGGTGAAACGGATTTCCCTGCTCATCCTCGTGCTGGGCCTCCTCGTCTATCTGGCCGGCGCAGCCATCGTGGCGATGGTGGATCCCCTGACCGGGGCCGTGACGGGTGATCCCGAATTCGAGAGGGTGCTCTCCCGCGCTCTCGGCGACGACGCCAGGCCTGTCCTGTTCTTCCAGCCGGGATACACCGACTCCTACACCGTCAAGGTGGGGGATTCGATCGAGAGAATCCGGGTCACCCGGGGGCCTCTGGACCGGAAGGCCGGCGCCTTTCCCCTGACCTATATCTACGCCTACCAGGGCCCGGGAACCGTGGACACCGTCCGCCTCGAAGTGACCTCCGACCCGGACTGGCACGAGGACGGGAACTGGCAATCGACCACCTGGACGAGGATCGGAGAAGCCGAGATCACCCCGGGAAGTCCGTTTGTCGTCGTGAGCATCGTCGGCAACGCACCGGCGAGCACCACCGCGTACCAGGTGGCGGGTGCCTGCGAAGATGGCAGCTGCTACATTCGCAGCGGGGATATCCCGACTTCACCCACGACTCTGGGGCGGATCCACGACACCATCGGGCACTGGCCTCTCTTCTCGTGGGTGCCGAAGCTCAGGTGAAGCGCCGGCCGGCCCGGCCTCCCCTCCGGGCTCTCGGCAATTCGACAGCACGCACGACTCCGAGTACCATCTCTCCCCACGAAAGGAGTCATCATGCTGATTGCCATCCCGTCTGATCACCCCGGAGGCCTCGATTCGGCCATTTCCGATCACTTTGGTCATTGCAGTGCGTTCACCGTCGTCAACGTTGAAAACGGAGAGATCGGCGAGGTCTCGATCCTTGAAAACCAGGGCCATGAGCAGGGCGGTTGTCTGGCCCCGGTGCAGTTTCTCAAGGGGCACGGCGTCGAGATCCTGCTCGCCGGCGGCATGGGTCCACGCCCGCTGGCCGGGTTCCAGCAGGTCGGGATCGCCGTTCACTTCAAGGAGAGCGCCGAGTCCGTCCGGGAAGCAGTGGATCTGTTCGTCGCCGGAGGCTGTCCGAAGTTCGGCGAGGCACAGACCTGCGGCGGCGAAGGCGGTGAGTGCGGCGAGCACCACCACGAGCATGTTCAGCGCGATCCCATCGAAGGCGTAGCGGACATTCGGGACGGACGTATCATCACTCTCGAATACGAGCTCACGGACAGCGACGGCAACGTTCTCGACTCGTCGGCCGGCCACGGGCCCATGCGCTATCTGCACGGCGCCGGCCAGCTTCCGCCGGCCCTCGAAAGTGCGATCGCCGGCGTCGAAATGGGTTCGTCCAAGACCGTTGAGCTGCCCTGCGCAGATGCGTTCGGGGAGCGTGACGAGGCACGGGTCCTCGAGGTCGCCCGCGACCAGCTTCCCGCGGAGGTCGCGGTGGGCCAGCAGGTGTCCGGTCGAAGCCAGGGCGGACAGCCGATTTCACTCACCATCCTCCACCTCGATGACACCACGGCTCGCCTGGACGCGAACCACCCGTTTGCCGGCAAGGATGTGGTCTTCAACGTCAAGGTGGCCGGGGTCGAGAACGCGACCGCCGAGGAGATCGCTCACAGCCACACCCACTGAGCGCGAATAAAACAACACCGGGAGTCCTTTTCGAACGGCGAAAAGGACTCCCGGTGTTGTTTTTCGGGCTACGCCCCGTGGATCGCCCGGTGGATCGGGACCTTCGCGAGCATGGTGTTCCGGTACTCCTCGGGGGCGTGGTCGCGGATTTCCATCAGCAGGCGCTTCGCGGCCTTCAGGTCGTTATCGTCCCTCGCAACCTGGTAGAGGTGCCAGTGCGCGCGCATCCGCGTGGTGTGGCGAAGATGCGGCTCGTGTTCCTTCAGGGCCTTCCGGGCAGCCTTGGGATCTCCGTCGGGGAGGGTCGCCAGGAGGCAGATCGCCAGCACGAGGGTGTCCCCCGAACTCTGTTCCATGGTCCGCTCGAGGACACCGCGGAGAACCTCCCTCGCCTCGTCGGTAGCCCCGGCGTCGAGAAGCACCTGGCCCAGGGCGGTCAACGAGCCGGCCTCCCCGATGGGGTCCGAGACCGACTTCAAGTGCTCCGCGGACTCGCGATACAGGCGGATCGCCTCCGCCTCCTCTCCGCCGATCTCCGCCAGCTCCCCGAGGGCCTGCAGCGCATAGCCGAGCGGCTGTTGCGCGCCGATGTCCACGAAGCGCTCCACGGAGCCGTCGAGCAGTTCGCGCGCCCGGTCGAGGTCCCCGAGGTTCGCGTAGATCGGGCCCAGGTTCACGACGGAGATCCCCTCGCCGCGCCGATCGCCGATGTCGCGTGAGATCTCGTGGGACCGCTCGTGAAGCTGGATCGCCTCGCAAAGGCGGCCGAGTTGCGCCTTCACCAGACCGAGATTGCCGGTGAAGTTGCCCTCGTTGCGCGGATCGCCGACGCCCCGCAGCATCTCGATGGAGCGCTCGCTCAACTCCTGCGCCTCCTCGTGGCGGCCCAGATCCGCGAACACCAGGCCGAGATTGCCGAGCGCGATGGCCTCGTCGCGGCGATCCCCGGTGGCCTTTGCGAGTTCAAGGCCGACGGAGTACTGCTCCCGGGCATCCTCGAAGCGACCGGTGCTCCAGAAGATGCTGCCCAGACCGACCCTGGCGACCAGTTCGGTCTGGCGGTCGCCGAGTTCATCCGCGATGCGCAGGCTTCTACGGTGGCACTCCTCCGCCTCGTCGTATCGCCCCAGACCCCGGAGCAGATTGCCGAGCACGCCCGTGGACTCCGCGTCCTCTCTCGGATCGCCGGCGACGCGCGCGATGGTCACCGCCTCCCGGACCCGTTGCTCGGCCTCCCTCATCTCCCCTACCCGGGAGAGATGCCATCCGAGCACCCGGCGATACCGCGCCCGGCGGGCCTGGTCGGACGAAGCGTCCGCGAGCGTGAAGACCTCGTCGAGAATCTCGCGTTCCTCGGACCGCCGACCAAGCAGATCCAGACGCTTGACCTTCGCCAGCAGGACGTCGGCGCGCAGGTCCCTGGTCAGCAGCCCCTCATCCATGAGAGCGAGGTCGGCCAACTCGATGGCGGCCTCGTTGCGATAGGCCTGGCCGAGGTGTTCCAGCGCGGGCATCAGCCACGGCTTCGCCGCCCGGCGGCGGCTGCCGCGGAGAAAGTGAAAAGCGAGGAACACCGCGGTCTCGCCGGGCACGTCCACCGGAAGGGCCGCACCCAGTTCGTCGCGATCGATCCGCGCCTCGGCCAGCATCGAGTGGTACTCCCGGCGGAGAGCGTCCGGCAGGTCGTCGTAGATCACCTCCTGGATCTGGTGGTGATCGAAGCGGTAGCCGGGACCGTCGGAGCGCGCCACTCCGGACCTTCGCTCGATCTCCGCCAGGTCCTGCAGCACCCCCACCTTCTTGCGTTCGAGGACCCGCGCCACCAGGTCGGCATCGAACTCGAACCCCTGCACCGCGCCCACGTCGAGGATGGCGCGCTCGCCCTTCGTCAGGTCGTGCAGCCGACCTTCGATGAGATCGCGCACCGCGGAGGGCACCTGGATCTCCTGCACCGCCTTCGTCTCCACGTAGGTGCCGTTCGGGAGCGTCTTCAGGAACTGCCCCTCCTTCAGGCCGCGGATCATCTCGAAAACGAAGAACGGAACCCCGTCGGACTTCCAGGCGATCTTCCCGCTGAGCTTCTCGGCGAGCGCCTCGCTCTTGAACGCGTCGAGCAGGACCTCGACGACCTCGCGCGGAGACAGGCGCCCGAGCAAGAGTCGCTGGAACCAGGGCAGGGTGCTGAAGTGCGCGACCTCGTCCTCCGGCAACCCCGGCCGCGAGGTCAGAAGCAGCAGGACGCGGCAGTCCTCCAGCGCGCGAGCCAGGCTGAGGACCATGCGCCGGCTGTCCGGCTTCGCGAAGTGGAGATCGTCCACCACCCAGCAGAGCGGCTTCTCCTCCGCGAGCATCCGCATCAGGTGGGCCAGCACGGCGTGGGAGGCGTCCCCGCTGAGCGGCTGGGACCCGGAGGGCGGAGCCTCGTGCTTGACCATCGCGGCGAAGGCGGGCACCAGGGTGGGTGTCACCTCCAGGTACGGGGCGAGAGCCTCCTCGAGGTTCGACGTGCCGAACTTCGTCAGGATGCCGTCGGAGAGGCCGCCCCGTCCGCCGGAGGGAGGATAGGAGCCGTAGAGCACGTGCGCGTCCTCGCGTTCCCGGAGGAACGCATCGACAAGACGGGTCTTGCCGATGCCCGCCTCCCCCTCCAGGAGAACGACTTGCCCCGCGCCGGTGCAGGCCTGGCCCCAGGCGCTGTTCAGAAGCGCCATCTCCTCGTCGCGGCCGTACAGCCCGGTCTCGCGCCTGACGGCGATGCGGGGCAGGTGCCCCACAGTCCGGACGAGCACCCTCTCCCGACGGCCCCACCAGGTGGATTTCTCCCCCGCGGTCAGGATCTCGTGGAGGCGCCACGCGGATTCGATTCGCTGGGCCGGGTCCTTCTCGAGAAGCGTCGCCACGACCTGGGAGAGGAACTCCGAGACGTCGGTGCGATCCGTCAGCGGCGGCGGGACGCTCTCCAGATGAGCGTTCACGATTCCCGCCGCATCGTCGCGACGGAAGGGATTCTGGCCGTCGGCGAGTTCGTAGAGCAGCACACCCACGGAGTACAGGTCCGAGGATGCCCCGACGTCTCTCTGCCTGAATTGCTCGGGCGCCGCGTAGTAGAGGGAGCCCGCGAAGTGCCCGTCCCGGGTCAATCGGACGGACTCCGCCACCAGACGCGCCACGCCGAGGTCCATGATCCGGACCTGGTCGCCGTCGGTGATGAGGAAGTTCTCCGGCTTCAGATCGCGGTGGATGATGCCCGCCTCATGGATCGCCGAGAGGCCCGACGCGACCTGTACGGCAATCTCGCGCAGGAGCGCCTCGGGCACCCGGTCGAGGTCGTCGAGGAGACTGCGCAGCGTGCGCCCCTCCACGTACTCCATGACCAGGTAGTTGACCGTGGCACCGTTCGATTCCGCCACGGCGAGATCCAGGGTCCGGACGACGTTGGGATGGTCGATGCGCCGACCGACCTCGCCCTCGCGCAGGAAGCGGTCGAGGAACCCCGGCCTCTGAACGAGGTGGGGATGCACGATCTTCACCGCCACACGGGAGTCGGGCGGCAGGCCGTAGGCCTCACCCACCGTCGTGCCGAGATAGACCGTGCCCATGCCGCCGGAACCGATTTCCGGACCGACGCGACACTGACCGAGCCGACGACCTTCCATGTGATCCGTCAAATGAAGTCACTCCCGCAATCCACGAGTCACTCCCCGCCGAGTCCGGCCAGGCGGGACTTCGCGTCCGACAGAAGTTTCAACGCATCCGGTTGCGCCGGGTTCAACGCCAGCGCTTTCGGGCTTCAACCGATCGCACTCGTGAGATCCTCGCGCCGAGCGGTCTGCTCGAACCGACCGAGCAGGGAGATCCCGAGATTGAGCGCGGCATCCGCGTTTGAAGGCCGAAGCTCCGAGGCCTTCCCGAACGCCAGCGCCGCGGTTTCCCAGTCCCTCTCCTTCGTACTTACG
>SWCD01009514.1_pt1 | contig 26392 bp, 25 predicted proteins | sample 4693011 | NCBI WGS metagenome assembly SWCD01 (sample SAMN10267278, study PRJNA491770) | bioreactor metagenome | isolation source: DHS bioreactor inoculated with marine | place: Japan: Omine Ridge, Nankai Trough | reverse complement strand
GGGGGGCACCAGGGTCGGCATGGGAGCAGGTATCTGCCCCGGCCAGGGCGCCTGAGGGTCCCGCTCCGGGGCGGGAGGAGTCTCTCCCCAGCGATACCACAGAGCTCGCTCTCCGGGGTCTCTACCGCCTTGTGGGATCGCCTGAAGGACATCGTCGTTGCCGACGATGGCCTGAGTCTGGGCGAAGGCTCGTTGCGCCTCTGCTGCCGATAGTGCGTCCTCATCGAGCGCAAGCTGCCGGCCATGGTCCGATAGATCTGCGGGCATGATGCGAAGCCGGATGAGCCCACCCCGGATACCGGGGCCGCTTCGCATCCGAGCCGTGTCGAGCCAGGCCTGGAGTTGCCAACGCACCCGCTCCCCTAGCATCTGCTCGTTGAATGGATCGGCACTCCGCCAGGTCCGAGTCCGAACCGCACCGTCCGCCGCTTCTGCTTCGACCTCGACCCGGTGCGGTGTTGACCCGTGCAGGGCAGGAGTCTCGAGCAACTGGTGGGCAATCGACCTGGCGACGAAGGCGACCTGCTCCAGATTTTCCAGCGGCGGATCGAACTTCTCCTCGATGCTCAGATCGGCGGCGATGACCCGGTCGTGGGTGTCTCTATCTTCCCCGCAGGCGAGTCGGTGCGCCCGCAACCCATCCGGCCCAAAGCGAGACACAACCGCCTCCCGGGGTAGGGCGGCCAGTTCGCCGAGGGTGCTGATCCCCAACCAGCGGAAGACGGCGGCGATGTCCTCGCTGCCCAGAGCGGTGACATCGAGCGTGGCCCGGAAAGCGGCATCGTCGCCGACGACAAAAACGGGGTCACCGTCTGTGGCGAGATCGGCAGCCCGCCGCGAGGCAAAGGGCCCGGCGGCCAGCCCGATGCGAAACCCGGGACCGGCGACGACATCGATCTCCTTGGCCACCCGATCCACCAGCGGTTCCTCACCACCGAAGTAGCGGACCGCACCGGTGACTGGGGCCAGGATCAGACCCGGTGAGACCACCTCGATGCGCGGAATGAGAGTTTCGACGGCAACGGCCACCCGTTCGAAGCGGGCCATCTCCGCCCCGGGATCGTGCTCGATGGTGGTGACCCTCGGACAGACCGCCTCGGCCTCGCGGCGACGCATCCCCACCTGGATGCCTGCCTCAGTTGCCAGTCGGTTGACGGCTACGACGATGTTCTTGTCGTCGATTGCCTGGCAGGGCTCAGCCGGTGGCACGTCCGGACGGCGTAGCGGCCAGTCCGGGAACCAAACGCATAGCGTTCGTTCCATCATCCTCCACCTCGATGAGTCTTGTCATTCCTCGCATTGCCTTGCCCGACGCCTCGAAGACCAGCTTGCGATGGGTGAGCCGGCCATGACCACGATCGGTGCCTTCCCAGATCACCCGGCGTGCCTCCAGCCGCAGATGGGCCATACCGTTGGGCAGGTCGCCCTGGAGCGGTCGCAGCACCAGCGGAGTCTTGCGGTTGCGAGCCAGCGCCACCAGCTTGTGCAGCTGCGCCGGCTTGGCCCGGGCCGGGACCTCGGCGTAGACGGCGCTCACCCCTTCGAGCAGATGAGAGGCGACCCGCGCCCACCGCACCGGGTCATCACAGCGGACGACCACCAGCCGTTCCGGCGAGACCCCGGCCTCCCATGCCGCAGGTGGGCTCAGCCAACCTCTGACATCGAGATAGGCAACGGTGCCGAGTTGCTCTCGGGAAGCCAGCATGGTCAACCCAAGCCGGGTGAGCCCAAACCCGGGATGACCGACCAGACCGGTTACCCGCCCCGGCTGTAGCGTCAGCAGATCGGTAGGCGCGGCAGCATCGCCTTTGAACTGTTCCAGTCGTACCGCGTCCGCCACCGTCTCCGCCTCGTCGGGGCAGCCAGCCTATCGAACATACGTTCGATAGGCAAGGGCGATGACCTCACTCGTTTTGGCGGACATGATGACGAGATAATGGCACCAGATCCGCCAAAACCAGAGGAGGAGCGACGCCCGGCGTTTTGGCGTAGCTGGTGCCGAAATACCGCCGTGAGCTACGCCAAAACGGGAGGGACCGGGCGCGAGACCCGGCCCCTCCTCTGGCTACGTCACTCAGTCTCTTCGGCGGCTTCTTCGGGTTCTTCCTCATCGGCCGGGGCTGCTGCAGGCTCCTCGCCGGCCCAGGGAACAGCCGGGGTGTCTTTGCCCGCCTGTCGGCGGGACCACCACAACCAGAGTGCGACCAGCAGCGCCAGCGGGATGATCAGCGGCAGGATGACGCCTGCGGCAACGATGATCACGCCACCGACCCACAGCAATGCCTCCCAGCTTGCGTTGAGCCCGTCCTGGAAGCCGGGCAGGCCACCCGGATCGATGGACTCGATGCTCATCGAGACGGTGCTGGCGACCTCACGGCCTTCGACCCGATTGCCGTCCTGGTCGACGGGCTCAGCGCTCACCTTGGTCTGGGTGCGCTGATTGCGCTCGACGGTGATCTCATGGGCGAGAACCATCGACTGCCCAGGCTCGAGGACACCGTTGGGATCGCCCCAGACCACGATCAGGTCACCGAGCTCGACCTCCAGAACCGAATCCTTGAGCTCGAAACCAGCAAGCGGCGTATCGCCGGTATTGGTGATCTCGAAGCAGACGGTTGCGTCCTCGTTCTCCTCGACTCGAATCCTGCCCTCTGCGGGACATGAGATCCCATCGTCATGACCGGGGAATCCGCTCACCTCGAGATGCAGATCAGGACGGCTCAGAGCTTCGGTGAGGGTGAGGTAGATAGTCGCCAGATCGACACGATCCTGGAGCGTGCGCAATTGGCCGCGCATCGTCTCCAGATCCGTCTCTCGCTGCAGCAGTTGGCTCTCGAGTTCTGCGATGGTTTCGATATCCCCGGCCTCGTCGAGGAAGCCCTTGAGACGCTCGACGCTGGCGGCCGCAGTTGCGATACGAGACTCCAGGTCGACAACACGCTCAGTCACATCATCGGCAGAGACGTTCTGAGTACGGATCTCACCGACCGATCCCAGCAGCGACAGCGCGTGCTGGAAATCGCCGGGCAGAACCTTGAAGGTGAGAATGCTGTACGGCTCGGGCGCACCCGTCGTCTGCTGACCAAATAGATAGCCACCCAGCCCCTGGATGATCTGGGTTGCCTCTATTCCTGCCGCGGCGACATCCGTCACTGCAACCGTCATGTCGGCGGTGAAGATGATGTCACGCCCGAGAGTGCTCGTCTGCAGCACAGCGCCGTCGACGCCACCGCTCCCGAGGGTGCCCTCGGCCGGAGCCGCGGCTTCTCCAGCATCTGCCCCGCCGGCAACCCGTGGTGCCTCCGTTGCCGCAGGGGCAGCGGTTGTTGCTGCTGCCGCCGTCGTGTCGGAGGCTTCATAGAAATCCCCCGAGTCATCGTCGCTGGCTCCACAGGCCGCCAGCACAAGCAGCAGGATGAGGAATAGAACCGGAACGGATTTCAGAGTCCTCTTGATATTCATGATCGGGTCTCCCCTGTTGTGTACCGGTTGGACGCCGTTGTAGCTCCCACCGGTTCCCACAACGATAGGAAGCATGCGGCACTCCGCACCAACTCAACCTGATCACACAGCGCAGTTCGACAGACCTAGCCGCGCGACCCCATCAACCCGTACGATGGGGAGTAGGAGGCAGGTTATGGACGACAAGCGACCACAGGGTCGAACCAACTACGACTGGGTCAACGGGATGCGGGTAGGCATCCTTGTCGGCGGAATCCTCGGAATAGCCCTCGGATGGGTCATCGGTGCGATCCCGTTCGTCCTCATGCTCATCGGCGCCGCCGGTGGCGGATTCCTCGGGGCCCAACTGGCCAATCGCTGGTGACGTTCAGCGACTAGTTACTAGAACGGCGACGCGGTACCCTTGAGGCATCGACACTCCCGATGAGAGGAGCTCTAAGTGTCTGTTGCGAAGGTGATTGAGATCACGTCTACCTCACCCGGGTCCTTTGAAGATGCTATCCGCAAGGGTATCTCCAAGGCGCAGCGCACCATCGACGGTATTCGAGGGGCCTGGATTTCAGAGCAAAAGGTCGTGCTTGCCGACGACGGCACCATCAAGCACTTCCGGGTAGACATGAAGCTCACCTTCATTCTCGAGGACTAACGACTCGGCATCTCCGAGCTGGTCATATCCAGCAGGGTTTGAACGCGACTGAGGCCCCCGCATTGCGGGGGCCTCGTCATTGGTGTTGGGGACTCGCCTCCCAGAATTTGCGCAGCAAACTCCGTTAGGTGGCGAAGCCCCCGGCGGGCTTTACAGCCCTTTTTCGAATTCGTCCTCGAAGGACACGACGGTCCGATTTGGATTGTCCCGACGCTCCTCGCGCTTGTCACGACCACCACGGTCGCGGCTACGGCTGCGGCCCCGATCACGGTCACGACCACCACGGTCGCCCCGATCTCGGTCACGACCACCACGATCACCGCGGTCACCACGGTCGGAGCCACCCTCCTTGACGGGGGTGTTCTCATCGACCAACTGCACGCCCTCGGCTAGGTCGAGACTGACCTTGCCGCGGTCGTCGATCTCGCGAACGAGCACGTTGACCTTGTCGCCAAGAGCCAGCACGTCTTCGACCTTCTCGATACGCTTGCCTCCGCCCATCTTGGAGATGTGCAGCAGGCCGTCGCGGCCGGGCAGGATGTTGACGAATGCACCGAACTTGGTGATGTTGACAACCTCACCCTCGTAGGTCTCGCCCACGTTGGCCTCCGGCGGGAAACCGATCGCCAGGATGCGCTCCCGGGCCAGCTCCATCGAAGAGGTATCGGATGCGCCGACGCGGACGATGCCCTCGTCGTCGATCTCGATGGTCGCTCCGGTCTCTTCCTCGAGTTCGCGGATGGTCTTGCCCTTGGGGCCGATGACCTCGCCGATCTTGTCCTTGGGGATCTCGATCGCCTCGATCTTCGGAGCGTTGGCGGCAAGCTCTTCACGCGGGCCTTCGAGCGTCTCAGCCATCTTGTCGAGGATGAAGTGACGTGCCTCGCGGGCCTGGCCCATGGCCTGCACCAGGACCTCGGCCGGGAGGCTCTCGATCTTGGTGTCCAGCTGGAGCGCCGTGATCATGTCACGAGTTCCCGCGACCTTGAAGTCCATGTCACCAAGGTGATCCTCGGCGCCGAGAATGTCGGTCAGGGTGACGTACTTGCCATCCTGCTCGATGAGACCCATCGCAATACCGGCGACGGGAGCCTCGATCGGAACACCGGCGTCCATGAGGGACATCGAGGAACCACAGACCGAAGCCATCGAGCTGGAGCCGTTGGACATCAACACCTCAGAAACGAGGCGGTATGCGTACGGGAAGTCCTCGACCGGTGGAATCACGGGAAGAAGGGCCTTCTCCGCCAATGCACCGTGCCCGATCTCACGACGCTTGGGACCACGCATGAAGCCGGTCTCACCCGTCGAGAAGGGCGGGAAGTTGTAGTGATGCATATAGCGCTTCGACTCTTCGAGATCGATAGTGTCGAGCATTTGCTCCATGCGGAGCATGCCGAGCGTTGTCGTGTTGAGCACCTGGGTCTCGCCACGCTTGAACATGGCCGAACCATGTGCCTGGCCCAGCAGCCCGACCTCGATGTCGATCTGACGGACATCCGTGAGGCCACGGCCGTCCATGCGGACGCCGTCGTTGACCACACGAGAACGCATAACCTGCTTCTGCACCGACTTGATGGCCTTCTTGGCAGCCTTCAGTGTCTCTTCGTCATCTTCAGCGATCTCGAGAGCGGCAATAGTCTCCTCGGCAACTGTCGCCTCGGCGTTCTGCCGCTCGGTCTTGTCGACGATGGTGCCTAGAGCCTCGTACTTGGGCTTGGCGATACCTTCGACCTTGGCAAACAACTCATCGCTGTATGCCGCCTCGACCGGGAACTCGACCGCGGCGATCTCGCCGACCTGGGCTCGCAGTTCGACCTGCATGTCGATGATCTGACCGATGTAGCCCTTGGCCTCTTCGAGACCGCGGGTGATCGTGTCCTCGTCGCTGGCCGGCTGACCGCCATCGACCATGCGATGACCGTGCTCGGTGGCACCGGCCTCGACCATGGCAATGTCGACCTCACCCGCAGCATTGCGCTTGCCGGCGACGACGAGCTGGAAGACAGATTCCTCGAGCTCCTCGAAGGTCGGGAACGGAATCCACTCACCGTTGCTGAGAGCAAGCTTCACCGCACCGAGGGGCCCCAGGAAGGGAATCGGGCTGACGGTGAGAGCTGCAGATGCAGCGTTCAGGGCGGGCACGTCATAGTCGTTGACGAGATCGGCCGAGAGGATGGTTGCCACGACATGGGTCTCATAGAGGAACCCATCGGGGAACGATGGACGAAGCGGCCGGTCGATCAACCGTGCCGTGAGTGTTGCTTTTTCTGTTGCCCGCCCCTCACGACGGAAGAACGAACCGGGGATGCGCCCAACGGCGTACATCCTCTCTTCGACGTCCACTGTGAGTGGGAAGAAATCTTGTCCCTCGCGCATCTTGCGGCTGGATGTAGCCGTTACGAGGACGTCTGTGTCACCAATGCTGGCAACGACAGCGCCGTCTGCGAGGAGAGCAAGCTTGCCCGTTGAGAAAACGAGCTCTTTGTCGCCAATGCGACCGCGTACTGTGGTTTCTGCCACGCGCGTCTCCTTGATTGTGGGAGGAGAGCTAACAATTGGCAGTGGTCGAGCTTCGGGGCGGGCTGAAACCCGGCCACTGACAACTGAGGGCTATCCCCCGCTGTTTTGTCTCGAGAACCTGTGGTTCCCGTCGGAACTAACGTTCCATGAGAACTAGCAGAAGGCGGCCCAAGGCCGCCCTCCGGGTGTTCTCTATCGCCTCAGTCCAAGACTGGCGATCAGGTTGCGATACCTCTCGACATCCTGGTTCCTGAGGTACTTGAGAAGCCGTCGGCGCTTGCCGACCATCATCAACAGTCCTCGCCGGCTGTGATGGTCCTTCTTATTGACCTTCAAATGCTCGGTGAGGTGGCTGATGCGTTCGGTGAGCAACGCGACCTGGACCTCGGGCGAACCCGTGTCCGAGTCATGCAGCCCGTGTTCTTCGATAATCGTCTTCGTGTCTTTCACGCAGAAGTTTCCTTTGAGAAAAGAAAGCGCGGACGAACGTCCGGCGGAAATTGTAACACGTATTCTCGTCGTGCCAACCCAGCGGTCTAAGAGCCACCGATGAACGTCCCTACGTCATGGTCCTTCATCACTCCGGGGAACCGCAAGACCTTGTTGTGCATGGCCACATAGACCCCCGGTGCAAGCAGCCGAACCACCGCAAGAGCCTCCGTGAGATTCTGCATAGCATCGGTGTCGCGGAGCTCGTAGGGACGCATCGCCCCGGTGAACACGATCGGTGCTCCCGGTCGACCAGCAGCGCAGGTCGTCTCCCCACTTTCGGCGAGCCGATCGGTGCCGTGCACGACAATCACGCCATCAGCGACCTCTGCCGCCTGCTGTGCGGTCGCGGCGATCCGAGTGTGGTCGCCGGCATCCATGTCGAGACTGTCCTTGTTCATCAATCGGGTTCGCTCGATTTCCAGCTCGGGAAGTTCCAGCTGGGCAAGCATGTGATCGAGAACGCTCGTTTCATTCTTCAGCTCACCAGAGCGCGGCTGATACGTCTTCTCGATTGTCCCGCCGGTCGAGATCAAAGCAAGTCTGAACATCGGCCCAGGCTAGGCGATAGTCGTCGCCGTCAGATTCGGTCGATGGTCAGCGCCTCGACCTCTAGCTCGACCTTCCATGCCGGATCCAGCAAACCCGCCACGACCACCATTGTCGCCACCGGACGGGCCAAACCGAACAGCTCACCATGGGCTCTTCCGATTTCGTCGGCATCGGCAGCATCGGTTATGTACATCCGGGTCCGCACTACCTCATCTGCGGAGCTACCCATCTGCTCGAGCGCCTTCACCGCGATCGCACCGCACCGCAACATCTGTTCGTATGCCGTCGCGGCGACCTCGTCGCCAGGCTCCGGGATGGGTGCTGTACCGGCAATCTCGACCCTTCTCCCCCGCCGCAGCCCACGCGAGAAACCGTAGAGTTTCTCATATGGTGAACCCGATTCGACCTGCATCCTGGTCATGCGCCCTCCAGCAGCTGCCTTGCCTCAGCAATGTCATTCTTGATTGCGACCACGAGCTCATCGACCCCGTCGAATTTCTGCTCGGATCGCAGCCGTTCCACGAACTCTACGGCGAGCTCCTTGCCGTAGAGGTCGCCGCCGTAGTCGAGCACATGGGCCTCGATGACCGACTCGGCACCGCCGAAGGTCGGCCGGTTGCCGACATTGACCACCCCGAGATGTTTGGTTCCTTCCCACTCGATCTTGACGGCATAGACGCCTGACCCGGGTATCACCAGATCATCGGCGACGGCCAGGTTGGCTGTCGGGAACCCGATTGTCCGCCCGCGTTGGTCCCCCGGCACCACGCGGCCGCAAAGCATGAAGTCGCGCCCCAGTAGACGGCGAGCCGCCGCAACATGCCCCTCTCGCAGCAAGGCCCGAATCACGGTTGAGCGCACCGGGACACCCTCTTCCAGAATGTCGACGTCATCGATCGCAAACCCGTGCTGCGCCCCGAGGGACCGGAGCAGGGCAACGTCCCCAAGCTGGCGGAACCCAAAGCGAAATCCTCTTCCCACTGCGACGCGGCGCGCCTGCAGCTTGGCGACGAGGATCTTCTCAACAAACTCTTCGGCCGGGATGCGGCGGAAGTCCTCGTCGAAGTCGAGCAATGCAACCGCCGCCACGCCATATTCCTCGAACAGCTCCAGACGCCGCTCGACTGCTGCCAGCATCAGGGGGGCCGCGGACGGGTTGATCACCCGGACGGGGTGCTGATTGAAGGTTGCTACCACGACCGGCAGCCCGAAAGCCTCCAGCGAGCGCAGCACCTGCTGGTGACCGAGATGTACGCCGTCGTACACCCCGATGGTTACCGCGTTGGGCCCGGGCAGTGGCTCCCACGATCGGAAATCACCTCGAAGGACCTTCATCCGATCACCACCTCCGGAAGCGCCTTTCCGGCCTCGATCCTGTACACGGCGATGAGTCGGCCATCGCTACCCACCATCCGCACCGGCCCCTCCTCTGGAGCGTCACCACCGAGCGCAGACGCGGGGAAGGACAACCCATTGCTGATCCCCGCGGCAAGATCATTGCCGACGATTGCTTCCGCGAGATCAGGCAGGCCGTCGCGGGCAGTCAGTACGAGCTCGAGAGCGCTTTCGTCTTTCACTGCCGTCTGGATATCGTCGATCGTTACCGCATCGTTGACATGGAGGGAGCCGTTGCGCACCCGGCGCAGCGCCGCTAAATGCGCCCTGCCGCCGAGGGCCCTTGCGATGTCATCACCTAGCGTACGGACGTATGTGCCGGTGCTGCATACGGTTCGGAATGTCACTTCCGGATAGTTGGACGGGGCAAAGTCGATCAGTTCGAGGGTGTAGATGTTGACGTCGCGCGCCTCGCGCTCGATCTCGATCCCCTCCCTGGCCAGCTCATAGAGCTTCCGTCCCCCCACTTTTCTCGCGGAGACCATCGGTGGGACCTGAGCGATTGTCCCGACGAAACGCTGCATCGCGGTCTCGACCTCGGCCTGGCTGACGTTCATCTCGGTCCGCTCGAGGATGGCGCCGTCGGCATCAAGCGAATCTGTGGCTACACCGAACACCGCACGGGCGATGTACTCCTTGGGAGCGCCTTGCACGAAGCGAAGCAGACGGGTGGCCCGCCCCAATCCGACGACGACCAGGCCGGTTGCCATCGGATCGAGCGTGCCGGCATGACCGACCTTCTTCATACGCAACAGGTTGCGGACCTTGGCGACGACATCATGCGACGTCCAGCCGGATGGCTTGTCAACCAGCAAGAACCCGGCATCGCCGCTACCGCTCACGACAGCTCTGCTCCGATTCGCGCGACAATCGCTTCAGCTGAGCCCTCGGCAACAAACCCTGCAGCGTTGTGGTGACCGCCACCGCCAAACAGGCCGGCGATGCGACTGACGTCCACCCGCCCCCTGGAACGAAGGCTGCCCTTGTATTTGTCGTCACCGATCTCGCGCAGCAGACAGGCAACATCGGATTCCTCGGCGATCCGGATCAGGTCGATCAGCCCGTCGGCGTCCTCGTATTTGAGTTTTTCATTGGCCAGATCCTCCCGGGTCAACCGTGACCACACGAGCCGCCGATCGGCATCGAGCTCGGCCCGCGCCAGCACCGCCCCGGCGACGTGCAGATACGAAAACGGCGACTCCTCGTACACGTGGCGACCGACAACGGGGGGCTCCACACCCGCCTCCAGCAATGCTGCCGTGATGCGATGCACTTCTGGGCTCGTTGCCGAGTACTGGAACCGACCGGTATCGGTGACGATTCCCGTGTAGAGGGCCGTGGCAATCTCGGCATCGATCCCCCAGTCGAGCTCACGGAGTAGCCGGTACACGACCTGTGCGGCCGCACCGGCTGCGGTGTCGATCACGAGGATGTCACCGATCTCGCCGTCCTGGGACAAGTGATGGTCGACAACCACCACGGTCTTCGCCCGCTCCACAATGGGCAGGGCGCTACCGAGACGCGATGGCACCGAGGTGTCCACCACCACCGCAAGGTCAATCTCGTTTGGTATCTGGCCGGGTGGCACCAGGGTGGACTGATCGAGGTAGCCGAATTGCTTTCCGACAACAAAAGGCTCGCCAAAGGTGGCGTAGGCCTGCTTGTCTGCGTTCCTGGCGGCGCGTGCAATGGCGATCATCGAACCGAGAGAATCGCCGTCCGGGCCAATATGGCCCATCGTGACGATGGTTTCGGCGGCAGAAATCGCCGCGGCAGCTCGGCGTAGCGAATCACTCATCGATCTGGCTCTCATCCTCGTCGCGGAGTCTCTGCAGTAGGGCATCAATACGGATCCCCTGGTCGATGGCGGGATCAGGCCGGAACTCGAGCACCGGGGTGTACTTGAGTCTCGTCTGACTCCCAATCGAAGCTTGGAATCGCTTGGCTGCGCTCTTCAGAGCGGCAGCGGTTTCGGCTTGCTGATCATCGTCTCCGATGACCGAGTAGAAGACCCGCGCAGTGCGGAGATTGGGGGCCGTATCGACGCCGGTGATCGTGAGAAACCCGATGCGAGGGTCCTTGAGCTGCGTCGCCTCCTCGGCGATTACCTCGCGCAACAGCTCGTTGACTTTGCGCATCCTTGGTGATGGCGGCTTGCTCATTCCGGTTTCTCCAGGTAACTAACGCTGACACCGATCAGTTCTGCGTCACGGCGCTCGCGCATGTGGTTTTCTACAGAGTGCAGGATACGGTCGAGCTGTGACGCTTGCGGCGCAACCGCGGCAACTCCCAATGTCGCCCGGTTCCACAGGTCTTGGTGATCGACCTCGGAGACCGCCACCCCAAAGGTCCGGGCCACGTGGCTCGACACGGACTTGATGACATGCCGCTTCTCCTTGAGGGAATGGGCATCCCGGATCCGCAGCTCGAGACTCATTGCAGCGGCGTACATACCGACCTGCCTGGTTAGACGCGAGCGATCTCTCGCACCTCGAAAGACTCCATTTTTGATACCACCCTCTCATGCCGTCGTTATCGGTTCACAGCGAAGAGCGACCCTAATCGACGGACCGACCAGAGTCATTTCGACCCGTGCTGGCGTCGTGGTCCTACCGGTCGTCGCAGGCACGAGCATCGAGGGACACGACTACCGCGATTTCCTATGGCAAGACGGATGACTGCTTCGCCGCTACCCGGCCGTCTCCTTGTTCCTTTCGAAGTGAGACTCGGGATGGTCGTTGTAGGCGTCGACACATAGCTGTCCGTCCACAGCGGCAACAGCCGCGACTACCTCCGAAAAAACGTTGACCGAGTTTCCCAGATCGACGGCAATCATCATAAGGACGAGAGCGACATCCCAGTCACCTGCACGGACCGCCTCGGCTTTGCCTAGAACCGAAACAGCGCGGTCATAGCCTCGCTCGAATGGGCACTCGTAGCGCCACGATGCGTACTCCCGTGGCTTCTGGCCATTGCTGCCCGTCGGATCACCCCGGTTGAAACCGTAGGTCGCATCCATCCCGATCGCATCTCCGATCTCAGCGAGCGTCGCTGTCTCCGACCGGACCCATACGCTGACCTTCAAGCGCTTATCCTCATCGGGTACCCAGCGATTGGTGATCATCTCCCTCCCGTCGACCACCTCGACATGGAAATCGGAGCGATCGACATAGGCGTCGACAGACATCTCTCCGTCAACTGCTGCTACCGCACGCACGACTTCCGCTGGGATGTTGATCCAGGTCCCGCCATCGTCTGCGTAGACCATGAAGTCCAAGGAGACAATCCAATCTTCACCGCGCCCTTCCTCAACCGTTCGCAATACTCTGAGGGCGCGTTCGTAGCCAGATTCATCGGGACACTCGTACGACCAGAACGTTGCCACCCGCGGCTTCGGGTTGCCACGGCTAGTCGGGTCGCCACGATTCCGGCCGTAGGTCGGGTCTAACCCCGTCGCATTCGATATGTCAGCGAGAGACGCCGTCTCCGAGGTGATACGAACGGAGACCTTTTCCCACTCACCGGCGGTCACTGCGAGGACCTGTCAAACTCTGGCAATTTCCCTAACTTCGAAGGACTCGATTGTGTCGCCTTCCTTGATGTCACGGAAGTTCTCGAGACCGATGCCGCACTCGAAGCCCGCCGCAACCGAAGGCACGTCGTCCTTGAAGCGGCGTAGCGACACGATGCGGCCTTCATAGACGACGACACCGTCGCGCACGACACGGGCCTTGGCGTTCCGGTTGATTTCACCCTCAGTCACATAACAGCCAGCAACCTTGCCGAGGCGGGGTGCCCGGAAGACCTCGCGCACATCGGCGACGCCGAGGAACGACTCGACCTCTTCGGGCGAAAGCTCGCCGAGCAACATACCCTCGATATCGTCGAGCAGCTCGTAGATGATCGAGAAGGTGCGGATATCGATGCCGGTGTCCTTGGCCGCGGCGCGAGCTGCGGTGTCCGGACGAGCGTTGAAACCGTAGATGATTGCGTCCGAGGCCTCGGCCAGCATGACGTCGTTGGCGGTGACACCGCCGACGGCACCCTGGATGATCGACACCTTGCCATCCTCGCGTGTGATCTTGCGCACCGAGTCGCGGATGGCCTCGAGCGATCCCATGGCATCGGCGCGAACGATGATTCGCAGCTCTGCATGGTCGGCGGTTCGTAGATTCTCGAGCAGGGTTTCGAGCCGCTCAGTCGCGGTCGGGACTATGTGGGTGGCCGACCGGACCAGGTGCTTGCGCTCGTCGGCAAGCTTGCGAGCGGTACGGTCGTTCTTGACGACCTCGAACATGTCTCCGGCGCTCGGTACGTCGGCCCAACCCATAACCAGCACAGGAGTCGACGGACCTGCCGCCTTCACCTGCTTCTCCTGGTCATCAAACATGGCGCGAACGCGGCCGGAAACTGCACCGGCGACAATCGTACTTCCCTGCTTGAGGGTTCCTCTCTGCACAATGACAGTAGCTACCGGGCCCCGGCCGACTTCAAGACGGCTTTCGATGACGGTCCCTACCGCAGGAGCATTCGGGTTGGCCTTGAGCTCCTCGACCTCGGCAACAAGAGACACCATCTCGAGAAGGTCGTCCACACCGTCACCGGTGAGGGCCGAGATCTCCGCCGAAATGACGTCACCACCAAGATCCTCGACAACAATCCCGTGCTGGGTCAGCGCGGCACGAACTGCGTAGGGGTCGGCCGTTTCCAGATCCATCTTGTTGATGGCGATGATGATCGGGACATCTGCCGCCTGAGCATGGGCAATGGCCTCCGCTGTCTGCGGCATAACACCATCGTTGGCCGCAACGACGATGATGGCGATATCGGTGACGTTGGCGCCTCGAGCCCGCAGCGCGGTGAACGCCTCGTGACCGGGGGTGTCGAGGAAGGTGATCTTGCCTCCCTCACGCTCGACCTGATACGCACCGATGTGCTGGGTGATTCCACCCGCTTCTCCGGCGATGACATTGGCCTTGCGAATGGTGTCCAGAAGCTGCGTCTTGCCGTGATCGACGTGACCCATCACAGTGACGACGGGAGGCCGCAGCCGAAGTGTGGACGGGTCGTCCTCGTACTCAACGAGGTGCCGCTCCGGAGCGGCTTCTTCCTCTTCCGCTTCCTTCTCATCTACAAGAACTTCGTACCCGAAGATATTGCCCAGAGATTCGAGGGCTTGTTGGGGAATGGTGCCCCCACCGGGGACCATCTCTCCCATGCCCATGAGCTCCTTGACAACCGTCCCGGTGCGCTCACCGATCTCGGTGGCGAATTCGGCAACCGTGATCCCGGCGGTCACCGCGATGATCTTCTCGTCATCGCTGCTGACCGGTGCCGGCTCCGGCTCCGGCTCCGGCGCAAGCACAGGCGCGGGCTCGGGCTCTGGTTCCGGCTTGGTCTCCGCCTTGGGCTCCGGTGTGGGCGCAGGCTCTGGTGCGGGCTCTGGTGCGGGCTCGGGCTCGGGCGCAGGCTCAGGCTCCGGTTCGGAAGCAGTCTCGGCGGACTCCTGATAGGACATCTGCACGAGCGCCGCGGCTTCCTCATCAAGACCCGAGGAGGCGGTTTTCACCTCGAGACCCAGTTCCAGGGCGCGCTCCAGCACGTCCTTGGACTCCAATCCAAGCTCGCGTGCCAACTCGTAAACGCGCTTTTTAGCCAACTGTCACCTCCGAGACACCCATTGTTGCAGGCCGCTAGACCGCCGAATCATCCTCGGCTTCTGCAGGAGTGTCTACCTTGTCTTCCTCTGTTACTTGTTCTTCCACCGCAGCGGCCGGAGCCTCTGCAACGGGCAATTCTTCTTCGGTCGAGGCCTCTTCAGCAACCTCTTCCTCTTCGACCACGGCAGCGGTCTCATCGGCAACCGGCGCAACCTCTTCGGGAGTGGGCGCAACCTCTTCGCCAGCCGGAGCGGCCTCGATCGCTTCGGCCTGCTCGGCCGGGACCGGGAGACCGGTCTCTTCGTCAATCTCGAGCCCGAGATCCTGGCTCTCGGAACGGATGTCGATCTTGTAGCCGGTGAGCCTTGCCGCCAGCCTCGCGTTCTGGCCTTCCTTGCCGATGGCGAGCGACAGCTGATGATCAGGAACGATCACAGTTGCGACCTTCTCGTCCTCATCGAGACGGACCTCTTTGACCCGAGCCGGACTCAACGCCTCAGAGATAAACGCCCTGGTGTCGTCACGCCATTCGACGATGTCGACCTTCTCCCCGCGCAGCTCATTGACGACCTGGCGAACCCGGGAACCCCGAGCCCCGACACAGGCGCCGACGGGGTCAACGTTGGGGTCGTGCGAAAGGACTGCGATCTTGGTGCGATGGCCCGGTTCTCTGGCGATCGCTTTGATCTCGACATCTCCGTCTACCAATTCCGGAACCTCGAGCTCGAACAGCGAGCGGATGAACTCCGGATGGCTGCGCGACACGACGATCTGGGGGCCCTTGCCCTCACCACGAACCTCGAGGATGTACGCCTTGATGCGGTTACCTCGCTCGAGACGTTCGTAGGGAATGCGCTCCGAGCCGGGCATGATCGCTTCGGCATTGCCGAGATCGAGCATTGCATAGCGGTGATCCGAACTCTGCACGATGCCGGTGACCAGATCACCTTCGCGACCGTCGTAGAGGTCGAAGACTTGCTCTCGCTTGGCATCACGGAGACGCTGGGTGATCACCTGCTTGGCAGTCTGAACCGCGATCCGGCCGAAGTCCTCGGGTGTGTCCACCCACTCGCGGACGACGTTGCCCTCTTCGTCGAGCTCCTGTCCGTAAACGGTGATCTCGCCGGTATCGGCGTCGATTGTTACGCGGGCCTCCTCAGCGGCGCCAGGTGTCCTCTTGTAAGCGGAGACGAAAGCATTAGCGAGCGCGTCGAGGATCGTCTCGATGGGAACACCCTTTTCGCGGGCTACTCCCTCGAGCGCATCAAGCATCAGGTTGAAATCCATAGCCGTTCCTCTCTCACCGTTTCCCCGGCTTTGCAGCCTTCTCCCAGGCGAACACCGTACGTGCCGATACGACGTCACCGTAGGCGATTTCTCGCTTCTCGCCATCTACGTCCACTACGAACCCGTCATCGTTGGCGTCGGTCAGCACGCCCCGGTGGGCGAAATCGCCTCCGATTTCGAGACGGCTCTTGACCTTTACCTCCCGGCCAACCGACTTCGCAAAGTGCTGCGGACGTCGCAGTTTGCGCTCGAGACCGGGTGACGACACCTCCAGCGTGTAGGACCCTTCGACGGGATCCTCTTCGTCTAGCAAACGGGAGAGACGACGCGAGATCTCAGCGAGCCGATCCACACCGACGCCACCCTCGGCGTCGAGAGTCACCCGCACGACAACACCCGGGGCCTTGCCGACGATCTCCATATCGTCGAGTTCAATGCCCTCGGCCGCGACATAAGGTTCGACTACGGCCCACAGCCGCTCGACCTTGCCCGTCACCCTTCTCCTCCTAAACAAATGCACACAAAACGAGGCGGGCACAGGCCCACCTCGAGAGAAATCTTCTCCGTTGGACGCGTGATCATAGCAGCTAGGGGGTAAGGCGAGCCTTCCCCAGCTGATCCAACCGTGTCCTAGGTGCGGGCGGCGTCGATTCGATCGGCAACCGTTGCTACCGCGTCCTCGACTGCCACATTTTCGGTTTCACCGGTGGCCCGCTCGGTGACTTCGACGATTCCAGCGGAGAGCCCACGCGGGCCGACGGTGATCCGAAACGGCACCCCGATGAGTTCGGCGTCGTTGAACTTGACTCCGGGACGCTCATTGCGGTCGTCGATAATCACGTCGATACCGGCAGCTCGCAGCCGTCCATAGATCCCGTCTGCGGCCGCCATCGTCTCGTCGTCGAGCTTGAGCACGGTCACAACAACCTCATACGGAGCAACCGGCACCGGCCAGCAGATGCCCTTGTCGTCGTGATAGGTCTCGACGATCGCGGCCAGATTTCGTTCCAATCCGATGCCGTAGGAACCCATGTAGATGGGCCGACTCTTGCCGTTCTGATCCAGCACCATCGCCCCGAGCGGCTCCGAGTACTTGGTGCCGAGCTTGAAGATGTGGCCGCACTCGATGGCCCGGAAGACGTCAATCGGCTCTCCACATTCGGCACACGGCTGACCTGCTGCAACCTCACGGACATCAACCCACTCGGTCACCTCTATGTCGCGCGCCACCGAAACACCGCGGAGGTGGAAATCGTTCTCGTTGGCCCCGGTGGTCATGTTGGACCGATCGCGCAATGCCACATCGGCGAGAACCCGTATGTCGGCGACGCCCACTGCCCCAAGGCTGCCGGCGTCTGCTCCCAGCAATTCCATGATCTCCTCGGGATGGGCGGGGCGGCTTTCCGTGGCGCCGGTGCGATCCTGCAGTTTTTGCTCTTGGAGCGGGTGATCCCCACGCAGGAGAACAAGCGCCGGCTCGTCGTCGAGCATGTACACGAGCGTCTTGATCTGGCTGGAAGCTGCGGCTCCACCCGCAAAGGTCGCGAGGTCCTCGATGGTCCTCACGCCGGGGGTCGGGAACTTCTCGGGCGTGGCAGGCCCGGTCTCGTCTTCGATAGGCTCAACACGTGACGTGGCGGTCTCCACGTTGGCGGCATAACCACAGCCTGCGCAATAGGCGACCAAATCCTCGCCTGCCGCCGACCGCACCATGAACTCCACTGAGCCGCTGCCACCCATCGCCCCCGATGAGGCCGCCACCGGCACGGCATCTAGACCCAGCCTGGCAAAGATCCGTTGGTATGCGGCGTAGTGGGCGTCGAAGGCCTTATCCAGGCCCTCCTGGTCCAGGTCAAACGTGTAGGAGTCCTTCATCGTGAACTCGCGGACGCGGAGAAGACCGGACTTGGGCCGAGGTTCATCCCGGAACTTGGTGTGTATCTGATACCAGGTTTGCGGGAGCTGCTTGTAGGACGTCAACTCCGTGGCAATTGTGGTGAAGATCTCCTCGTGGGTCATGCCCAGCACGACCTCGCCCGATTTTCTATCGAAGAAACGGAACATCTCCTCGCCCATGACATCGAGCCGGCCGGTCTTGCTCCAGATCTCGGCAGGATGCAGCGAGGGAAAAAGAAACTCCTGGCCGCCGATCGCATCCATTTCCTCTTCAATGATGCGGCGGATCTTGGCCCGGGAACGGTACGCGAGCGGAAGCAGGGTGTAGACCCCGGCCATGAGCTGACGAATGAATGCCGCTCTGACCAGCAGTTTGTGGCTCACCGCTTCGGCGTCGGTCGGATCGTCTCGAAGGGTGGGGATGAATGCTTGGGACCAGCGCACGATTGCTCCGAGTTTGGATTGCGAAGCCAAGAGCCTAGCGCTTGTGGCTTGCGCCACAGCATGTGGCCTATCGAGTCACGATCATGTAGCCCGACACAGTTGAGAGTGCGCTCTCGATTGCCACCGTGTACCGCCCGGTCGCGGCGGCGGTGAACTCGACCGCGGCGTTGTTGCCGATGAAACCGGAGAAGTCGAAGTCCTCAGTTATGAGCTCGCCGTCGGGGTTGAAGACGCCGAGCGAGGTCCGAGCCGCAGACTCCACCGTTATGGCAACCGACTCACCCGTGTCCAGGTCGAGGTAGAAGAAATCACGGTCACCACCGACCTCGAACACGCCGGGCGTCATTCCCCGCCGTTCGAGTGTCTTGCCGTGGTCGGGATCGTCGTATGCGATCAGCGGAAGCGAGCTCTCGAGCGTCCCGGCGGCGGCCTCTGCTGCTTCGGCAGTGACGACAACAGGGAACGCAAACAACGGGAGGAATCTCAGCTCATCCGAACTGGTGACAATGGTCGCGCCGTCGATCGTGGTCGCCGCCAGATCACCCGTCGCCCCCACCCAATCGACGGCTACCTCGGCATCGGCGCTGAACCACCCAAACAGTATCTGCTGGTCCCACTCCCCCGCCACCGCTACCTCGTTGGCGCGACGCGCTCCGCGGTGCGGGATGAGCCGGGGCTCGAGACCACGGAGATCCGTTGCGGCCAGCATCCGATCGACTTCTGTCAAGACGTCGTCAATCGACACAGATGTCAAAGATGTAGCGCTGCCGAACGTCGAGATCCCGACGACTCTCCCATACTGGTCGACGACGGCACCTCCGCTTTGACCGCCGATCGCCGGCGCCCCGATCGTCAGCCAGCCAACGCCGGTGAACTCCCAATCAGTGAATCCGAGGATCTCCCCGGTGTCGATGGTCGGTTCCGGGGTGAACTCATCGGGAGCCGGGTAGCCAACGACATACAACTCGTCGCCGACTTCGAGGCCGTCTGTGGTTCCGATCCGAATCGATGGCGGTTTCCTGGTGAGACGGGAGATATCGACCACGGCAAGGTCGACAAACGGGTCGAGCGCCAGCACTCGTCCCTGGAACGTGGCCCCGTTGCGGAACACAAGCGACACGGTCCTGTCCGGCCAGGCAACGTGAGCGTTCGTGACAAGGAGGTTCTCGCTGATGACGACACCGCTACCAGTCCCCTGTTGCGACAGAACGAACGCCACCGACTCCGCCACATCTTCGGCGATTGCCTCGACCGAGAGCGGGATCAACGCCTCGATCTCCGGAACCGTTGTCGTCGTTGACGAAGAACTTGTCGTAGTGAACGCCGGATGCAAGTCCGGCGACGGGAGGGCACCGACGAGTTGCCGGCCATCGCCGGAACTGCCTCTACCCACCGTCAGCAGCAGCGCTACCAGAACGACAATGACGGCAACATCCAGGATCCTGCGGATCGTGCGGCCGCGGCCCGTCACTCGCTCCCCACGTCGGTCGCAATCTCGGCAACGGCGGCCCGCCGTTCTGCGGCGCGGTTCGCATCGCCCTGCAGCGAGCGAAGCTCCAGTGCCTCCTCCTCAGCAAGATCGGCTGCGGTCACATCAGCCGCGGCAAGACGAGCTTCGACGCCCTCTTCGGCAAGCCGACGTGCCTCATCAACGAGCGCCTCGACCATCTCGTCCTCCTTGACCACCCGGACGACCTGACCCTTGATGAACAGATGGCCTTTCTTGCGACCCGCGGCAATGCCGATATCTGCCTCCCGCGCCTCGCCGGGCCCGTTGACCACACAACCCATGACGGCAACCTGGATGGGAAGACCCTCGGCCTCGAGAGCAGCCTCGGCTTCACGAACGACCTCGATGACATCAACCTCGGCCCTGCCACACGAGGGACAGGCAATCAGATCGAGGCCCTTGCGCTCACGAAGACCCAGGATCTCCAGCAGCTTCCGGCCGGCCTTGGCCTCTTCGACCGGATCGGCGGTCAGTGAGAAGCGGATCGTGTCTCCGATCCCCTCCAGTAACAACGCGGAGATACCGGCCACCGACTTGATCAACCCGCTCGGCGGTGGACCCGCTTCCGTAACACCGAGATGAAGCGGGTACTCGATCTTCTCTGCCAACAGGCGGTAGGACTCGACCATCGATGGCACGTCTGAGTGTTTCACCGAGATCTTGATGTCGTAGAAACCCACGTCTTCGAGATAGGCAATCTCGTGCAACGCCGATTCAACGAGTGCTTCGGGAACCGCGGCGCCGTATTTCTCCAGCAAGTCCTTGTCGAGCGAGCCACCGTTGACGCCGACTCGGATGGGAATACCGGCTTCGCCTGCCGCCCTGGCTACGGCCTTGATGTGTTCCTCCTTGCGGATATTCCCCGGGTTCAGCCGGAGACCAGCCACACCGGCCTCGATGGCAGCCAGCGCCAGACGATGCTGGAAATGGATATCGGCAATGATCGGGACCGGCGAGCGAGGCACGATCTCGGCGAGACCCTGGGCGGCATCGATATCGTTGCAGGTGATGCGAACGATATCGGCGCCCGCACCCGACAGCGCATAGACCTGGGCCAGCGTGGCATCCACATCGGCCGTCTTGGTAGTCGTCATCGACTGAACAGTGATAGGACTGTCGCCACCGACGGGGACATTGCCGACATGAAGAAGGCGCGAAGCGCGGCGGGTGATGGTCATGATGTCCTCATGCTATTCGGGTCTCAGCGGGGTATGGGGATCGGATCGACTATGTCGAAGTAGATGCCGAGCAGGCCGAGCATCATGATGAAGATGAAGACACCTGCCGCTACCGGAATCAGCGGCCGGACATCGGCCTCTCGCCCTCTGATCTTCTCGTACAGAGCAACCGCAAAATGTCCACCGTCGAGCGGATAGAGCGGTATGAAATTGAGCGTGCCCACGAATATGTTGACGTAGGCAAGGACGAACAGGGCCATAGGGACACCGGTCGCCACCCGGGCAATGCCGATGACGCTCACCGGGCGCGCTTCGTTCAACGTCGATGCATCCTGACCGATGAAGGCACCAAGCAGATCCGGGGTATTGCGGACCATGGTCCATAGGCCCTCCAGAGAGAGCACGGTGAACTCTCCAACGTTGCCGGCCGCCGTTGCGATACCCGAGATCGGCCCCACGTCCGTCTCAATCCCTTCCGGACCAACGCCGACGAAGCCGACTGCCTCGCCGTTGAGTCGGCGCTCGGCAAGCACAACGCTGCTCGTGATGGTTGCACCGGCTCGGTTTACGGTGATCTCGGTCTCAGTACTAGGCCGAGCCCTAACCAGGTCGACGAACTGATCCCAGTCCTCGATTGCATTCCCGTCGACGGCTGCCAGCACATCGCCTTCCTCGAGTCCGATCACGTAGGCGGGCGTAGCCACCACGTTGTCGTTGGTCTCCAGGGTGACCTCAGTTCCGTTGCGCAGAACAACCACCGTGATCAGCTCGTTCGGCGGTTTGTCTGTCGTAGTCGCAAGCTCCGCAAGCGGAACCCCAGCAACGGAGATCACCTGGTCGTCGCCCTCCAGCATCAACGGAATCTCATCGCTGGCGCCGCTGGCGGTGAAATCAATCTCAGCGACATTGGCGATTTCGAGGGTGGGCTCCACCGAGTTGTAGGTCACTGCCAGTATGTAGAACAGAAAGAACCCGATGACGAAGTGGCTGGCGATACCGGCGAGAACCACAACGGTCTTCTGCCAGAACGGCTTATACCGGTACGTCCGGTGCTCTTCTTCTGCCGGAATCTCCTCGAACGGGTTCATCCCGATGATGCGGACGTACCCACCCAGCGGGAAGGCCTTGACGCCGTACTCGGTCTCGCCTTTTTGGGTGCTCCAGAGCTTGGGACCAAAGCCGAAGAATGCCTCTGTCGCCTTCATGTCGAAGTACTTGGCGGCGACGAAGTGCCCGGCTTCGTGAATAACGATCATCAGCAGCATGCCGACGATGACGATTATGGATCCCATTAGTCCTGTCCTGATTTCTGTGAGCGCTCCACGCTACCCAGCTCTCACGTTTACTTCGACATGCTCCGCCGCAATCTTGCGCGCCTCAGCATCCACGGCGAGAACGTCGGGAACCGTCGCCAGATCGACGACCGGTATATCGTTCAGCGTCGCCTCGACGATCTTGGCGATGGCGACAAACGGAATGCGTCCCTGCAGAAAAGCAGCAACGGCGACCTCGTCGGCGGCATTGAGAACAGCGGGAGCCGAACGACCCGTGCGGCCGGCGGCGTAGCCCAGGTCCAGACACGGGAACACGTCACGATCCGGTGCCTCGAATACGAGCGGCGCCCTGGTCAGATCAAACGGCTCGAGGGTCGCCGCAGCCCGCTCCGGATAGGTGATCGCATACTGGATGGGCACGCGCATATCGGGATCACCCAGCTCCGCCTTCAATGTCCCATCGACGAACTCAACGAGCGAATGAACAATGCTCTGCGGATGAACAACGACATCGATGCGGTCGTACGGAATCGCATACAGATAGTGCGCCTCGATTACCTCGAATGCCTTGTTCATCAAGGTCGCTGAATCGATGGTGATGCGCGGCCCCATCGACCAGGTCGGGTGCGCCAGCGCCTGCTCAACGGTGACCTGGTCCAGGAAGTCCTGGTCCCTTCCCCGGAAAGGACCGCCTGATGCGGTGAGAATGAGCCGCCCAACCGACTCGGCGGTTTCACCAACGAGGCATTGCCACAGCGCCGAGTGCTCGCTGTCCACCGGGATGATCTCCCCGGGGCCGTTCGTAGCCGCGGCGACGACGACGGGCCCACCCGCGATGAGAGTCTCCTTGTTGGCCAAAGCCACCCGGTTGCCCGCATCGAGCGCGGCAACGGTCGGCGCCAGGCCGGCGGCACCGACGATGCCGTTGACCGTGATCGTCCCGGGAGTGGCAGCCAGCGCGAGCAGCGCCTCCTCGCCAAATGACACCCTCCGGCCGAGGGTTGCTTGCAGCCGACTCGCTTCCTCCGGAGTTGGAGCAACTGCGACGACCTCTGCCTCAGGCACCTTCCGGGCAGCGTTGAGCAGCTCATCGGAACCGCGGTTGGCGGCGATACCGGCAACAGGGGCGCCGAGATGAGCTGCAACGTCGAGGGTTTGCCGGCCGATCGAGCCTGTTACCCCGAGAACGGTCAAGGGCTTCAGTTGATGAGTCCCATCCACGAGTATGCGATCCAGATTGCGGGGATAGTGATGATCATCGCGTCTACCCGGTCCAGCACTCCGCCGTGCCCGGGCAGGATGTAGCCCATGTCCTTGACGCCAAGCGCCCGCTTGATCACAGAAACCGAGAGGTCGCCGAGCGGGCTGACAATGGCAACCACGGCACCCATCAGCAACCCGTCGGTCATCTCGAACGGTTCGGCCCAGGCAAACGCCGCGCCGACTCCGATGGCAACAATGATCCCGGCTACGTAGCCTTCAATGGTCTTCTTCGGCGACACAACGGGAGCGAGCGGCCTACGACCTAGCCGGCGACCGATGAAGTATTGGCCGATGTCCATGGCGGCAACAGTGACGACGAGGCCAAGTACGAGCCACATGTAGTCGTCCGAATCGAGGAAATCGAATGCGAAGGCGCCCAACCCACCGATCCAGGCCGTGACCATGATGGTGAGCGCAGCGTTCTCGAGAGCGGCGCGCCGCCCGGGCACCGTGGCGTAGAAGAGCAGCACCGCAACGGCGGTGAGGAGGAGGGCGATCGGGACCGCAACCGGCCCCGCCATCCATGTTCCCACAAACGCCCCGGCCACTCCGAGAAAGCCGAAAATGGAGAGAGGGCGGTATCCACCCCGAATCAAAGCAGCGAACATCTCGCCTGCGGCGATGAAGAGGACGACGAAGATGAGCGCCCCAATGCCGTACGGTGACAACAGCGAAGCGGCAAACAGCACAAGAAGGCCAAGGCCCGTCAGAACCCGCATCGATAGGTCCGAGCCCGCGGGCGGTTCGATCACATCGGCAGTCTCGGGGCCGCCTTCAGCGTCGATGACATCATCGAGGCCAACGAGACCACTTTCGAGCCCGGGAATTCCGGCGGAGACCGCTATCTGCTGAGTGCCTTCTTCTTCGGCTCTAGCCACCGCTTCTGCCAGGCCGACGTACTCGCGGGTGGTTGCGGCCAGGTAGTCCTCGCTGGTGAACTCGGCGAAGTCAACGACGTCATCGCCGTGGTCCTCGCCCTGGTCACCCCAGAGATCGGCGAAAGAAGAAGTCCCCGCCGCGCCAACCGGAGGGGTTTCCGCCACAACTGGCTCTGCCCCGTCGGCGGCGACCTCATCTGCGGTCTCCGGCTCATCTGCGGTCTCAGGTTCGTCGATAGGAGCAGGCGCGACGTCCGGGACGGCTACCAATTCTGCCGGCGGGCCGCTCTCGATGTTGACCGCGCTGAAGACCCCGAGTTGTTCGGGATCCGCGCTCTCCAGATCGGCAGGTTCGGGACCGGGGCCCGATGCTTCGCCGGGGTCAGACTGTTTGGCCTTGCGACCGAAAACCCGGCCCACCAGACCCGGCTTGGATTCGGCATCATCGTCAGTCGGGCCCGCGGATGCTGCCGCGGCCCAATCCCTGAACTCGTCCTCTATCGAGAACTCATCATCGCCCGATGCGGTTGTATCTCCCCCATCGTCGTCGCGACGACTCACTCTGTTCCTCCAGTGCCTGACGGACCCGCTGAGGTTCTAGACCTCGAGCAGCTCCTCTTCCTTTTTGTGCAGCAGTTCGTCGATCTTGTGGACATGAGTGTCGGTCATCTCCTGCAAGGTCTTCTCTGCTCGCCGCACGTCGTCCTCAGACACGTCGCCTTCGAGAGCCTCGATGTCGTCCTTGATATGGCGTCGCACGTTGCGGATGGCGACCCGGCCCTCCTCGGCGAGATGCCGAACGACGCGGATGAGATCCTTGCGGCGTTCTTCAGTCAACTGAGGAAAGACGAGCCTGATGATGTTGCCGTCGTTCGACGGGTTGAGACCCAGGTCGGCCTTCATGATGGCTTTCTCAATGGCCGTGATCGATGTCTTGTCATAGGGCTGAACGAGAAGCATGCGCGCTTCGGGAACACTGAACCCTGCGATCTGCTGCAAAGGCGTCTGCGTTCCGTAGTAGTCGACTGTGATCCGGTTGAGCAGTCCGGGGTTTGCCCGTCCGGTCCGGACGGTGCCGAACTCGACCACAGTGTGCTCGATCGCTTGATCCATCTTGTCTTGTGCTTCTGCCAGCAGTTCGTCGATCACAGCCTCACCTCAGTGAACTCGAGTTCCGACCGGTTCTCCTCGGACCGCCGATGCGATGTTTCCTGCCCGGGCAAGATTGAACACGCGAATCGGTATGTCGTTTTCCATGCACATCGTAATGGCAGTTGAGTCCATCACCCGTAGTTGCCGGTTCATGACCTCCATATAGGTCAGGTTCTCGTATAGCTCGGCACCTTCGTTCGTAACGGGATCCGCGCTGTACACACCATCGACCTTGGTTGCCTTGAGCACCTCTTCAGCCCCAACCTCGGCAGCCCGAAGAGCCGCCGTGGTGTCGGTCGTGAAGAAAGGGTTACCGGTTCCGGCGGCGAAAATGACAACCCGGCCCTTTTCGAGATGACGAATCGCACGCAACCGAATGTACGGTTCAGCGACTTCCTGGATATTGATCGCCGTTTGCACCCTGGTCGGGGCGCCTGCCCGCTCCAGCGAGTCACGTAGCGCCAGAGCGTTGATGACGGTCGCCAGCATGCCCATGTAGTCCGCGTTGGCCCGGTCCATTCCTTTTGCCGCCGAGCTGAGCCCGCGAAAGATATTCCCGCCTCCGACCACGATCGCAATCTGATTGCCGTCGGCGGCAACCTGGGCTATTTCGGCAGCGACCCGGTCAACAATGACCGGGTCGATGCCGTAGTTGAGTCCCTGATCGGCGAAAGCCTCTCCGGATAGTTTCAGGACGACACGTCTACCCATGCCGCTACTCGGCCGACTCGCCGACCTGGACACGCTCGAATCTGTTGACTGAGATGTTCTCCCCCAGCGTTG
>SWCD01012291.1_pt1 | contig 26435 bp, 22 predicted proteins | sample 4693011 | NCBI WGS metagenome assembly SWCD01 (sample SAMN10267278, study PRJNA491770) | bioreactor metagenome | isolation source: DHS bioreactor inoculated with marine | place: Japan: Omine Ridge, Nankai Trough | reverse complement strand
CGTGGAGCTGATGGCTTTGCGCGATGTGCCCGGAAAGCTGCAGCCACAGCGGCCATCAATGGTGCCGGATTTCGTGTGGCAGGGCCTTCCGGCGGTTATTGATGCTGAAAACCGGGTCATGTTGCCCTGTGACAGTCGTCATACTGGTTCAACAGATGAACAAAATATTGTGTTTCGCCTTCTTGCGGACCGGAAACCCGTTCATTCTTAATTACTTCCTTTGGTATTAATCTTGGCAAAGGACCCAGTCGTACCTATGTTAGGTCTAACCGAATTTTGTATCAGGGTGGCTTTGATGTTCGTTTCAAACCGCCTCGTGACATTCCTGAAAGGATGCAGTGCCCGTGGGTAATTTCCGCAACTTCGCCGTGTGGGTGATCATTGCGATGCTTTTGTTCGCTTTGTTCAACCTGTTTCAACAACCCGGCAGCTCAACGCGGGCCGACAGTCTGACCTATTCGGAATTCATCACGAAGGTGGAATCCGGGTCAGTTCGTGATGTCACGATTGCAGGTGACCAGATCACCGGCAAGCTGAACGACGGCAAGGCGTTTGAGACTTTCGCGCCGAACGATCCCAACCTGGTGGCAACACTGAGCGAAAAGGGCGTCAATATCAGCGCCCAGGCCGCCAACAGCGATGGCGCCTTTTCCAGCATGTTGCTGTCATGGTTCCCGATCCTGCTGATGATCGGCGTGTGGATTTTCTTCATGCGCCAGATGCAGTCCGGTTCCGGCAAGGCAATGGGCTTCGGCAAGTCGAAAGCCAAGCTGCTGACCGAGCGCCACGGGCGCGTGATGTTTGAAGACGTCGCGGGTGTGGATGAAGCCAAGGAAGACCTTCAGGAGATCGTGGAATTCCTGCGTGATCCGCACAAGTTCCAGCGTCTTGGCGGCAAGATTCCAAAAGGTGCGCTGCTGGTCGGACCTCCCGGTACCGGCAAGACTCTGCTGGCCCGTGCCGTTGCAGGCGAAGCCAATGTGCCTTTCTTCACCATATCGGGTTCCGATTTTGTCGAGATGTTTGTCGGCGTTGGCGCAAGCCGCGTGCGCGACATGTTCGAGCAGGCCAAGAAGAATGCACCCTGCATCATCTTCATCGATGAAATCGACGCTGTAGGCCGTCACCGTGGTGCTGGTCTTGGCGGCGGCAATGACGAGCGCGAACAGACGCTCAACCAGTTGCTTGTCGAGATGGATGGTTTTGAAGCCAATGAGGGCGTGATCCTGGTTGCAGCAACCAACCGCCCGGACGTTCTTGATCCGGCCCTGTTGCGTCCTGGCCGCTTTGACCGGCAGATTGTCGTGCCCAATCCGGACGTGAAAGGCCGCGAGAAAATTCTGAAAGTGCATATGCGGAATGTGCCACTGGCTCCGGATGTGAACGCCAAGACGATTGCACGCGGCACCCCTGGCTTTTCCGGCGCCGATCTGGCCAACCTTGTCAATGAAGCGGCTCTGCTTGCAGCCCGCCGCTCACGCCGACTGGTGACCCAGTCTGACTTCGAGGACGCCAAGGACAAGGTCATGATGGGCGCAGAACGCCGCTCGATGGCCATGAACGAGGAAGAAAAACGCCTTACTGCCTACCATGAAGGTGGCCATGCGATCATCGCCATGAACGTGCCGGCGGCAGATCCTGTTCACAAGGCAACCATCATCCCGCGCGGTCGTGCGCTGGGCATGGTCATGCAGTTGCCCGAAGGCGACCGCTATTCCATGAAGTTCAAACAGATGACATCGCGTCTTGCCATCATGATGGGCGGGCGTGTTGCCGAGGAACTGACGTTCGGTGCCGACAACGTGACATCAGGGGCCCAGTCCGACATTGACCAGGCAACAAAGCTTGCCCGGGCCATGATCACCCAGTGGGGGTATTCCAAGGAGCTTGGCATGGTGTCTTACGGCGACAACCAGGAAGAGGTGTTTCTTGGACATTCCGTTGCCAGGACCCAGAACATCTCGGAAGATACCGCCCGCAAGATCGACAGCGAGATCAAGCGACTGGTTGATGATGGCTACAAGACAGCTCGCACGATCCTGACCAAGAAGAAGAAGGATCTGGAAACGCTGGCACAGGGGCTGCTCGAATATGAAACCCTGTCCGGTGAAGAGATTATCGAGCTGCTGAAAGGCAATCCACCGTCTCGCGATGACGACGACAATGCCAAACCGAAGGCAAAACCCGGATCTTCAGTTCCGGTTACAAAAAAGAAGAAGGGTGATGAAGGGGCCGGCGAACTCGAGCCGCAACCTCAAGCCTGACCCCTGGGTGCAGTTTGTCACAAGGCCGGATTTTCCCGACGGGAAGGTCCGGCCGATTTTCGTACAGAACCCCGTGATGCTGAAGGCATTTCCAACATGACCAGTTTGTATATACGCCCGTCCGGGCTGATGTATGGCCCGGATGCGGCATTGGCGATCGCAGCCGGCGCGGGTCTGCCCCTGGCGGGTGGTCCGATTTGCTGGACCATGGCTTTGGTCAGTGAAGATCGCGGAACCAGCTGGACGCCACGCAAAGTGGCTGCACTCAAGGCGTCGCGAGATGGCGATGTTGCCGGCTGGATGACCCGGTTGAGTGACCCCAGAAAACCTGTTGCCGGACTGGTGATGAATGCCTGTCATGTGATGGGCATTGTCAACACGACGCCGGACAGTTTTTCCGACGGCGGCGTCAATGCAGACGCCGGCATCGCCATCGAGAACGCCAGGGCCATGGCAAGAGATGGTGCAGTGCTGCTGGATGTCGGTGGGGAGTCTACGCGACCAGGCTCCGACCCTGTGGACGAACCGGAGGAATGGGGCCGGATCGAACCGGTTGTAACGGCTCTTGTTGCGGACGGTTTGAAGGTGTCGTGCGACACGCGCAAGGCGGCGATCATGCAAAAGGTTGCACGCGCCGGGGCCGCAATGATCAACGATGTAAGCGCGCTGAGCCATGAGCCCGATGCGCTGAGCGCCACCGCTGCGTCGGGCTTGCCGGTGTGCCTGATGCACGCGCAGGGTGACCCGAAGACCATGCAGCAGAACCCTGAATACGACAATGTTGTGCTGGATGTGTATGACTGGCTGGCACAACGCATTGATAGGGTTGTTGCAGCAGGTATTGCGCGCGACCGCATTATTGCAGATCCCGGTATCGGTTTCGGCAAGAGCTTTGCTCATAACCTGGAACTTATGGCCGGATTGACGCTGTTTCACGGTCTCGGGGTGCCTGTCTTGCTGGGTGCGTCGCGCAAGGGATTCATTGGAGCGGTGACAGGTGAGAAAATTGCAGCCAACAGGCAGACAGGATCTGCCGTGGCGGCGCTGTCGGGAGCCATGTCGGGCATGCAGTTTGTGCGGGTGCACGATGTGACGGCGACGCGCCATGCCCTGAGCATGTGGCGGGCATCGACCGGTCAGCAGCAAGTCTTGTAAATGCCGACAGTTGGATTTGGTTTTGTCTGAAATTTGACTACACTGAATCTGATGCGGAGATCTGACTGGGGATATCGGATGGACAGGGATTTTTTTGGCACTGACGGCGTACGCGGAAAAGCCAACAGCTATCCCATGCGTGCAGACACAGTGTTGAAGATCGGCATGGCGGCAGGTGCGCTGTACCGGCGTGGCAAGCACCGCCATCGCGTGGTGATCGGGAAAGATACCCGTCTTTCCGGTTATATGGTCGAGCAGGCCCTGACAGCCGGTTTCCTGTCGACAGGTATGGATGTGTTTCTGTTTGGACCGGTCCCAACTCCGGCGGTTGCCATGCTGACCCGCTCAATGCGCGCCGACCTGGGCGTCATGCTGTCGGCTTCGCACAACCCGTATCATGACAATGGCCTCAAGATATTTGGTCCTGACGGTTACAAACTGACTGACGAGCAGGAAGACGAAATCCAGAAACTTGTGCTGGATCCTGACAATATCCCACTGGCGGCGTCCGAAAACATCGGCCGCGCCAAACGTATTGAAGATGCCCAGGCGCGCTATATCGAGTTTGTGAAGAGCTCGTTCCCGAAGGACCTGACGCTTGATGGTCTGCGCATTGTCGTCGATTGTGCCAATGGGGCGGCCTACCAGGTGGCGCCAACGGCTCTTTGGGAACTTGGTGCGGAGGTGATTGCGATCGGCGTTGAGCCGAATGGCTTCAACATCAACGACGAGTGCGGCTCGACCCATCCTCAAAAAGTGGCAGCGCAGGTGCGCGAAATGCGCGCTGATATCGGCATTTCGCTCGACGGGGATGCGGACCGCTGCATTCTTGTGGATCAGGAAGGCAATGTTATCGACGGCGACCAGGTGATGGCGCTGATTGCGACCTCCTGGTACAAAAAGGGCCAGTTGCGCGGCGGTGGACTGGTTGCGACCATCATGTCGAATCTTGGCCTTGAACGCCTGATGGCCTCGCATGATCTGACACTTGAACGCACCCGGGTCGGCGACCGGTATGTTGTGGAACGCATGCGCTCAGGCGGTTTCAACGTTGGTGGCGAGCAGTCCGGCCATGTCGTACTGTCGGATTTCAACACAACCGGCGACGGTCTGATCGCGGCGCTGCAGGTGCTGGCGGTGCTGGTGAAGAACGGCGGTTCGGTGAGCGACGTCTGCCGGATGTTCGAGCCGGTTCCGCAGGTGTTGAAGAATGTCCGCTACGCATCCAGATCGCCGCTTGAGCACGATGCAGTCAAGAAGGCGATTGCAGCAGCCGAGCAGAAGCTAGGTAGTTCCGGCAGGCTCGTCATTCGCAAGTCAGGCACCGAACCGCTCATTCGCGTCATGGCGGAAGGCGACAATGCGGACTTGGTGACTTCGGTGGTAGATGACATCATCGCTGAGGTTCAGCGTCACGCCGGCTAGGGTCAGACGCCAATCATGAGGCGTGTACGCGCGTCGGTCTGCCAGGGTTGAAAGCCGGGCTGCGGTCGTGCATGTGCTGCAAGTGGCCGCCCCCGACTGTCAAAAGCTGAGTGGCCTGCTTGAAGCGGCACTTTGATCCAGGAAAAACAGATGCATATCCGTTGCGGTCACTAGAGCATCATCCGATCAGATGGAATCATCTGATCGGATAAAGATGCTCGATTCCAAAGTGTTAGAGCAATATCCACCCAAGTGGATGGATATTGCTCTAGGGTGTATACAAGTGACACCTGTTTCGTGAACCGTTTTTGACACCATGCCCATCCAGCTAGAGCGTCTTGCATTCGTTATCGGCATCATCTTGATGTTCGTGACCATATACATGCTTGCGCCGATGATGGCAGACTATGCGGCCGGCAATGATGACTGGAAGGCATTTGCGCATGCTTTCGCTATTTCCGGAACGCTCGCAGGCCTGACCGTCATGGTGACGCGCGATCACTGGTCGCGCACCGGCATTTCCCTGCGTGAGGGTTTCCTGATCACCGCTGTCAGCTGGTTCGTCATTCCGATTGCGGGCTGCCTGCCGTTTTACTTCATGGATGCCGGCCCCGGATTCATCGATGCCTGGTTCGAAGCGGTTTCCGGCATGACCACCACAGGCTCTACCGTGCTTGAGGGGCTTGACCACAAACCGCCTGGCATTCTGCTCTGGCGCTCCATCCTGCAATGGATCGGCGGCGTTGGAATCGTGCTCATGGCCATGCTGATCCTGCCATTCCTGCGCGTCGGCGGCATGCAGATTTTCCGTACCGAAAGCTCCGACAGATCAGAAAAACTGTTGCCGCGCGATTCGACGCTGATTATCCAGATTGCAGCCGCCTTCGTGGTGCTGACGCTGGCGTGCATGGTCTGTTATCGTCTTGCCGGCATGTCGACCTTCGATGCGGTAAACCATGCGCTGACCACCATTGCCACCGGGGGCTATTCCACGCATGACACGTCGCTGGGATATTTCAGGCAGCCCGCCATTCACTGGATCGCCACGTTCTTCATGGTGGCAGCCTCGCTGCCCATTGTCCTGTACATCAAGTCATCCAAGGGCCACGGTTTTGCTATTTTCAGGGATGTTCAGGTCAAGGGCTTCCTGAAAATCTGCGTCGTGGCGATTGTCTCGGTCACGCTTTATCTTGTTCTGGCCCACAAATACGCGCCATCCGATGCCCTGCGCATAGCCGCGTTCAATGTGGTTTCAATCATCTCCACCACCGGCTTCGCACTGGATGATTTTACGCTATGGGGACCAGCGTCAAACGGCATGTTCCTGGTTCTGATGTTTCTCGGCGGCTGCACCGGCTCAACGGCTGGCGGCATAAAGACCTACCGGCTGCAAGCCATGTCGCAAATCACCAAGCGCTACATCAACATGCTGTTCAGCCCGAACCGGGTCATCATCATGCGCTATGGCACGCACACAATCACCAATGATATCGTGCTGTCGATCCTGGCGTTCGTGACGGCATTTGCCGGTTCCATAGTCCTGGTGATGCTGGCTCTGACGGTGTTTGGTCTGGACATCCTGACCGCATTTTCCGGCGCGGTCACTGCCCTGGCCAATGTCGGTCCGGGCCTGGGTGATGTGATCGGGCCATCGGGAAACTTCCAATCCATTGATGACGGCGCCAAGGTTGTCCTGATCTTCGCGATGATTCTGGGCAGACTGGAATTTTTCGCATTTCTTGTGTTGCTGGCGCCAAGTTTCTGGCGCTGACGGCGGGCGCCCGGTGGCGCAGCCGGGTGTTTTTTACCCCGCTCAAAAAACTGCCGACATGCTTAAGAGGTTCTTAAGCGATTTGGTTAATGATCTCCATTGAAGGTTTGGTCCGCACAGTGTCGGGAACATGAAACCGGGACTGAACGGCAATTGGCAAGTTCGCGCCCCGATCCGGGGCTGCGTTCAGTAAATGGAGAGTACAAATGACGGGTCGCACGTTGCTGAGAGTGTGTATCGCTGCACTGGGGTTGGGTATGGCTGGAACAGCCCACTCCGCCGACTATGACGGGCAATTGCCGGATGAAGGCTTTAGCGGCTTCTGGGGGTGTCTGTATGCGCGCGTCGATGGCGGGGTATCCTTGTATCAACGCCCGACAGTCATCCAGCCTATAGGTGGCGGTTTCAACAATGGTACCACGACCACTGCCATAAACCCGGAGATAGATCCCGGCGGGTTTTTCGAAGGCGGTCTTGGCTGTCAGGTCGCCAGCACCTTGCGTATTGAAGTCACCGGCGGCGTCCATCTGAAGTCGTCCCTGACCGATGCGTTTCCAGACTCCCTGGACGCGGAAATCTCGTCACAGCACGTGTTTGTCTCGACGTTCTGGGACATCACCAATTATGCGGGATTCACACCTTATGTCGGCGGCGGTATCGGTGCTGTCAGGCATGAGATTTCCGGGCTCACCGCGCCGTCGGGTGCCGCTGACGGCAGTGACTACGATTTTGCCTATCACGTTGGCGTCGGCGTTTCCTATGACATTACATCAAGCCTGAAGTTTGATCTGGCCTACAGATATATTGACCTCGGTGAGGTGATTTCGGGCGTTGATGCCTGGGCGGCCGGTCCACCCGGTGCGATCAGCGTCGCCGACATCCAGTCGCACGAAGTCAAAGTCGGCCTGCGCTACCATTTTGGTGCCCCGGCCTGGTAACAGCCTTCCGGCAATCGTCGATACTCGATCGGCGTTGCATGGCAAACCTGGAAAGACCCCGCTTTCGTTGAGGGGAAACAACGGCCCGCATGTTCCCGGTTCTGGCAGGGAAGCAGACATGCGGGCCTGTTTGGTTACTGATGGTTAAGGGTGTGTAACTGAAACGTGTCGCAACGACGCGTTTTTGGCAACATTCTGGTAACTCTGCCAAGGCGTCGCTTTGATGCCTTAATCAAGACTGCAAACAGACAATTTGATCTTGTAAATCCCGGACTGAAGCGAGTGGGCGGATGGCCTGTGTCATCACCTGTTGGACATCAACGGTCAGGCATGGACATCCGAAATCGCAGGGACACACCCGAAGGATCAGGGAGAAGGAGCTACAGGTGACAAGTTTTCTCAAGCAGGGTCTTTGGGCCTCAACCATCATTGCATTCATGGCGCCGGCCGCAATCGCCGCCGATATTGATGCACCACTTGAACCGGCTCCTGCGCCATATGTGCAGGACGACAATTATGTTTCGGGCTGGTATGTCCGTGCTGATGCCGGATTTTCATGGCTTGATATCGCCGGCCTTGATGCTGGTGGCGCTGCCATCGCCGGTGGCGGCATCGGGTACCAGGTGAACGAGTATTTCCGTACCGACGTGCGGGCAGACTATGCCTTTGAACATGATGGCGGTCCATATGATGTGGGCGCAACAACGGTCTTGTTGAACGCCTATGTTGATGTGCCGCTTTCCATGGGCTTCACGCCCTATGTGGGCGTTGGTGCCGGTTACGGGTTCGTCAATTATTCAGGCGCAGGCGCGCCGTCTGATGATGACGGCTTCGCCTGGGCAGCCACCGGTGGTGTTGCATTCCAGCTAACCCGGAATATCGCGCTGGATGCCGCCTATCGCTATCGGCAGATCGATGTCGCGGGCCCCAACTACAACGATCACTCGGTGACCGGCGGCTTGCGCTGGAGTTTCTAGTTCAGGTGGAATCATCTGATTGGATAAAGTCATTCGATGCCAAGGTCGTTCAATTGCAATTTGGATGATCACATTGTCTGCCTGACAAGCTGCAGGCGGCACAGCACCTGACGGTCTGCTCTACTCCCGGAGCAGGCCGTTTGGCTTTCGGGGTTCACGCGGCGTGCACATCTGCTGCGTCGAATTTGCACTTGATTGCAACACTGCCTTCCAGTATCCCGGTCAGTGGGACACCTCTCCCCAACGAGAGGCTTTTCATCTGGAAGGATGACCAGAAATGACGACCATGAAACCGGCAACGCGGCCGGCAAATCCGCGTTTTTCGTCCGGCCCGTGTGCCAAGATACCCGGCTGGACCCCCGACACTCTCAAAACTGCATTTCTCGGTCGCTCGCATCGCGCAGGCGACGGCAAATTGCGCCTGAAACACGCAATCGACCTGACGCGCGAGGTGTTGCAGGTGCCCGACGATTACCTGATCGCCATCGTGCCGGCCTCCGACACGGGCGCGGTCGAAATGGCCATGTGGAACCTGCTGGGCGAGCGTGGCGTGGACATGCTGGCCTGGGAAAGTTTCGGCGAGGGCTGGATCACCGACGCGGTCAAGCAGTTGAAGCTTGCCGATGTCCGGTTGATCAAGGCCGGCTATGGCGAGTTGCCGGATATGTCGGAAGTTGATTTTGACAGGGACGTGGTTTTCACCTGGAACGGAACAACAAGCGGTGTGCGGGTGCCCAATGGCGATTTTATTCCCGCAGGCAGGGCAGGGCTGACCATATGCGATGCCACTTCGGCTGCGTTCGCCCAACCGCTGGATTTCGCAAAGCTCGATGTTGTGACCTATTCATGGCAAAAGGTACTTGGCGGCGAGGGCGGGCACGGCATGCTGATCCTGTCGCCGCGCGCCGTAGAACGTCTGGAGACTTTTACGCCGGCATGGCCGCTGCCGAAGATTTTCCGGCTCACCAAGGCCGGCAAGATAAATGCCGGTATTTTCCGGGGCGAAACCATCAACACACCCTCCATGCTGTGCGTCGAAGACTATATCAAGGCACTGGAGTGGGCGCAGGCGTGCGGTGGCCTGAGCGCAATGATGGCGCGAGCCGATGCCAATGCAGACGCACTGAATGCCTGGGTTGATCGCACGGACTGGATAGAAAACCTGGCCGTGGTGGCTGGCACCCGCTCAAACACATCAGTGTGCCTGAAGCTGTCTGCATCTGCGGTGTCCGGACTGGATGACGAGCAGGCGGCGGGCCTGCCCAAGAAAATCGCCAGGCTTCTGGAAGTCGAAGAGGTTGCCTTCGACATAGGGGCCTATCGGGATGCGCCGGCGGGCCTGCGGGTCTGGTGCGGCGCGACGGTTGAGACGTCTGACGTCGAGGCGCTGACGGCCTGGCTTGACTGGGCGTATGTGCAGGCGTCCGTGCCGGTCGCTGCGTAAAGCAAGCCTGCACTTCATCTGAACAATTCAAATTTTTCATAACCGGAGTAAGCCTGATGGCACCTCGTGTACTCGTATCCGACAAACTTTCACCCGCCGCGATTGAAATCTTCAAGGCGCGCGGCATCGATGTGGACTTTGAACCTGACCTTGGCAAGGACAAGGATGCATTGCTGGCACGCATTGCTGACTATGACGGTCTGGCTATCCGGTCTGCCACCAAAGTCACCGCCAAGATCATCGAGGCCGCAACCAGGCTCAAGGTGATCGGTCGGGCTGGCATCGGGGTCGACAATGTCGACATTCCGGCAGCGTCTGCAAAAGGCATCATTGTCATGAACACGCCGTTTGGAAACACCATTACCACGGCAGAACATGCGATCTCGATGATGTTGGCGCTGGCGCGGCAGATACCGGAAGCCAATGCCTCAACCCAGGCGGGCAAATGGGAGAAGTCCCGCTTCATGGGTGTTGAGCTGTTCAACAAGACACTCGGTCTGATCGGGTGCGGCAATATCGGATCCATCGTTGCTGACCGCGCACTGGGCCTGCGCATGCGGGTCATTGCCTTTGATCCGTTCCTGTCACAAGAGCGCGCCATTGAACTTGGCGTAGAGAAGGTGGAACTGGAAGACCTGCTTAAACGAGCGGATTTCATTTCTTTGCACACGCCTTTGACCGACAAGACCCGCAATATTCTCGACGCCAGGGCGATGACCCAGATGAAAAAGGGGGTGCGTATCATCAACTGCGCGCGCGGCGGGCTGGTCTCGGAGGAAGCGCTCAAGGCTGCACTTGATGCCGGGCATGTGGCGGGGGCTGCACTCGATGTTTTCGAGGTCGAGCCAGCCACGGAAAACCTGCTGTTTGGTCATCCGAACGTGGTTTGCACGCCGCATCTTGGCGCTGCCACTTCGGAGGCGCAGGAGAATGTCGCGTTACAGGTTGCCGAGCAGATGTCGGACTACCTGTTGCAGGGTGCCGTTTCCAATGCGCTTAACATGCCGTCCATCACGGCAGAAGAAGCACCGCGTCTGAAGCCGTTCGTGGCGCTTGCAGAACAGCTGGGGTCGTTTGCCGGACAGGCGACGGAAACTTCGATCAAGGCTGTGACAATCGAATACGCGGGTGACGTGGCCGAAATGAACATCAAGGCACTGACCTCGGCCCTGCTGGCAGGTCTGTTTCGACCCATCCTCGGTGATGTCAACATGGTGTCGGCACCGGTGATGGCCAAGGAGCGTTCAATCAAGGTGGATGAAGTGCGCCAGACCAAGCGCGGCGTTTACGAGAATTATATCCGGCTGACCGTGACAACGCCCAACCAGGAACGTTCGGTGGCGGGAACGGTGTTCTCGGATGGCAAACCGCGTATCATCCAGATCAAGGGCATCAATATGGAAGCCGAGCTTGGCAAGCAGATGATCTATGTGACCAACGAGGACAGGCCCGGATTTATTGGCGCGTTTGGACGTTTGCTGGGTGATGCCGATGTCAATATTGCAACCTTCAATCTCGGTCGTGACAAGGCCGGCGGCAACGCCATCTGCCTGGCGGAGATTGACGGGCAGGTGACACCGGATCTGCTTGCCCGGATTGAGGCTTTGCCGCAAGTGCAACAAGCCAAGCTGCTGACGTTCTGAGCGGCGTCAGTTTTCTGTGCTGACGGATTCAATATAGAACAGCAGGTCGTCGACCTGCTGTTCTGAAAACTGCCATTGGGGCATTGGTTCATGGCCCAGGGGCAGGCCCTCGAGCAATTGATCTGCGATGCCTTCCAGCGTCAACGTGGACACAAGGGTCGAAAAGGGCGGTGATTTTTCCTCTGCGCCGGGCCCCGGACCCGCAATGGCATGACATCGAGCGCACAATAATTGCGCCAGTTCCTGACCCCGTTTGATGTAGGCCAGGTCATCTTCCGCATGCGCCGGCATCTGACCGGCTATCATGGCGAGGGTTGTCAGCCCAATCAGGGCGGGCGTGAATCTTCCACGTAACAAGATATATCTTTCCTTTGGTACAGCGCCGCAGTTTCGCCCTATCTAGCATATCCTAGTATAGCTCGAGCGTGGCGACTTTGAGGGAAATCAAATCATGAAACTGCATCGCGTACTGCTATCGGGTGTGTTTATGTCCTTGTATCTTGCGCCTGCCCTGGCAGACGAGATACGAAGCGAGCTAGATCTCGCGGAAGTTACGGTCAATCCCCGCGGTGCGCAGTTAATGCGCACTGGCGACGTTGACCTGCCCGCCGGCACCCATGAAGTGGTCCTCGATACACTTCCACAAGGCATCCTGCCGGCATCGGTGCAGGTCGACGGCGTGTCATCCGGCGATGTGGAAATCGGAACTGTTGATGTGTCCCGGATCGCGCTTGATCCAGAACAGCAGGCAAGCGGCAAGCGCCGGTCTCTGCAGGACGAGCTGGAGGCATTGGCGCGGGATCGGGCACGCCAGGAACGTGTGCGGATTGACGCTGAGTTTCGCCGCGCAACGCTTGAGAGACTGACCAGCGGTCACGGCGCAGCGCCGTTTGCCGGCGGCGAAAGGCCGGCAATGTCGCCTGAACAGATCGGAAATTTGCTGCTGCTGACCAGTCGGGAGTTGTCGGACATCTCTTCAATAGTACTGGAGGCACAACGCGCAATCGAGCAGATCGGCAAGCGCGAGCAGGTTGTAAGACATCAGTTGGAATTGCTTGCGACCATACCCAATGCGCGGACAAGAGTTGCTGTTCAGGTCAGCGCATCCGCCCCTGCAAGACTGACACTGTCGGTGAAGTACACTGTAGCTGATGCGGGCTGGCGCCCGGTGTACGATGCCCGCCTGAAATTGCCGGCAGACGGAAAACCGGCGGCGCTGAACCTGGTGCAGCGCGCGCTGGTATTTCAGCGCTCTGGCGAAGCATGGGACGGCGTGGCACTGAAGCTTTCCACCGCCTCGGTTACCGGTCGCACATCATCTCCAGTCCTAGAGCCGGTGCCCATTGCGCCGCGCCCGGAGAGCATGCAAGCAGAACAGGATGCGCTCGAGAATTTGTCTGACGCGCGCGGTTCGAGGATGCTGAAATCCAAAACCACCGCAGGGCTTGCGGCGCCGTCCACGGTGCGGCAACGGCAGGTTGAAACGGTGAATGCCGGTTTTCATGCGGTATACTCGATTGCAGGGCGGACAAGTGTGCCAAACAGTGGCGCGCTGAAATCCGTGCGCATTGGTTCCAGAATGATTGAACCTGTCATACGTGTTGATACGGCGCCGCACGTTGATCCTGTCGGCTATCTGACGGGCGTATTCAAGGTTGCCGGCGAGACTCCTCTGCTTGCCGGTGAGGTCTCCCTGTTCCGTGACGGGGTGTTTGCGGGCAAATCGCGTATGCGCCAGATCGCACCCGGTGAAGAGGTGGAGCTTGGGTTTGGTCGCGATGACCTGGTTCGCGTCATCCGGCGTGAGGTCGAAAACACGGCAGGCTCCAGCGGAATCATTACCGAGCAGAGCACATTGAGACGCCGCTATGTGACCAGTCTCGAAAACCTGCACACGTTTCCCGTCCAGGTGCACATGACAGACAGGATGCCGTATTCCACGCACGAGGAAATCATTGTGGATCTGCTGCGCGAAACGACCAAGCCAAGTTGGACCGAACCCGACAACAGAAGAGGAATCGTGGTCTGGGACGTCGCGCTGGAGCCGGGCGCGAAATCAAACATCACGTTTGGTTATTCGGTCGTGCATCCGTCCCAGATGAAGCTGACGATCCCGCGCTAGAGCAATATCCATCCAGACGGATGGATATAATTGCTCCAACACTTTGGAACCGAGTATATTTATCCGATCAGATGATTCCATCTGATCGGATGATGCGCTAGGTCATGGTGAGTTGCGTCTGCTTCACCGGAGCCTTGTTGCGCCAACCGGGAACTGTCCACAGGCTGTTGGCGCTGCGGCACTGCGCAGCAGGCATTTTGCTTTCCAAACAGGCCGGTGGCAGTGTAAAGACTCGCAACGGCCCTGCTGCTTGAACGCGGTGAGGGCCGTTCGCTCTGGTTGATGCAATGCAGGTGGGCCTGAACATGGCAAATGTAGTGGTTGTTGGCGCTCAGTGGGGCGATGAGGGCAAAGGCAAACTGGTCGACTGGTTGTCTGAGCGCGCAGATGTAGTTGCGCGGTTTCAGGGTGGACACAATGCAGGCCACACGCTCGTCATCGATGGCGTGACCTACAAACTCTCCTTGCTGCCATCCGGCATTGTGCGACCCGGGAAGTTGTCGATTATCGGCAACGGGGTGGTGATTGATCCGTGGGCTCTGGATGACGAGATAAACCGGCTGATATCACAAGGAGTGGAGGTGTCGCCGCAGAATCTCCGGATTGCAGAAAATGCAGTGTTGATCCTGCCGTTGCACCGTGAACTGGACGGCATGCGTGAGGCAGCCGCCGGGGCCGGCAAAATTGGCACCACCGGTCGTGGCATCGGCCCGGCCTATGAAGACAAGACTGGCCGGCGTGCAATTCGCGTCTATGACCTGAAGAACAAGGACACTCTCGAGAAGAAGATCGAACGGCTGCTGGCGCATCACAACGCATTGCGGCGCGGGCTGGGCGAAGCTGAAGTGGACGGACGCGTGCTTCGCGAAGAATTGCTGGCCATAGCGCCACGTATCCTGCCGTACATGGACACAACATGGAGCCTGCTTGATGATGCGAGGCGGCATCAGAAACGGGTGCTTTTTGAAGGTGCACAAGGCATCATGCTGGATATCGACCACGGCACATATCCGTTTGTGACCTCATCCAACACGGTCGCGGCGCAGGCGGCAACCGGTTCAGGTGTTGGTCCGGACATGCTCAATTACGTCCTCGGCATTGCCAAAGCCTACACGACTCGGGTTGGCTCCGGGCCATTCCCGTCTGAACTGTTTGATGCGACCGGCGAAAAAATTGGCGAACGCGGTCGTGAGTTCGGCACCGTGACGGGGCGCAAGCGCCGCTGCGGCTGGTTCGATGCGGTGATGGTGCGCCAGGCAATCAAGACATCCGGTATTTCCGGGATTGCACTGACCAAGCTTGATGTGCTGGACGGTTTCGAGGAAATCAAGGTGTGCACCGGCTACAAGCTTGACGGCGAGACCATTGAACGGCTGCCGGCGGGCCAGGGTGCTCAATCGCGTGTCGAACCGGTGTATTCGAGTTTTGAAGGCTGGAGTGATACAACAGCAGGCGCACGTTCGTGGGCGGAACTACCAGCTCAAGCAGTGAAGTATGTGCGCCAGATTGAAGAACTGATTGATTGTCCGATCGCCCTGTTGTCGACCAGTCCCGAGCGCGAAGATACCATCTTGATGCGAGATCCGTTCGAAGACCAGGTAAGGTAGAAACTGCGGGGCGCGGTTAAGCTATATCCGCCTTCACCGTATCAACGTCTGCCTGACCCCCGGTTTGTTGGTGTATGTAGTCAGCGAACTCGCTGATCACAACCGATGCCAGCGAGGTTTGCGGAATCGCTTTTCCGAACAGATAGCCCTGCGAAAAATTACAGCCAAGGCCTGCGACCCGATTTGCGTGAATTTCTGTCTCAATTCCTTCGGCAGTGACTTTCATGTCCAGCAGCCGTCCAACCTCGATAATCTTGGCCAGCAGGATCTGGGCTTTCGGATTGTAGTCAGATGCGCGAATGAATGCCTGGTCAACTTTCAGCTTGTCGAAATTGAACCGCCACAAATAGTTGAGACTGGAATACCCGGTTCCAAAGTCATCCAGGGCAATCTTGATGCCCAGTTCCTGTAACTGCGCCAGCTGCTCGAATACCGGATCGGTGTCCGTGATCATGATACCTTCGGTTACTTCCAGTTCAATCCGGCCGGGATCGACGCGGGTGTCCTTGATGATTTCCGACACTTCCGAAACAAGATTTCCGGAGTTGAATTGCTGAACCGACAAATTGACGGCCATGCTGATGTGGGGTGGCAACCCGGCAACTGTCTTGCATGCCTCACGCAGTGTCCACAGGCCGATTTCCTCGATACGCCCGATGCGTTCCGCAACGGGGATGAACTTGTCAGGACTGATTTGCTCACCGTCTAAGGTAGTCAGGCGTAGCAGGGCTTCGAAGCTGCACAGTTTTCGGGTTTTCGAGTCTACCACCGGCTGATAATGCAGTTCGAATTGATCGTTCTCCCAGGCGTCCTCAACAGCAGTCGCGATGCGGTCAATTTCTCGAAGTTCTATCACCGTATCGCTGTCGTAGGTGACCAGCTGATTGCCGCCATTGGTTTTTGCGGCGCGCAGCGCCAGTTCGGCGTGACGGTAGAGCTGGTCACTGCTGTGAATACCTGCGGCTGATGTTGCAGCACCAATGCTGGCTGTTAGCCGAACGACGGTCCGACCGGAGCTGAAGGGCTGCAGGAACACTTTCAGCAGTGCGTTGTGCAGGCGACTGCCGGTTCTCTCGTCAGCGATGACCCCAAACGTATCGCCGTCAATATGTACGCAAACCACGTTGTCACCGCAGGCCAGGCGCAATCTTTCTGCAACCAGTTTCAGCATCATGTTGCCCGCCGAATTGCCCAGCCTCTGTTTGACTCGTGTGAAGCGGTCAATATTCAGCAGATACAGATTGGTTGTGGTGTGCTGGGCAATCTCCTGTGTGTGTGCCGTTTTCAGGACTTCAAGAAAAGCCGGCTGAGTTGGCACGCCTGTCAGTGGCTCGGTCAGCTTCAAACGATTGGTAGCGCGCAATGCGTCCTGGCGAAAATTGAGCCGGACCAGTTGGCTTGCAAACAACAGAAACGCGATTGCAATCGAAAGTAACGTGGCAATCTTGAGTGCTGCAGCCGACAGACGTTGATGAATGTCGCTGACATCCATATTTAACCTGATGGACCCGATCTTGTTGCCAGCGCTGGTGATGGGCAGAATAATCTGGGTGTTGAGGGTTGCCAGGTCGGTATAAGACGGCGGCTGTGGTGCTGACACCTGGATTCTCAGGTCACCGTCCATATCATATATGCGATAACCGAGGATCGGGATTGATGGCAGGTCTGTGCCGAACTCGCGGAGGGGTTGAGAGGCACCTCGTGGCTTTGCCAGGAGATCCGCAAGGTCAGGTGCGTTTTTCACAAATTTGGTGGACCAGGTGTGGGCCACGTCAGTCGCCCTTTGCCGAACCTGTTTGTCAATTTCCAGACGTGCGAAATTTATCCCGATGATCAGCAACAAGGCACCGATACAGAATAACAGCGCATTGGCCAGAAAACGTGGTGTTTTCTGAAATCTGAAAACCTTCAGCAAAGTCTAACCAGTTGGTGAACCAACCGCCTCGATTGTCATGCGTAATCCACAACAATAGCGGGCGGGAGTTTCGAAAGAGTAACTTTCCAGGTTTTCCGGCGTTGCGTGCAGAGACACCGATTCAATGGAGCGATTGAGGTTCCAGCGTCAGCCCAACATTTCGGCTGACGCTTTCCTGACGGCTTTTTCCACCTTTTCGTAGGCTTTCACTTCAATCTGACGAATGCGCTCACGCGATACATCGAACTCCTGGGATAAATCTTCCAGTGTCAGAGGGTCTTCCGACATGCGGCGGGCCTCAAAAATGCGCCGCTCGCGCTCATTCAACCCGTTCATTGCCTGGTGCAGCAGTTTCGAGCGCATATCCTGCTCTTCGCTTTGCTCGTAGGCCACGTCCGGCGTTTCGGCATCATCAACCAGCCAGTCCTGCCACTCGCCGCCGGCTTCGCCATCTTTTGACAGGGGAGCATTGAGTGACGCATCGCCGCCCAGACGGCGGTTCATTGAAATCACATCCTGCTCAGGTACGCCAAGACGGGTTGCTATCTCGGTGACCTGATCCGGCTTGAGGTCACCCTCTTCCAATGCCTGGATCTGACCCTTCACCTTGCGCAGTTTGAAGAACAGCTTTTTCTGGCTCGCAGTCGTGCCCATTTTTACAAGCGACCAGGAGCGCAGTACATATTCCTGAATGGAGGCCCTGATCCACCACATTGCATAGGTTGCCAGACGGAAACCTCTTTCGGGTTCAAACCGTTTGACCGCCTGCATGAGACCCACATTGCCTTCGGAAATCACTTCTGATACCGGCAGGCCGTACCCGCGATAGCCCATGGCGATCTTGGCCACCAGGCGCAGATGACTGGTGACCAGCCTGTGCGCGGCGTCACGATCGCCGCTTTCGCGCCAGTTCTTGGCCAGCGTGTATTCTTCATCCGGTTGCAGCATGGGGAACTTGCGAATGTCCTGCAGATAACGCTGCAGGCCGCTTTCACCGGACAGTACCGGGAGATTGCTGCTTGTGGTTGCCATTTTTGTACCTTTCACTCTGGTAGAATGAGTAAATTCTGCCCTTGTATACACTCGATATGGGCAGTGAAGTGCCCTTTTTAAAGGCTGCAGGGCCGGAATTGGATTACAGTTTGGTCATGATTGATATCGCAATTACGTTTACGTAAGCATCAAATCTTATTCACAAGGCCCTGAAAATCATCCGGTAACGTGGACCGGAACAGCATTGGATCGCCGGTTTCCGGGTGCTCAAAACCAAGGGTTGCGGCATGCAACGCCTGGCGAGACAGACTGGAGAGGCTCTCGCGGGCTGCTTCATTGAGTTTGTTGGCGGAGGCCGCGTGGCTGGAACCATACACCCGGTCGCCCAGCAACGGATGCCCGATATAGGCAAGGTGAACCCGGATTTGGTGGGTCCTGCCGGTTTCCAGATGACAGCGCACCAAAGTGGCGACGACCTCGGCAGAACCCGTCGGCAGGGTGCGAACGGTTTCGTAATGTGTAATGGCCTGACGCCCGCCAGACTTTGATACTGCCATCTTGATCCGGTTCGCGGTACTGCGGGCTATGAGCGTGTCGATGGTGCCGCGGCGCGGTTGCAGTTCGCCCCATACCAGGGCCAGGTATTGTCTCGATAGCCGGCCGTCGCGCCCGTGGGCGGCAAACTGTTCTGACAATGAACGGTGTGCCTTGTCGGTCTTGGCAACCACCAGCAGTCCGGATGTTTCCTTGTCGAGGCGGTGGACGATGCCGGGTCGCTTGACGCCGCCGATACCTGACAGGCTGTTTCCGCAGTGGGCAATCAACGCATTGACCAGTGTTCCGGTCCAGTTGCCGGGGCCGGGATGCACCACCAGGCCGGCCGGTTTGTCAACCACCACAATCTGATCGTCTTCATGGACGATGTTCAGTGCAATGTCTTCCGCCTGAGGGACGGGGTCTTCTGCTTCGGGAAGAATGACCGAAACGACGGATCCGGGTTTGACCTTGAATGAGGCGTCGACTATTGATGTGCCGTCCACCTCCACATGGCCTTGCGATATGAGCATCTGGAAGCGGGCACGGGAATGGTCCCTGCTGGCTTGACCAAGTAGTTTGTCCAGCCGCTCGACGGCTGGTCCCTCGTGGGTCAGCACAAATTTTTCTTCCGGAACAGGCATGGTCAAGACTCAAACTTCAAAAAATTCAAACAGGTTAGATGATGATGACGACCTGCCGGCGGGAGACTCACCGGGGTTGGTCTTTCTCAAGATCTCGGTTTACGTGATGGGTTTGATGATCGTAGCCGGTTTTGCGTTTCTTATCTACACGCTCGTCAATCGGGCCAGCACACTTGAGCCGCCGATGGTGAGCGCCGAAGATGCGATAGAGCTTGCTGTTGGGCCAGGTGAAACGGTGCAGTCTGTATCACTGAACCGTGGCTCGCTGGCCATCCATGTGCGCCGACCTGATGGCAGCGACAGTATCATTGTCTACAGTCTTGCCAGACAGGGCGTCGTGCAACGTCTCAACATCCGGGCGCAGTAACACCGGCGGCAACTGTCGGGTCAGTTCACGAATTACCGGACATATCGCCGTGCAGCGCCCGAATGCGCTGCGCGAGCGAGATGATGTTGTTGTTGCCGGCATTGGTTGCCGTAGCCAGCGTCTGGCCGGCAGGCTGACTGCTTTCCGGGGCCGAGCCGGCCACGTCCATGGATGACCCCGGCAGCTTGACCTGGGCCATTGCCACGGGTTCATCTGCCTTGGCGTCGGCGGCCTTACCTGATGCGGGCTGTTCCGGTGATTTTTCGGCAACTGCCGTCGCCGTTGCCGTCCCGGCAGGCTTGCCTGCAGTCTTGTTGCTGGAGGTGTCTGCAGCCACCGGTTTTGATTTCGCCTTGCGAACGGTGCCGGACTTTGATGCAGACTTGCTGGCTGTCACGGTCTTCTCGCTGTCCTGTTTCGCGGACTTGTCCGGACTCGCGGTTGCGTCACTTTCAGTACCTGAATCCGTATCTTTGCCGTTCCACATCTTGTCCAGCCGGGACAGTTCTTCGGTCAGCGTTTCGGTTTCACGTTCGGTATCAAGAATTTTCTGTTCGAGCTGATCACCTGTCGCCGGCCGGGCGGATTTCACCGACTTGGCGTCATTGGCTGTGACAGGCTTTTCAGCCGCCTTCCTGGACCCTGCCTTGCTGGCAGCTGCGACCCTGGCATCAGCCTCGCGGGAGCGGTTTATCTGCTCGCGCAAAATGGCCAGTTCATCCTGCTGCACCGACAGATCCTGGCGTTGTTCATCAATCTGGCGGGTGAGGTCATTCATTTCCTCAATACGCTGACGCAATCTTTCCTGCGCACTGTCAAACTTCGATGAGGCGGTTCCGGTCAGGTCGGCGGTGGCCGCAGGCCCGTCATTCTTGAACGTCTCAATGATGAACCATTGATCCGCAACCTTGGCCTCGGCGGTTTTCAGCTTGCCCTGCAACTCGGCTGAAATTTCTTCCTTGACCTGCAACAGGTCTTTTGCCTGCTGAAGCAATTCGGTGCGATCCGTCAGTTCGCGCTCCAGTGCGGTTATCTGCAAGCGAAGATTGTCGGCTTCTTCATTGCGCTTTGCAATTTCTTCATCGCGGCGGCGGGTTTCATCGGCGAGATGCTCGATGCGGTTGCGGTTTCTCGATGCCTCGGCCATCTGTTCGGCCATGCGGGTTTTCAGGTCATCAAGGCGCAGCTGCAGCCGCCGGCCCTGCATGGCGTACTCGGCTTTCAGCCGGTCCCGGTCTGCTCTCAGTTCGGCAATGGCCGACGGAGCGCGACGTTCAACACGGCGTTTACCCAAACTGACTGCATATGTCCAAAGTCCGCGTACAACCAGCAAACCTACCAGAAGTGCGCCGACAAATCCCAGCGCAACCAGCATAATCGTCTCAATTTGAGACATGAGTCCTCCAGAAGGCAATGACCACACAATTGTCGGATGAGACGCTGACAGGCCAAGAGCCACAAACGACTAACAAATGGTAAATCCTGCAATCCGATTGAAGAACCCGATTGCATGGATTCTGATCGTAATACACTGCACGATGGGTGTGAAGTTTAATTGTTCCGTAACGTGTATTTATCCGGGTTAAAAAGCCACATCACTCGGGTTTTGCGCCTGCTGTGGGGCATGCAGTGGCAGTATATTGTGCGCTTGCTCCGGATCGGGCCAGTGCGGGATGAGGAGATGCTGTGCATCTCGATTCGCTCATCCCGTTGAGGCTCGTCTTCAGTCAGCGGCGATGCCGGAGTATCAGAACGGGTTCAGCGTCGGGTATTCCGTGTATTTCAGGTAGCCCACATTGGCTCCGAGGCGTGCGCCGACGCCCGTGCGGATCGGTGCCAGCTTGAGATCCTTGTTCGACTGGAAATTCACACCCACGCCACCGACCACGTAGGCGGATCCTTCGATGCCGATGAAACGGTCATAAAGCTGGACTTCCCGGTTGATGTTGTACACCAGCACCAGCACCCGCGACCCGTTGCCGCCAATGTCGAAGCCCACCGACGGGCCCTGCCAATAGACCTTCTTGCGGGTACCGTCCTTCATGAACAGGGTACCTTCACCGTAGCGCAGCCCGCCGAAGAATGCGCCGGAGCCTTCTTCGCCAATGATGTAGCCTGAAGGTCGCCCGGCTTGCGCAAACACCGATTCGATCGCCTGGGCAACGCCCTTGGTGGTGGTTCCGAACCAGCGGTGACCGCCGTGAACTATTTCTTCCGGGCTATAGGTGCCGGCTTCTGACTGATCGTATCCGGAGCGCGACAGTGATGCGCCGTTATCGATGTCGGATCCGCGTGCAAGGGCCCGGTTGTCCAGGGCCGCAAAGACAGACAATGCTGTGATGGAGAGGCTCGCAAAGGCTGCAAGCGCAAGGATGCGTTTCATATGTTTTACTCACCTGATACTGACAAACTCGAAAAACCGTCCGCCAAAAATGGACGGTACCGTGGGTACAATATGCCCGGTGAGGCGTTAATGGAGCGTTTACGATTAACGAAATGTTGCAGAAATCAATAGAAACAAGCCGATTTGCAGGGGCGTGGAACCGGGGTCAACATCTGGGCCAGCGGCGCCTGTGGACCTGGGGCCGGGCCTAACAGCCGTGTGCTGACACGGATGCAATGAAGGCGGGGTTGTCAAAGCCGCGATGCGCCTTGCCATAACGCAGCACGGGTCCTGATGCTTCAAAAACCTCGCCACCTGCTGCAGCCAGCACGGCATGGCCAGCCGCGGTATCCCATTCCATGGTGCGGCCAAACCGCGGATAGAGGTGTGCCTTGCCACTTGCCAGCAGGCAGAACTTCAGTGACGAGCCGGCGGCCACAATCTCGGCAACATCGCGTTCAGCCAGCCAGGCATCGGTTTTTTCATCGCGATGTGACCGGCTGGCGACAACCTTGATGCCTGATGCCGGCAATGCAGGACATTCTATCGGCTGCAGCGCGGGTTCGGCCGGAAACTCGCCACCAGGCTGCAACGGCATTTGAAACGCCCCTGAACCGGTTTCACCTGCGTACAGCATCGACAATGCCGGTGCATACACCACACCGGCGACCGGGGCGCCATCGCGCACGAGCGCAATGTTCACGGTGAACTCGCCATTTCGGCTGATGAATTCGCGGGTGCCGTCGAGCGGGTCAACCAGGTAGAATTCCTGCGTAACCTGAGGTATCGCACCTGCAGACACGGCTTCTTCGGCAATGATGTTGGCGCTCGGGTCAATACGGCGCAGCCCGTCCAGTATGATGGCTTCGGCAGCCACGTCGGCCTCGGTGACCGGTGAGGTGTCCGCCTTGGTCTCGATCTCGAAACCGGCATTGTATATTTCCATGATGCGTGCACCTGCGGCATGGGCGATTTTCACGATAGACAGCAGGTGCCGGGATGGCTGGGAAATGGTCATGGAGTTGATTCGGCTCGAATTTTCACAATTTCTGACTTTGCCAAAAATGCTGGCTGCGTGTTCTGTAGTTGAAATGTCGAGTCGGAACAAGGTGTTGAGTCAAACCTGTATTGCCGGGTTGGCAGGGCTTGGGCTGCCCCGCTAGAGTCCCAGCGAACAACCAATGGAAAGATACCGGCAAGAGGGGCCTTTATTCATGAAATTCAACGCTGTGTTGAGTGATCTCGACCTTGCAGCATTGCTATGCTCGAAAGTCTGCCACGATGTGATCTCACCGGTTGGCGCCATTGCCAACGGGCTTGAGGTACTGGAGGACGAACAGGACGCGGAAATGCGCGAAATCGCCTTCGACCTGGTGCGCCGGTCTTCGCGGCAGGCATCAGCCAAGCTGCAATTCTGCCGCATCGCTTTCGGCGCTGCAGGTTCAGCGGGATCCAGCATCGACACAGGTGATGCAGAAGACGTCGCCAGGAAATTCATCGGCGATAGCAAGGTGACGCTCGAGTGGGAAATTCCCCGCGAAATCCGCCCGAAGAACCAGGTGAAGCTGATGCTGAACCTGGTGATGCTCGCCATATCGTCGATCCCGCGCGGTGGCCAGGTCACCATGGGTGTGACCGACGGCGGCGGGTTGACCGCAACGGCTGAAGGCAAGAACGCCAAGGTGCCGGAAAAAACCCTGGCCATGCTGGAAGGCGACGCCCAGCAGGAGACCATGGATGCCCGCCTGGCCCAGGTCTACTATGCGCTCAGGCTGGCGAGTGACTGCGAACTGGATCTGACGGCAGCAGGTGTCGGCGAGGATGCGGTCAAGTATTCGGCAACGCCGGGCGAATGAGTACTGATTTTGAGATCGTAGAGGGCTATCGTCCAGGAGCCGTCGGGGCCATTACCGCTCATCATATCAACTATTATGCGTCCGCATGGGGCTTTGGCCTGCCGTTCGAAACCAAGGTTGCCATCGAGTGTGCAAGCTTCTTGCAACGCTATGATGACCAACTGGACAGGGTCTGGCTGGTGATCGGGGACGACCGGATCGAAGGATCACTGATACTGGATCACGATGCTGCCGGTGAACAACACGACGGCCTGCACCTGCGCTGGTTCATCATGTCGGACCGCTTGCGCGGGTCCGGATCGGGACGGGCGCTGATGCAAAAGGCGGTGGATTTTGCCGAAGAGACCGCCGAGGGCAGGATCTGGCTGACCACGTTCCGCGGACTGGCTGCCGCGCGGCGACTGTACGAAGACTTCGGATTTGAGCTTGCCGGCGAAGTCGAAGGCGTAACCTGGGGCCGGACCGTGCACGAGCAATTATGGATCAGGTCTCCCTAGAGCATGCTTCGCTTAGATAGAAGCGTTTGATGGAACTAAATCAGTTCACTCGGCTAGGCGCAAAGCGAAGCGCGATGTGGTGCATCGGGCAAGCTTTGCAACAACGCCGATGAGCTGATTTGGTCCACGAGATCAGGATGATTTTTGGTTGTTTCAACCAAAAATCATAAACCTGATCGCCCTCAAAGTGGCAGAGCAACTTCATGGGTTTGACGGACCCCCACAAGTTGCTCCGACACTTTGGAAAACTCATCCTGATTTGACATCGCTGATCGAGTAGCGAAAATCACAATGCGATGCGCCCTGCATGATGGTCTGGGTTCTGGTCAATGAGATGCGCGGATCGTAGCCCTTGCAGAACGTGCCGTCGCGTCCGCACGATAACAGGTGGCCGATGTCGGCCAGCCCCATTTCCTTATACATTTCAGCGTATTGACACCGGGTTACATTGTAACTGACCTTGCTGTCGGTTTCCTCCAGCATGTCAACTTCCAGCGCCCCGTTGGCCTTCCATTGCGGCAGCAGGGCATGGAAACTTTCCAGCGACGTGTCGCTGCCTTCGGTTTTCGCGTAGGCCGCACCTTGTTCAACGGCGTTCTTGGTGACGGCGGCCGCAATGATCCTGCGGGCGGTTTGTTCACCAAACTCGGCCTTCATCTCTTCATAGACGGGTTTGATGATGTTTGCCTCGATGCGGCGTTGCTCGAGGATGGGCAGATCGGTCTTGCTCATGGGTGAAATTCCCGCAGCCTGGTTGACTGCTGTATCAGTGCCATGGGTAGAGGCGTGTTTCAAGTCACACCAGAGCATCATCCGATCAGATGGAATCATCTGTTCGGATAAAGATGCTCGATTCCAAATATTAGAGCAATATCCATCCGTACGGATGGATATTGCTCCAGCAGCCAACAAAAAACCCCCGGCAGAGCCTCGCCGGGGGCTTTTGGTGCTTCAAGATGCCACCGGCACCTTCAGGTCCGCACGCAGTTCATGGTGCTGTCAGGCTGCGACTTCTTCTGCTTCGCGCAGAACATAACCGCGGCCCCAGACCGTTTCAATAAAGTTCTGGCCGTCTGCTGCAGCAGCGAGTTTCTTGCGCAGCTTGCAAATGAACACATCAATGATCTTGAGTTCTGGCTCGTCCATGCCGCCATAGAGGTGGTTCAGGAACATTTCCTTGGTGAGCGTGGTTCCCTTGCGCAGGCTCAACAGTTCCAGCATCTGGTATTCCTTGCCGGTCAGATGAACGCGCTGGCCACCAACTTCAACCGTCTTGGTATCCAGGTTGACCTGCAGTTCGCCGGTGATGATGACTGACTGCGAGTGCCCCTTGGAGCGGCGCACGACCGCGTGTATGCGGGCAACCAGTTCGTCCTTGTGGAACGGCTTGGTCATATAGTCATCTGCACCAAAGCCAAGACCGCGTACCTTGTCTTCTATACCGGCCATGCCGGACAGAATCAGGATTGGCGTATTGATCTTCGCTACCCGCAGGGTTTTGAGCACATCATAACCGCTCATGTCGGGCAGGTTGAGGTCGAGAAGGATAATGTCGTAATCGTAAAGCTTGCCGAGATCGACGCCTTCTTCGCCCAGGTCAGTGGTGTAACAGTTAAACCCATCCGACTTGAGCATCAATTCGATGCTCTGCGCTGTTGCAGAGTCGTCTTCAATCAACAGAACTCTCATCCGTAACCCCTTAGTATGCTTGTCCAGTTCCCGGGCATTGGCCCTGCGGAACTTTCCGCCTGAATTAGTTGGCCATGACGACCAGATCAAAACGCCTGATTAACTCTATGGTCACGATAAACGCCAAATGGTTAACAAAACCTAATTCTCTTAAAAATTAGAACCGGTTGGGTTCCTTTGTTCAGACCGAGGGTCACTCTTTCAATCCGCG
>SWCD01023950.1_pt1 | contig 26584 bp, 25 predicted proteins | sample 4693011 | NCBI WGS metagenome assembly SWCD01 (sample SAMN10267278, study PRJNA491770) | bioreactor metagenome | isolation source: DHS bioreactor inoculated with marine | place: Japan: Omine Ridge, Nankai Trough | reverse complement strand
AAAAAAAGGTAATTAAACATGGTGATGCGATCCGAATCTGCAGTTACGAATACAGGGTATTTGATGATCAGTCGAATGTCGGTACACAAACGGAGTATGCAGTACCGGATCACTGAGTTTATGGATCTATACTGACAACAAAAAAGCCAGACGTCTGTCCGGCTTTTTTGTGCTTAAAATTATTATCAGGTGAGGGGGTTATTTTTTCTCTTTATCCTGATTTTGAGCTTGATCTGTCGTCTCTTTTTCTTTGTCTTTGTCTTTGCTTTTATCCTGATCATTTGTATGATTAGGCGCTTCACCGCCACAGCTACCGCAACAACCCATATTTCTGTCCTCATCTGACATTTTATCGAAAGCGCATTTTAGCGAAGCGCGCCGTTGGGGGCTTTGACCTGGATTAAGTTTTCACCCCGGATCAGGCTGTTTCGGCAGTTTCCTGTCCGGCAAATGAATAATCTGTGTAGCCGGTTTCATCACCGCCATAAAAAGTTACCTGATCGGCTTCATTCAGTGGCAGATCATTCTGGTAGCGATACACCAGATCCGGGTTTGCCAGAAACGGGATGCCGAATGCGACCAGGTCGCAATCGTTATTGGCTAATGCCGTTTGTGCACGTGTTTTATCATAGCCATTGTTCGCCATGTAGATGCCGTTAAAACTGTCGCGTAGAGCGCGGTAGTCAATCTTTCGGCCAGCACCCATCATGTCGCCTTCGAGCACGTGTAGATAGGCGAGGTTACGTTTACTCAGCTGTGTGGCGAAGTAATCAAAATGTGCCTGCGGCTCTGAATCGGACATAGAATTAAAACCGTTTTCAGGCGACAGGCGAATGCCGACGCGATTACTGTCCCAGACTTCGAAAACAGCATCGATGACCTGGTTTAAAAAACGCATACGATTTTCTTTATTGCCGCCGTATTCATCTGTGCGCTGATTGCTGCTGTCACGCAGGAACTGGTCGATCAGATAACCATTTGCCGCGTGTATTTCTACTCCATCAAAACCGGCCTGTCTGGCCTTATCCGCAGCGTTTTTATATTGCGCGATGATGTTCTGAATGTCATCTGTTTCCAGCGCACGCGGTTCTACAAACGCTTTCATGCCCTCAAAGGTAATGGCCTCACCGTCGGGTTTTAGTGCCGACGGGGCGACGGGTGTCTGTTTGTCCGGCAACAGATCCGGGTGTGAGATGCGGCCACAATACCAGAGTTGAATATAGATAAGGCCGCCTTCATCATGCACGGCATCGGTGATTTTTTGCCAGCCTGCAACCTGGTCATCGTTATAGATACCGGGTGTGCCGGGATAACCGACACCTTCCGGCGAGACCTGCGAGGCTTCGGTGATGATCAGGCCGGCACCGGCACGCTGGCGGTAATATTCGGCATTCATGGCTTGTGGGATATTACCTGCAGCGGCACGATTTCGTGTCATCGGCGCCATCACCATGCGGTTTTTCAGGTTCAGCGTGCCGATTGTTGCATTTGAAAACAGGTCTTTTGTACTCATCTTTGCGTTCCTTTGTTCGGGTTATTATCTGCAATAAGACAATTGTCTGATTAATGTGCTTCTAAAGTAATGCAATCGTCTAATTTTGTCAAGCGCGTTATTCAGGCAACCATTAAATTGTAGCCTTATTGAGTTTTCAGTACAGACGTATTATTCTGAAATCAGATGAATGTAAAAGGAGCGTGATGTGGCGTTGATTGGTTTGCTCAGTGACGTGCATGCAGCACCGGCACCGGTGGCGGAAGCGTTCGCCATTTTCGCTGGAGCGGGTGTGGACCAGGTGTTCTGCGCCGGCGATATCGCCGGTTATATGGATGAACTGGAACAGACCATCAAACTGCTGGTTGAGAATAAATGTCAGACGATCATGGGTAATCACGACCTGTTATATCTGGATCACCATGAAGATGAGAGCGATAATGAGTCGGTGGCTTTCCTGGAAAAGTTACCCGCTTCATACGAGACCGTCATCGAAGGAAAAAGGGTGTACATGGTACATGCGCAACCGCCTGACGGTTGTCATGGTGGTATCAAGTTGCTCGATAAAAATGGTGAATTAATGGCGGATAAGGTGGCGCAGTGGACGGATAAATTACAGTCCTTCAACTATGACGTGCTGGTGGTCGGGCATACGCATCAGGTGTTTGTCGAGGTTCTGGCGAACACACTGGTGGTGAATCCGGGCAGTTCTGCGTTCAATAACAGCTGTGCGATTTTACGTCTGCCGGAGATGACGGTGGAGTTGTTTGCGCTCTCCGGTAAGGCGATTCAAAAGACATGGAACTGGGGCGAGCACGTGATCTATGGCAAGTAGCGCTGTCGCCATCCGGATGGAATGGCGGGCCAGATGAGCGAGGTTTATTAACTCGCGATGCTCTGATTATGCGGAGCCAGGATCAGCATCAGTGCCTGCGCGTGTTCGGCGGCCGTTCTGCCGAGGTCGGTGAGATAACCGCCATCGATCGCTGTTACCAGGCCTTTATCGAACAGGCGCTGGACGGCCTGCACTTGCTCGACGTTCGCGTTCGAGTGGACTTTGATGCCTTGCTGAGTGGTTTGCAGGTTATAACGAATCAGTATGTCGATTTCTGCCATTTGATCTTGTGTATAGCGCATGAGATTACCTTTGTGCAGCATTTGGTTTGTCACCGGGAACCTTGAATAATACATGATATTTCGTCATGATTCAGTATCAATATGGCTGCTGGAGAGGCTCGGTTTAAACATTTTCGGGTTAAATGCTTGCTGGCGATTTTATCTTAAACTCCGACAGCACTGGATTAAAACAAGCTTAACAAAAAGTCTCTGTGTATTCGTCGATACGGATATTGAAGTCGAGGAGGAATATGCTGATATCTGAGAGACTCGCATCAAATATTTTTTTGTCGCCTGAGCGCCTCATTTGTGTAAAATCACTGTGCACCTCAATACGGCCCGACGGTCAGGACATCTTATGTACAAGACAGTGATTCTATCTTTGATTTTAATCGGCAGCAGCAGCATGCTGTGTGCAGAACAGGATACGTCCGGTGCGGCAGGGGTTCAGAAGGTGGCGCCTGCAGTCGATGGTGTGGAACTACGATCTGAAGGCTCGTTATACTGGTTATGGTTCGACAGAGATGCGGACGCATTATGGCCGCTGCTAAAAAACTTCTGGTCAAATGAAGGCATTACCTTAAAGAGAGAAAAACCGTTGCTCGGTTATATGGAAACTGACTGGACAAAAGACCTGCTGGTCGAACGTTTCATGTCGATCTTGTTGAGCGATCAGGCACCAAAAAGAAACGAGCGTTTTCGATTGCGTGCCGAACGCCTGCCAGACAACGGTGGAACGCGTGTTTTTATCAATCATAGTGCTTATGGCATTCTGTATGATGATGAAGCCGTTTACACCGGCTACCTTCCCGCCAGCCCGCAGCTGGAAATAGAGATGCTTTCACGGCTGGCATTGTATAGCGGTGCCAGTGAGGAACAGGCTGATCAGATGGTCTCAACATTCTCTGTGCGAGAATTAAAGGCGGAGCGGGTCAACGCAGATCGCTATGACATCCGCGTCGCCGGCTCGATGGATTTTGTTCGCAGGAAACTGATCAGGGTGCTCGATCGCATGGATGCCAGCCTCGATACTGAAACTGCCGGCAAGCTGGTAGCAAACTTTGACCAGACGCCCGAATTTGAGGACGAGAATGCCGGTTGGGATATCGATGAGAATAGCGATCTTGAAGAGCCGGGTTTTGGTGAATACCTGCGGGGCCAGTCAGATAAAAATCAGCCGGAAAAACTTGTTTACCTGTTTGAGCTGGCCGAGAAAAAATCCAGCGTTGTCATAAGCATCAGCAGTGGACCAGATAATACTGACAAGGGAATGGGTCTGAGCCGGTTCAGCCAGACCATCGCTAAAAAACTACAGGCGAAGTAGGGGTGTCACTGCACCCCGTGTTTCTGGCGAGGCCTTAATTATCAGGAAGCCATAACTGCCTGCCATCAAACAGCAATAAAGTCCGCGCCACGGATTCTGCGAAAGTAAACTCGAATTCCGGCCCGGGAGTATCGATGTCTACCTGCTCATAGGTGCTCATGTTGTAGGTGAGAATACTTTCATTATTCTGTGTGAGGCTTACTTTGAGCGGCAACGTCAGATAATAGGTGAAGGAGCCACCGCTCTGCTCGACATCGATCTCGCAGCGGGCAATCATGAGTTTTAAGATAGCGGTCGTGGCGCTTATATCGTGGCTGTTTTCCGTGGTGTTTAAGTTCAGTGGCGCAATTTTTTCCGGTAGTTGTTTGACTAGCTGAGTGTAAATCTCATCGCGCGCTTCTTTACATACCGCGGCGTAATTCGGGTCGATGGCCGCCTCGCTTAATGTTACACCGGCGAAATAGATCGCAGATGCGTCTATCGAAACCCACTTGCCGGCGGGCCGCTGGTAGCCGCACCCTGTGATCGCAAATAGAAAAAAGCTGCATAGCACAAGGTAGCGAGAGCACGTTGCCATATTTCTTTCTCCAGGTTTTTAGCAGTGCCTCCGGTGGCGGTTGAGGCTACTTATCGGTACATACATTATACTGGTCATTTCTGTTCGAGTATAAAACGACTGAAAGCAGTGTTGTTGTTTCATTGATATTTATCAAAATTTAAATATTAGAGAATATAATATAGCTGACGGCTCGGCTATCATATTATCCGGCCTTATCTATTGCCATAAAAAACAATAGCTTAAGTATATTTTGACTAACGCATAGACAGTGCGATACAGGTATCATATGACAGCGGTAGTCTGTTGATAAAACATTAATTGTTTAAGGAAGTGGAACCTTTTTGAACATTTAGACGTGTACCCACTATGGCAGTTATTAAACTCTGGTCGGCAAGGCAATCGGAACATGAACAGTTTGAAGAACTGCTGCGACCTCATTTGCAGCAGCTCTTCAAACTGGCATATCGTTTTACCGGGCAGCGTGCTGACGCTGAAGACCTGGTACAGGATGTCGTCGTCAAATTGTATCCCCGTCTGCAGGAAATGCAGAAAATTGAAAAGCTGAGTCCCTGGCTGGCACGTGTTTTATACCGTCATTTCGTCGATCGATTGCGTAGCAGGCAACGTTCACCGCTTCATCTGGTGAACGAAGATGAACCTCCTTTAGATGAACACAGAGATGACGCACTCGATCCGGCGGGAAATGTCGAAGCCGATCTGCTACAGAGCCGTCTACAGGGCGCGCTGGATCAACTCAATGATGATCAGCGCGCATTGATGATCCTGCATGATGTCGAAGGTTACACCCTGAATGAAATCCATAGCATGTACGATGTTTCCATCGGTACGCTTAAATCACGCCTGAACCGGGCGCGGACTCGTCTGCGTGAGTTATTAAAAAACATGGAACCTTTTGACGTTATCAGACGTGTAAATTAATAACAGGTGATAATGATGAAATGCTCAGACATACAGAAATATATAGATGACTATCTTGATGACGCGATGTCACTGGGTGAGCAGAAAGCTGTCGAGTCACATATAGAACGATGTGTCTCCTGTCAGCAGGCGCTGGAAGCGCATAGAGCTGTACGCCGGGCATTACGTTCATTACCTGTTGATAAAGCTTCGCCAGACTTTGAAGCAAAGGTGTTTGCTGCTGTACGTGATCAATATAGTACACGTGGTGGACATTCGGGCAATCGATTTATCGCCGGGTTTGCAACGGCAATGGTCGCTAGTCTGGCGTTGTGGTTTGCCAGCACGGTGTATACACCCCAGTTTGACGGGGAGACATCTCAGGTGGTCAATGTGGCGATGAACCAGCCGCGCACGGTCAAACTGATGTTTGATGCTCCGGTAGATCTGGCTGAAGTTACACTGACGGTAGAACTGCCTGAAAACATCGAACTTGAAGGTTATGCCGGGCAGAAGCAACTGGTCTGGCAGACAAGTTTAAATAAAGGACAAAACATTCTTGCCCTTCCGGTCATAGCAATTGGCAATGGGCAGGGCGAACTGGTGGCTCAACTAAGTTACGGCGATAAAACAAAACAGTTTCGCATCGTACTGAAAACATCCAGCGATGGAGCACTTATTTACCAGATAAACAAATTGAAATCAGCTTAACAGCGGAGAATATAATCATGAAAAACTTAAATAAAGCAATCTTAATAGCACTGGGCATGGCTCTGCCGCTGGGTGTTATGGCTTCACCTGGTGATGATGTCACCATCCGTATGATGGAAGTGAACGAGCATGCAGTCGACGCCGTTACCAGCCATATCGAATTACCTGAAGCAGCCGATGATCATGCCAGGGAACATGCCGCTGATGGTCTGGATACAGCGAACAAGAACCGTGATAAAAACATGGAGCGTGAAGAAAATCATGAGGCGGACGGTGGTGATCGCGATCATGAAATGGATAGAGAAGAGGACCATGAACGCGAGATGGACAGAGAAGAAGAGCATGAGCGTGACATGGCTACAGAACGCGATGACCGTAAGGATGTGGAACATGACGGAATTGATCGTGAAAAGGTCGAACGTGAAGGACTTGATGCTATTGACCATGGCGGTGATAATACACCGCCTGATATCGATCCGTTGTCACATGAACCTCGGTAAAAGATGTTACTACTGTTGAACATATCAGGTATTAGAAATAACTGATTAATTTCGTCGCAGATAAAACCTCTCCCTTCGATGCAAGGGGGAGGTTTTTCTGCGTTTAAAGTTTGTTGCAGGATATACACAATGAAATCTATGAATATCAAACTGTTGTTTATTTTATTAATTGCTTTAACCGGTTTTTCCTCGCGACTCATCGCCGCTTCACAGGATGCTTTTAACAGAGGTGCAGAATCTTTCAATCAGGGATATTATGCAACGGCTGTGAAAACGTTCAAAAAAGCTGAGGCGCAGGGAATGAAATCTCCGGCACTTTATTACAACCTGGCAAGCAGTTATTACAAACTGGGTGAGTATGAAAAAGCCGCTGAGTACTTTAATAAAGTGCGTAAATATAAGGATATGAAAACCCTGGCGGAATATAACCTCGGCCTGGTTGCACTAAAGCAGAACGATAAAAAGGCTGCACGGAAATGGTTCTCCAGTGTTACCAAAAACAGTAAAGATGCAAAGCTTGTCGTTCTGGCAGAAAACAAACTCAAACAAACAAGAACGCGCAAAACATCGAAGTGGCTGAACAAAAAGTGGTCTGCCTATCTGAGTGGCGCTCTGGGTTATGATAACAATGTTAATTTTGCGCCACTGGGTATCACTACAGAAAAGTCTGATAGTTTCTCTGAGGTCATCGCTTCAGTTGATTACCTGTTTTCCGGTGATAGAAATAATGGCTGGTTAGGTGAAGCTTATTTTTATAACATAAACTATCTAAACGAAAATCTTTATGATGAATACGAATTTGGCGCTGGCATCAAAAAAAACCTGCAGCTGAACCGTAACTGGCAGACACAATACGCATTTGATATGAGCAAGATCAATTATGGTGGTGAGTCTTATCAGACCATCGCCAGATTAGCTGCAGAAGCCAGAAATGCATTTTCTAAAAATGAACGACTTTATTTCCGTTATTCCTACGAAGACATAAAAAGTGATAAAAATATATTTGATTACCTGGAAGGCTGGCGTCAGAAACTTCGGGCAGAGTATCGCTTATATCACAAACAGGATAACACTCGCCTGTATTATGAACTTGAGTTGAATAACCGAAATGATCTGACTCTGACCACCGGTGTCTACAGTTACTCACCAACACGTCATACTTTACGTGGAAGATACACCAGTATATTGAGTCGGCAGTGGCATCTGATAGGCGACCTGTCTTATCGTGCCAGTGACTACCCTGTGACCATAAGCCAGAATCGGCAGGATGACCGTTTCAGAGCGGCGGCCTATGTCGATTATCGTTTTGCCAAAGACCTTAAATTAAGAGCAAAAATTGATTACACGGACAACCGTTCGACAGAGGGTATTTTTGCTTACAAACGTACCGTTTATAGCCTGGGTTTAAGTGCGCTGTTTTAGGCAATCTTTGGTTGTTACATCTTAGTGGGTAATAACACTGCTATAGCAGCTGATACGACACATATAATCGGAACTTCGTAAGGCTTTCGATGCCTAATGCAGTAGCATGGTGTTAAAATCAGATTCGATGCAGGTGAGAGTCATGAGTACGACAAATAGAGAAGCAGATGTCAGATCAGCGAATGGCAGGCTTCGGGATCGTAGGATGGTCATGGAGAGACGTGTCAGCCAGGGGCGTAGAATGATGATCCGTTTTGACAGGACGGGTGGTGATCGTCGGTCCGGTTATGCCCGGCGCAATACAGATGATGGTTTCAGGGAGCAAACCGAGGATGATTGATGTTTCACCATGTGAATTCATCAGAAGCATAATTTCTATTTAGCCAGGCAAAAAAAGCCAGAAAACTTCTCTCGGAGAATGCGGGCTTTTACTCCGTTGATAGTGCCTGCGAAAATTTTGATACAAAAATTTCTCTATGTTCACCTCAGACGATATTTATTTTGACTCTTTTATATATTTGTAATGGGCGTTATCTGAGGTTATAGAGTGTATTAGAATAGCGCTTATGGATATCCTTAATCATCTCAAAAACATTTCTGATAGTCGCTGGTACTGGTTGTTCTATATCGTCGGCAGTCTTTCTTTATTGGCGGCGGCCCTGTATTTTCAATTCGTGCGTGAAGAGCTTCCCTGTCTGATGTGCATCCAGGTGCGCCTGTTACTCTCATTGCTGATCATCGTCTCCCTTGCAGGCTTGTTGTTTCGTGGCAACCGAGTGGTCAGTGCTACCGCGCATCTGTCGGTCGTGCTAATTGCCGTTGGCCTCACAGAACGCGCCTACCAGCTGTTAGGTACCGAACGCGGTTTTGTCTTCGGTGATTGCGGATTCAGTCTGGGTTTGCCCAGCTGGTTTATGATCGAAGAGTGGCTGCCGTGGCTGTACCGCGTTGAGACCGCCTGTGGTTATACGCCAGAAGTCATCTTTGGCATAACTATGGCAGAGGCGCTGATGGTGATATCGGTCGTGTTGTTGCTGATCAGCCTGTCGGTATGTCTCGGTTATCTTGCTCTTTTGAGATCATCAGGTCGATCTGATGCGGCGTGAAATTAGCCGCATTCTGATATAATGCGCCACCGCTGTAATGCGGATCGTTACTAACAATATTTTTCAGAGATACATACAATGCCCAGTTCCAAGATTATTTACACCGAAACCGATGAATCCCCCGCATTAGCCACGTATTCTTTTTTGCCGATCGTGCAGGCTTATGCGAAAGCTGCTGACATCGATGTCGAAACCCGCGATATTTCGCTGACCGGTCGTATCATTGCTAATTTCCCCGATAATCTGACGGACGAACAAAAACAGAGCGATGCACTGGCTGAGCTGGGCGAGCTGGCAAAAACACCTGAAGCAAACATCATCAAACTGCCGAATATCAGCGCGTCGATCCCGCAACTGCACGCAGCGATTGCTGAACTGCAGCAGAAGGGTTACGACATCCCGGATTTTCCGGAAGACCCGCAGGATGAAAACCAGCAGAACATCAAGACACGCTACGCCAAAGTTTTAGGCAGCGCGGTCAATCCGGTATTGCGTGAAGGCAACTCAGATCGTCGCGTTGCTGCGCCGGTAAAAGAGTATGCGCAGAAACATCCGCACCGTATGGGTGAGTGGGCAGCCGATTCAAAAACACACGTCGCCTCGATGAGTGATGGTGATTTTTATTCCAGTGAACAGTCGGTGGTGCTGGCAGCCGATGACGACGTAAAAATCACGCTGCACAGCGACGACGGTGAAACCACGGTGCTGAAAGCATCGACACCGGTGCTGGCAGGCGAGGTCATCGATGCGTCGGTGATGAATCGCAACGCTTTGTGTGCGTTTTTCGAAGCAGCTGCGCAGGATGCTAAAAAGCAGGACGTCCTGTTATCGTTGCATTTGAAAGCCACCATGATGAAAATCTCCGACCCGATCATGTTCGGTCACGCGGTCAATGTTTATTATAAAGACGTGTTCGCAAAACACGCGGCAACATTTGAAAAGATAGGCGTCGATACCCGCAACGGCCTGGGCGATGTGTATGCAAAAATTGCCGGATTGCCAGGTGATCAGCGTACCGAGATCGAAGCGGACATCCAGGCGGTCTATCAGACACGCCCCGAACTGGCGATGGTGAATTCGGATAACGGCATCACCAACCTGCACGTGCCCAGCGATGTCATCGTCGATGCCTCGATGCCAGCAGCGATCCGCTCCTCCGGTAAGATGTGGGGACCGGACGGCAAGTTAAAAGACACCAAAGCGATGATCCCCGATCGTTGTTACGCCGGCATCTATCAGGCGACCATCGCCTTCTGCCAGAAACACGGTGCGTTTGATGTGACCACCATGGGCAACGTCAGCAATGTCGGCCTGATGGCGCAGAAAGCGGAAGAGTACGGCTCGCATGACAAGACTTTCCAGATTTCCGGCAACGGTGTAGTCAAAGTGACGGACAGTGCCGGCAATGTTTTGATGGAGCATAATGTCGAACAGGGTGACATCTGGCGTATGTGCCAGACCAGGGACCTGCCGATTCAGGACTGGGTAAAATTAGCCGTCAAGCGTGCGAAAGCAACCGGCCAGCCAGCGATATTCTGGCTGGACAAAAACCGTGCGCACGATGCCAATCTGATCAATAAAACAGAAACCTATCTCAAGGATCACGATACCGCTGGCCTCGAAATCAAAATCATGGAACCGGTGGCGGCGATTAATTATACTCTGGAGCGTGTGAAAGCTGGTGAAAATACTATCTCGGTTACCGGCAATGTTCTACGTGATTACCTGACCGACCTGTTCCCGATTTTAGAATTGGGCACCAGCGCCAAAATGTTATCTATCGTGCCATTGCTCGCTGGCGGTGGTCTGTTCGAAACCGGTGCCGGCGGCTCAGCACCAAAACAGGTGACGCAGTTACTGGAAGAAAATCATCTGCGCTGGGATTCACTCGGTGAGTTTCTGGCACTAGCGGTTTCTATCGAAGATCTGGCGCAAAAAACAGGCAACGATAAAGCGAAGGTGCTTGCTGCTGCATTAGATAAAGCCAACGGCATGTTTCTTAATAATAATAAATCCCCTTCACGTAAAACCGGTGAACTGGACACGCGTGGCAGTCACTTTTATCTCGCCATGTACTGGGCACAGGCACTGGCAGAGCAGGCTGATAACGAAGCTTTACAGAAAATATTTATACCTGTGGCGCAGCAGTTAACAGACAACGAAAATAAGATCGTCGGAGAGCTGAACGAAGTACAAGGCAGGCCGGCAGATGTTGGAGGTTACTATCGTATGGATAGAGCTCTGGCGTCGGATGCGATGCGTCCTAGTGCGACTTTGAACTCGGTCATCAGTGATTTATGGTAATAAAAATAAGATTAATCGAAGCACTGAGCAGAACAGCCGATATTCAGATGGTTATGATTGTTCGAACGATGAGGTGAAAGAACAGGCCTTGGACGCCAAATCAGAAAAAGAAAATATCCAGAGCCATGTCGATAAAGGCAATTATCATGCTGCCATCAATCTCGCTATTTCAGCGATGAATGAATGTCGAAGGAATCAGGATCAGGCGGGTGTGGATGGTTTCATTGCGGTTATCAGAGGTATTGTCGATGTGATGGCCGATAAGTTTGGCAGCAAGTAGTTTTTATATAACATCATACAACCTGGCCTGCACACCAGCCTGATGACCATGCCCACTGGAAGTTATAGCCGCCCAACCAGCCAGTGACATCGATGACCTCGCCGATAAAATACAGGTTTTTTACTTTCTTTGATTCCATGGTTCTGGACGATAACTCATCGCAATCCACACCACCCAAAGTGACTTCAGCAGTACGGTAGCCTTCGGTGGCGTTTGGCTTTATTTTCCACTGCTGTAATTTTTCGGCGATCTCGCTAATTTTATCTTTTGAAAGATTTTGTAGCGGTTGCTCGATGATTTTCTGTTCGAACAAAACGGGTGCCAGGCGTTTAGGCAGCCATTCTGTTAAAAGCGTTTTTAGTTTTATCTGTGGCTGTTTTGTTCTGCGCGATGTTAGTCGGTCTACAACATCTACATCGGGCAGCAGGTTAATGCTGATCGATTCACCCGCCTTCCAGTAGGAAGAAATCTGTAAAATTGCCGGGCCACTCAGGCCCCGGTGAGTAAAGAGGATGTTTTCTTTAAACTGTATGCGTTCATTGCTGACCAGGCATTCAACAGAGATGCCGGACAGTAATTCAAGTTTTTGTTTATCGTGCGGCTGCAGGGTAAAGGGCACAAGGCCTGCCGTTGTTGGCCACAGGTGAAGGCCAAACTGCTCGGCAATCTTATAGCCTATAGGGCTGGCGCACATCTTAGGTATGGATAAACCACCGCTGGCGATAACGCATGAGGCGGATCTGTAAATGCCCGCCGATGTTTCAATCGCAAAAGGTTCATCGTTCATCTTTTCGATATGTTTTATGTCACAGTTAAGAACGATCCTGACCTTCGCTTTTTTGCATTCATCGAGCAACATATCCAGGATGTCTTTAGCGCTGTTCTCACAGAATAATTTTCCCAGATCACGTTGCTGATAGGGGATTTTATGTTGCTCTACCAGCGCGATAAAATCCCACTGCGTGTATCGGCTTAATGCTGATTTACAAAAATGTGGGTTGTGTGAAATAAAATGGCTCGCATCGACATCAATGTTGGTAAAATTACAGCGTCCGCCACCGGACATAAGGATTTTTTTTCCAGCTTTGTTCGCATGGTCGAGTACCACGACGCTGCGTCCACGTTTTCCCGCTTCGATGGCGCACATTAACCCCGACGCACTGGCACCGATGACCAGGACATCTGTTTGTTTGAATTTATCAGACATAATAATGGATCTTTTAAAGATTAAACTCCGTAGCTGTTTTTATCGTCCATGAACATCATAAAAGCACACAACCTGGCTTGCCCGATAGATGGCAAAAAACTTGAACAGACGGATAAACAGCTGGTCTGTAAGAACGGTCATTCATTTGATATTGCTCGTCAGGGTTACGTCAATCTGTTACCGGTGCAGCACAAACGTTCAAAACAGCCGGGGGATAGCAAGGCCATGGTTATGGCCCGAACGCATTTTTTAAATACGGGCATTTACGAAGCTATCGCCAATAGATTAACCGAGATTGTTTCGGCGCTCATTATAGACGATAAAGACTATTGCTTTCTGGATGCCGGCTGTGGTGAGGGGTATTATTTTGATCTACTTGTTAAAAAGCTCGGCGCTTCGAAGGCTTCGAATAAGCTGTCTTTCATCGGGCTTGATATCTCTAAGGAGGCCGTGGTACAGGCAACAAAACGCAATAAACAGATAAGCTGGGTGGTCGGCACCAACCGGCAACCGCCGGTCGAAGATGAAAGCGTCGACGTTATCCTGTGTCTGTTCGGTTTTTTCAGTGAGCCGGGGTTTCGTCGAATATTAAAACCTGGTGGTCTTATCATCGTCGTTGATCCGGGTGTTGAGCATCTAAAAGAGTTGCGAAAAATAATTTATCCCGAAGTAAAAAAGGCTAACAGCCTGGATTCGTCACTAGCTGACAGCGGTAAATTTTTTCTGCAGTGTTCCGAGAGTCTTCGGTTTGATGCGGAAATTTCTGGCAATGAACAGATCAATCGTTTGCTGATTATGACCCCGCATTTTTATCGTGCATCAAAAGAAGGCAGAGAAGCCGCCTGTAAGCTGGATAATATACACGTCACGGTCGATGTTACGTTTCGGCTGCTGAAAAAACTGTAAGTAGCTATCAGTGTGGCTGATTGCCGTCTTAGTTGTGTTCGGGTAGCTCTGGAAATAGAGTATTGGTGTGCCGATCAAACTGGTACCTGCCAATAAGGCAGATTAGAAGTGATTGTTTATCTGTTGAACTTCACAGGTTGCTGCTTTTTTAAATGCAATAATTAGAAAAGTGTAAAGAAATCCTGAATGACGTAGCCACTAAACAGGCGTTTTGTCTGACATTTTTTACACATTAATACTTACTTAAATACTGATACTGGCCTATCTGACTGATAAATATTTGATTTCTAATTTAGGCATGAACATTGCTTATATTAATTCTAAATTATCAATAATAAAATAGGTTTAATGGAGAATTACAGGATGTTCATTTTGAAAAAAACGATTGTATTAAGTTCGCTGTTGTTTACGGCAACGGCTCAATCAGCAATGATCACGCAGAATGGTACAGATATTAGTTTTACCTACGACAATGCAACCTTGTTTGGAATAGGCACGGTTGTAGGCAACAGTATTTCTTTTTTGCCTACCAATTTTTTAGCTGAGTCACTTAACGGTGTTGGTCCAGTTTCTTTGACTGACACTTTAAATGTTACCATCGAGTCGACTACCGCTGGCTATACGATGGACATGTTTACCCTGGCGGAGGTTGGTGATTACCGCCTTGACGGTGCTACCGCCAGTGCCGATGCAAGCGCATGGTTCCTGGTTGATAGTGCGACGACAAGTTGTGGTGGATTCGCCTGTAGTGATTCAGCTATATTCTCCACAGGCGCCCTGGCCGACACCGCTGGCGCACTGGCTGCCTGGAATTTAGGCGGTTCTCTCGATCTTGCGAATACAGCTGGTTGGGGCAGCGATACTAAAGTGATACTGCAGCTGCAAAATAACCTGCTAGCTACGACAGAGTCTCTAAATGAAACTGCTTTTATCCAGAAGAAAAAGGGCGGCATAGGTATCACCGTCAACCCTGTGCCGGTACCTGCTGCAGTATGGTTGTTCGGTTCTGGCCTTATTGGTCTGGTCGGGTTGGCCAGGCGTAAAGCGCGCTCATAGTTTTTTTAGTGATACACTGCTTACTTCAGCCCCGCTTTCTGCGGGGCTTTGTTTTTTGGCTACAATAATAAATCTTTTTGTATAGGATGGTAGATGCCGGCCGCGTCGACCAGTGAGTTGGCAGTGAGCGCAGACACGCCATAGACCTCGGTTGTCACGCCATAATCAGTTTTTATTTTTTCCAGCAGCATGTCGAAGTCACCATCGCCGGAAAGTAATATCACGGTGTCTACATCTTTTGCGCTCTGCATCACATCGATGGTAATACCAACATCCCAGTCGCCTTTGGCAGAGCCATCGCGGCGCTGGATATAGGGTTTGAGTTTTACCGTAAAACCGATGTGTTTAAGTGCGTCCTGAAATTTCTGCTGGCTGTCGTCGCCACGGTGAATGGCGTAGGCATTGGCAATGACGATCTCGCCCTGTGCGCTTAACCGTTTCCAGAGTTCACGGTAATTAAACTGGCGGCCATAAGTGTCACGTGTGGTGTAATAGATGTTTTGCACATCGACGAATATGGCGATTTTTTTCATAGTAAAACAAATCAGTTTGCCGCGAACAACGTGCCCGAGCGAAGCGACAAATGCCCTTGGGGTGCAAAAGACGCAAAGGTTTTAAAGATTAAAAACGTTTGCCTTTGCACTATTTGCGTCCTTTGTGACTAAGACGCTTTACGTTTTTGGTCTGTATCTTGATCGGTAAGATATTCTTCATAAGTACCGCGGAAATCGACCAGACCTTTTGGTGTCATCTCGATGATGCGTGTTGCCAGCGACGATACGAACTCACGGTCGTGGCTGACGAAGAACAAGGTACCGGGAAAGTTTTCCAGTGCCAGGTTGAGCGATTCGATGGATTCCATATCGAGATGGTTGGTCGGCTCGTCCATCAATAAAATATTGTTGCGTTGCAGCATCAGTTTGCCGAACAGCATACGGCCCTGCTCACCACCGGAGATGACGCTGACTCTTTTGCCGATGTCGTCTGATGAAAATAATAGACGTCCGAGTGTGCCGCGGATAGACTGCTCGTCGTCACACTCTTTGCCCCAGTAACTCATCCAGTCATACAGGGTTTTGTCTTCTTCGAAATCAGCGGCATGATCCTGTGCGTAAGAACCTAGCTGTGAATTTTCCGACCACTTGACGGTGCCGGAAGACGGTTCCAGGTCGCCGTACAGACATTTTAACAGCGTGGTTTTACCGATGCCGTTGGGGCCGATGATAGCGATGCGTTCGCCGACTTCGACCATCAGGTCGAGGTTGGCGAACAGGTAATCTTCATCAAAACTTTTTGCCAGGCCTTCGACTTCCAGCGCCAGACGGTGCAGTTTTTTATCCTCTTCAAAATAGATGTAAGGGTTTTTACGGCTGGAGGGTTTGACTTCAGCCAGTTGTATCTTGTCGATCTGTTTGGCACGTGAGGTTGCCTGTTTCGATTTGGAAGCGTTGGCGGAGAAACGGCTGACGAATGATTTCAGTTCAGCAATCTGTGCTTTTTTCTTGGCGTTTTCTGATTGCAGACGTTCGGTTACAGCAGTCGATGCAATCATGTAATCATCGTAAGAACCCGGGTATAGACGAATTTCGCCATAGTCTAAATCGGCCATGTGAGTGCATACGCTGTTTAAAAAGTGACGGTCGTGCGAGATGATGATCATGGTGCATTTGCGCGCGTTTAATATTTCTTCCAGCCAGCGAATAGTGTTGATGTCGAGGTTGTTGGTTGGCTCGTCGAGCAGCATAATGTCGGGTTCAGAAAATAGTACCTGCGTCAGCAAGACGCGCAGTTTCCAGCCGGGGGCAACTTCACTCATCGGGCCATAGTGTTGCTCGGTGGGAATGCCGACACCCAGTAATAACTCGCCAGCGCGTGCTTCGGCGGAGTAACCATCCATCTCGGCGAACTCGGCTTCCAGATCACCGGCGCGGATGCCGTCTGCTTCGGTCATGTCGGGGTTGGCGTAGATCGCGTCTTTTTCAGATTTGATCTTCCACAGCTCTTCATGGCCCATGATGACAGTATCGATAACGTTGAATTCTTCGTAGGCAAACTGATCCTGTTTCAGTTTACCGATGCGCTCATTGGGATCTTTTGAGACGTTGCCTGAAGTCGATTCCAGGTCGTTGCCTAAAATTTTCATGAAGGTCGATTTGCCGCAGCCGTTTGCGCCGATCAGGCCATAACGATTGCCGTCGCCAAATTTTACCGAGACGTTTTCAAACAGTGGCCTGGCGCCAAATTGCATAGTTATGTTTGCTGTAGTTAACATGGTTTGTTTCCGGATGAAGATGGTTTTAAATTATAAGTTTTATATTATGTAAGGGATCTCTGATTAATTCCTGTTTTGTCATTCTGAGCGCAGTCGAAGAATCTTATACTCCGTAACTTACGGATAGCACGGTGGCAAAAGATTTTTCGACTGCGCTCAGAATGACATTAATCAGAGTTCACATGAATTTTAAGCAGCATCGCGCGTGCGATTCTGATTGTTGCCGTGTTTTTTTCCGGACTGTTTTTTCCACGGTGAGGCGGTTTTGTTACCGTTTGCTTCAGTCGTTTTTCTTCGGGCGTTTTTGCCTGCTCTTGGCGCTTTTTTCGTGTTGCCGTTGCCTGAACGTTTTTTTGCGGGTGTCTGTTGGCCGCGTCTTTTTCCGCCAGCGTTATTATTGCGGCCGTTTCTGATCGGTTCTGCCTTGATCGAAGGATCAGGTTCATAACCTTCGATTACGTCTTTGGGGATCTCGCGCTTGATCAGCTTCTCGATGTCTTTGAGCAGCTTCAACTCGTCGACGCAGACCAGTGACATGGCTTCACCTTCGTTGCCAGCGCGACCGGTGCGGCCGATACGATGCACATAATCTTCGGCGACGTTAGGTAATTCAAAGTTGACCACGTGCGGCAGCTGGTCGATATCGATGCCTCGGGCAGCAATATCGGTGGCGACCAGTACGCGTATCGTGCCGGCTTTAAAATCGGCCAGTGCACGGGTACGTGCGCCCTGGCTCTTGTTGCCGTGGATGGCGGCTGCAGTGATGCCGTCTTTCTTCAGCTGCTCCGCCAGCCGGTTGGCGCCGTGTTTGGTACGGTTAAACACCAGCACCTGCTGCCAGTTGTTGGAGCCGATGAGAAACGACAGTAGTTCACGTTTGCGGCTTTTATCGACCGGGTGTACCACCTGGGTGACCGTTTCGGTGGCGGTGTTTCGTCTGGAGACTTCGACCAGCACCGGTGATCTCATCAGGCCGTTGGCCAGTTTTTTGATGTCGTCAGAGAAGGTGGCAGAGAATAATAGTGTCTGTTTTTTTTGTGGCACCAGGGCCAGCACTTTTTTGATGTCGTGGATAAAACCCATGTCGAGCATGCGGTCAGCTTCATCGAGCACCAGGATATCGATGTTGGAAAGATTCACCGAGCGCTGGTTGACGTGGTCGAGCAGACGACCGGGGGTGGCCACCAGTATGTCCACACCCTTGATGAGTTTCTGTTTTTGCGGATTGATGCTGACGCCGCCAAAGACCACGGTGGAGCGTAGTGGCAGGTAGCGGCCATAATCGCGCACGCTTTCGGCGACCTGGGCGGCCAGTTCACGCGTTGGCGTTAATACCAGGGCGCGCAACGGGCGGCGACCCTTTCGTGGTTTGTCGGTTTCTATCAGACGCTGCAACAGGGGCAGGGTGAAGCCGGCGGTTTTTCCGGTGCCGGTCTGCGCGCCACCCATCAGGTCACGGCCTTCCAGCACCACCGGGATCGCCTGTGTTTGAATAGGGGTTGGTGTGTCGTAACCTTTTTCAGATACAGCACGGTGTAATTCGGCCATGAGGCCGAGGGAATCAAATGACATCTTAGGTATTCTCCAGGAATCGGCCTACCTGTTACATTATGTAAAGGTCGGTCAAGGCGGAAACATATTCTGCGTTTCGAGATTCGTCTTCAAAGGATGTTTTGAAGAGTTATCGCTTTCAAAAAGGTGTAGACCGAAGTACACCCGAACTTAGGCGGCGTATTATACCTGAAGTTTTGTCATAAATGTGACTAAAGTTTAATATTCTAATATAGATTGCAGCGGGTAGCGGGCGCAGGTTTACAGGCCATCGAGGTAGTCTTTCTGCCACGCCAGATATTTTTCGTGGACGTGTTTGGTGAAGCTTTCTCTGTCGCTGAAAGCTTCGGGTGATATCGCATCGTGGACGTAGTAGTTCACCCGGTTATTGTTTGTTTTAAATATCTGCCAGAGTTTTTTTACCAGCGATTCACCAGTCCACTCGAAAGTTTCCTGGTCGATGTATTGTAAAAACACGGGCAGGACAGGTACATCTGTCTGTAATGAGATATCAAACGCGCCGGTGTGGAATTTTTCATAGATGCATGCGCCTTTGCAGCCGCCCTCAGGAAAGATAACGATATTCTTGCCGGTGCGAACGGCATCGGCCAATGCCTGTTTTGCGGCCTGTCTTGAGCTGGCGTCGTCCCGTGCGACGTAGATGGTGCCAGCGTAGTCACTGATGCGGCCTAACACGATCCAGTCGCGTACGCCGATTTTTGCCAGTGGGTAGATGTCGAACAGGGCAGGTATGCCGAAGTCTTCCAGCGCTGAAGGGTGGTTGGCGACCAGGATGTAATGTTCCGGCAGCGGCTGTTTATTTTTATGGACAAGTTTTAGATCGACATCCAGGCCGCGTACGAATATCCTGCACCAGAAGCGTGACAGGAAATGGTAATAGCGTCCGGAAAATGCGCGTGGCAGGTGGGATAACAGATACAGTAAAAGGCTTAAGGCTATAAGAAAGAGCCATACGACGGGTAAGGTGACGATGTTTGTCAGCGATTTAAGCATCGTGCTGAAACGTTTTTAGTTTGGTGTTTTTAACGACGCCTTCGGCCATCATTTTTTCTTCTGTTATGTGGTACATTTTCACCCAGGTGGGTGATCAATGGGTAATCGACGTCTGTTATTTTTCGCCAGTCACCACGGCGCGGGGTTAATACATTATTTTGTTCATTGATCGTTTTACTGTCTTTCATGTCTCTTTGTAGATGTAACAGGCGTTCCATCTTTGACAGATCTTTCAAACTTAGATCCATTGCTGCTTCGACCCAGATATCGACGATGTCATACAGTGTCTGACGTGTTATCGGATGTACGATCTGACGGATCTTTTTAATAGAACGTATGGTGTTGTGTGATTGATTATGACTGTTCATGTAATCTTCCGTCGCTTTTACGCCCGCACCGTCTTCTGTCAGTACATCGATAATTCCCATGTCGTATAGTTCAGATGCAGGATATGTTTTGCCACTTAAAATGATGCGCTCTGCGAGTGAGGAACCGACCCTGCGGGTCAATAGATTGTATGCGCCCATGCCCGGGAACAGGTTGAAAAGTATCTCAGGAAAACCAAGCTGTGAACTGCGTTCGGCGATGATGACATCGCAGGATAATGCGGTCTCAAAGCCGCCGCCCAGTGCCTGCCCCTGAACCAGGGAAATGGTGGTGATAGGCAGGTCAAGATTATTGATATTGCTGTGAACCAGATTAATACATTTATAGGCATAATCTTTAAGCCCGTTTCTGTCTTTATTGGTGATGCAGTGTTTGAATAAGTTTAAATCGCCGCCAAGGTTGTAGATGCCCGGTGTTTTAGACGCCAGTATGAGGTGGCGAAAGGGCCATATGGAATCAGGATGCTGGGTTTTGTAGGTGGTTGTGAGCTGATACTGAAGCTTCACCATCTCGTCGATCAGGGTTGCGTTCAGGCAGGGTCTCGGTTGAGGGTGCATCCAGCACCAGATGGCGCTGGTATCAGAATCATACCTGGTGCTGAATTGGGCGTATTCGGCTTGTGCTCTATCCCTGACTTTATTCTCTGCTGATGCCTTTTTATGCTCTTCGGCAACTACTTCAGTATCAATCGTCATAGTCCTACCTTTTATTATTATTATAACTGACGTGGCTAACTCGCCTAATAATCGCAATTTTTAGCTAAAACATCAAATTAATTTTTTTTTTAACAATATATGCAATCTAGCTGAATTTTATGAAAAAAGTCATAGACTAATGCCGCAGTAATAAGTATTATCAGGGCGTTCTTATTAGTAATAGTGTACTAATTTATATGCTGTGTAAAACGGATAAGCATTACGACCACTAATGGAATAGGCAGAGTAATCGATTCTGGAACATGCTCAGCTGATAGGTTAGTCATTTTTTAACCATCATCAGAATAATAGTTATGATATTTGAAAAAGTTGCAGAAATTATCGTTAATACCGCAGATTGTAAGGTCGAAGATGTACATCCTGATACAGAACTTACTACATTAGGTATCGACTCGCTAAAAGCAATCACGGTGATATTTGAGCTTGAAGAAGCTTTTGATGTCGAGATTCCCAATGAAGTTATTCCTTCCATTGTCACCGTCAACGACATCATGGACAAACTAGACACTATCCGTCACTAACTCTCCCTGACGGCAATATGATAAATCATCGTGTGATGATAACAGGCTTAGGCGCTATCTCTGGGCTGGGTTTAACTGTTGCGGAATTCTGGCAGGCTTTAAAGGCAGGCCGCTCTGCGATCAAACCGTTAGATCCGCCCATGGAGGGCGTAAGGATTGGCATCGGCGCTACGGTGCCGCATTTTGACCCGGAACAATATTTTACCCGCGACGAGCTCGCTATACTGGATCGCTATTCTCAGCTAGCGGTTATCGCTGCGCAGGAAGCTGTCGACGATGCCAATCTAATCTGTGGTGAGGATATTCTCACCGGTGCAGCAGCAATTATTGGTAGTGGTTGTGGCGGTAAACACACCGATGAGGCCACATATGATCAACTCTACAAACAACGGCGTACGCGCGCGCATCCCCTAACTATTCCAAAAGGCATGCCGAGTGCAGCTGCCAGCATGGTAAGTTTGCACTTAGGTATAAAAGGTCCGGCATTTGCCCTTGCCAGCGCCTGTGCCTCTGGTTCTCACGCAATTATCCAGGGTATGACCATGATCCAGTCCGGCATGATCGATGTCGCACTCGTGGGCGCTTCCGATGCACCATTCACTTATGGTTTGATGAAATCATGGGAGGCTCTACGCGTTGCTTCAAGCGATACCTGCCGACCATTCTGTAAGGATCGCAGTGGCCTGGTTCTGGGTGAGGGTGCTGGCATGCTGGTTCTGGAGTCTGAGGAACACGCAAAAAAAAGAAACGCACGAATTTATGCAGAAATTGCCGGTTGTGGCATGACTTCTGATGCGGGGCATATAACCCGACCTGATGTTACCGGTATAAGTAATGCGATGAAAAATGCCATGCACCATGCACAGATAACCCCGGATGAAGTCGATTATATTAATGCACACGGTACGTCGACGCAGGCAAATGATGTCGCAGAAACAGAAGCGATCAATCATATCTTTGGCGAACATGCCAAAGACCTCGCAGTATCTTCGACCAAGTCGATGCATGGACACGCCCTGGGTGCATCAAGCGCGCTTGAATTAGTCGCTACTGCGCTGGCTGTTCATAATGACATCATTCCACCAACTGCGAACTTTACTGAGGCAGATGAAAACTGCAACCTGGACTATGTGCCGAATGAAGCAAGAAGTCAGAAAGTAAATATTGCTATGTCTAACTCGTTTGCATTTGGTGGTTTGAATGCAGTGATCGCTTTAAAACAATATAACCAATGAATGTATTAAAATAAATGACTGATACCGTTAAACAATTGGCAAAGCATGACATTCATAAGTATGGCTCCGACGAGTTATTAAAGTTTGAAAAACAGATGGAACGTTTTTTCAAACGTGAATATGACTGCTGGGACGGTCATGACGAACCCGTTGAAAGTTACGGTTTAAGCTCTTTTAAAAACGAGATTGCAAAAAATGAAACACGCGATGTTTCGGTTAGTCACTATGATGAAGAATACAAAGTCTATCTGGCTTTTCTAGATAATATTCACATGGCTTACACGATGGCCTACTATGGAGCGAGCGATAGCGCCCCGGTGATAGACGATATATCACTAGAGCAGGCACAGATAAATAAATACAAATTACTGGCAGAACGTGCCGGTATACAGGATGGGCAAACCATTCTTGATCTGGGTTGTGGTTTTGGTGGCTTGTCAAAGTTCTTGCTGAATACGTACCCCAATGTCAGAGTCGTCGGTATCAACCCCAGTGAAGTTCAAACAGAACATATTAAAAAAGTCCTCATCGAAAAGGACGAATCATTTGATAACACTCGATTTAAACTATTAACAGCTTTTTTTGATGACATCGAAGCTGATACAATCGAAGATAACTACTTTGACAGAGTTATCTCGGTTGGCTTACTGGAACATGTAACCAATATAGATTTATTGCAAAAGAAAATCTCTCGTGTATTAAAGTCAGGCGGGAAGTGTCTGCATCACTGTATCGTTTCTTTTGACACGATACCTAATTATTTGAACTCTGAAGATAGCAAAATGGGGCATTATTATCCTGGTGCCCACATTTGGCCTTTCAGTGAACCTCAACGTCACACTGAGCATATCAAATATTCAGACAGCTGGTTCGTTAACGGATTGAATTACTGGAAAACCCTTGATGAATGGCACCATCGGTTCTGGGTGGCTATCGAACAACTTTATCCGGAGCATATATCACTGGAAGAGGTCGATAACTGGAATAAATATTTTAGTTTATGTAAAGCGATGTTTAGTCCGAACGAAGGACGTAGCTACGGCAACGGGCAATATTTATTTATAAAAGATTGAGTTCCCTATGCATGCTTGATCTTCTCATCCATATTCGTCCATTTGCCGACATCTTCAGCACTTAAAGGCTTACTGAATAAATAACCCTGGATGATCTCGCCATTTAATTTTTTTATTTCTGTCAGCTCAGCTTTGGTTTCAACGCCTTCAAATATGTTCATCATGTTCAGGCTTTTGCTCATAGTGACAATAGCCCTGACAATACTTTGTAAGTTATTGTTCTCATCAATGTTCCGAATCAATGATTTGTCGATTTTTATAATGTCGATCGGCAGACGAGCCAGGTAGTTCATTGATGTGTAACCGGTGCCAAAATCATCAAGTGCTATCGCACAACCTATGGAGTGTAATCCATCGAGAAATGTTTCGGTCTTTTCAAAATCTTTTATTAGTAACGTTTCGGTTATTTCAAATTCAATCTGTGAGGGTTTTATGCCGCTTCGGTGTATTTCATTCGTAACATAATCGACAAAACTCAGGTCATTGCACTGTAAGGCGGATAAGTTTATTGAAAAACGTACATTTTGATCGTTATGACGGGTAGCGAAAGATATAACTTCACTGATGATCCATTCGCCAACAGAATAAATCAATCCTGTTTCTTCTAGCAAAGGGACAAACCGATCAGGAGGTATCTCTCCATATTTATTATTGTTCCATCGAATCAGTGACTCAAACCCTGTGGTAATACCGCTAATACAATTTACCTGTGGCTGATAAACCATATAGAATTCTTTTTCATCAAGCGCACTATGTAATTCATTTTCTAACTCAAGTCGGTCACGTAGTTGATTCGACATGCTCTCATCGTAGAACTGAAGCTGATTGCCACCGCTCTGTTTTGCGCGGTACATGGCTGTGTCGGCGTTACGCAATAAGATAAGTGGTGTGTCACCATCGCCAGGGTAGAGGCTTATACCAATACTCGCACCGATGTGAATCTTATGTGAATGTATTTCGAATGTATCAGTCAGACAGGCGATGACCTTTTTTGCAACGTGTACAGCTTCACTGCTATTTTTGAGGCGTTCGAGAACGATCACAAATTCATCACCACCGTTACGTGAGACTGTGTCGTGACTTCGTAAAGTAGCATATAGACGAGATGCTACTTCCTGTATTAACCTGTCACCTATAGTATGGCCCAGGCTGTCATTGATTTTTTTGAAACGATCAAGATCAAGAAACAATATTGCCATCTGCTGATTGTCTCTTGATGAGATCTTGATCGACTGAGTAATACGATCAACCAATAGATTCCTGTTGGGTAAACCGGTAAGTTCATCATGATAAGCAAGGTGCTGTAAGCTGTTTTCAGCATGCTCCTTTTTTTCGATTACTTTTTCCAGGTCGGTGTTAATATCAATCAGGTCCCTGGTCCTTGCTTCAACTTTTCTTTCTAGTTCACGTTTCCCTTCTTCAAGTTCAATTTGTGCCTGTTCACGGTGTAGTACTTCTTCATTTAAATCTATAATCAATGTTTTATTTTTAAACTTGAGTTCTAGCTCTCTTATGAAACGTCTGTTAAAACGTAAGCTGGTAGCTATCATCAATGTCGCAAGAGCAGTAAAAGCGGCTCCCATATATAGATTATATTCAGTATTAAGACTCAAGAAGACGTAGAGGATAGCTAAGGATTGTGGAACTACATACACTAGGTATGCAATTATATAAGTTGATAATGTCGCGATACTGGCGGCAATAAGGCCAAAGTTGATCAGAAAGACCAGGTTTCTTAATGAGTCATTTACAACTCCAAGTTGTATATAAGCGTAGCCGCCCCAGGCAAGTCCTATCAGGAAGGTTAGAGCCACGTGGATGTAGATATGTGTTCGTAATCTATAGTTGCGGTGCTTCAGGTAATGTTCTGAAATAAATATTCGTACGATAGATAAAACGACGATAATGAAGCTAAGTATGATTGCGTGATTTTCCTGAAGGGTGTTGTAATGAAAAACAAAGATAAGGCATGCTGAAAAAATATTACCTAAACCACCGGACAGGGTAGCTTTAAAAAGAGGCTCAACCTGTTTTTTTAATAAAGCATCGTTTGTTAACGTATGTTTGGCCATATAAACGCAAATAATTTTTGAAATTTAACGAAAATCGATCTTTATTTTTGATCTAAAAAATTTGTGTATGAGAAACACTCAATATATATCTAGAGCGTGTAACAAACTGAAAATTTTATTTCCAGATAGATAAGAGTAGACTAATATTTCATTAATTGTTCAATTTATTCCTGTCTAAACATGTTTATTGTGCATAATTAACTGCATTTAGAAGGTGTCTTAACCATCTGATATATATAGTCATTATTATAAATAATATTTTTGTTGTTTGAATATGTGTTTTACTATTGTCCCTATATAGGGGTATTTTTGAAAGCATTGGTTAAAAAGAAACATGTCGGCGCGATAGTTATACCTGAAACCATATCCTGCTGAGAAAATTTAAAAACGGATACGCGTATCGATACATAATATCTTACCCAAAAAAAACCCTGCTATGCAGGGTTTATATCGGTTATAAGTAGACGTTCTTTAGTTTGTAACGTCATTGCCAACGTTCATATCACGCATCTGCTCCGGCAGATCCTGGACGTTGTCCTGGAATTGATCGCCCATATCGATCGGATTTGGCATCGTCACTTCAGGCGCTGTCCAGCCGCCGGGCATCTCACCCATGCGGCTTGGGGCGTTTATCATGTCATCCCAGCCGTTTTCCCAGCCGCGCTTACTTGGGTTCATCCATGTGTTCGGCCCGCTTCTTCCCCAGAACCGGTTGTTGTCCCAGCCGTTGCTGTTGCGGCGATAGCGGTTGTAGCCTGGTGTATAGAATGCAGACGGACCATTATAGTTGGGGCCGCGTGGCGGTGGTGCGCCTCTATATGGATTAGGTCGTGGCATGGGGG
>SWCD01012274.1_pt1 | contig 26588 bp, 30 predicted proteins | sample 4693011 | NCBI WGS metagenome assembly SWCD01 (sample SAMN10267278, study PRJNA491770) | bioreactor metagenome | isolation source: DHS bioreactor inoculated with marine | place: Japan: Omine Ridge, Nankai Trough | reverse complement strand
TCGTGAGATTTTTATAAGCATTACGACCAATTCAAGATAGCGGGCCTAGCCGATGCTTAGAAAGTTAGAGTAGTAATTAAGTTGGCCAAAGCCGATTCAGCAAAGCGCATGCTTGAACGTGGTGCTTAAGGGAGTTGCTAGGTACTTGCTTAACATTTTTACGACTAATTTCCATTTTAATCCACCAGAGTTGCTTCAATCTCGACAATACAATCTGGGTGAAATAATGAATCAACACCAATTAATGATGTTGCTGGTCTGCAACCCCCCTTCTCCAAGCGCCCTCCAAGCACGGCCCCTGCCTTTGTAAACGCCTGTACATCAGTTGTATAGTATGTGAATCTTACAACATCAGAAAGTTTAAAATTCGCTTGATTTACTAATGTTTCCATGTTGTCAAAAATCTGATTTATTTGTTTCTCCATGTCACCTGGGTAAAGTAAATTGCCATCTTTATCTACTGATACTATGCCAGCAGTATAAAGCGTACGTTTGGTACCTGTAACTTCATTTGCCTGCACAAAACCAAATTTATCTTGCCATGACCATGGATTGATGATTCTTTTTTTCATTGTGAGAATATCTGTGTCCTGCTTATTATTCTGTCGACTTGCATAACCGAACAAGTGGAGAGTTAATAAGCACAAGGTAATTGTTAATAACGCATATTTTAGTTTCATAAAATTTGATTAATTTTTCTGTATTTTATCTTCAAATACCTCCTGAAGATGAGATAAATTTTCAAGTATTGATGCTAGTTGTTTATCGTTAATATCCTCTAACCACTCTTTGTTCCATTTTTCAAAAATTCCCATACACTGGCTTAAAACTTGTTTCCCTTCAGGGGTTGGCGCCAACCAAAATGATCTTTTATCCTCACCTGATGCCGTAATTGTAATAAGCCCCATCTTCTTTAGTTTTTTTACGACTTTTGACACATGAGCTTTTTCGAGCAGAAGACGGTTAACCATATCTTTCTGTTTTACTTTTCCTGCTTTTGTAATCTCGAAAAAAATAGAAAACTGATGCTGATTGAGGCCAAACGGTAAAAGAATTCTATTTCCATGGCGCTGAAGCATTCCACCAAGATTTAACAGTTTTCCTATTATTATTGGTGCCAGTTGCAAGTTATCCATAGCTTGACCTTTTCACACAAAAATTGGTTTTCATGGAAACAAATTAGCGCACTATAGTTTCCGTGGCAACTATAAAATTGCATTTACTCTCGAGAAAACGGAAAATTATTGGCCGAATGCAATGCTGAGACGCGCCTCGAGCCGAGGTTAAGTAGACGGGAGTGTAATACTGATAAAATTGGCGGCTCTCACGTCGAGCTAAAGAAATTTGCTAGGCGACTAGTTTTTAATTCGCTATTTCCAGCATCTCATTGCCACCTTTCTGAAATTCAAAGGCTAATTCATTTATATTTTTCCATCACCGGTGACCATGAATCTACGGCTTTTACACTTTTGTTTTTAGTAAATGCCCCGTGTGGCACATTGGATGGGATAGCTATTACTTCTCCTGATTTCACACATATTGTTTTGTCTTTTAACTCAAAGTAAAGTTCACCCTCTAGCACCATGGTAATTTGTTCGCTTTCGTGTGTATGCTGTTCAAATTTGCAGTTTGGGGCAACTTCAAAGTACGTCAGCTGAGTGTTCTCAAGAGTAACACCCCACATTTTAGCTCCAACAACCGCTTCTTTTAAAATCAGTTCATCCTTTGGGTAATATTTGATTTCATTTTCCATGTCGCAGCTCTTTAGTGGTTTTAATTATAATTACAGAGTTATTTGTTATTTTAGAGGAGTGATATCTATCATGGTTGCATTCTGTGGTCTAACGCAAAGCTAAAGCGCTCCTAGCCTGGGTCGAAATACTTTCTGGTAGCAATTGAACTGGCTAACTGCTTAAGCAAAACGTAAGTTTTCTCTTTTTACTTAAACGAATTGTTAACTCTCGCTTTTATTTATGCGGAGGGCGTCGTGCCGTTTTTGCATATCTTTCAGCCTTTCTTCTATTGGCTCAAGCCCAATTTCTTTCCGGAGCTTGTTAACTAGAGTGGGATTTTCAAGTGGCAATGAAAACATTTTCCCGTCTTTGGTAATGTCAAATTGGGTCCCGTAGATTTGTGGTAGCCCCGACATTGTTAAGACTCTATCTTTCAAAAAAGCTAGTTGCCAGCCTTCAGCTTGTTCATTCTTTACGGCTGACTCCAACAAAGGGATACATGATTCCATAAATGTGATGTCTAGCACAGAGTGCTGCACTAATAACCATGCTGCTTCACAACCGTCTTTGCCAACAAGGTCAAAGCCGGGCCAACCATAAGTTGAGATTATTGACTTGATCCTTTTGTTATTTTTTTCATGTACAGCTTTGATTTTGGGATGATATTCCTGCTGACCCAACTCTCCACTTTCAGCCACCTCTTGCAGGACTTGCTGATCTTCGATGGACATTGAAATTAATTCGTTTCGTAACGACTCATTCATTCGGTGTTTGTTTTCAAATCTTATGCCGAGCTATGATGACGTCCGCTTAGCCGAGGTAAAAGCAAGTTGTATTAGATGCGGGCTGATATTCAAATAGCGCCTATTTTTATTAAAGTCCTCTGGTACAGAATAATTTAGGCCCTGGTTTCCCCTGTTAAGCAAATCTGTTTTTGGCAACCACTTTATCCAGATCGAGCTGTCCCGGTCGCGGCCATGGCTCTTTTGTGCCCTTGCCAATTGCCACAAACATGGCAATTACGTGATCGCCAGGAAGATTAATGAGTTCCGCGACTTTTTCGAAATCAAAGCCGTCCATGGGGCATGAATCATAGCCCATGGATTGGGCCGCAAGCATTAATGTCTGGGCAACTATACCGCAAGACCTCATGGCCTCATCTCTCTGAACCTGATCTTTACCCCGGTAGTATTCGTCGATGGCAGGAATCATAAACTCCTGAACCTCTTCCGGGGCATTAATCCAGTACCGACGCGGTTGTTTCTCCCACGCTTTTAAATCAGCACACAGAACGATAAACAACGATGAATCTGTAACCTGGGCCTGGTCCCAGGCCACCTCTCTTATTTGTTTTCGCAGCGCAGGATCATCCACAACAAGAAAACGCCAGTTTTGGATATTGAAGGCTGTTGGCGAAAGAATAGCCAAAGATAACAGCTTCTCTATTTCCTCAGGGGACATGGTATGGTTAGCATCATATTCCTTAACCGCCCGCCGTGCTCGTATCGCTTCTTCTGTATTCATCTCTTATTACCCCGTTTTTTGTTAACATCCTGCCAAGAAGCTCTCAGAAAATTTATTTGAGCTCAAGTGCTCCACCACCCTGGTCATCGTTATCATACCACTTTATTTCGACCTCCAGGCTGTGCTGCGTACCTTTTCTGCCTTTATCTTCATCCTCTACCTGCACTTCGAGGATTACATTCTGCGGGAGTTGCAAATTGATATCCTCGTCACCACGACTTAATACAACCTGGCCATTGGAAATTTTATCAGCAAGTTGATGAAGAAAATCGCTAACCTCTGATCGATTTTTTCGCTCTTCAGATTTGAACAACCTTATCTCTCTACCCATGATTCCCTCCCGGCAAATACTTTTTTAATACATCGATTTTTCCATTGTCACTGACGCACTGTGCCCACATCAACCTTTCTATTCTGGAAAGCGAACACAACCTCGCTACAATCCTTATCCCGATCTACCCCGTATTTCTTTAATTCTCCTAGGGCCATCCACCAGCCACCAAATGCCTTGCTGTGGACACCCATAATGGAGTGTGTTGTCAGTTCTCAATCCACGGATTTCTTTAGATTTCCCATGATCATATTATTCATATCCTGAACATCCTTGATGCTAGGGCATAACAGCTCTTTCATATCGTCTCGGAACTGTTTTTTGTCTTTTGGGGTGTGGGTACCAAGGACAATTTTAAGATCTGGATATGTCTCTTGTATGACTTCTTGATATTTTTTGACAAAAGGGCACAAGGCCGTGACGCAGAATGAAAAATGAAGGGCATCAATCTTATAAGAAGCAATTGACTTGACCCTTTTTAGAATCTTTTCTGGAGCTGCCAGGGTGGGACAGCCGCTACAGTTGATGATACCGATCAGGTCTAAACTCTTTTCATCTTTATAGCGTTCAAAAAACCCTTTTCTTTTCCTCATGTCACCAAGACAAACAACTGCCGCGCAGTTGGTTTCCTGGGTACAATTTGAGCAAGTTAGTATGCCTATTCGCGCCATAATATTTTGTCTTCCCTCTGTGGATTAAACCAAAATTTGAGTCGAGCAAGAGATTCAAAAATACCAATTTTAGTTCCTTTTTTATTGAAACCTGTAGTGGCCTGTAATGGGAAATCGAAAAAGCATATTTTCTTTTTCAGGTCCCCTGCCGATGTTGTGGACTACCAATGGTGTATTTCCGATAAAGGTTTTTTGGTCTATCACGATCCCAATATGAGGTAAATTCCCAGGGATCATCCAGGTAACCAAGTCACCGGCTTTGTAATCTTCCGGGTTCTTGGTGATCGGTAATTCTACACCGTTTCGCTTGAAGTAAACCTGGAGGTTTGGCACCCGTCGATGGTCTATATTGGGGTCTGGCCGATGTAACCCCCAATTATTCGGATAGGCAGAGAAGTTGGCCTTCATGTCCTCATGGACGTTTTTTTGTAAGTCGATACCGACTCCACGATACGCTCGTATTATTACATCTGTGCAAACCCCAACATTGTCTGGCACATCACCACCCGGGTAATCGATGGCCTGATACTTTCCATCATAAGTGACATGATGATTGGTTCTTTCTATTGCAGCACTGACAAGTATCGAGAAAAAATTCTCGGCTTGGACACGTTCAAGTTTTGCAAAGTAAGGCAGGGTACAGGTTGCAATGGATAGTATGATTACATATTTCTTCATGTTTTAGACATAAAATACAAAGCTAAGACGCATGCCTAGCCGTGGTTGAGCGAGCTGTTAGCCAATAACACTACTAAATACCGCCATGCATACTAATAAGGTAAAAAACACAAAAAATACTAGTGTATACAAGTAATTATCTGTGATTTTAACACCATCAACTTTACTAATGTCGACAAGTGGTTTGAATTTTCCCGTGTTTAATTTGTTTATGTCTTCGAGGAAAGTCTCTCTAGCTTCAAGACACTTTCTTGATTCAGTTAAGATGTATTTTAGGTAAGAAAATGCAGTTATATATATTAAAAAAATGCCTGCGATAATAAAGGAAAATTGCCTAAAAGATACTTCTACACTTTGTTTATTTAAAATAAAAAAAGCAGTAATTGTTACGATTGAAGCTATAGCCACATACGTGTAATTGAAAATAATATTTTTTATTTGCCTTAACTCAACTCTATCCTCCTGGATAAGTGCCATTAAGATAGATATCTTTTCGGATCTAGAGATAGTCTGTTCCATAGCTTAAATAGTTTTTAAATTATCTTTTGATGGCGAACTTGTAATAGACAGCTGCCTTTTTATTTTTCTGTCAACTGAATACTCTTCCAAAACCCCTACAAAGTCAAAGTTTTTGCAGCATCCTAAGGATAGAGTCCGAAGGACATCCGCTTAAGTTCCCTATTCAGCCCTGAGCGAGCTAGAGGAGTGAAAAGGAAAAGAATTGTGAACTGTCTGAGCGGAGCGAATTTTTACAATTCCCTTTTCACGGTGGAATGCGAGTGGTGCCGAAGGCCAGGGCTGTTAGGGGTACCCTTTTTGCCCGTTTCACTGGCTGTGTTCTTTTTTGGTATTGGCAAGCAGCCAGCGAAGCGGCCGAAAAGTAACAAACAATCAATTAACACCCAAGCCCAACTCAAAAACCCCAATCAAAAAAACTACACCCACTCAAATTTCCACCGAACTTTTCCCCCTCCCCGCCCTCTTCTTGACAAGCCAACAACCCTTTCGTATTCTTCATTGCACTTACAGTTTTCATAAAAACATAACCCCTTAGTATTACTATGCAAACATCCGAAATAACTGAACATGTTCAAGCTCAATCCTCCCTCATCCAGCAAAGCCGAGAAGAATTGGCCAAAGTCATTATCGGTCAGGAGCAACTTTTAGATAGGCTGCTCACAGCCCTTTTCTGCAATAACCATGTGCTCATTGAAGGTCTGCCCGGATTGGCAAAGACCCTGGCTGTCACCACCCTGGCCCAGACCACAGGCACCGATTTTCAACGTATCCAATTTACCCCGGACCTCCTGCCCGGCGATCTTCTCGGCACCCTGATTTACAACCCTAAAAGCGGTGACTTCACCGTTAAAAAGGGCCCACTTTTTGCCAATATCATTTTAGCTGATGAGATAAACCGCGCCCCGGCCAAGGTGCAAAGTGCCTTGCTTGAGGCCATGCAGGAACGACAAATAACCATTGGTGACACAAGCTTTGATTTGGAAGAACCTTTCATGGTGCTTGCCACCCAAAATCCTGTTGAGCAGGAAGGCACCTACCCTCTGCCTGAAGCCCAGGTAGACCGTTTCATGTTCAAATTAAAGGTCAGCTATCCATCAAAAGATGAAGAGCTGCAAATCATGCGGGCCCGGGCCGCCAACCCGGAAAACAATGTTAAAGCAGTGATCGGGCCAGCTGATATCCTTAACCTCCGAACCCTGACCACCACCATATATATTGACCCGGCCATTGAAGAGTACATCGTCAATCTGGTGGATGCCACCAGAAACCCAGAGCAGTACAAGCTTGATATCGGCCCCTATATTCAATTCGGCGCCTCGCCCCGCGCCACCATCTTCCTGGCCCAGGCTGCCCGGGCCACTGCCCTGTTGGATGGCCGAGGCTATGTCACCCCGCAGGATGTCAAGACCATTGCCATGGACACCCTGCGCCATCGCCTGCTTTTGACCTATGAAGCTGAGGCGGAAGAGATCAATAGCGACGACCTTATCAGCCGTCTTCTTGCCACCGTTGAAGTGCCATGATCAGCTCTGAGCTGCGACAGAAGATCCACCACATCCAGATAACAGCCAGTAAGGCGGTGAGTGACATTCTGGCTGGCGAGTACCACTCTGTATTTAAAGGTCGGGGCATGGAGTTTGACGAAGTGCGCCCTTACCAGCCTGGTGACGATGTGCGCACCATTGATTGGAATGTCACAGCCCGCACCGGCGAACCGCATATTAAACGCTATGTTGAAGAGCGCGAACTGACCATCCTTTTCCTGGTTGACCTTTCTGCCTCCGGTGTTTTTGGCTCCACAGGACGACTAAAAAACGATGTGGCAGCAGAGCTTTGCGGCCTGCTTTCCTTTTCGGCCATCCGTAATAACGACAAGGCCGGGCTCATTGCCTTTAGTGATGAAATCGAACTTTTCATCCCACCGCGTAAGGGCACTAGCCATGCCCTGCGTATCATCCGCGACATCCTCCATATTCAGCCAAAAGGCCGTAAAACTGATATCAATACGGTGCTCAACTATCTTGCCAAGGTTCAGAACAAAAGGGCTGTGGTCTTTCTAATCTCTGACTTCCGTGCCCCTGATTTTAGTAAGACCCTGCGCGCCACAGCAAAACGCCATGACGTTATAGCTATCTCCATTACTGATCCTGCCGAGCTTGCCTTGCCAAAGGCCGGCCTTTTACGAGTGCGAGATAACGAAAACGGCCAAGATCAGATTATCGATACTTCAAACAAGAAGGTGCGCCGCCAATTCAAGATTTTGGCCGCGGAAAGGCGTGGCGCCCTGGCCCAGCTTTTTAAGAAACAGGCAATTGACCATATCCCCCTTGTCACGGATGATGATTACGTGGTTGATCTTGTTCGTTTCTTCCGGGCCCGTGAAAGGCGGAGGGTGCATTGATGATCCGTCAATTGATCATACTTGCCACCTTTCTGCTTATTCCACTCCAGGCAGCTGCCGCTGTTCTTGTTGACTTTGAAAGCAGCGAGGGCGATCTCCATGCTCACCTGCTGATAACAAGCGCTACCCTTCTCCAGGATAAGGAGGGCCAACCCTACCTCACTGCTGCTGACCAACTCCTCTGCACTCTAACGGTGACCGCACCGGAAAAGATGGAAGTGAACCTGCCATCCTTTCCCACCCCGAATTTTGGTGATTTCACCCTGCTTGACCAAGGAGAAACCAAGACGCGCAGAACCTCTCAAGGCCTCGAGCATGAAAGGCAATGGCTCGTCGAGCCGTACAATCCAGGCCCCTACCAACTGCCGGAGCTGCTTATCAGGGCCACCCAGGGGATGATGTCCACCGAACTCATCCTGCCACGGCCTGAAGTTACCGCCCATGAAATTAAGGTGGATGGCGAAGAACTGGACGACATCCTCCCTCCGCAGGCACCCAAAACGCCCGTAAGCTCCACCGTGCTCATATTAGGCGCTGTTTTGATTATTCTGGCCCTAGCGATCTGGGCTGGTATGCGCCTGAAAAACAAAGGCCCTAAACCCCTCCCCCCTCAGAAAAGGGCCTTGCTGGAAATTGACGGTCTTGCCGAACTTTCATCCCGTGCAAAAATTGAAGGACTGGTCCGCATCCTGCGCTGCTATCTTGACAGCCGTTTTGAGCTGCGTTGCTGCGAGCAAACCTACGATGAATATGCCCCTGACGTAACTGGCTGCAAAGAGATCCCTAAGGAGAGCCGAGTTATATTTCTCGACATCCTTAAACGCAGTGACCTGATCAAATTCAGCAATATTGATCCTCAGCCAGGAGAAGCAGAAAACATGATTGACCAGGCTAGGGAGGCGTTATCCGCCTGCCCCTTGGCAGAACCAGACGACAAAGTATGTGGCCGATGGTGAAAATAGCTGATGCCATCCGGAGGATGGCTTCTAATAAAGAGTTTTTCCCCCATTCAGACCTGAGCGAGCTGGAGTCGTGAAAAGGACAAGAATTGTAAACTGTCTGAGCATCCTCGAAGAGGTGTGAGTTTTTACAATTCCCTTTTCACGGCAGAAGGCGAGTGGTGCCGAAGGCCAGGGATGTTGGGGTGCCCTTTTTCGGTTCCTTTTTGGGCAAGCAAAAAGGAACAAACTTATTTATTGATGGACTATTTTGAAGATTTAGCGATGAGCAAAGAAAATCTTGAGGCAAGTACCCAACAATGACCTTTGCTAGCCCCTGGGCCTTCTGGGCCCTGCTCATAATACCTTTACTGGTGATCCGCCGCCTCAGACAAAGGCGCAGCATGCCAGGGCTGGCCTTTTCTGATCTGCGAGAGGTGAATAACGCCGGTCGTTCCCTTCGCCAGCGCCTCATTCATCTGCCCTTTATTCTTCGCCTGTTGGCACTGGCTCTGCTTATTACCGGCCTGGCCCGACCCCAGCAGGGTATTGAAAAAATCGAACAGATCAGCCACGGCATTGCCATTGAGATTGTTGTTGATCGCTCTTCAAGTATGGCTGAAACCTTTGTCTATCAAGGTCGTAAAATGAACCGCTTGGAGGCGGTGAAACTTGCCTTCCATGATTTTGTGTTAGGTGATGGCAAAGAGCTGACCGGCCGCCCCAATGATCTCATCGGCATGGTGGCCTTTGCCCGCTTTGCCGAAACAGTCTGCCCCTTGACCTTGGCCCATGGCGCGGTTGAAGGCTTTGTCAAACAGCTGCGGTTGGTTGGTCGCGAAGAACGTCACGAAGATGTCACAGCCATTGGTGACGGCCTGGCTTTGGCTGCCGCAAGGCTGAAAGCTGCCGGAGAAAAAACGAATGAAGAAAACGGCTACGAGATAAAGAGTAAAATCATCATCCTGCTCACAGACGGTGTTCACAATGCCGGCCAGCATACACCTATGCAGGCAGCGGCCTTGGCCAAAGAGTGGGGTATCAAGATTTACACCATTGGCATAGGCGAGGTGAAGAAACGCTCCTTCTTTTCTTTGGGGCGCAGCGCCAATGTGGACACCAAGACTCTCCGTGCTTTAGCCCAGGAAACAGGCGGTCAATTCTGGCTGGCCGGCGATGGCAAAGCCCTTACGGAAATCTATAAAACCATCGACACACTTGAAAAAAGTCAGATCGAGTCCATCCGCTATATGGATTATAAGGAGCATTTTACGCTTTACGTGCTGGCAGGCCTGCTCCTCCTGGTCTTGGGCCTGAGTTTGGAGTGGAGTATTCTGGGGGTATTGCCGTGACGTTTCAATTTTTGGCAAGTAACCAGCTTCTACTACTCTGGCTTCTGCCCATGCTGGCATTTTTGCTCATCGTTCACATCAAGAGGTCTACCCGGAAACTGCGGATCTTCACGCAAAATGGCGAGGAAACCACAGCCTTTGCTTTCCTTGTAAAGCTTGCTAAACACAGCATTCTTTTTATTGCCCTGATCTTGATTATCATTGCCCTGGCCCGCCCTGCCTGGCAGCAAAAGCCAACCACTGTTAAAAGACAGGGCCGAGATGTGGTCTTCCTCCTTGATGTGTCTCGCTCCATGCTGGCCGAAGACCTTTCTCCCAACCGGCTGGAACGGGCAAAACTCGCTATCATGGATTGTGTTGAACGGCTTCAGGGCGACAGGGTAAGCCTGGTGGCCTTTGCCGGATCGGCCAAGGTCCGCTGCCCCCTCACCCTGGATTATGGCTTTTTCAGGCAGATGCTGGAACGAATAAGCACTGATATGGAGGTCAAAGGAGGCACCAATATCGGCGATACCCTACGCCTGGTCCAGCGCGACGTATTTGACAATCAGGTAAAGGCCTACAAAGACATCATCCTGATTACAGATGGCGAGGACCATGACTCCTTTCCGGTCAACGCCGCCGAAGCAGTGGGGGATGAGGGAATCCGCCTCATTGTAATCGGCCTTGGTGATGAACGCAGGGGCCAGCCCATTCCTGTTGTTGACGAGCAGGGCAGAAGGAAGCACCTTACCTATGAGGGCAAAGAAGTGGCCTCAATGCTTGATGCTGAGACCCTACGCAAGATTGCCCTGGCCACTCCAGGTGGCCGCTACCTGCCCGTTGCCACCGGCACCATTGATCTGGGCCAGGTGTACATGGACCTTATTGCCGGCGATGCCAAAAGAGAACTGGCTGAAGAAACCATTGAAAATTTCGATGAAAAATTTCAATATTTCCTTGCTGCTGCCTTGTTTCTTTTATTGGTTGAGATGCTTTTTACCCCGGCCCGAAAAGAATCGTATTAGCAAATGAAAGACTGCAACCACAAAATATTCTGCCACCTTGTCTTTGTTCTTCTGGGCATTTTTTTTCTGCAGGGACACGGGCTCGCAGCAAGCATTGACTCCTTGCAACAGCAGGGCATTGAAGCCTACGAGCAAGGTAATTTCGAGCAGGCTCTGGATTTTTTTAGCCAAGCCGTAGCTAAACAGCCCCAAAACGCCAGAGCTCTATACAACCAGGGCACGGCTCTCTACAGACTTAAAAAATTTAATGAGGCAGCCCAGGCATTTACGGCCAGTGCCGAAGCAGACAAAAACGCTCAAACCCGAGCACAGGCCCAGTATAATAAAGGCCGAACCCTTTTAGGCCAAGCAGAGGGAAGCCAACAACTTACAAAAAAGAAAGAGCAACTGCTCGCAGCCAACCAGGCCTTCCAACAGGCCCTGCGGGACAACCCGAAGTTAAAAGCAGCCCGTAAAGGCATTGAGGACTTGCGCAAAGAGCTTGCTAAATTAAATCAACAACAACAGGCAGGGCAGCAAGGCCAACAGCAAGAACAGTCACAACAAAATCAAGACAATCAGGACCTGCAAGACCAGCTGAACAAGGCCGGTCAACAGCAGCAGGATATGGCCAACCAAAGCAAGGAAGCCAAAGAGGGCAATAAGCAAGACAGCTCCAGCCAAGAGCAGCTCCAGGATATGGCTAAACAGCAACAGAGCGTGCGCCAATCCTTAGAGAAAATTAAAGAGGAGTTGGCTAAAGAAAGTCAAAGCAAAGACAGCCTCAACGACCAGCTGAGCAAGGCTATTGAGGAGCAAAAAAAGGCGGAAGAGGCCCTGAAGAAAGGGAATCCGGACCAGGCCCAGAAGCATCAACAACAGGCGGCAGACAGCCTCAACAAAATGGCCGCTGATCTTGATCAGGAAAAAAAGGATGATGCGGAACAATCATCGGGCCAGGCTGTCAACCAAAACGAGCAGAACGGAGCTGAAGAAAGCACCCAAACTAATAATCAGCTTTCAGAAGATGAACAGGAGCAGGAGGCTGAAAAAACCGACAGCACCGTGGCTGATATTCTTGATGGCGAAAAGGCTCTCCACGAAATGCGCCGTATGCGTATGCGGCAGCAACGCCCCACAAGCGGCAAGGATTGGTAAGCCATGTCACTTTTAAAAACAATCATGACGAAAAATCTTCTTAACATCTTGTTCGCAGCTCTTTTTCCCTGTTTGTTCATGCCTGCCCTTGCCTGGTGTGAAAATGCTATTTCGGTCCAGGCCCAAGTTGAATCTACAGAAATTTATGTAGGCCAACCCTTCACTCTCCAGCTTGAGATACGTGGTGCTGAAGCAGTCGAGCAGCCCACCATCACCCTCAACGATTTTCAGGTAATACCGCAGGGCGGAACCAACCGTAGCCAAAGCTACCAGATCTCCATAAATGGCAAGTTGCAGACCACAAAAACCTTGAGCTACATCTATCAATACCAGCTTACCGCCGGTAAACCGGGCGTTCTGAGCATTCCTGCCATCCCCATCACCGTTGCAGGAAACACCTATAACACCCAGCCCATCACCATGACGGTGAAAGAGCCGGAGGAAAGTGACGACTTCAAGCTCCAGGTCAATCTCTCCAAACAGCAGTGCTATGTGGGTGAACCCATCACCATGACCAACACCTGGCTCATCGGTCAGGATCTGAAGGGCTTTGAATTCAACCTTCCCATATTTAACGACAAACGTTTTGAGCTCTACCCTCGCCAGCCAGCAAAAGGCCGCGGCCGAACCGAGCTTGTGGAAATCGAAGTGGCAGGCCAAAACATTGTTGCTGAAAAAAAAGGCGTCAAACGTGATGGCCGTGAATATGTAGCTGTCACCTTTCGCCATACTCTGATTCCACGAACCACAGGCAAAATCATCCTACCCAAAGCAACTCTTGCCGTTAATGCTTTTGACGGCTACAGCCAGTCACGAGGACGCCGTTTCAGCAGAGACCCCTTTGACATGTTTGGCTCGGGTCGGCGTAAATTGTACCGCACCGTAGTCATCCCTTCAAACGAGGCGGGTCTTGAGATTTTACCATTACCCAGCAAGGGAAAGCCTCCCCGTTTCAGTGGTCTTATAGGTCAGTACACTATACTCACCGAGGCTTCGCCCACGGCTGTCAATGTTGGCGATCCAATAAATCTGACGGTGAGTATTGGCGGTACCTTTGTCGACAACTTGAGCCTGCCCTCCCTGGAGGCAGCATTGCCCTCCCAGGATTTCAAGCCCTCTTCAGATAAACCGCAAAGTAGCCTCAATGCCGGCCTAAAAACATTCACCACCACCATCAGGGCCAGCCATGACAAGGTAACGAAGATCCCTGGTCTCAGCCTACCTTTTTTCAACCCTGACTCCAGAAAATACGAGGTGGCCCGCAGTAATGATATTGACCTCACTGTCCATGCTACCAGGGTGATTACCGCCGAGGATGCCCTAGGGGCAGGCGAAGAAAATCTTTCAACCGCCTCTTTGGAAACCACCATTGTCAGTGAGGCCCAGCAAGACATTCGCCCCAACTATGAAGATCTTGCTTTGGTTGGGGAAAACAGCAACAGCAACTTGCTCTACCTTGTCATTCTTATCCTCCCTCCCCTGCTCTTTGGTCTGGTCTTTTTCTTTGATCAATATCAACACGACGACACCAGGGAGTTACGCCACAGGCGGCGGCTGGCTTATAGACGGTTTCGAAAAAGACTGCGAAGCTGCAAGGAAGAAGAAATGTTTGAACTTTGGCTTGAGTTTCTCGGTGACAAGTTAGGAAGGCCAGCGCGCTCCATTACCAGGGATGATGTCCTTAAAACTCTTGCCGACCACAAAGATGCCCAAGAGATTGCCAGGGCGGTTGAAGATATTTTTAATCAAGGCGAAGCCGCCCTCTACGGGGGGTTGGGCCACGTTCTTGACAAAAACAACCTGTTGCAGGTTGCCAAAAAAATAAGCGGGGTGCTGTGATGAAAGCACGATTTTTTTTCACTCTTTGCCTGCTCATTGGTTTGGTCAACTTGGCACTTGCCCAGACCAATGAAGAGATCATTAACGAGGCCCATACCCTTTTCCACCAAGCCAGTGACGAAAAATCAGCAGAAAAGGCTGAAGATTTATACCGCCAGGCCTTACTTCGCTACGAACAAGTCCAGCGCAACCAACCAAGTGCCCGGCTTGCCTACAATATCGGCAACACCTACTATCGCCTTGGTGATTTAGGTAGGGCCCTGGTTAACTATCGCAAAGCAGAAAAGGAGATGGTAGGTGACGCCAACCTCCAGCATAACCTGACCTTTGTCCGCTCCGAACGCCAAGACCAATTTGTTAAGGCCGAAAATGATTCATCCTTTGCCAGCCTTAACCTGCACCGTAGCATGCCCTTAAGCCTTCGTACCCAGATCTTCCTCGGCCTCTACGTTGCATTCTGGCTGACAGCCACCCTGCTCTATCTTAAAAAAATCCCCAAACCAACCTGGATACCTGCAACTCTCCTTCTTGCAACCCTGGTTGCCTCTACTTCCGTAGGTTTAGATAAAGTCAAACCGCCCATTAAAGAAGGTGTCGTTGTTGCCTCTGAAATAATGGCAAGACAAGGTGATGGCCGTAACTACCAGCCTGCCTTTGCCACACCGCTGCACAGCGGTACGGAATTCACTCTCATCAAAAAACAGGGCTACTGGTTTCACATTGAGCTTGCTGACGGCCGCAGGTGCTGGATCCCGGCCCGCAGCGCTGAACTGGTTTAGATAAAGGATTAGTGAGGCACTATACTTATTTTTTGGGAAACTCTTTTATTTCCTGAAGAATTTCCCGCACAAAAGAACAGGAACATTTGGCCGGACAGGGCTGAAGCTCTCTTTCGTTTAAGCAATACCCCGGGCAGTCATCCGTGCCTGTGGCCCGTTCAGCATATTTAGGGCCATTATAAAGATCCTCAAATCGGCTAACCTCCACCGAAAAGGTGGTTTTGCAGGAGTGGTTAAAGAGGATGAGGCCTTCAAGCAGGTCCTCGAAATTAACCTGCAAACCGAGAAGGGTGACATTGGGGTCTGCAAGAAACTCTGTCTGGCTCTGCCATTCTTCCCCGCATGAGGTGCATTTCTTAAAACTCATTTACTCGCCCTGCCTTTCATTGCTGTTCGTATTCCAGTTGTGATCACGGTAGCTAAAGCTGGTATCAAAAAGATACGGATCATCAAAATAACCCCTGCCGATCAGGGTAATGGGGTGACGACCCCGCTGGCGCATGGTTCCCACTTTTGGAATGCCCATGCAAAAGAGGAAAAACCTCTCCAAACGGTTGCTGCCTGGCACCAGGCCCTGACTGTCAAACAGGCTGGCAGACCGATTCTGGTCAGCAATATACTCCAACTCCTCGTAAGGCCGCAATTGGTAGTTTAAATCCGCAGATGCTGCAGGAGAGGCTAAAATCTGATCGACCTGGTGCCAACCCGGCCGGATTTTAAAGTGAAATTGTTCATTTCCATGGCGTTGCGGGATTTCGCCTCCCACCGTTGGCTGAAAACCTGCTGCATCCTGAATCAGGCCGCTAACCTTTTTGCCATCGTAAAGAACAAAATGATAGCAGCCGCAGTTAAGCATGACATCGACAAATATGGGCTGAGCATCCCTTCCTAAGGTAAGCCGAAATGTAAGGCCATCGAAATCTCCCTTTTCAAACCAGGGGGCGGGTTTTGTCCGCTTGGCAAACCAGATTACATAATTAAGCTGTAAGGCAGGAGAGCCCTGGATAAAGGTTTGACTGAAATAGTAGTAGACAACCGGTGTCTGGTGATCAACTGAAAGCTTCCCCTCTTCAAGGATAATTTTGCCGAATTTATCATGATTTTCCAAATTGCCGGTGGAAAGAAGTGGCGCAAATTTCCGGGCTAAAAGTAAACTATCATGGCTGGTTAGTCGGTAAGACAAGAATGGTTTTGTCCGGCTTTTTTGTACTATTTCAACAACCTCATTGGCAGTTACAGCAGCCTGAGCAGGTTCCTTAAAAGTGACCATTCCATCCCAGGTTGTATCCGCCGCTGATCGGCTAAAATGGTCAACCATTTCCGCCTGGGCATTTTTTGCGACAATATCCACCACAAGCGAGGTAATGGGATACAACCCTACACTGCGAAGCCACAAAGAGTAATCGCGATCCAGGTCAACTCCTTGCCTGACCTTCTCAAAAAAATCTGGATCAGCGGTGTCCGCTCCCATAAATTCTTTTGAGCAGTCTGCCAACCTGTTCATCAGACGAGAGCGCGAAGCATCCACTGGGCAGTCCAACAAGTTTTCAAGCTTTTCCTGATCCAGCCGCAGAAGTTCAATTTTTCTTTTTTGCAGATCAAGCCGGCGCATTTCTTTAAGGACAAATAGCTTTTCTTCCTGGCTGGAAGCCATCTCTGCCAGGGCATGCAGGTACCTGTTGCTTCGCAGATAGGGGTACCCTTCAACCTTTACAGTTTCAGCATCACCCACTTGGCTTTCATCAACACTCCTCTCAACAGCCATCCACATCTGCCGGCAATCTTCATTCTCATAGGTCGCCTGAAGCGGAGCAACCTTTGAGCCACATCCTGCCATTAATAGTAAATGAATGAGGAGAACAAGAAGCAATCCCCTGTTCTTCCATGCTAAACAAGTCATTCTATCTATGTCTCCTGTTGACTTCCAGCCAACCACTGTTTACCCTAAAAAGCGGAATGAACACCTACCAACTCATATTATCACACATCTCCGCCGTCCTCTTTTGCTTTTCGCTTTATCATCTTGGCAAAGTTTTTATTGTTCATAAGAAGCTCAATAACTATGCCTATTTCTACATAGCAACCTTTGGCGGCTGTCTCTATGTTTTTCTGGGCCTTCTGCTGACCTTCCCAATTGATGATGGACGGGCTCTTTTTCTGCACAGAACCCGGCTCTTGGTCCTCATGCTCGGTTTTGCAGCCTGGATTTCCATCCTCTACGATATCAATTTTGAATCAAGCCGCATTCCCCGTATCTTTCTGATTGTCTCCGGGCTTATCGCTGCCACGGTTTTCACGAATCTTTTTTTAAAGATGCCGGTAACCTTAAAAACCGTTACTCTTTTGGGTATTGATTTTGACTACCGCTTTGGCACACCTGGCCCTGTTTTCAGCCTCTACGCCACTGTTATCATTCTTTTCTGCGGGTATACCCTTTTTCGCCTTCTCACTGTTGAAACCAAAGGCGCCCACGGTCTTTTTTCCCGACTCGCCCTGCTCTGCACCTTCCTGGGCGGCATCCACGATTATGCCGTCCATCAGGAAGTAATCCATAATATTTTCATTGGTGAATTTCTCTATACAATTTTCTTGATCACCATCTTTGCCGTTCTCCTTTTTGATGACCAAACCCAGCAGAGAGAGATGGAAATAATGAATCTTGAGCTGGCCAACCATCGCACCATTCTGGCAACAGAGATTTTGGAAAGAACCCAGGATCTGGAAGATGCCAACACCCAACTCCAAGAAGAAATTGCTGAAAAACAACGGGTGGGGGTGGCTCTACAGAAGGCCCATGCCCAGTTGGAAGGCAGGGTTAAAGAGAAGACAGATGAACTTAAAAAAACCTACGACCAGCTTCTCCATGCCGAAAAACTAAGTGCCATTGGTAAACTGGCAGCCAGTATCGCCCATGAGTTCGGTAGCCCAATCGTTGCCATCCGCCTATTCATCGTCAACATGCTCATGCGTGGACGCCTTGATAAAGGCGAAAGCGAGATGGCAGCCATGGCCATTGACGAGTGTGACCGCATCAAAGGGCTCATTCAGAACCTCCAGGATTTTAATCGGCCAAGTACTGGCAAACCCGGGCCTGTTAGTATTCATGAAATACTCGACAGCATGATTCTGCTTTGCAACAAAAACTTCGCCCAGCACAATATTACAGTCCAGTGCAATTATGCCCAAATGCTGCCCGATGTTCTCGCTGTCTCCGACCAGATCAAACAGGTGGTGCTCAACCTGTTCAACAATGCCACCCAAGCCATGGGCATGGCCGGGGGCACAATCACTCTGACCACCCAACAGGTTGGCGACATGGTCCAGGTTGATGTCAAAGATACGGGTAAAGGAATCAAAAAAGAGCATCGTGACGCTATCTTCCAACCCTTTTTCTCCACCAAGGATGAGGTGGAAGGCACCGGCCTGGGACTTTCAGTAATCTATGGTATTATAAAACGACATAATGGCAGAATCGATGTTGTCAGTAGAGAAGGCCGGGGCACAACCATGTCGATCCGGCTGCCCATTTACTTCGGTGAAGCAGCGGATGTGCACACCATGGGCACTTTGTAATTCGGCAAGGTAGAATGATTTAATAGTGGCGAAGTTTTTTTTTTGACGTATCCTTCTCTTGAGTAGGCTCTTGGATCATGGATTAATGATCATGCTGTCAAAAGCCAATACCAAGGGGGAAATGAACAACGTTGTTTACGAGGATATAGACTCACATTTAAGGACAACACAATCACCAAAGAAACATGACTGAATCCCCCAAAGACGTTCCCATAACAACCGTTCTGGTTGACGATCATCACCTTCTCCGCCAAGGTATTATCAGCACCCTTTCCGAATTACGAGATATCAAGGTTGTTGGTGAGGCTGGTGATGGCATTGAAGGGCTTCGTGTCATTGATAAGACCCAGCCGGATGTCGCTGTCCTTGATATCACCATGAAAGGCCTCAGCGGCATTGAGATGATTCCCCGGATTAAATCAATTTCTCCGCGTACAAAGATTGTCATGTACACCATGCATGAGAACTCTGATTTCATCCAGCAGGCCATGCAAGCCGGGGCAAAAGGCTTTGTGCTTAAATTTGACCCTGCCACAGAACTTGAAAATGCCATTCGGCAGGTTCATAGCGGCCAAACCCATCTCAGCCCCACAGCATCCACCAAGATTATCGACTGCATCATCACCGGCAAAGACCCATCTGCTCCGGACGACGAGAGTAATACCCTTACCCCCAGAGAGCAGGAAATCAGTCACCTTATTGCCCAGGGGTTCGATACTGCCAAAATCGGTCAGATCCTTTTTATCAGTCCGAAAACAGTTCGAGTTCACCGCGCCAACATCATGAAAAAGCTGTCCTGCGAGACAACCAGCGAGTTGATAGTCCGTCTTCGCGACCAACTCCATTCGCAAACCGGCATCTAGTCCCGGCACCAATCTTTTCTGAAATTCATAGCACCACAGCAGCTTTTGCCTGCTATGTACACGCAATTTTCTCCTTTTCTTTGCTTGTTTTAACGGGCTCAAATTGCGTATCATAACTACGAGAACTTTCCATCTCAGGGTGTATTCCCTAAAAAAATGCCTGGTGATCTTATGGGAAAAAATATTTTCGGGGCCATTGTTTTGTTGAGTGCTGTTTTCTTTTTAAATCCAAACTCGGTTCTGGCAAGCAAGTACAAAGAGATTTCAGCCCCTGTTGTCAAAAATATGCTGGAAAAAGGGGATGCCGTAGTTATCAACCTTTTAAGTCGCCTGGAGTATGACCTGCACCACATTACCGGCTCCATCAATATCCCCATTAATGAATTAAAAACCAGCGACAAACTGCCTAAGGATAAATCCACGCCCATAATCTTCTACTGCATGGGCTTTCGTTGACTGTACTCCAAAAAAGCTGCAGTTCTGGCAGTGAAGATGGGCTACAAAAATGTGTACCGCTTTACCGGTGGTATTCCAGAATGGCGTAGTTTTAATTACCCTGTGACCACCAGCAAAAAATATTCTGGCCTCAAGGTAGCTCGCCTTTCACCGGATAAGGTTGCTGAACTTATTAAATCGTCGGATATTTCTATTTTGGATGTTCGCCCCCATAATTTCTCCCGCAACAACCACTTTCTGGAAAACAGCCTGCACATCCCCCTTCTTAATCTTGAAGAAAAGGTACGAAAATTGCCCAAAGGGAAACCCATCCTCATCACCGACTGGGCCATGAAGCAATCCCCCATTGCCGCCAAATTTCTCATCACCGGCGGCTATAATGTGGTTGGTGTTCTGAAAGGAGGTATTGAACGCTGGATAGCGGAAGACCGCCCGGCAATTCGAAGAGAACCCCGGCCAGGTGGCACAGGCAGTCCCGATATCAGATAATGATTTCATTGAACTCAAAAAGTATAAACTGGCACATAGCTCTTGCCTTTACACTGCTTGTGGCGGTTATTGCTGTTAATGTTTTTTACGCCACGGTCAAAGAACAAAATAGAACACGGGAAACCGTGATCAGTCAGCTTGAAGACAAGGCCGAGACAGCCAACGCTATCCTTGTTACTGAGCTGGAAAAGCTTAAAATCGTTACAGGTATTGTCCGGGAACAGAACAATAAAATAATCAATTTTTTGACCTATGATGATATCGCCCCCATCAAGGTCATGCTGCAGGAGATCTCGTCGCGCCAGAACCTTGATATGGTTCTTCTTTATGACGAGGATTTTGACCTTCTCACTTCAAACAGTTTTCAGCCCAGCCCAGAAGCATCACAAAAAATCTACGCCGAGCTTTTAACAAAATACAGTTCACCTTCCGCGGACCTGACATTAACCAAAATCTCTGATCAAATAATGGATGATTTTGGCTCAGTGAGTTCCAATATTGTTGATGAACCTTCTTTTATAGGCCTGCAATCTCTGGTTACCCTCACTGATGATGTTGGCGACCCAATGGGTTTTGTTGTTCTTATTTCCATAATCAACAACAACAAAGCCCTTGCAGAAAAAATAGCCAGCCTTCTAGATGTAGAATTTGCCATTTTTGACGAGCATAAGCACTGTATTCTCTCTAGTTTCCCAAACAATGAGGTGCCATGGCAAGGAGGGCAAACATTTACCACCGAGGATAAAAACTATTTTGCCTGGCCTTCTCCACTTCACGACAGCACTGGAGAAGAGATAGCTAAACTCCTTGTTGCCGTTGAAGACACCTGGTTTAAAACAGCAAGCAGGAGACTTATTGCCAGTAATTTCTGGCCTTTTTTAGGTTTCATCGTCATTTCCATATTTCTCTACATTTCTCTTAAACAGAGAATATTTAATCAGATAAACAAACTTATCGATATCCTTCGCAAAGTAGCTGAAAGTGGCGATGCCAATCTTGACCTGCGAATCCCGGTCATAAAAAAAACTACAGGCGGCCAGTATGATGAGGTTGAACAAATGTGCATGGACTTCAACCTCATGATGGACCGACTCGAAGAAACATACAAAGAGGTGATCATTGCCCGCCAGGAAGCTGAAGCAGCCAACGCAGCCAAAAGTGACTTCCTTGCCAATATGAGCCATGAAATACGCACACCCATGAATGGCATCTTGGGACTTACTGATCTTGTTTTGGCCATGGATCTTGAAAAAGAGCCGCGCAAAATGCTGACCATGGTAAAAAAGAGTGCAGACCGGCTCCTTAACGTTATTAACGACATTCTTGATTTCTCCAAAGTGGAGGCGGGCAAACTGGAGCTCGACAATATTGAATTCAGGCTTCGGGAAATGGCTTATGACACAATGAAGCTTCTTGCTCTAGGTGGCCATGAAAAAGGGCTGGAAATGATATGTGTCATCGGTAAAGAGGTACCTGACCTCTTTGTGGGTGACCCGCTGCGTATTCGTCAGGTATTAATTAATCTAATTGGTAATGCAATCAAGTTTACTGATAAAGGGTCTGTTTCGTTAACTATTGATAGTGCTTGGCCCTCCTCACTTGCCAGCCAAAGACAGGTAGGCAAATACCCTCTTCACCTGGTCGTACGTGACACCGGCATCGGCATCCCTGTTGAAAAACAGCGTGAAATTTTTGAGTCCTTCCAACAAGGGGAGGGTTCAACAACCAGGCGGTATGGCGGTACCGGCCTGGGTTTGAGTATTTCTGCCAAGCTCCTCAATCTTATGAAGGGTGAAATTTGGGTTGAGAGTAATCCGGGCCAGGGCTCAGAGTTCCACATTGTCCTCCAGCTTGAAAAGCAAGCCGAGAGCGTTGCTTCACCCTCCTTTGATGAGATAAAGGACCTACAGATCTTAGCAGTTGACCAAAACCAGCAAAGCCTTGATGCCTTGGGCGGAATGCTTAGAAATAATGTGTCAAAATTTTACCCGGCTACATCATCATCATATGCGATGAATGAATTGCGCCAAGGCCATTTCGACGCCCTCATCCTCTCCATACCGGATGAAATTGATAAAGAAACAAATGATCTCATCTCCCTGGCAAAAGATCAAAACTGTCGAATTATCCCCCTGGTTCGGAGACTCGACAAAATCCATATTGACGACCTTCCCCACCAAAATGTCTCTGACATTCTCACCAAGCCTGTGAGCCAGGAAGAACTGTACACTGCCCTTACATCTCACCCTGAAACCGATACTACCGAACCCACTGCTGCCGCAGCTGAAGAGCTTGATTTCAATTTCGCTGATGTTTTGCTTGTTGATGACGAAGAGGTCAATCGAATTTTTGCCACCACTCTCCTTGAGAACAAAGGATTTCAGGTGGTAAGTGCCGAGAATGGCCAACAGGCCGTTGAAATATTCAAAAACCAGCCCTTTGATCTTGTTTTAATGGATATTCAAATGCCAGTCATGGATGGTCTCGAGGCCACAGCCCTGATCAGAGATTTTGAAAAGAATCATGGCAAGCATACCCCTATTATTGCCCTGACAGCCCATGCCATGAGAGAAGACAGACAAAAATTCTTGGACCAGGGCATGGATGGCTATATTAGTAAACCTATTGACGCCGAGCTTCTCATCAAAGAAATCCGCTGGCTTCTTGCTATTTAAGTGTGACTTTTTTGGATAATTATTTCTGACGTATTTCCCATGAACATTAGCACAGAGATTACCCGCCACAAGAATTTGCGTTCCCACATTGTCACAGGTGTCATTACCGCGTCTGTACTTAAAAAATATTTGGCACATATTTATTCATCTTCAGACCAGCACGCTGAAATGGACGTCTTTTGGGACCTGACAGAAGCTGATTTCTCGGCTATCTCCACAAACGAAGTCCGGGATTTCGTAGAATATGTCAGTAATCAATGGGGTAAAAAAAGAAAGAGTAAAGCAGCACTCGTTGTTTCAGGAGACCTTGACTATGGCTTGTCCCGTATGTTTCAAATAATGATTGAGGGCACGACTTCGAATAAGGTCTCTGTTTTTAAAGGGCGACATGAAGCCAAAAGATGGATAGAGAGCCATGATTAAAATACCATGTGGACATTCCCTCCTGCTTCATCCAATATTGTATAATCGCTCTATCCCGGCTGGGCTAAATACAATAAAGTAAACATTATGTCTGATATCGTTATTGAAATTATAAGAGCAACCATTGTCGGCTTTATTTTTGTCTACCTGGCTGCCAATAAAAGCATTAAAAAAGTTCTATCCATCCAGGGCTGGAACTATATCCTCGTGGGATTTGGTTTAATTTTCTTTGGCATGCTCATTGACATAACCGACAATTTTGAAAGCCTTGATAAATTTCACGTTATCGGTGACACAAAATACCAAGCTTTTCTTGAAAAAGTTGTTGGTTACCTTCTCGGTTTTTCTGTTCTTGCCGCCGGAGTTTGTAAGTGGATTCCTGGCATCATCGAATTAGACTCTAAACGAAAATTGGAGCTCAGCGCAGCATCGCAAGAAATAAAAACCCTCACCGGACTTTTGCCCATCTGCATGGATTGCAAAAAAATCAGGGACGATTCCGGCTACTGGAACCAGTTAGAACAGTATCTTGATGAGCACTCAGAGGCGGAATTAAGCCACGGTCTCTGTGATGAGTGCATGGAAAAAAGATACCCGGACTCCGAGGAAGACCGCTAACAATTCCAAAAGCTTACTCTTTTCTCAAAAGGGGCTGGTCATCATTCTGAGCCTTCCTAGCCCATATCAAAATTCTCTTTGTTTCAACACAATTCTCTACCCTAAGGACAAACCTCTAAACGTAATGCCTAGGTGTTTTTTAAACACAGTGCCAATTGTCGCTTGTGGGAAGTTGTCGTAGATTATGTCTCAACACTGAGGGACGATTTAGCAATCTTGCATTAACCAAGGAGATGAAAAATGGAGCAGGCAGCAATGACAAATAAGTCCAAGCCGTCAGCTTCTCATCCTGCCTCCGGGCAAATGAGGGCCAGAACATCGGATCGTTTTCAACTCAAGCAAGGCTTTGTTGCCTTCAGCGCCACCAATTTTTGTGAGATTCGTGATATCAGCAGAGACGGTATCGGCCTTCAATATCTGGCCCATAAAGATTCTTCCTGCGACGAGATGAGAGAAATCAGCCTTCTCAGCAACCTTGAAGGTTTCCTGTTGGGACAGATGAACTGCCGAATTGCTTATGTCAACGACACCATGCCAGCAGGCCAGTACGGCCAAACCGTTGTTCGCAAAATTGGTCTGCAATTTATTGATCTTTCCCCTGATCAGCAAGATCAACTGAACGACCTGCTTGACAAATACTCTTCGGAGAACGGTGTCATCCACTAGCTGATCAATCTTACATACCATGTGCCCCCAGGGCGGGACTGTCACCCCGTGCAAATCTTTACCGACAGTCTTGCCCTTTTTTTTTTGCTTATCTCCTTCTCAAAACTCAGCGATTTTTCCGCTTCGTACTCTTCTTATTTTTTTCTCAGTCGTAATTTTCTTTTTCACTTTGCTGTCCCGATCATAAGGACTTTCCAGCTCATATGTTCTACCGTTCATAAGGGTGTCAATAAGGCTCTTTAATCCGTGTTATCTATCCCCATAGGCCGACGAGATAGAGACTGAAAAAGGGGAAATAGGTAATAAGAAGTAAAGTTACCAATAAAAGTAATAGAAACGGCAAGGTAGCGGCATAAAGGGTCACCACAGGCTTATCAAAACGATACGAGGCAAGAAACAGATTAAGCCCAACAGGGGGTGTACAATAACCAATCTGCAGATTGGTCAAAAAGATGATGCCCAGGTGGATAAGATTGACCCCATATCCTTCGGCAATGGGAACAATGAGTGGCACAACAAGGACCAGAGCTGAGAAAATATCCAGCATGGATCCAACAATAAGCAGGAATATATTGAGAAGAAGCAGAAAGGTATACTTACTGTCGATGTACTGTTTAATAAACTCAAAAATCTTGGTGGGAACCTGCAGATCAACCAGATAATTGGTGGATGCCATGGAGGCTGCCAGGATAACTAAAATACCGCCAAAAAGTATCATACTCTGGGTCATACTTGCAGGAAGGCGATTAATAGGAATATCACGTTTAATAAAGACCTCCACCACAATCACGTAAAGAGCAGTCACCGCCGCAGCTTCACCGGCAACAAAGAACCCTCCGTAAATACCTCCAAGAACGATGACAGGAAGGGGAAGTTCCCATGCCGTATCACGAATCCCTGCCCACACCTCTTGCCGTGAAGGCGCTTGATACTTTCCTTTTCGTGATGGACTTTTTTTGATGCTATATCCCACCAACAAAACAAGCATGAGCAGACCCGGCAAAATACCTGCCAAAAAGAGCTGATCAATTCTCGATTCCGAAATAACGCCATACAAAATAAGAGGTAGACTTGGGGGGAAAAGAAGACCCAGGCTACCGGATGAGGTGATAAGACCAAGAGAAAATTTCTCTGAGTAGTTATCTTGCAAAAGGGCTGGCATGAGCAGGCCGCCCAAGGCAAAAATCGTCACCCCCGAAGCACCGGTAAAGGCCGTAAAGATCGCACACACAACCAACGCCACCACAGCCAGGCCGCCCGGCATCCAACCGAGAAGCAGTTGAGAAAGGCGTAACAACCGCTGCGGGGCCCGACTTTCAGAAAGCAGCGTACCTGCAAAAATAAAAAGGGGAAGGGATAAGAGGAGCGGGGTATCAGCCAGACGGGACATCTCAATAATAACCACCGAGATATCAATCCCCTCACTATAAAACGACAGCAAGGCCAGGGCCGAAATGATGATAAAAAGAGGCGTCCCGAGCAGGGCCAGCAGAAAAACGGTAAACTTAAAAAAGGTCACGATCCAAATCCCGTTCGAGTAATTTCCTGCTCTTTCTTACCCAGCAAGACGAGAAGATCAGTGAACCCGGCATTGAGAAATCGTAGGGCTATGAGCAGAAAAGCCAGAGGAAAAACGAGATTCCAGCACCAAGCCGGAATGGAGAGTAAGGCTGAGGCTCCAAACTCCGCCTCATTTCTGACAAATATAAAGGCTGCATAGGAAAGAACCAGAGCCACCAGAAAGGAGAAAAGATCAAGCAGGCATTTAAGCCATGGCAGGAGATGCTCCGGCACAAGAAAGGAAACAACATCTAAGGCAATATGTTTTCCCTTTTTTGTGGCCAAAGCCGCACCAAACATGCCGCTCCACAGCACCAAATACCGCAAAAAAGGGTCAGCCCAAAGAAGGCCGCCTG
>SWCD01011958.1_pt1 | contig 26779 bp, 16 predicted proteins | sample 4693011 | NCBI WGS metagenome assembly SWCD01 (sample SAMN10267278, study PRJNA491770) | bioreactor metagenome | isolation source: DHS bioreactor inoculated with marine | place: Japan: Omine Ridge, Nankai Trough | reverse complement strand
GGGGGGGTGCTTGAGAAATTAAGTTGGACTCAGCATTTACTATTTAACATAGGCTTTATTATTCTTTCCGGTATCGCAATATTCTGTCTTCCCTCTGATTCAAGAAATAATAAAATTACCATATTGGCAATACTTATGGTAATTGGGGTTGGAATAGTGAGTTTACTGTTTGTTTTATCGGAAGAACAAACCCACCGAAACAATGCCTTTATCAGGCGCTATCCCCATCATCCCATCATAACTTTGGATACGCTGGATCTAACCTATAATTCCTATTATTTTGCGGGCATTGATTCCAGTTCTGTTTATTTAGGAAATTATACCGCCCCTTTAAAGATACTAAAGGTCTCCCGTGATTTGCGGGATACCGTTCATTATCAAATAGAGGTGCCGCGATTAAAAATGCCCTATCGGTCAACTCATATCAATATTATTGGAAATGCCTTTTTTCTTTCGGATGGAACAGTACCTATTATACATAGGGGCAATACAAAAGATTGGCGAATCGACACTAGCTATCATAAGGTGCCTTATTTTTCAAAATTAATGCCCATTAACCCAGAGAAACTAGGAATACGCACCTTAAAAAGTGAAACACAACAGACTATTCTTGGAACTATTTCTTTAAAAGACAGTATTGAAATCAGCCTTAAGCAGGATGTGTTAACAGGCACTATTGATGGGTATTTTGATCGTGACGGAATCCTTTTGTTTAACAAGCAGCTAGACAAGCTTCTCTATGTGTACTATTATAAAAATGAGTACGAGAACATTAATCCCTTTACTTGGAACAAAAGCACCCATAAAACCATTGACACCATTTCGCAACCTATTTTGGACATAAGTACAAACCAAACTACAGGACGGAAAAGCTTGGGAGGGAAATCGGTTATTGTGAATAGATTGGCGGCTACTTATGGGAATCTGTTATTTATCAATTCCAACCGATTGGGCCGTTATGAGCCCGATGAATCCTCAGAAATGAAATCAATTATTGATGTGTATGACATTGTTGAAGGAATCTATTTGTTAAGTTTTACCATAGACCGATATAATAAAGAACAATTTTTGGATTTTCAGGTTTTCGGGGAAGACATCTATGTTTTGATGAACCAAGACTTACGGCACTTTAGGATAAAAAACAAGTCGAAATGGAAATAACAATATAAAAGAAACACGGCGCTGTGTAAGGGATGAGGCCGAAAACCTTTAGAAAAGAGTAGGCTCTATATTAATTTAAAATTTTTTATTATGAAGTCAATTAGAAAAAAATGGATACTGCCGATAGTGGCATTTTCCATTGCTATTGCCGGCGCTTTTGCCAGCAATATTGAGACAAAGAGTGCGGCTCCGGTATTGGGATACCTTGACCACCCCCAACCCTGCAAAATCTCTGTACAATGCGATGATTCGGGTGTTATTGCATGTACCAGTGGAGGACAGGTTGCCAAAAGGAAGAATGCATTAGGCACTTCCTGTAACCTACCGGCATTTAAATTTATGCCTGGGCAGTAAAAATGGAAAAGGCTGGTTTTTACCAGCCTTTTTTATTAATTGAACGCTTCCATCCACTGGGGGCGTTTTTCATTTTTTAAATAATAGCCAAACCATTCACTATACTTTTGGGTGGCATCAAGTTGGGCTTCCTGACTGAAGAGGTCATGGCCCTCGTCGGGATAGATCAACATTATATGCTCCTTATTTAAAATTCGCAGGGCGTTGTACATTTCAATGGATTGTTCCCAATTGATATTGGAATCTTGATCGCCAGCCATGGTTAGGAATGGGACATTTATAGATTCTGCAAAAGTTAAAGGCGAATTTTCCTCATATTTTTGGGGAATCTCGAAATATGGCGCATTAAATCGGAACTGATCATTAAAAAATCGTCCCATTTGGGGGCGTGACCATAGCCAAGCATTTGATAAATGAAAACTACGTAGGTTGTGAACTCCTGCAGCGGAGACCACAGTTGCGAAAAGGTTGGAGCGGGCTGCAATGTAACTCGCTTCAAAACCACCGAAGGAATGGCCAAACAAGCCAATTTTATTTTTATCAATAAATGGCTTTTTGGAGACCTCGATTACAGCAGCCGTTACACAATTAAGCGCGGATACCATGGGTTCATTGACCCTATATTCAATATCAGGAAAAAACACAAAATAACCTTCAGTAGTATAATTGCTGCTATTAATAACTGCCCCATTGTAAAGGGAAGGGTTTTGATAGCGATGGAATTTTGGGGACATTTTTTCATAAATATAAGTAATCATTGGATATTTTTTGGAAGGGTCGAAATTTGAAGGATAAAACAGGGCCCCTTTTAGGGAGTTGCCATCCTCGGTTTCAAATTTTACCATCTCTTTTTTTCCCCAATTAAATCCAAAATGTTGGGAGTTACTTTGAAAAACTTTTATACTATTGTAGCTATACGAGTTATAACAATATAAGGCGGGGGGTTGATCAAAGCTTTCCAAGGAATATAAAAAGGTATCGTTAGTTGATTTGGAAATATTGGAAATCTTGAAATCCTCCAAGACGAGCCTTTTAAGTGTGCCGTTAGGCAATAACTGATACAAACCATTTCGGGCAGTAGTTTTCTCCGATGTTCTCAAAAGAAGGCTTTTCGTTAAATCAATATTATGGGCAGTAAAACCAAAAAGGTTATTTTGTCCAGCCTCAGTTTGAGAAAGCCTAAAAACGAGCTGTTCCTTTTTTCCATTCGTTAGTTTTTTTACGCTCTTACCTTCCAAGGAGATTGCCCAGATGTCATGCTCATCATAAAGTAAAACGTCCTTCTCATTTTCTGTCCATCCCGCCAAGCCGTAGGGATTAATTCGGCCAGCCTTTAAGTCACTTTTATTTAAAAAACTCTCAGGAATACCTTTTGTGAGATTAAAATGGATATTAGTTTTCGCTCTATAAATCCACCAATTGTCATCCTTAAAATAACAGAGATAATTTCCCGTAGGGGACACATGCCAAGGGATTTTAAAGGGTAGAGCCATTACAAATCTTTCTTCACCTGTAGCTGTATTGAATACCTTAATGGGCGTTTTATTTCTGCCCATGGATTGGTCCTCAAAAAAGCTATAGGAATATACAAACTTAGCTTCATTGCCCCACATGCTTTTAGCACACTGGCTGTCGCCCATAAAATGGATTTTGTTATTATCAAGGTTCAAAGAGACCATAATTGGGGGATCGTGGGCATAAGATTTATCCACTGAATAGTACGGATAAATTACTAAATCCTTGGTGTTCCATACCTGGACATTTGAGCCATGGTCTTCTTGAGGGATATCCTTGGGAATTTTTTGAATGTGAAAAAACAGTTTGCTGTTATCGGGCGTAAAATGTAGGGTTGTGCTGATGTTGTTTACTATTTTACAAGGGTCGCTCAGTTGTACCTGCTCCATTGAGTTGAAGGAGCCGTGGCTGTTTTTCTTACTCTTAACATTAAACCAATGGACGATGTTGTTATATCCTTTGTCCAACTCCTCAAAGCAGGCCAGATGGCCATCGGTGCCCCAAATAATTTTTGTAAAAGGATTAACACTGCTCATTAAAATGGTTTTGGGAGTATCCTTTTTTTCCAAATTGAGATAGCCCAATTGGGAGCCATTTTCGGTTTTTTGGGAGAAGGCCAGATACTCGCCCGCATTATCGAAATCATAATCCATTATGTTAGGTATGTAAGCAAGAGCGGAGTTCCCAGGAGTTGTAACTGTTAGGTTTTTTGTTTTCGAGTTTCCTTCTCCTTTAGATTCGCTTAGAACCGCAAGGTATTTTTCCTGTGGAGAAACCTTATAATCTACGGCATTTTGATATGCGGTATCAGTTCCTGTTTTTAAATTTTTGAGGACAAGGGTATTGTTGACGAGGTATAAGTAGCGATCGGAATTTTCAAGAAATTGTTCCTGTTTACCATTGGCTACGACAATTTGCCTACTGTCTTGAATGTTCTGGATGACGAGCGTATCTTCCCCGCTTTTGTAATATTTATGGAAGGAAAACCACGATCCGTGATTATTTAATTTAGGCGGGGTAATATTGTACCATAGCTTATAATCTTCAGGCGTAAGGTCCTTTTTTTTGACAGCCTGGCCCCAAATGGGGCAGGCCATCAATACCAGCATTGAGAAAATTACTTGGGTAGTGCTAATCCAAAATAATTTTAGCGGATTACTATTATTATTTTCCATGTTAGTAGCCGGGATTTTGGGGTTGCAGGTTTGGATTTAGGAGCAGGTCCTTTTGGGGAATGGGAAAAAGTATATCATCACCATTCCATCCCGGTTTTATGTTACCAAGAACATTATCAATAATGCCCGTTCTTTTTAGATCGAAGAAACGATGGCCATGCTCTGAAAATAATTCCACCCTTCTTTCCTGCATTATTGCATTTTGCAATTCCTCGTTTCCATTTGCATTGGTAGGTGCCAATCCCGCCCTTGTGCGAATTAGGTTGATGTCGGACTGGGCAGCTGATAAATCGCCCATATGCAACCTGGCCTCGGCGCGGATCAGGTATTGTTCTGCCAATCTTAAAATAATGGAATACTCTGCATTGGTAGGTTCTCCAGCCTGATGTTTATATTTGAAGGGATAGTACCAGTTCTGGGTACCATCGGTGACCGTGCCAATCCATTGTTCCTTTCGCAGATCGCCCGATTCAAAGGCATTTACAAGGGAAGGGGTAAGCGCCCTTGTGGGGGGAGGGGCAGTCTCAAAAATAAAATTCCCCGCCTCTAAGGTGTTTCTTCCGTCAAACTCCGGTTGAAGTTGCCAAATTATGGAAGGGCTTTCCTTTAGGAAAACGTTTTCGGGATTGGTTTCCCATGAAGTGTTTTCAATTACAAGAGAAGCCATTGCCGCGGCCTTTTCCCAATTTTGGGAATAGAGGTAGACTCTTGCGAGAAGTGCGGCTGCCGTTTTTTGGTCTGGTCTTACTCTTTCACCGCTGGATTCATTAGGGGGTAAGAGGGTGCGTGCGGTTTCCAGATCCTCAATAATGTATTGATATACATCCACTACCTTATCGCGATGGGCTTTCTGGTTGAGGAGGTAGTTGGTGGTCTTAATATATGGAATATCACCGTAGAGGGTAACGAGATAAAAATGGACTAGGCCTCTAATAAATAAGGACTCACCGCTAAATTGGGCAATTTCCTCTTGAGAAAAATAGGGCTCCTTTACACCTTCCAATATGGCATTGGCAGCATAGATTTGGTTGTAAGATCCATCCCAAATTTGTGCTACCGAGGTATTGGTAGCAAGAAGGGCATTTTTATTGAACTGTTCTTCCGGAAGACCATAGGGGCTGTAGTAGTCGAACTCATCGGCATATTGCCCCAACAGTGTACTGAGGCCTTGGGCTTCTCCAGTTAACAGGATTTCGTCGCGCAGTTTTGCATAGATACTCAACATAGCTGCTTCTACCGTTTTAGCGTCCGTATAGAGAACGTCGTTGCCTATTAGGTAATTTGGCGTGTCTACTTCAATGAAATCCTCACAGGACCAAAGACATAGTACCAAGGTAAAAATAATAATCGAGACGCTCTTGGTCTTATATTTTTTTAATAATTTTTTCATTTCATCAGTTTTTTTGGTTAAATACTTAATTCCACTCCAAGGCTCATCACCCGTAATGGGGGAAGTTGCCCGAGGGATTGTGTTTCTGGATCCATTCCGATAAAGTCCGTGATGGTAAAGAGGTTTTGGGCAAGGCCATAGATACGGCAGCCGACCCCTAATGCCGTTTTTGGAATTGAATAGGAGAGGGAAACATTTTTTAGGCGGAGAAAGGAGGCATCGCTTACTACGGCACTGCTATAGGAATGGTAGCTATAGGCTACATAGGCGTCTTCATTAAAGCCCGCTGTAAACTGTTGGTTGAAACCCTGATCTCCGGGCTGTTGCCAATGGTCAAGCACCTCAGTTGGCTGGTTCGCCATGAAACCTGCGGGGGCAGAGGTGTATTGGAAATTGTAGCCTGTCTGTTTTACGAACTGCAATAAAAAATCAAAGCTGAGATTTTTATAGGTTATCGTATTGCCAAGACTGCCATAATAATCTACCCCCACACGCACCGGTTTTTTTAGATCGTTCGGGAAGGATATATTTCCGTCACCATCATAGTCCTCAAAGGTGTAAAGACCGGTTTGGGGGTCAACACCTGTATAGTTTAGCAACAGCGCTATGTCCAATGGTTCGCCCACTACAAATTGGTTGGCATAGGTAGAGCCTTCCAGATTTGGGAAGGAGATCAATTTGTTGCGCGGTACTGTCAATTGGGCCGTGGTGGTCCAGGTGAGGTTTTCGTTTTTGAGGTTTACGGTATTTAGCTCTATTTCCAAGCCGCGGTTTTCCACCGTAGCATCCAAGTTTGCCTGAATGGAGGGGAAGCCCGTTGTACCAGGCAGGGGGATACCCACCAATTGACTGGAAGAGCGATTTCGGTAAAAGGCCGTGGTAAGATTGATACGATCCTTTAGAAAGCCCAATTCCAAGGCAAGTTCCATTTTTCTGTTGGTTTCCCATCCGTAATCAGGGTTGTAGAGATTGGCGGGTTGTAGGGTAGAGATGCCTTGATAGGAAGTGCCCGTACCTATATAGGAATTTAGGTAGCCATAATTCCCAATCTGGTCGTTCCCACTACTGCCATAACTGCCCCTAATTTTTCCAAAGCTTAAAAATGGCAGCCCTTCCTTAATGAACTCTTCATCTCCAAAAAGCCAAGCAGCCCCCACGGCCCCGAAATTGGCAAAACGTTTGCCAGGACCAAATCGGCTGGAGCCATCGCGACGACCGGTAAGGTTAAGGATGTACTTTGACTGCCAGTTCAGGTTAATCCTTCCATAAACCGCATTGTACCTGTATTCATCTTCCTTATTGGAAAGAATAATATGATCGGTAGCCGATGAGAGATCGTAAATAAGGTTGTTGCTCGTAAAGCCCATGGCATACTGGGTGCGTCCGAAGCGGGTTTCACTTTGGAAGGTAGTTCCCGCCAAAATGGAGAATCCCATTTTACCCAATTGATGTTCATATTCCAACTGCGGTTCCAAAATCCATGAACTACGCTTGGCCGTATTGACTGTTATGGAAGAATATTCGGAACCCAAGCCAAAGGCGGGGTCGTATATTGTGTTAGGGTTTGTATTGGTCTCTTCCAGATGGATTTCGTTATACCCAAGATTGGCTGACACGGAAAAGCCTTTAAATAGGGTATAGGCTATATTCCCATTCCCCAAAAGGGTGCTGGATTGGGAGCGATAGTTGGCTGCCAATTGTGCGAGGGGATTGGAAAAGGTACTGTTTTCCCAATTAAGCTCCCCGTTTTCATCATAGAGGGCAGGGGCATTGGGGGGAAGGTTTAAGGCGGGATGAACAAAGGCCGTTGTAGGGAGTCGGTTATTGTCACTAACATAATTTCCGGTAACACGGAGACGTAATTTTTGGTCCTCAGATGTGTGGGAATAGGAGGAAAGGAGGGAATTTTTTTTATAATCAAAATTTCCTGGGAATACAGTGGTTTCCTTACGATGGCTTCCTTTTACTAGAAATTGGTTATTGATACTTCCACCCGTAATGGATGCCTCTAATGTATTGTAGTAAGCAGTATTGCCCAGAAGCACTTCCTGCCAGTCGGTATAGCGGGTCTGGTTCCATGTGCCATTGATATCATAGGCATTGGCAGGATATTCCGTAATGCCATCATTGGCAAACCCCTCGTGGCGCATTGCCAGATATTGCTCTGTATTGAGCAAATCCATTCGACGCGTGAGACTTCCCACGCCCGTAGAAGTACCCAATGTTAGCGTAGTTTTACCAACCTTTCCTTTTTTGGTAGTGATAAGCACCACCCCATTGGCGCCGCGGGAACCATAGATGGCGGTGGCATCGGCATCCTTAAGAACCTCAATGCTTTCTATATCGGTTGGGCTTATGCTATTTAATGGGCTCTGTGCATGACCCATTACATTGGAAACTTCAGTATTACCGAGGGATTGGGAGGGATATGGTATTCCATCCACAATATAAAGAGGTTCGCTACCATCGGCACGGATGCTGTTGCGGCCACGGATGCGGACGGAAAAGCCACCCCCTGGGACACCAGTGGTCTGGACAATATTTACGCCCGCCATTCTTCCCTGTAAAGCGGCAAGGGGATTGGAAACAGGTTGTCTTTCAATCTCCTCTGCGGTGACCCTCGAAATACTCCCAGTCTTCTCCCTATCGGAAACTTTATAATACCCAGCATTAATAACCACCGCATCCAAAGCCTGCGCATCCACCTCCATAACAACATTTAAAATAGGGGCACTGCCAACTGCAACTTCTTGCAACTTATAGCCTACATAAGTAAACACCAGCGTATCGTTTGCGGATGCACTAAGGGAGTACCGCCCCTCCAGATCGCTAATGCTCCCCCGGGCGCTGTTCTTTACCAAGACGTTGACGCCACTAAGCGGGTCCGCGCCTGAGGTAATAATGCCACTAATGGTTTTTTGTGGCTGGTTCTGAGAAAAAATAGGGGAGTTGTAGGTTAAGAAAAGGGCAAAAGATAGTGCATAGGCATAGCTTCGCCTGTACTTATTTTTCATAATTTTGCATCAGTTAAGTGTTATACATTATTTTAACTACTGGCCTGCTCCAACGTCGTCGAAAACTGGGAGCGGGTCATTTTTTTTGGTCCCCCCGGCCCCCGAAGGGGGTGAGGAGCCTTTTTTTTGTAGTCCCCCCGGCCCCCGAAGGGGGTGAGGATTACTTACTACTCTGTTGATTAAGGAATTAGCGAAGAGCGAAAAGCGAATAGACGCTACTCAATACTAACTACTCACTACCATAGTCGCGAAAAATCATAAACAAAACTGAAACAATTGCTTTAAAAGAAAGTTGAGGTTAGCAATAACGACCAAGCCCCATACAAAAGGGCGCAGGACTCAACTTACCACGTTAGAGGTACTGGTATACCGTGCAATGATAAGAGAGGCTGCGCCCGGGACGCAAGCCAATCTGCTTATCATCTCGTTGCAAAAATTACCAGTTTCCTAACGCGAGATTCAAAGCGAGGGCTTCAATATTTTGATTTGAAGAATCGCAAATATATGTTACTAAAACAAATATATAAAAAATAATTTAAACATCCACATGTGGATGTGATATAAATTTTTTAAAAGCCTTAATTACGTCTTTTTATATAGATGAAAGAAGAGATAATTGAAATAGTAATTTCCGAACTTGATTTTTATTTAATCCAAAAGGTTAAAGAATTAAGGTCATCACCTATTTATATATCTCAAATGAAATTATCCCAACTTCTAGATCAGTCTGAAGGTTATGTGGGTAAAGTGGAAAATCTCAAAGAGCGTTCTAAATATAATATCCGTATATTAAATAAATTAGCTCAAATCTTTAATTTGCAATCTTATTCTGAATTGCTCCCCGAAAAGATTTTAAAGGGAGATATATTACGGATAAGATTAAAAATTTTTCCTGATCCAAATGATTCAAGAAAGAATCTTTTCAAAGTAATTTCCAAAAGAAATCTTACGGAAGCAGAAATGATATTATTTAAAGCAAATGAATTGGAATATTGTAAGATTATAAAAAAATAGTCTCCTTATTTTTTTAATGAAACTAGTGTATGCCCTGTTAAATATTTATTTCAAAGGTAATATAGCCAAATTGTAAGTAAGCCAAAACAAAACCGGAACTATGAAAAAGGAAAAATTTTTAGAAGATTATTATTGTAAACTTAGCATAACTAACAGCCACACTGACTTGAGAATAGTTACAGAAGTTATTAGGAGAAATAACGGCGCAGTCGTTGATGGTGTTGAAACTAAAATAAATATCAGAGAAACAAATAATTGGATTAACGACAGTCAAACCTTGGTATCACTAAATGAATGGGATTGGGGAAAAATTGTAGAGGAAGCGAAACGCGCACAACTTGATTATTTCTCACAAAGAATACCAATTGAAGATTATTTTCCTTTGGACAGAGCTTCAAACGCAAGCATTGATGATATTTATAAGTAGGTTTCTGTTGGACAGCTTGATAGGGCCTTGCAGTCTTTTTTATAATGATACCTTTTACTTTGAGGTCCTTTGCAGATATAAACATCTGAAACATTGTAAGAAAATGAGGTGAAACATTGAAGAAACTTCACCCAAACCCTTTTGACCAAATTGATTTTTTATTCTATATTATCAAATATTGCATATGTTTGTATAAACTTAAATATGTCATGAATAATATTGATACAATTCCTTTGAATAAATTACTCTTAGACAAGGAAAACCCTAGAATTCATCAAAACATATCTGACCAAATTACACAAGTCAATCTTGCAGAATTTATATATGATAATTTTGGCATTAGTGACCTTAAGGACTCTATATTAAAAAACGGCTATTTTCCTGTAGAACCAATGGTTGCTGTTCCTGCAAATGATGGTAATGATAATTTTATAGTTGTTGAAGGAAATAGGAGGCTAACAACTATTAAAATTTTATGTATTGAGGAATATAGAAATAAATGTATTTCACAAGGGAGAAGAGAAGATTATACCGCTTCGCCTGAATTAATAAGTCGTCTTCAAAAAATACCAGTAGTTGTTGCGAAGAATAGAGCAAGTGTTACAGCGTACTTAGGTGTTAGGCATTTGGGAGGTGTTGTAAGATGGGAGCCTCTTGCCCAATCGAAATATGTATATAACCAAATTTTACTTAAAAAAAAATCATCACGAAGTGGTTTAGTTGCTGATGCAATTGATGCATTTGTAGAAGAAACCAATAATAAAAGTACAGATGTTTTGAATCACTTTTATAAATATTGTATATATAAAGATATGGAGCGAATTATAGATGCGAACCCTAGAATAGAAGCTTCACTTGATAATAAATTTTCCCTTCTCGAAGTGGCTTTGGGCAAAACCGGTAGAACTTCTGTTGCTAATTATATTGGTATTTCAAGCTATGCTAGATTAGACCCCGAAAATTATGAGAACATTATACCTGAGGACAAAGAAAATGAATTGAGAAATATAATAATATGGGTTTTTTCTTTAAACCCTCCGATTAAAGAAAGTAGACAAATAAATGAATATCTAAAACCTATATTAAAGAACCCCATATCAACTAAGGCATTTGAAGATGGAGAAGATAAAGATTCTGCCTTATTGCTTTCAGATACATATGATAACATTATTAGGAATTCCTGTAGTAACATACATAAATCTTTAACCCATATTCAACAAAATTGGGCAAACACACAACCTGATAATAGGTTAGATTTGCTCACTCTCTATAAAGCAAATGTAGTTGAAAGGGTTGAAAGCACAAATACTGTTGTTGATTATAAATAAAATTCATGGATACTGCTATTGATATTATTGAAGATAGAATATCACTAATAGATTCATTTATAAATTTTGAAGAAATTATTAATGAATATTTGAGTGAAACACATACAGATGAAGAATTGCAAGAAATAGATATTTTAAGTTTTAGAAAACGTCAATTGGATTCACTACAGTATAGGTTCATAAAATTATATAATCTAAATATTTTAACTTCAGAGAACGGATATTGCACACTCAAAGTGAATGATGTCCTAAACCTTAATATAAAGAATTACTTACATAGGTTTTTGACCTACAAATCAATTACAGGTGGTTCGAATGCAAACTTAGACGGCTCCGCAGAACTATTTGAGGATATTTCAGCAAATGCTGTAAAAAATTTTTTGGGGGAGGGCTCGAAATCTATAATGATTGGGGAAGGAAGAGCAAATCTAACAGAAGATAGATTGAAAGAAATATCCCTTGAGATAAACGAAAATCCGGGCATTTTTTATAATCTTCCCAATAAAGCTAAAGATGATGGTGTTGATTTTATTGTATATAAACCTATAGACGAAAGAAATATTGGAAATCTAATAATATTGGGACAGGCATGTGTGGGCAAACATTTTAAAGATAAAAAAACGATTTACCAGAGATGGCAAGATGAGTATATAACATTTGCAATTAAACCACCAACAACACTTCTAAGTGTTGTATATTTTCTAGAATCTAATAAATTAAGAAATGTACACTCAGAATTCGGTAATTCAATAATATTTGATAGAGGAAGAATCTTAAGATATTATGATACGTCAGATGAGAATTTGAATAATAGAATTATAGATTTTATAAAAAATATAAAGTGAATATGAAAAGTCTAAAATTTATTGACCTCTTTGCTGGAATTGGTGCTTTTCATATAGCTTTAGAAAGGTTAGGGCATGAATGTGTTTTTGCTTCTGAATTAAGTCTCGATTTAAGATCCTTATACTTCAAAAATTATGGTATAAAATGTCACGGTGATATAACCACAATAGATATTAAAAAAATTCCTAAACATGATATTTTGTGCGCGGGATTTCCTTGTCAAACATTTTCTAAAGCAGGAAATCAAAATGGAATGAAAGAAGCACGAGGTAAGCTTTTTGACGAAATATTAAAAATTTTAACTCATCACAAACCTAGATTTTTTATCTTAGAGAATGTAAGAAATTTGCTAACACATGATTCTGGTAATACTTGGGGTTATATATCGAATAAATTAGATGAGTTAGGCTATTCTTTTGATAAGAAAATATTGTCTCCCCATTTCATAAATATTCCTCAGCATAGAGAACGAATTTTTATTATCGGAAGCTTAGAGTCAACTGATATTGAAAATATTAACTGGTTAAAGGAAGAAAAATATACAAATTGCGTTGATAATATATTAAATCATCATCAGAACCACTCAAATTTAGAATTAGAAAAAATAGACGTATTAAATACTTGGGGAAGATTTATAAACGAATTACCTAAAGATGTTGAGCCATATAGACCACTTTGGTCTATGGAATTTGGGGCTAACTATCCAATAGATGTTATTTGGGAAACTTTATCATTAGAAGATTGGCAACAATATAAAGGTATGTACGGTTATCCTTTAAAAAAATGCTCAACCTTAAAACAGGTATTTGATAAACTGCCAAATTATGTTAAAACCCAAAAGGGATTGCCTCCTGATTGGAAGCAAAGATATATTAATAATAATAGATCCTTTTACGATAAAAATAAAGGCTTTATCTCTAAAACTACGTTAGATGAAATAAAAAATTTTAAATTAGAAAGCTGGAAGAAATTCGAATGGAATAGTCCATTTACTCCACGTACTTTTGAGGATAAATTAATTCAATTTAGAGGTTCAGGTGTAAGAATAAAAAAAAATAACTTTTTACCATCATTAGTAACCGTCTCAACTCAAGTGCCAATTATAGGTAGATATATGAGATATATTCTCCCTATTGAAGGTGCAAGAGCTCAATCTCTTCCAGAAGATATTAAATTGCCAGAGACTAAAGCGGCTTCCTTTAGAGTGCTAGGAAACATGGTCAATGTTGAATTGGTTTATAATGTTGCTTGTGAACTATTAATGAACTATCATAACATACAAATTAAAGAAAATAAAGATAAGTTTCAAGAGGTTTAATTGAAGTTCTTCTATTTCTTTATGTATTTGTCAGGGTTAAGCAACCATTATTTGGTAATCCCTCCGGAATGCAACCCATCCTTATGGTTTTCCATACTGGGTTGGTTTGGGTTTGTATTATATTTTAAACTATACGAAGTAAATTTTAATAACTTGGGCTTAGCCAAGTCTATTGGAGGGATTAACCCTCAATAGTTTGGGGTATAAATAAGTAATATTCAACCTAAACAACAATCCGTGAATTTATGAAATGGCAAGAATATCAAGAAGCAGTTGGACAACTTTATGAACAGATGGACGAATTGGGTACGATCAAAAAAAATATTACCATACCCGATAAAGTTACTGGTCAAGCCAGGCAGGTTGACGTTTGGTGGGAAATAAAGTTTGAGAATCACACTTTCAAAATTCTGATTGACGCAAAAAAAAGAAAAGAAAATATTGACGTCAAAGATGTTGAAGAAATAATAATGCTTGCTCAATCTGTTAAAGCTGACAAGGCAATAATTGTCACTAATAACGAATGGACTAAACCTGCCGAAATTAGAGCCAAATTTGATGGATTGGATTTACGGATTTTAACTTTTGATGAGGCAACTGATTTGGTTGTTGAAGACAAGTGGTTAATGTGTAAAATTTGTCAAGAAGATTGTGTGGTTTTAGACCAAAGTGGATTTACTACAAAAAGCGGAATTTTGACGTGGTGGTTAGGTGGCAAATGTAGGAGTTGTGATTCTATTTACGTGAATTGTCAAGATTGTGGCGGAAAAGGTATCACAAATGAAAAAACGGAATATATATGCAATTGTCCGACAAAATGGACTTCTGAAAAAGGAATGCTAATAATTTCGGAATATGATCCAGACAAAGAAATTGAATTTGAAAATCCGAATCAAATTAAAATCAATTTTGAATAAAAGCCTGTATATAACAAAGATGGTAACCGTTGCACAACCCCATGATTTTTAAAGACCGAACCAATATAAGCCGCTTTGAGCGGCTTTGTTATGAGGTACCTTCTAAAAATGAAATAGATAGCGGTTCTATTAATCAAAAAACTTTATATTTGGTATTCTCCCCGGTTAAAAAGCAGGTTGTTGCGGTTTTTCGTAATGGGTGGGTTTATATTTGATTTTCATATTAAGGTATTAAGAAAATTTTAATATCTTGGACATAGGGAACCCTAATGTAGGAATAAACCTCGTTCAGGTGGGATATAAAAAAGGCGGGGCCATTTTAAAATTACTAAAATAGTGATGAATATATTAGAAAGAGCTGAACAAGGACAATCATTTTTAGTGGCTAACGATGGACAGTTTTTGGGCAAACTGAGTTTAAATCAGTACGACTCAGAATCTATTTTAAACAAATATGGGTCATATGGAAGTCAATACGCATCAACTTCTATAAATAATCAATATAGTAGTTACGGAAGTAAATACTCTTCATTAAGCCCTCACAATCAATACACCAGCACTCCACCTACAATATATTTAAAAGGACAAAAATATGGTTATCTTACAAAAAACAAATACAAATCAGGAGTAACGTTAGACCCAGATAATTTAGTTAATTGGATGCGCTCAAATAATTTAAATTACTAAATATGGAGTTTGGCGAATATTTAAAACTATTTGGTGCAATACTGACTTCAGTTGGTGGAGCTACAGTAGTAATTATTGGTCTATCAAAATGGTTTGGAGATTTTTTATCTAAAAGGCTATTAGATAACTATAATAACAAGCATACAACAGAATTAGAAGGCATTAAAATTAAATATCAAGGAGAACTTGAAAAAACTAAAACAGACTTAGAAAAAGCAAAGTCCCAATTTATACGATATTCCGAAAAACAATTTGATCTTTATAATGATCTTTGGAAAGTACTTTTATATACAAAACATCAAGCAGATGAATTATGGGAAAGTGCTATTCCTGAAAAAATTCCTGCATTTGGAGAACAGATTAAATTAACCAGAGATGCAATTGATGATAATTTATTGTTAATTGAAGAAGAACATTACGATAAGCTTATAAACTTGATTACTCAATTTGACCAATTTCAGTTTGGCAAAATCAAGTTAATTGAATTAAGAAGTAGACCAATTGAAGGGCGAGAGAATATTACAACCGAGCAAGCCAAAAGGACCATAAATCAAAATAAAAAAACTAAAGAAAATTTTGACAGTATTCTAATGGAAATTGGCCAGTCATTTAGAAATCAGATAAAAGGATAATACTGTGCCTGACAAAGATGGTAACCGCTGCACATCCATTATAATCACTTAATCAATTTAAACCGCTTTGAGTGGCTTTGTTTTGGGTACTTTCTATAAATGAAATAGATAGCGGTTCTATTTAGCAAAAAACTTTATATTTGGTATTCTCCCCCTTGGCCACCGAAGCTTTATGCGAAGGTGGGCTGATTAAATAAACCCCCTTTACGGTTTTCCGTAATTGGTGGGGTTTTGTTTTTGTTACATTTGGAAATATTAACCTAATTATATAATTGGAATAAACACTATATATAATGCGAATCAAAAAAATTCTTTTTCTATTAACCATTTTACAGGTATTCGGATTGAACGCGCAAGAGTTTGATTGGGCAAATAGCGTAACAGGAGGTGATCATGAACATGGTGTAAAAGCAATAAGAAATAGCCTAGGGGAAACATACCTTATTGGATATTCTACTGGCAATCCTTTTGTATATGAAGGCAATGAATATTATACAAATGGTAGGAGTGATGCATTTTTCATCAAGCTAGATTCTCAAAAAAATTTAGTATGGTTGAAAACAATTGGAGGTGATGACGGAATTTATAATGATATGGCTGTAAATATTCATATCGATCCATTTGGTGACGTTTACCTTGCAATTCAATCAGTTGGCCAAAACTTTGAGTATGATGGGCAAATCTTAAGCGGGGTAGAAGCTCCCGGTCAGACCGGAGGTGAAGGTGTCATTATCAAGGTAAATTCTGATGGTGAATACATATGGCATGAATCCGGCACTACCTTAGGGGGAGATAACAATTCATTTGTCGGACTAACTACCGATTCGGACGGAAACCTTTATATAGTAGGTTTGTTTAGGAGATCGGTTACATTAGGTGGAACAATAACACTTACAAACCCATCTACTGGTACTACAATGGATATGCTCGTCGCTAAGTATCAACCAGACGGTAACATTATCTGGGCAAAACGAGCAGGCGGTATCCCCCATAATACGTTTGCCAGTGGTCAAGATATTAAGATACATCCTCAAACAAATGAGGTTATTGTTTTGGGTCACAGTGACGGACCAGTATACTACGATGGAGAGATTTCACCTGCCTATAATGGTAATGATGATGAAGGAATAATTTTATTGTCCTATAATCCTGATGGAACTCAAAATTGGGTAAAACAAATTTTAGAACTTCCGTCCAATTTTTCTAGCTATGGTATTTCTTTAGATATTAGCTCTGTAGGTGTTATTGGAATTTGTGGATATAAAAATGGTGGGGTCGGATTAGTTGGCTTTTATAATAGTGATGGTTCTGTAATTACTGAGCATGAACATCCAGCTCCCGATGGTGTGAGGATTTTTTCCATTTCATTTAATGAATATAATAAGGCCTATCTTTCAGGATGGAGTAATTCGGGTGCCGTTATAGGGATAGCTCCTTCAACAGTCACGATTTCTTCCAACACGGGATTTATTGTAAAACTTGATGAATTTCAACAAGTAAAATGGGCGTCGGAATTCACTGCTAGTCATTTTCAAAATAGTATATCCTATGGTTATGGTAAACTAATGTATGCAGGTAGAATTGACGATGATTTCACTTATAATAATGGACAAAATATAATAACCCCAGATCGAGGGGATGCCCTATTCGCGGAAATGACAGATGCCACATTATCTACGGAATCATTTTCAGATGATTTGATTGTCTTATACCCTAATCCAACAAAAGATGTATTGAGGGTTAAGGGTAAAACTATTGAAAATATTGAGATCTATAATGTTAGAGGTGTGCTTTTAAAAACAACTATTAAAAAAGAAATAGATTTTACATCCTATGCAAGAGGAGTTTATTTTATTAAAGTTAAAAATACAAAGGGAACAGTCACAAAAAAAGTGATTCTAATTTAAGAAGGACATCCACGATCGCTAAAATAATTCCCCCTCCCATCTGGCGCGCTTTTAAAAAGCGTGTCTATTTAATTCCAGCATTTGCAATGCGACTAACCGTGGGGTAGACGGCTCCGCCCACAACCCAGAAACTGAGAACCCAAAACTGAGAACTCCCTCATTCACATACTCACATATTCACCCATTCACAAAAGCCTACAGCCTAAAGCTTACAGCCTTCAGCCTACAGCATATAGCAAAAAACTTTATATTTGATATTCTCCTCGGTTAAAATGCATATTATTACATTTTGCAGTTAGTGAAAAATATTTTCAATAAAAAAGTCCCACCGAAGCAGGACTAAAGATTTTCATCTACGGCATATAGCCTTATTGTGATAAGATTAAAGATTAGGAAAATTTAATCTAAGACAAATATAATTAAAATCTTTATTGTCCGCAATGCGGAAAACCGTAAAGTAGAAAAATTCTTTTTTAGTAGTTTAGGGGCTTAAATAACTTTTAGAAATTATGGCGAAAATATTAGGACTGGATTTGGGGACGAACTCTATTGGGTGGGCAATAAGGGACAACAATGCAGGAAATGAAAACCAGATTCTAGACTCTGGTGTTTTAGTTTTTCCACAAGGTGTGGGCGAAGTGAAAGGAGTAGAGTTTTCCTTGGCTTCGGAACGCACTAAAAATAGGGCAGCGCGAAAGCTTTATGCAAGACGAAGAAAACGGAAGGCCGATTTGTTAAAGTTTCTTATAAATAATGGGTACTGCCCATTGTCCATAGAGGAATTGAACGCATGGACCGTTTACAAAAAAGGGAGAGATATAAGGTATCCAACCGAAAATGTAGATTTTCAAGATTGGCTCAAGATAGATCCAAACCAAGTGCGGGCCAAAGCACCCAATGAAAAAGTTTCAAAATTTGAATTGGGCAGGGCTTTTTATCATATCTGTCAAAGACGAGGTTTTAAGAGTGGCCGAAAAGATTCGGATGCAGGGAAGGATTTGGAGGTTTATAATGTGGAAAAGGAGAAACGAGGGAATAGGACACTGGGCGAATATTTGTTTGAGCAATTGGAGAAAGGGGAAAAAGTAAGAAAAACCAAATACAAGGCCGATGACAATGAAGTAAATTCATCACGGATAAGTTATATAGAGGAGTTCAATGCCTTGGTAAAAAGCCAAAATATTGATAATGATTTGGCAGACCAATTTTTTGAAGCCATTTTTTTTCAAAGGCCGCTAAAATCGCAAAAGGGGAGCATTGGCAAGTGTACATTGGAGCCCAGCAAGTCCCGATGTGCCGTTAGCCATCCATTATATGAGGAATATAGGATGTATCAATTCCTGAACTCCTTAAAGGTTAAAGAGAGGGGTAGTGAAACATTCCGTTTTCTTTCGGATTATCCGGATTATTTTAATGTTGCCAGAAAGTTATTCTTTAGAAAAAGCAAACCCAATTTCAAGTTTGGAGATCTATCAAAAGCGGTCAACAATTTGGCAAAAAAGGAAAACCAGTATTTTACGTTTAATTATAAAGACAAATATCCAATTGTTGGAAACCCGACCATGAGTAGGTTTATCGACGTTTTTAACGCCGAAGATTGGGAGGATTGTAAAATAAAAATCGCGGAAGCTTATAAAATCGGCGATAGTAAAAATGCTGAACAACTTGTTGATGAGCTTTGGCATACCTTATATTTCGCAGGCGATTTTGTGAACGATGTTACATCTGAAAAAATTAAAAAATTCATTCGCGACCGTTACGATATTTCGGAAGAACAAGTTGAAACTTATGAAAAAATAGGCCTTAAACAGGGTTTCGCCTCTTTGAGCAAGAAAGCGATTACTAAAATCCTACCATTCCTGAAGAAAAATATTATTTATTCCCACGCCGTCTTTTACGCAAATATTGAAGCGATAGTAGGAAAGGAAATATGGAATGAAAACCAACAGTTTATTCAAGATACTATCTATGATATTATTGAAGGGTATAAAGAGAAGATATTAAAGATTGATATTGTAAATGAGCTCGTGGGTGGTTTTATTAAAGAATATGACAATGCCCATAACGAATATGTTTTGGACGAGACAGACAAGAAGCATGCAACGGAAAAGATTGTCGCGTTTTACGGAAAGGAGCGATGGGAAAAGTTAGATGAATCCCAACAGTCTGAACTCTATTTGGAAATCACTTCCCTTTTTCAAAAACAGCTCCAAAAAAGAAGAACAGGCGGCTACTTCCTGTCGAAACCAAGATTGGATGAAGACATCAAACAATTTCTAATAGACGAATTCAAAGTAAGTAAAGAACAGGCAAACAAATTATACCATCCATCGGCAGTTGATATTTATCCCCAAAGCGATGACGGCTTATTGGGAAGCCCTTTTACAGATTCAGTCCGAAACCCTATGGCAATGCGGACTCTTCATAATTTGAGAAAATTGGTCAATTCGCTCATTGAAGAGGGCAAAATTGAACCGGACACCACCGTTATTATTGAGTTGGCAAGAGAGCTCAACGACAAAAACAAACGCTTGGCGATAGAAAGGTGGCAGCGTGAGCGGGAAAATGAAAACAATAAATACAGGGAATTTTTAGAAGAATTTCAACAGAAATATTCAAACTATATTGTTTCAGATTTGGATATATTAAAATATAGATTATGGAAAGAACAGTTGGGAAAATGCATCTATACAGACAAAACCATCGACGTTTCAGAGATAATTGGCACAAATCCAAAGTTTGATATTGAGCATACCTTCCCACGAAGCAAGTCTTTTGACAATTCATTGGCTAACAAAACGTTGACCGATAAAGAATTTAATCAAAAAATTAAGGGGAACAAAATTCCCCAGGAATTGGATGAAAAATATATACAAACAGCTCTTATCAATATTTCACACTGGAAAACCACAATAGAGGATTTAAAAGAAAAGGTGGAGCAACAAAAATATTTTTCCAAAATTGCTTCAACCGTTGAGCAAAAAGACAGGGCAATCCAACAGAAACATTATTTAATGTTGGAACTGAATTATTGGAGAGATAAATACAATCGGTTCACTGACAAGGAAATCAATCCAAAATTCAAGAACAGCCAGTTGGTGGATACCGGAATTATTACAAAGTATGCCACCTCGTTTTTAAAATCATTGTTTGATAATGTTTTTCCGGCGAAAGGGACAATGGTTGCCGACATAAGAAATTCCTGGGGCTTGCCGGAAAAGGATAGAAGTCTACATTATCACCACGCAGTAGATGCAATTGTATTGACCTGTATGACGAAAGATATTCGGGATTCTTTGGCCAAGGCCTTCCGCCAAGCCGAAGAGATTGGGCGAGTTGAAAAATTCAAGGTTGCCAAGCCGTGGACAACCTTCACGGAAGATATTTTGGGAAAACAGCAATCAATTTTAGTAGTGCATAAACATAAAGATAACTTGTTGAAGCAAACCAAGCGGAAACTTCGCAAGCGCGGCAAAATTCAATATGACAAATCGGGCAATGTTATTTTCGAAAAAGGACAAGGTATCCGGAGTTCGCTGCACAGAGACACATTTTATGGAGCTATTGAACGCCTAAACGAAAACGACGAAAAAGAAATTTGGTTTGTAATCAGAAAACCCGTGGACAGCTCTTTTACGGAAACTGACGTGTCTAATATCGTTGATGAAGGAATAAAAGAAAGAATAAACAAACACGGTTTAAAAAACATAAGAACAGAAGAGGGATTTGTAGAGTTACCAGCAGAGGACGGTAAAAAGAACATGTTAATAAAGCGGGTAAGGATAAAAACCAAATTCAAGGAATTGCCCATAATAAAGAAACAGAGCCACCTGTCTCAGAAAGGTAAGAAGCCCTATAAAGAAAACTATTACGCCACGTTGGAAAATATTTTTGGATTGGCCGTTTACGAGTCCACAAATACAAATGGTAAAGTTGACAGAAGTTTTAAGACCATTTCCGCTTTGGAGGTCGCTAAATTCAATCACGGCAACCATAAAATGGAATTGCCCATTGACAACAATATGTTGAAAAATGAAGGAAAAAAATCTGAAACATTACTTCCGCTTACTTATGTTTTGAAAGTTAATCAGATGGTGCTATTCTATGAAAATGACAAAGAAGAATTAAGACAATTGCCAAACTCGGAATTGAGTTCGCGACTTTATAAAATCACCCAATTTGAAAGCGATGGCCGTATCCAGTTGCGCCACCATGCACAGGGTGGAGCAGATAAGGACTTGAAGAAAGAATCCACTTTGGATTTTGACAGGCCTGCCCAAAAACTGCGGATAAGTTTGAGCAATTTCAAGGCTGCTTTTGAAAAAGAGGATTTTGATATTTTGTCATCGGGGAAGATTAAGTTTAAATAAATAACTCATTTAGTTGATATTTTTTATTTCCACGCAGGAGAAATCCCATAAGAATATGAAGCAAATGCCATGATTGAATTTAACGAAGGCAGCCATACGTATTACGTTTACATCATTACTAATAAATACCGTTCCACCTATTATATTGGGATGACCAATAATCTTGGAAAACGATTGCGGCAACACCAAGAAAATATTGAAAAAGGGATTAAAACGTTTGCATCCAGATATCAAATACAGCATTTGGTTTATTATGAAGCGTTTTCTTGGGTGCAGCTAGCCATTGCCAGGGAAAAGGAACTCAAGGGCTGGCGCAGGGATAAGAAATTAGCTTTGATTCGCTCATTTAACGAAACTTTTGAGTTTTTGGAGGATCGGTTTTTGGGCAATTAACTTGTCATTTCGATTAACGGGAGATACCGAAGTTTCAACGGAGTTAAATCGCATAAGAGTTAACTTTCCGGCTGTTAAATATAATTTGGCTGTTTAGCTGGATGCGATTCCTCCTGCGTCGGAATGGCAAAACGACGTTCATTGACATAAGACCTTTAACTTAAACGACCAAACCACAAAGGAAAACCGACCTTTTGGTTTTTGTTGCGATGGTAATCAGTTGTGGTTTGATTAAAGATTAGGATTCACGATATTTTCATTGTTTTCATTATTTCTTATTTGTTAGTTGTGGTTTGATTAAAGATTAGGATTCACGATATTTTATAGAGTTATTTCCTGTGCTGGTTCGCGGTTGTGGTTTGATTAAAGATTAGGATTCACGATATTAATAAAAAACGCAGCTCGCACCCCCGTGTAGTTGTGGTTTGATTAAAGATTAGGATTCACGATATTGCATATAGTAATAATAATGTTATAAAGTTGTGGTTTGATTAAAGATTAGGATTCACGATATTCTGGCTGTACATAGGCATCGCCATCAGGCAGTTGTGGTTTGATTAAAGATTAGGATTCACGATATTCTTTTTATAGATGAAATATAACCTTCGCTAGTTGTGGTTTGATTAAAGATTAGGATTCACGATATTAAAAACAAATTTCAGAAAAACAATATCAAAGTTGTGGTTTGATTAAAGATTAGGATTCACGATATTTGGTAAGTCAACCCCAAACGATTCGTCATGTTGTGGTTTGATTAAAGATTAGGATTCACGATATTTTCATCTGAAAACTGCAAAGCAACTACATAGTTGTGGTTTGATTAAAGATTAGGATTCACGATATTTGGAAGGGTCGACTTCATTCCCTAAATCAAGTTGTGGTTTGATTAAAGATTAGGATTCACGATATTGACCTTGTTTGGAAAATGAGTTATGCAGCAGTTGTGGTTTGATTAAAGATTAGGATTCACGATATTTAGCGGACTTGTCAATCTTGGAATCTTCAAGTTGTGGTTTGATTAAAGATTAGGATTCACGATATTTCGGCATTGTTTCGTCTGAAAAGGTCTTTAGTTGTGGTTTGATTAAAGATTAGGATTCACGATATTACGGTGTTTTTGTACCCGAACATTTCGGCAGTTGTGGTTTGATTAAAGATTAGGATTCACGATATTCAAAAATGAAATTTGGAGAGCCTATAAGGAGTTGTGGTTTGATTAAAGATTAGGATTCACGATATTACCTTTAAGGAAATGAGAACATTTAAACTAGTTGTGGTTTGATTAAAGATTAGGATTCACGATATTTCTATGACAAAAACAATCCACCGTTCCGCAGTTGTGGTTTGATTAAAGATTAGGATTCACGATATTACAGCTGCTACGCGAATATTATTCCCACTAGTTGTGGTTTGATTAAAGATTAGGATTCACGATATTGGCCACACCACCATTCATTTTGATGTGCACGTTGTGGTTTGATTAAAGATTAGGATTCACGATATTTTAGAATATGTTTATATGGAACCTATTGAGGTTGTGGTTTGATTAAAGATTAGGATTCACGATATTAGAAGATGCTCTAAATGCCGGTAACGAAGGGTTGTGGTTTGATTAAAGATTAGGATTCACGATATTAAAACAGCCACAACATAGCAAAGGAGTTTAAGTTGTGGTTTGATTAAAGATTAGGATTCACGATATTATATGATTTCTTTTATGTAACACGTAGGAGTTGTGGTTTGATTAAAGATTAGGATTCACGATATTAAGAAGGATTTAGAGAAGGCGCTGAATGGGTTGTGGTTTGATTAAAGATTAGGATTCACGATATTTTCAGCAGCACGGTGGCACAACATAACAACGTTGTGGTTTGATTAAAGATTAGGATTCACGATATTTGTTTTCATTCCAATACATCCAATTCCAAAGTTGTGGTTTGATTAAAGATTAGGATTCACGATATTACCTTATCATACGGTAACGCGTATAGTTCAGTTGTGGTTTGATTAAAGATTAGGATTCACGATATTTTGTTTGCATATTTGAAGCGACGAATAGGAGTTGTGGTTTGATTAAAGATTAGGATTCACGATATTGTTTAGATGAAGATCCATTGGTGGTAACAGGTTGTGGTTTGATTAAAGATTAGGATTCACGATATTATGCGCCCGCAACCAAGGGAGTTCCAAAAGTTGTGGTTTGATTAAAGATTAGGATTCACGATATTCTACATCATGGCTCACAAGTTGGGGATATAGTTGTGGTTTGATTAAAGATTAGGATTCACGATATTGTCAATCTTATCAACGTAGCCCAGAAATAGTTGTGGTTTGATTAAAGATTAGGATTCACGATATTCCGGTAGCTTCACTTTGCAACAACTACACAGTTGTGGTTTGATTAAAGATTAGGATTCACGATATTCAAGGCAAAAGATACCCGCAACGTTTACCAGTTGTGGTTTGATTAAAGATTAGGATTCACGATATTTACCCATATTATTAATAATTAGAGCAGTTAGTTGTGGTTTGATTAAAGATTAGGATTCACGATATTAGGAATATTATGAAACCCACCCACAAACAAGTTGTGGTTTGATTAAAGATTAGGATTCACGATATTTTCTTTAACAGTGGGTGCAAAAATACTCATGTTGTGGTTTGATTAAAGATTAGGATTCACGATATTGGAACAATGCCAACAATTCAAACCTAAACGTTGTGGTTTGATTAAAGATTAGGATTCACGATATTTGACACTAAAATCAAAAGAAGATGCTTTAAGTTGTGGTTTGATTAAAGATTAGGATTCACGATATTTGCCACGGAAGCAAATATTCTAGCTGAAAGTTGTGGTTTGATTAAAGATTAGGATTCACGATATTCCTGGAATGTATGGTACGCCGCTGGTTGGAGTTGTGGTTTGATTAAAGATTAGGATTCACGATATTGACCAGCGCGCCCATTTGGAAGCAATGGCAGTTGTGGTTTGATTAAAGATTAGGATTCACGATATTGACCAGCGCGCCCATTTGGAAGCAATGGCAGTTGTGGTTTGATTAAAGATTAGGATTCACGATATTATGGACACACTTCTTGAATTCGATGCGACAGTTGTGGTTTGATTAAAGATTAGGATTCACGATATTGGACTTGGATTTATAGTTGTGGAATGCAACGTTGTGGTTTGATTAAAGATTAGGATTCACGATATTTACGCACCATTTCGCCATTAGGCAAGAGAAGTTGTGGTTTGATTAAAGATTAGGATTCACGATATTTTTACGATTTGGTAGTACTACCACCCAGAGGTTGTGGTTTGATTAAAGATTAGGATTCACGATATTGAAATGATAGGGCGGGCCATCGGCTCCCTGTTGTGGTTTGATTAAAGATTAGGATTCACGATATTTTTTTCTCTTAGCATTATTGCTACTCTATGTTGTGGTTTGATTAAAGATTAGGATTCACGATATTAAATCTATGCGCAGGTGGTGCGGTCCGCAGTTGTGGTTTGATTAAAGATTAGGATTCACGATATTTGGAGTGGGGAGAAACTTTCGCCACCAAGGTTGTGGTTTGATTAAAGATTAGGATTCACGATATTTTGTAAAAGCGATAGCGAACTGTTGTGCGAGTTGTGGTTTGATTAAAGATTAGGATTCACGATATTCCCAAAAAGACAGTTCCGGAACAAAGACAGTTGTGGTTTGATTAAAGATTAGGATTCACGATATTAACTAAAGTTGACCCCTATTCCCAGCTATAGTTGTGGTTTGATTAAAGATTAGGATTCACGATATTCCCTCACTTAGGAGACAACTGTGAGGACTGGTTGTGGTTTGATTAAAGATTAGGATTCACGATATTATGGCTCTGTGATTGATAAAACATTGTATTGTTGTGGTTTGATTAAAGATTAGGATTCACGATATTTAATGGTAAGGGGATATTATTACGGGATGGGTTGTGGTTTGATTAAAGATTAGGATTCACGATATTAGGATGCTGATTGGGTAGAGGTTTCTGTAAGTTGTGGTTTGATTAAAGATTAGGATTCACGATATTACAGCAAGCGAGAACCCGCCACTCCAAAAGGTTGTGGTTTGATTAAAGATTAGGATTCACGATATTTGTAATGCCCTTGCGGTAAATCTGGAATCAGTTGTGGTTTGATTAAAGATTAGGATTCACGATATTAATCAGTTTTAAATACAATTGTTGTAATAGTTGTGGTTTGATTAAAGATTAGGATTCACGATATTTCATCTTCTTCTAAAATACCCTCACTTACGGTTGTGGTTTGATTAAAGATTAGGATTCACGATATT
>SWCD01024461.1_pt1 | contig 26811 bp, 11 predicted proteins | sample 4693011 | NCBI WGS metagenome assembly SWCD01 (sample SAMN10267278, study PRJNA491770) | bioreactor metagenome | isolation source: DHS bioreactor inoculated with marine | place: Japan: Omine Ridge, Nankai Trough | reverse complement strand
CGGGAAGCGGTTCGCCGACAGGCTGCCCGGCGCGTTGGTGACGCCCAATGGCGCCTTGCGCGCGCGTTCGTACTCGGCCTGGTCGATCAACTTCGTTTCGTACATCTTCGACAGCGCGAAGTTGCGGCGTTCGGTCGCGCGTTCGGGGTGGCGCCGCGGGTCGTAGTAGGACGGACCGCGGATGATGCCGATCAGCAGCGCGGTCTGTTCGGTGGACAAATCGCGCAGGTCGCGGCCGAACCAGTACTCGGCGCCTGCAGCGACGCCGCGGATCGCCTGCTCGCCGCGCTGGCCGAGGTAGACCTGGTTGAGGTAGGCCTCGAGGATGGTGTGCTTGTCGTAGCGCGCCTCCATCAGCAGCGCGAACAGGATCTCGTTGAACTTGCGCGACCAGGTCTGCTCGCGGCCGATGCCGAGCAGGCCGGACCGCGCCAGCTGCTGGGTCAGGGTGCTGGCGCCCTGTTTCGCCTCCCCCGACTTCAGGTTGACGAAGGCCGCGCGCAGCATGCCGCTGATGTCGATGCCATGGTGGTAGGCAAAATCGCGGTCCTCGACCGCCTGCAAGCCCGTGACCAGGAGCTCGGGCACGTCCTCGACCCGCACCAGTCGGCGCTCGTCCTGGGCCTTGCCGTAGAGCGTGGCGATGCGCGCCGGGTCCAGTCGTGCCGACTTCAGCGCCCGCTTGCCGACCACATCACGCAGCGCGGTGACGCGTCCGCCGGACACCGTGACCTCGATCCGGCTGGACGCAACCGGGCCATCGACATCGTGGAATCCGCGGCTGGCGATGGTCCAGCGCGCGCCATCGTGCGCATAGGTGCCCGGACGCAGGCCTCCGTCCTCGCGATAGGAGGCCGCGGCAAGCTCGGTCTTCAGCGTCTGCGCGTCCATTGCCAGGCCCGGCGCCAGCAGCAGCGGGCGCGCGTACACGCGCGTGGGCACCTGCCACTGCAGCTGTCCGAAGCGCTGGGTGACCTGGTGGTTGAGGTACAGGGTGTACGGAATCAGGAAGCCGAGCCCGAGGCCGACCGCGGCCAGTCCCCAAGTCAGCAGCCGGCGGCGCCAGTCAGGTGCGGGACCGTCGTCCTCATCCTCGTCTTCGTCGTAGTCGATGCGGGCCAAGTGGGTGCGGTTCTGGTGGGGAATGCGACAATGGCGTTGCACGCCACGGCAGCGGCGAGTCTAACGCAGACCTCCGCCCAGGCCTTGCGCGTGGTCCTTTCCAGTCAGCCGGAGTTCCGTTGGCATGTCGTTTTCGCTGGCCGATGCGCGCTTCCTGTTCGATCGCGCCACCGGCCTGTTCCGGCGCGGCTGGCTGAGCCTGCGCACGCGCGGCCTGCGCGCGAACTGGCAGCGCCTGCGGCGGCAATTGCGAGTCGTCCCCACCGCGCTGCGCGCCACGCCGTATTTCCCCGCCGGGCACCCGCCCGTGCCGCAGGCGCTGGCGACCAGCGCCGCGCCGCGGGCCAGCATCGTCATCCCCGTCTACGGCCAGCTGGCGCACACCCTGGCCTGCCTGCGTGCGCTGGCCGAGCATCCGCCCGGAATCCCGTTCGAGGTGATCGTGGTCGACGACGGTTCGCCGGACGACACCGCCGACACCCTGCCGCGGATCTCCGGCCTGCGCTACCACCGCCGCCCCGGGAACGGCGGTTTCATCGCCGCCTGCAACGACGGCGCCCGGCTGGCATGCGGCGAGTACCTGGTCTTCCTCAACAACGACACCATTCCACAGCCGGGCTGGCTGGACGCGCTGTTGCGGACCTTCGACCAGCATCCCGACGCAGGCCTGGTGGGTGCGCAGCTGCTGTATCCGGACGGACGCCTGCAGGAAGCCGGGGGCGTGGTGTTCGCCGACGGCAGCGCCTGGAACTATGGCCGCCACCAGTCGCCCGGAGATCCGCGCTTCGGCTATCTGCGCGATGCCGATTATGTCAGCGGTGCCGCCATCGCCATTCCGCGCAAGTTGTTCATCCAAATCGGCATGTTCGACGCGCGCTATGCGCCCGCCTACTACGAGGATACCGACTTGGCGTTCGCGGTCCGCGAAGCCGGCCTGTCCGTGCTGTACCAGCCGGCGGCGCGCGTCGTCCATGACGAAGGCACGACCGCAGGAGTCGATGTCGGCAGCGGGCCAAAGGCGTACCAGGCGCGCAATCGCGAATTGTTCGCCATGCATCGAGGCGACGCGCTGGCGCGGCTATTGCCCCCGGGAAGCGCGCCCTCCCCTGCATCCCTCCATCGCACGCAAAGACAGGTCCTGATCATCGACGCGCTGTCGCCGATGCCGGACCGCGACTCCGGCTCGCTGCGCCTGGTCAACCTGATGCGGCTGCTGCGCGAGGAGGGCGCGCACGTGGTGTTCCTGCCTGCCAACCGCGAGCACGCGGGGAGCCATACCGAGGACTTGCAGCAGCTCGGCGTCGAGGCCTGGTACGCACCCTATGCCAGGCGCGCTCCGGCCTGGCTGCGCGAACACGGGCCGCGCTTCGATACGGTCATGGTCTGTCGCCACTACGTGGCGCGCGAGTTCCTGCCGCTGCTGCGTGCGCATGCGCCGCAGGCGCGGATCGTGTTCGACAGCGTCGACCTGCACTACCTGCGCGAGCAGCGCGCTGCAGAAGTCGCTGGCGACGCGGCGATGGCGCGCTCCGCGCGCCGGACCCGTGCGCTGGAGCTGGACGTGATCGCCCGCAGCGACCTGACCCTGGTGGTCAGCGAGGCCGAGCGCGCGCTGCTTTCGACCGACGCCCCCGGCGCACGCGTCGAGCTGCTGTCCAACCTGCACCGCGTTGCCGGCGCCGGCCTGCCCTTTCGCAGGCGCCACGACCTGGTGTTCGTCGGCGGGTTCCGCCACCCGCCCAATGTCGACGCGGTGCGCTGGTTCGTCGGCGAGGTATTCCCGTACATCCGCTCCGGACTTCCGGACGTGAGGTTCCACTGCATCGGCGGCGACGTGGTGCCGCAAGTGCAGGCGCTGGCCGCCTGCGCCGGAGTATTCGTCCACGGCCACGTCGCCGACATCACGACGTACATGGACGGCTGCCGCATCGCGGTCGCTCCGCTGCGCTATGGCGCAGGCGTCAAGGGCAAGATCAACCTGAGCATGGCGCACGGCCAGCCGGTGGTGGCGACGTCCTGCGCGGTGGAGGGCATGCACCTGCGCGATGGCCATGACGTGCTGGTGGCCGATGCCGCCGCGGACTTCGCCGCAGCCGTGGTACGCCTGTACCAGGACGAGACGCTGTGGATGGAACTGAGCCTGCACGGGCTCGACAATGTCGCCCGCCATTTCTCGCCGGATGCGGCACGCGGCACCGTACGCCGGGTGTTCATCGAGCCGCCGAAGGATTGACCCGGCGACCTGCCGCTCGATCAGCGGCTCGACGCTTCCGCCGCCCGCACCCGCTGTTGGAACTCGGCCAGGCCCGGCACGGCCGGGTCCAGCCCGCGCGCCGACTCCAGCGCCGCGCGCGCGGCCCGCAGCTCCCCGGCACCCATGCGTTCGTCGCCGACCGCCAGCCAGCGCAGGGCGAGGCGGCGGCGCGCCAGGGCCAGCGCCGCGTCGTCGGGGTCCAGGATCACGCGTGCGTCGAGGCAGGCGCGCGCGCGGGCAAGGTTGTTGCCCTGCAATTCCTGCTCGAAACACCGCTTCGCCGTCGGCAGCAGGTGCGCGGAAGCGCGTTTCACGGCGACATCGTCCGGCGCCAGCGCACGCGCCGCGCGCAGCTTGTCGAATGCGCTGTCGCCGGGCGGCTCGAGCAGGTCGCCGCGCGCCTCGGCCGCCGCCGCCTGCTCGAGCAGGCGCGCGACGCGGCGCGCGCGTTCGCGCGGGGGCATGCGGCTACCCATGCGCGCATGCGCCTGCCGCGCCTGCTCGATGTGGCGCTGGCTGGGCACCAGCGACGCGAGCCTGGGTGCCAGCCGGCGCGCCTGCGCCAGCGCCGCATCGGCATCGGCGAAGCGGAAGTCCCCGGCCAGGGTTTCCGCTCGGTGCGCATAGGCAGCCGCGACGTGCTCGATGCCTGCATCCGACTCGGCCTGCTGGCCGGCCAGCCCCAGCAGGCGATAATCCTGCTCCGCACTATCGAGCCGGCCCCTGCGCAGGTCCGCGACCGCACGCTTGCGCACATCCTCGAGTTCCTCGTTGAGCCGCGCCTCGGTCTGCGGCAGGTCGACGTGTCCGGGGTCGAATCCGCGCGCGGTCGCGATCGCGGCCACCGCCGCGGCCAGATCGCCCGTGCTCAGCTGCGCGCGCGCCGCCTGCAACAGGTCGCTCAAGGCGTCCTCGCGGCCTTCGAGCGCGGTCTTGTCCTCCGGCTGCAGGGCGAGCACGCGCTGGTACAGTGGCAACGCCGCATCGTCCGCGCCTGCCAAACGCCCGGCTTTGCGCGCGCTTTCCGCGCGCGCGAGCAGTTGCGGGATCCCGGCATGCGCGGCCTCGCGGCTGCGCAATTCAGCCTCGACACGGGTCGCGTCCGCGCGCGGCACCTCGAGCGCCCGCGCCAGTCGCAGCGCGGCGTGGGCGTCGGCAAAGCGGTTCTGCATCGTGGCGGCATGCGCCTGCGCCAGCGCGGCGGCAGCGACCCGCATCAGTCCCTCGCGCGCCTCGTCGCGATCGGGGTCCATCGCCAGCGCGGCTTCGTAGAGCTCGCGGGCGCCGCTGCCGTCGGCGGCGGTCAGGCGCCCCTGCGCCAGCGCCTTGTCGGCCTGTGCGCGCAGGGCCTGCGCGCGGGTCTGCGGCCAGATGCGGTCGGCCAACGGCTGCCGGAAGACGCCCAGCAGGACCAGCGCCAGCAACGCCAGCGCCAGCCACCACGGCCAGCGGACCGGGCGACTGGCGCGGCGGTGTGCGCGTACCGGAGCCGAGCCGAATTCGAGCTGGTCGAGCCCGCCCAAGACCGGTTCGCGGCGACCACGCGACGGCCCGGCCGGACCCGTCCGTCCTTCGCCTGCGTGCCTGGTCCTGTCCTGTCCGCGCGTCACCCGCGCAGCATAAGGTGGGGCCGATGAACGTGGCCGTGAACCGGCTTCCGCCATACGGCAACGGGCTCAGTCGCGACGCGTTTCCTGCACGCCGGGCAGGCCGTCGATCTTGCCGAGCAGCCGCGACAGCTGGCCGAAGTCGCGCACCCGCAGCTGCAGCTTCAGGCGCTGGCGCCCATGCGGGCCGTTGTCGCTGTGGATTGAGACCACGTGCGCATCCTCCTGCGCGATCAGGTCGGTCACGTCCTTGAGCAGGTGCCTGCGGTCCACCGCGTCGATGGTCACGCCCGCCTCGTGGCCGCCGCTGGCCTGGCCCCACTCCACCGGCAGCACCCGCTGCGGCTGCGCAGCCGACAGGCGCAGGAACGCGGCGCAGTCGCGGCGATGCACGCTGACGCCCCGGTTGCGCGTCAGGTAGCCCGACACCTGCTCTCCCGGCACCGGCCGGCAGCAGCGCGCGACCTGTACCAGCAGGTTGTCGACGCCGACCACGGTGAAGGCCGATTGCGCGGGCCTGGGCACGCGGCGCGGCGGTCGCAGGGTGATTTCGTCCGTCGCCGCCTCGCCTTGCTGCTGCGCGCGCTCATGTTCAAGCAGCGCACGCCCGATCTGGTGCGCGCCGACGTCGCCCAGCGCCACCAGCACGTACAGGTCGTCGAGCGTCGCGGCGCTGAATTTCTGCAGTGCCGGCGCCGGATCCGCCTGCTGCAGGCCGAGGCGCTTGAGCTCCCGCTCCAGCAGGTCGCGGCCGTCCTGCAAATTGCGCTCGCGATCGAGCCGGTTGAACCAGTTGCGCACCTTCACCCGCGAGCGCGGACTGGCCAGGAAGCCATTGGCGGCCACCAGCCAGTCGCGACGCGGTTCTGCGAGCTTGCCGGTGAGGATCTCGACGCGGTCGCCACTGGCCAGCACATGGTCGAGGGTGACGATGCGGCCGTTGACCTTGGCGCCGCGGCAGCGGTGGCCGACATCGGTGTGCACGCGGTAGGCGAAATCCAGCGGCGTGGCGCCGCGCGGCAGGTCGATCACCTCGCCCGTGGGCGTCAGGGCATAGATGCGGTCCTCGACCAGCTCGGTGTCGAGGCCGCTGGCCAGGGCGCGTCCATCGCCGTCGCGCTCGCCATCGGCGTGGGTGTCCAGCAGTCGCCGCATCCATTCGATCTTGCGGTCCAGCGCGGCGTTGCCGGCGGCGGAACGCTGGGAGCCGCGGCGCGAGCCGCCGCTCTCCTTGTAGCGCCAGTGCGCGGCGACGCCGAGTTCGGCCTGGGCGTGCATGTCGAAGGTGCGGATCTGCACTTCCAGGGTCTTGCCTTCCGGGCCGACCACGGCGGTGTGCAGCGAGCGGTAGTCGTTGTGCTTGGGCCGCGCGATGTAGTCGTCGAACTCGCTGGGGATCGGCGCCCACAGTGCGTGCACGACGCCCAGCGCCGCGTAGCAGGCCGGGATGTCGTCGACCAGCACGCGTACCGCGCGCAGGTCGTAGAGTTCGCCGATCGGCACGTTCTTCTTCTGCATCTTCTTCCAGATGCTGTAGATGTGCTTGGGGCGGCCGGCGACGTCGGCCTTGATCCCCTGCGCCGCCAGCGCCGCGTCCACCACCTGCTTGACCTGTTCGATGTAGCGCTCGCGCCCGGAGCGCTTGTCGTCCAGCAGGCGCGCGATGCGCCGGTAGGTCTCCGGCTCGAGGTGGCGGAAGGCGAGGTCCTCCAGCTCCCATTTCAATTGCCAGATGCCGAGCCGGTTGGCCAGCGGCGCGTGGATGTCGCGGGTCAGCTGCGCCAGAGCGCGACGCTCGGCTTCGGGCAGCCGGTCGGCCGCACGCAGCTGCGCCAGCTGCCGCGCCAGCAGGATCGGCACCACCCGCAGGTCGCGCACGATCGCCAGCAGCAGGCGCCGCAGGCCCTCGGCGTTGCCCTGGCCCGGGCGCTCGGCGTGCAGCGTCCACACCTGGCCGGCCGCGCGCTGGCCCTCGAGCAGGGTGGCGATGGCCGGCTGCCCGTGCGCGAGCTTCGACTCCAGCCGCCGCGCCTGTCCCGGCAGCGCATGCAGGATGGTCGCCGCCAGCACCTCGCCGTCGGCGTCCAGCAACGCCAGGGATGCGAGCGTGTCGGCGAGGATGTCGAACCCCTCGAACGCATCCGCGCCGGCATCGTCGAACGCCTCGTCCAGCAGCGCGCGCAACGGCGGCGCCAGCGCGGCGACGGCCGGCAGGGACAGGAGGCGTTGCTTGGGCGCTGGCGCTGGCACGCACGTGCTCATCGTCGGGGGGGAACGACTACACTAGCGGCGTCCCGCCCGGAGGAACAGACCATGCGTCCGCTGCACCTGCTCGTGTTCACGCTCCTGCTCGCCTGCGCCCTGCCCGCCGCCGCACAGGACGGCATCCAGCAACAGATGACGCCCGAACAGTTCAAGGCCGCCGGCCTCGACAAGCTCAGCCCCGAGGAGCTGGCCAACCTCAACGCCTGGCTCAACCGCAAGATCGATACCGAGACCAGCAAGGCCGCGGCGCTGGCCGCGGACAAGGTCAAGGACGAGAACCGCGGCTTCTTCAACTTCGGCTCGGACGAGGCGATCGAATCCAGGCTGGTCGGCGAGTTCCGCGGCTTCGGCAGGAACAGGCTCTACACCCTGGAGAACGGCCAGCAGTGGCGCCAGACCGACAACGCCAGCCTGGTGGGCGTGCACAAGACCAACCCCGGGGTGAAGATCGACCCCGGCATGATCGGCAACGTCTGGTACATGCGGATCGAGGGCTACAACACGCGGGCGAAGGTGGAGCGGGTGAAGTGAGGGGCTGCGCTGTCGGTTGACTGGTATCCAAAAAAGCGGAGGCAATCAGGTACGCCAGATTGCCGCCGTTTCTCGTTTTGAACAATCTCACCTTCGAAACGGTTACTTGGGTGTTACTTGGGTTCTGTTGGAGGGTTGTTTTCTTCGTAGGTGTACTTGGTCAGGTGCCAATTACCCATCGTGGGGTTTCCCACCCACGTATAGGTCCACGTTTGAGTCACCCCGCCACTGGTCGAGGTGATCGAAATGACGTCGCCCGGATTACCGGACAGTGGCAACGACACCGGAGGACCATTGATGTCCATCGGCTGTTGCATCGATCCAGCCGCTGATCGGGACGTATAACTGTGGATGACCTGCACATTGCCGAGCTTGTTTGGGTCGCCGACCATGGCACCATTCACGTACACCGCATGTTGCAGCAGCCATTCCTTCACTTGCCTGGCCTGATCGGAACTGGCCAGATAGGTGGCTTCTGTTGTGACAGTACTCTTGATATGACTTGTTGCAGCGGCCTTGCCTGCAAATCCGAAAGCCAGCGTTCCGAACAAGAGCAAAGCGAGGAAATTTGCGGTCTTGATCATTGGGTTTCTCCAGATCGGGTTTCTCCAGATCATGGATTCTGTTAGAAGCATAAGAAGTACGGCAGCCGAGTGAACAATCAGCAATGGGGCTTTACGTCTGTCGCAAGATAAACGACCGCTTCCTGCCCTGAAAGTTCTCAACATTCTGAGCTTGGCACTACCGCGTTTAAGCAGCACTTATTCTTGTCAAAGGTGCTTTAACGACAAAAAGGATGGAGATAAATAAGCGAACTTAATTGCCTGTACTCTCTTTTTGATGCGCCGCCAGCTTCTGCGCCAGCTTTTTCGGCGACACGCCGCCCTTCGCTCCCAGTTCCTGCGCGAACAGCGAGACGCGCAGTTCCTCCAGGTCCCAGCGCAGGACCTGCCAGCCGGATTCTTCTTCGACACCCGCATCCGCGGCTTCCGCCAGCGCATCGGCGAACGGCTTGATGTCGAGCATGCGCTGCTGGTCGCGCACCGGATCGTTGAGCGCGCGTTCGGCGCGGATCGCCAGCGCCTTCAGGTAGCGCGGATATTCGGACAACGCGCTCGCCGGCACCTCGCGCAGGAAGCCCGGCGGCACCAGCGCGGCGAGCTGGGCCTGCATGTCGTCGAGGTTGCCGCGCGCCCAGCCGACCAACTCCGAATCCAGCTTCGCACGCACTTCGGCGACCAGCGACAGGATCGTTTCGGCCTGCCGCAGGCGCTGCATGGCTTCGCCGAACAGGTCCCTGGCGATCGCGTCGCGGCGCGCGGCGAAGGCTTCGGCGGTGCGGATGTCGCCGAGTCCGTCGTGCGCAAGTGCGGCGAACGCGCCATCGACCAGGTCTTCGCGTAGATGGTCGACCGGCTTGCCCGCCGTGGCCGGGCGCGGCGCTGCGGACTCGATCGCCGCGTACAGCAGGGCGGTCTTCGGCGATACCGGCAGCTGCCTGCACGCGCGCTTGCGCTGGTCGGCAAGCGCGAGCAGCAGCAGGCGGCGCACGCCGCGCGGATGCTGCGTGCGCGCCTCTGCCAGGTCTGCGTGCACCGCAAGCGAAACGCTGTCTCCTTCATCGTGCAGCGCCGGGTACGCGGGCACTCCGCCGGCGCCCGGCACCGACGCCGGGATCGGTGCCTCCGGGAATGCCGTCAGGCCCCCGTGCGCAAGCCCTTCCGCGGCCTGTGCGGCGAATGCATCGGCTGCGCGTTCGCCGAAGCGCGCGCGCAGGTCTTCGAGCTCACGCGATTCAGCCAGCACGCTGCGGTCGTCCGCATCCAGCAGCCGCAGGTTGGCGCGCAGGTGCGGCTCGAGCACCGCCTCATCGAAATCGGTTGCCGCGATCCCGGTGCCGGTGATGCGCTTGAGGAAGCGCGCCAGCGCGCCGCCGAATGAATCGGCTTCCGCAGGCCCATGCGCCTCGGCGAAGGCGCGTGCGAAGTCCGGCGCCGGCACGAAATTGCGACGCAGCGCCTTGGGCAGCGACTTGATCATCGCCACCGCCTTGTCCTGCACGAAGCCCGGCGCCAGCCAGGACAGTTGCGCAGCATCCAGCGCGTTTAACAGGTGCAGCGGCACGACGACCGTCATGCCGTCGTCCGGCGCGCCGGGTTCGAAACGGTAGCGCAGCGCCAACCGCGCATCGCCCAACGCAAGATACGGCGGAAAAAGATCGGCGTCGGCACCATCGGCCAGCAGCAGGTCATCGCGCGACCACTCCAGTTCGCGTTTCCTCTCCACCGGCAATTTCGCGTACCAGGCGTCCAGCGCCTGCGCGCTGACGACCTCGGCAGGGATGCGCTGCGCATACCACTGCGCCATCCACTCCTCATCCACTACCAGGCCGGCGCGGCGCTGCTTGGCTTCTTCCTCCTCGGCCCGTGCCAGGGTCTTGCGGTTGCGGGCGACGAAGGCGCTGCGGGTATTGATCTCGCCGCTGACCAGGCCGTCGCGTAGGAACAGCGTGCGGGATTCCTCCGGGTACAGGCCGCCGTAGTGCACCGGTGTCTTCGGCGCCAGCACCAGGCCGAACAGCGAAACCTGTTCGCTGCCGACCACGCGCCCCTGGGAGCGCGACCAGCGGGGGTCGAAATGGCGGCGCGCTAGCAGGTGCGGCAGCTCGGCGATCGCCCATTCCGGTTCGATCGCGGCATTGGTGAGCGACCAGACCTTCTCGGTATCGAGCAGCGTCGCCGCCAGCACCCACGGCGGCGGCTTCGATGCCAGCGTGGAGCCGGGGAAAAGCTGGAACCTGCGCCCGCGTGGGCCTTCGTACTGCGCGCCGGATTTCTTCCCCTTGTCGGCCGGGATGCGGTGGCCGATCTGCGTCGGCAGACCGGCGAGCAGGGCACGGTGCAGGGAGCGGTAGCGGGAATTGGAGGAATCGAAGGAATTTGATTCGGGGACGATTTCAAGATCTTGCCTTCCCACACCGCCAGAACCCCGTGGAACGTTCCCAGACTCCTTCCCTGACACCGCCGGAGTCCTGTTCTCGTCATTCCCGCGGACGCGGGAATCCAGCGACTTTTGCGCGCGAAAGCGAGAAGCTCTGGATCCCCGCTTCCGCGGGGATGACGGCTCTTTCGCCTCGCGCCATCCCGTAGACGTGCTGCTTTCCCAGCCCAACTGCACGCACTGCAGCTTCAGCTGGCGATGCAGCTCGCGCCACTCGCGCATGCGCAGGAAGCCGAGGAAGCGCTTGTCGCACCACTTGCGCAGCTGCGACTGCGTCAACTCCTCGTGCGCGGCCGTGTAGGCGTTCCAAAAGTTGAGGATGGCGACGAATTCCGATTTCGGATCGCGGAACTCCGCGTGCGCAGAGTCCGCCGCCGCGCGCTGGTCGGCCGGGCGCTCGCGCGGATCCTGGATGCCGAGGAAGGAGGCGATCGCCAGCATTTCGTGCAGGCAGCCGTGGTCGTTGGCCGCGACCAGCATCCGCGCCAGCTTGGCATCCACCGGCAGCCGCGCCATCGCGTTCCCGGTCGGCGTCAGCCGGCGCCGCTCGTCGACCGCGCCCAGCTCCTGCAGCTGTTGCCAACCGTCGGCGATCGCGCGCGGCTCCGGGGGCTCGAGGAACGGAAACCCGTCGATGTCGCCCAGCCCCAGCGACAGCATGCGCAGGATCACCCCGGCCAGCGCAGCGCGACGGATTTCCGGATCGGTATAGGCTGAGCGCGATTCGAAATCGGCCTCGGCATACAGGCGGTAGCAGGTCCCGGGCGCTACCCGCCCGCAGCGGCCCTTGCGCTGGTCGGCGCTGGCCTGGCTGATCGCTTCGATGTGCAGGCGGTCGAGCTTCTGCCGCGGGCTGTAGCGCTTGACCCGCGCCAGCCCCGGGTCGACCACGTAATGGATCCGCGGCACCGTCAGCGAGGTTTCGGCGACGTTGGTCGCCAGCACGATGCGCCGCTGCGATCCGGGATTGAACACCCGGTCCTGGTCGCGCACCGACAGCCGCGCGTACAGCGGCAGCACCTCGGTGTGCCGGTACTTGCGCTGTTCTAGCGCGCGGTGCGCGTCGCGGATCTCGCGCTCGCCGGGCAGGAAGACCAGGGTGTCGCCCATCGGGCGTCCGCGCGCGATCTCGTCGCAGGCGGCGACGATGCCGTCGAGCACGCTGCGCTCGCCTTCCTGTTCGCCCTCGCCCTCGATCGGCCGGTACCGCACCTCCACCGGATGGCCACGGCCCTCCACGTCCACCACCGGCGCACCGTCGAAGTGCTGCGCGAAGCGCGCGGTGTCGATGGTCGCCGAGGTCACGATCAGCTTCAGGTCGCGGCGCTTCTGCAGCAGCTGCTTGAGGTAGCCGAGCAGGAAATCGATGTTGAGGCTGCGCTCGTGGGCCTCGTCGATGATCAGGGTATCGTAGGCCGACAGCCAGCGGTCCGAGGCGATCTCGGCCAGCAGGATGCCGTCGGTCATGAACTTGATCGCGGTATCGGCGCCGATGTTGTCGCTGAAGCGCACCTGGTAGCCGACCGCGCCGCCCAGCGGCACCTGCAGTTCCTCGGCGACGCGGCGCGCGACCGCGCGCGCGGCGATGCGGCGAGGCTGGGTGCAGCCGATCATGCCGGCGGCGCCGCGCCCGGCGGCCAGGCACAGCTTGGGCAACTGGGTGGTCTTGCCCGAACCGGTTTCGCCCGCGACCACGACCACCTGGTGCTTGCCGATCAGTTCGACGATGCGCCCGGCCTCAGCCGCGATCGGCAGGCCCGGATCGACCTGGGCCTGCGGCAATGTCGCCGCGCGCGCCTGGCGACGCGCACGGGACTGCTCAAGCGCCGCGTCGAAGGCGGCGCGGGCCTGCTCGTCGCCGGGGCGTGCCTGCGCGCGGCGCCACAGGCCGTGCAGCCGCGCGGCATCGCGGCTGCAGGCGCCCTCGATCGCCGCCGGCGGCGCCGCCCGACGCGCACGCCTTGACGCCGTGCTTGCGCCCGGGTCGATAGACTTCATGGATCGTTTCGACAGCGACAATTCATTTCACGCCTGCACCCAGTACGCCTATTGTGGCGCCATGCCCCCGCCCGGAGAATTCCAATGGCCAAATCCAAGCAATCCACCACGCGTAAATCCGCGAAAGCCGTTCCCGCCGCATCGCCCGGCCCGGCCGACCGCGGTCCCGGCATCGATATCGGGCTTTCGGGCGCCGATCGCAAGAAGATCGCGCAGGGCCTGTCGGCCTTCCTGGCCGACAGCTTCACCCTGTACCTGAAAACCCACAATTTCCATTGGAACATCACCGGGCCGATGTTCAATAGCCTGCACCTGATGTTCGAGACGCAATACACCGAACAGTGGGGCGCGCTGGACGAGATCGCCGAGCGCATCCGCGCGCTGGGCTTCAACGCCCCGGGCTCGTATGCCGAGTTCATGCGGCTGTCCTCGATCGAGGAGGAAGCCGGCCTCGAGGATGCGGCCGACTGGCGCGAGATGGTGCGCCAGCTCACGGTCGGCAACGAAGCCGTCTGCCGCACCGCGCGCAAGGCGCTCAAGACCGCCGATGCCGTCGGCGACGATCCCTCGGTCGACCTGCTCACCCAGCGCCTGCAGACCCACGAGAAGTACGCCTGGATGCTGCGCTCGCTGCTGCAGTAGGTCGGGGCTACCGCCCCCACGACGAGGCCTCCCTTGCGTCGGGCGCGTAGGCCCGACCTACGGGTTTTCTGACATTCCCGCGCGCTGCAAGCCGACGGCCGTGCACCCGTCGGCTTGCTACCCTGTACGCATGCCAGATGCCGCCCTCGACCAGCTCCGCACCGTCTTCGGTTTCGACGCCTTCCGCGGCCTGCAGGCGGAGATCGTCGCACACGTCACCGCCGGCAACGATGCCCTGGTGTTGATGCCCACCGGCGGCGGCAAGTCGCTGTGCTACCAGCTTCCGTCGCTGCTGCGCGAGGGCTGCGGCATCATCATCTCGCCGCTGATCGCGCTGATGCAGGACCAGGTCGAGGCGCTGCGCCAGCTGGGCGTGCGCGCCGAGTACCTGAACTCGACGCTGGACGGTGAGACTTCGGCGCGTATCGAACGCGAACTGCTGGCCGGTGACCTGGACCTGCTCTACGTCGCCCCCGAACGCCTGCTGACGCCGCGCTTCCTGTCGCTGCTGGAGCGCGCCAGGATCGCGCTGTTCGCGATCGACGAGGCGCACTGCGTCTCGCAGTGGGGGCACGACTTCCGCCGCGAATACCGCGAGCTGACCCTGCTGCATGAACGCTGGCCCGACATCCCGCGCATCGCGCTGACCGCCACCGCCGATCCGCCCACCCAGCGCGAGATCGCCGAGCGCCTGCAGCTGGAGGATGCGCGACGCTTCGTCAGTTCATTCGACCGCCCCAACATCCGCTACACCGTGGTGCAGAAGGACAACGGCACCCGCCAGCTGCGCGACTTCATCGAAAACCATCGCAACGAAGCCGGGATCGTCTACTGCCTGTCGCGGAAAAAAGTCGAAAAGACCGCCGATACCTTGCGCGAACTCGGCATCGACGCCCTGCCCTACCACGCCGGCCTCGATGCCGGGACACGCGCCGCGCACCAGCGCCGCTTCCTGCGCGAGGACGGCGTGGTGATCGTGGCGACGATCGCCTTCGGCATGGGCATCGACAAGCCGGACGTGCGCTTCGTCGCGCACCTGGACCTGCCCAAGTCGATCGAGGGCTATTACCAGGAAACCGGTCGCGCCGGCCGCGACGGCGAGCCCGCCGACGCCTGGCTGTGCCAGGGACTGGGCGACGTGGTGCTGCTGCGGCAGATGATCGACCAGTCCGAGGCGGGCGAGGAACGCAAGCGGGTCGAACGCGGCAAGCTCGATGCGCTGGTGGGCTATTGCGAAACCATGCGCTGTCGCCGCCAGGTACTGCTGGCGAACTTCGGCGAGGACTACCCCCAGCCTTGCGGCAACTGCGACAACTGCCTGGCGCCGGCCGAGACCTGGGATGCCACCGTGGCCGCGCAGAAAGCCCTGAGCTGCGTGTACCGGACCGGCCAGCGTTTCGGCGCCGCCCACCTGATCGATGTCCTGCGCGGCAGCGATAGCGAACGCGTGCGCCAGTTCGGCCACGATGCGTTGCCCACGCACGGGATCGGCACCGACCTGGATGCGCGTGCCTGGCGCAGCGTGTTCCGCCAGCTGGTCGCCGCGGGCCTGCTCGATGTCGACACTGAAGGCTACGGCGGCCTGCGCCTGACCGAAGCCAGCCGCGGCGTGTTGCGCGGCGAACGGGTGGTCATGCTGCGCAAGGAGTTGCCGCGCAAGCGCGAGCGCGAACGGGTCGCGCGCACCGCATCGCATGCGGCGCAGCTCGACGCCGCGGACCAACCCCTGTTCGAGGCCCTGCGCGAGATGCGCGCACGCCTGGCGCGCGAGCAGAACGTGCCGGCCTACGTGATCTTCCACGACGCCACCCTGCGCGGGATCGCCACGCGCAAGCCGGCATCCGAGGATGAACTCGGGCAGCTCGCCGGCATCGGCGCCGGCAAGCTCGCGCGCTACGGTGCGCAGGTGCTGGAGACGGTGCGCGAGGCTGTTGGATCATCCGCAGCAGAACCGGTGTAGGAGCGGCTTGCAGCCGCGAGCTTCGCCATGGTTCTCGGAACGCCAATCAAAAGCTCGCGGCTATAAACCGCTCCTACAACACTTCTGTCACTGCACGGTGCATGTCAGCTTGACCGTCACGCTGCCACCGTTGGGCAGCGTCGGGATCACGACGCCGGCACCCTGCAGGTTCGCCACCGACAGCTGGCCTGCGCCGCTCCCGGTTGCGGGGCAGACCGCGCCTCCGGCGGCGGCGCAGGCCGGCGCACCCAGGATGCAACTGCCCAGCCCTGTTGGTGCAGGGTCGCGCAGGATCGCACCGTCGGCGGCGTCCGGGCCGGCGTTGCTGACCACCAGGTCGTAGGTCGTCTGGCTGCCGGATACCACCGAGGTCGCGCCGTTGCTCTTGCTGATCGCAAGGTCGGCCGAGTTCAACGTGTTGCTGATGCTGCAGTCGATATCCGCGCCCGCCCCGGGCGAAAACTCCGGCCACTCCTGGCTGGTGGCGGTCGCGGTGCCCGGACCGGACGGCAGGTTGGGCGTCGCGGTCCCGGCATTGGAGCACGTGATCTGCGTGCGGTAGCCGGCAGGCGGCCGGTCGGCGCCGGTGCCGTTGGTCTTGACCGACTCGTCGAACTGCAGGGTGTTGCCGGCCGGGAGCACCACCACGCCGGTACTGGCGGTCGCCGGCAGCGTACTGCCGCTGGTGCTGGCGCTGGCGGCAATGAGCCCCCCGGAAAAGATGCGGACCTGCGCCTGGTCGGTCGCGACGACACGCCCGGTCAGCTGCTTGCGCAGGGTCACCCAGACCGGGGTCGGTGTCTTCTGGCAGGCATCGGCGTCGAAGTCGGTGTTTGCAAGCGTGCCCTGCACCGTCGCCCGCACCGCGTTGTGCAGGCCGCTGCCGGCCGCGCCCGGACTGCCGCAGGCATCGTTGCCGACGCTGCCGCCGCGATTGACGTTGACGCGCACGGTAAGCACATAGGTATCGGTCGCCCCGGCGGCGAGCACCCGCCACTGCGGCTGCAGCGTCCACGGCCCACTGCCCGCCAGGGCCGTGGACGTACCGCCGTTGCGCGTGAAGCTGGCGGACACGATTGACACATCGGGGTCGAAGCCCGGCGTATCGACCAGACTGTAGCTGGCCGGAACCACAGGCGAAGGATTGTTTGCGACGATCGTGTAGGTCACGTCGGCCTGCGCCGCATTGCCGGGCACCGCGACCGGCGCGACCGAGTTCTTGCTGAGGCTGATGCGGGCGTCATCGTCGACGATGGTATAGGTCCACGTCGTCTGCACCGTCCCGCCGCAGGTGGTACTGGAGGCGAGCAGGAACGGCGGGTTGACCGGCGGTGGCGCCACGATGCCGAACAGGATCGTTTCGTTCGACTCGGGCAGCGCATCGTTGACGATCGTCACCGGCAGCGTGAACAGGCTCGACGCACTGACCCCATCGTAGGTGCCGGCCGGCACGTTGACACTGAGCGTGCTGCTGTTGCCGGGCGTGGTGTAGTCAGTGCCGAGCGTCGCGGTGCCGCCGGTGATCTGCACGGTGATCGTGAACGGTACGAACACGTTGCCGTTCACCCGTAGCGCCGGCAGGTTGCCACCGACCGCCTCGGGGGAGGAGCTGCTGGACTGCGTGAACTCCACGAAAGGCGCGACGTCAATCTGGATGTCATCGAGCAGGTTGCCCGAAGTCGTCCCGTTGAGTGCCTCGAAGCCGATATTGGTGCTGCCGGTGGCCCCGGTATAGGTGAAACTGCCGGAGTAATCGACCCAGGTCGGGTTGCCAGGAGCGTTGACCGGTGCGTTCGCGGTGCCCTGCGATACCGCCGGCGCGTCGAACGCACCGGTGTTTGTGGTGCCGACCTGCACGATCGACGATGACGCACCGACCTTCATCACCATCAGGTCGCGCACCGTGTCGCTGCCGCGGCCGCGATGGCTGAAGCGCCAGCCCACGCGTTCGCCGTTGATCAGGCACACGTTCTGGAAGATGCGCGAGGCGACCACCGCATTGAGTTCCGCGATCTGGGTGCCGCTGCGTGCGTTGACCGTCCCGCCGGAGTTGTTGTTGCGCGGCGTGCGCCACAGTTCCAGGATCGGCGCGGTCTGGGCGAAGCCGGGCGGCACCACGCAGCCGCCGACGTTCTCGGTCGGCGTGGCCGGATGCGTCGTGTTCCAGCCCGGCACCTGCGACGCGGCGATATAGACGCGGCAACCCGGCGTCTGCAGGGCGGGCTGTTCGAAACCGAGATTGACGAAGCCGCGCTGCACCTGCGCCTGCACCGTGCCGGCCAACAGCAGTAGCGCGGCGAGCGCACTTGCGGCGTGGCGCCAGCCACGGATGCGCCGGGCCGGTTTCATTGCGCCGTGCATGTCAGTTTCAAGGTGACGCTGCCGCCGGCCGGCAGCAGCGGAATCGAGACGCCAGCGGCAGACTGCAGGTTGGCGACCGACAGCTGGCCCGCGCCGTTGCCGACGACCGGACAGACGGCGCCGCCCGCGGCGATGCACGCCGGCGTGCCCAGGGTGCAGGCGGTCAGCCCGGTCGGCGGAGGATCGCGCACGACGGCATTGTTCGCCGCATCCTGGCCGGCATTGCTCACGACGATGTCGTATGTCGTCTGCGTGCCCGACACCACGCTGGTCGCATTGTTGGTCTTGGTGACCGCAAGGTCGGCGGATGGCAGCGGCAGGATCACGCAATGGTTCGGGTCGGTATTGGCGCTGCAGCTCGGCGGCGGCGTGCACGGCTGGTTGCTGCCCGGACAGCCGGCCGGCGGGGTGCCATTGTCGTCGGTGGCCAGGTTCAGGATCCGGGTCACCCCGGCGGGGATGGGATTGGCCACGCGTACCACCAGTGTCGCGGTCGCGGTGCCGCCGTTGGCGGCGATCGGACCGGGCACGGTGATCGTGCACAGCCGCGCGCCGGCCGAGCCGACGGGACAGTCGCTGCTGCCGCCGGCCAGCGACACCAGTGTGGTGTTGGCCGGCAATACCTCGAAGAACGGATAGTTGCTGGCCGCCAACGTGCCGGCGTTGGTCAGGGTGAAGGTGTAGGTCAGCAGCTCGTTGGCTTCCGCGCGCCCCGGGAGGCTTCCCGACTCGGCCGTCAGCTGCTTGCGCACGGTGACGCTGGCCACCGGCGGCGCCGAGTTGGGGCAGCGCGCGCCGTCGTTCTGCCCGGTCGGGGGCGCGGCCGTGGTCAGGGTTTGCACGCTGATCGGCCCACCGGTGCCGAGATTGCGGATACGGAAGATGCTGCCGTCGTTGCGCGAGGCGTACATCGAGCCCTGGTTGTCGAAATAGACCGCGCCGAAGGCCGTGCCGGTATTGGGTACCGTCACGCCCGACACCGATGCACTGGCATTGGTCGTCAGGTTCACCCGGATGATCGTCCCATTGCCCTGGATGCCGTAGAACAAGCCGTCTATGGGATTCTGAGCCCAGTCCGCGAATCCCGTCGGACCAGTGATCGCAGACGTCTGGATCAGCGTATTGGTGGCGATGTCGAGGACACGGACTTCGCTGCCACTTAGCAGGTACAGGCGCCCACCGACCACGTCGCCCACGAACGAATTGAAGCCGGCCATGCCAGTCGGTGTCGGGCCGACATATTCGGCAACGCCCGCCTGTCCCACCCGGACGATCTGGTCGCTCGCCTGTCGCCAGCCATAGATGAAGCGGTCGGACTCGTTGAAACCGATTGCGTTGATGCCCTGCAGTTCGGTGTCGGTACCTTCCAGGACCACGGCGCCGTTGCCGACGTTGATCGTATAAAGGCCGAAAGTGCCACCGACATTGATGGTCTGATAAGCCTCGATCGGGCAGGCGCCGAACGGCGTCGGCCCGGCTTGCGCCCTGGCGGAAAACGGCTGCAGCCACGCGCACGCGCACAGCAACGAAACAGCCCACGCACGCAGGAAAGCGGCGCGGCACGGATGGGGATAACGAGCGCCGGCAATTTCGCCTGTCCGCCCCATCAGTATCTCCCGACCACGTTCAGGAACACGCCCTTGTGGTCGTAGTCGAAGTTGGTCAGGTCGTCGCTGAACTCGGTGAAGTTCCACCCCAGCCCGACGCGGAAGTACTTGCCGATGTCGCGGTCGATGCCGACCAGGAAACCCTGCCGGTCGCCGCCGTCGCGCACGCCCAGCCAGCGGTATTCGGCCAGCGAATGCCAGCGGTCGGCGAACTCGTAGCGCACCTGCGCGGCGGCGAAGTTGGCGGTGGAGTCCGCCCACTGCCCGCTCAGGCGGCCCATCCGCACCTCGCCTTCGCGCCGCATCAGCTTGCCGGCGAACTCCCAGCGGGTATCGGGGTTGTACACGCCTTCGAGCGACAGGATGTTGCTGCGCTGGTCGTAATAGGCGACGTTGTCGCCGACCTGCGCCAGCGAGGACACGTCGTACAGGTAGGTGTATTTGCCCAGCAGCGCGTACCGGGTCGAGTTCCACGGCCGCCAGGCGAAGCCGACGTTGCCTTCGATGAACTTCGCGCCGGCGTTCGGATCGATTTCGTCGTCGGTATCGGAATAGTTCAGGCGCGCGGCGATGCGGAAGCTCTCGCTGAACTTGTGCAGCAGGCGGTTGGTCGTCACCCACTGCTCGCGGCGCTCGGCGCCGCTGTCCTGCCGCCACTCGATCTTGCTCTGCCACTGGGTGGCGTTGGAGGCGCGGCCGCCGTTGACGCTGATCGCGCGGCGGTCGACCTGGCCGGCGCTGTTGTCGAGATTGGCGTTCTGCAGGGTGAAGCCCAGGTTCCAGCCTTCGCCCGGATAGAAATCCATGCCGAAGGTGTGCGCCAGGCCGGACTCGTTCGGCGCCTTCAGGAACTGGCTCTCGTTGAACAGGTTGACCTGGTTGGACAGCCGCCAGCGCTGGCCCAGCGTCCAGCCGGGATTGAGGCCGTTGTTGAAGAGCGGATCGTAGTCGGTGGTGTCGGTGGAATACGTGTAGCTGCCGTAGAAGCTGTGCTCGGGGCTGAGGCGGTATTCGCCATTGACCTGCGCGGCGCTGCCGCGGTCGCCGTCGGTGACCTCGGCGCCGATCGTGGACAGGTCGCCGAACAGGTACTTGGCGCCGACGGTGATGGCGTCGTTGTCGGCGTACTTGCCGCCGTCGTCGTCGAGCGTCAGCTGTCCGGTGGCGTACAGGTCGAGCGCGCTGCCGAAGCGCTGCTTGTACTGCAGCGCCGCCAGGGTGCCGGTGGCGTCGCCGGTAAAGCGCGTCTCGGTGACGCGGCGCAGCTCGCCGGCCAGGGAAATGTCGTCGTTGAGCAGCCATTCGACCGTCAACTGTCCCTGCTCCAGCGATTCGGGCCCGCGCTCGGCGCGGCTGTAGCGGCCGTACAGGTTGAGGTTGGGCGCGAACTGGCCGAGCACCTCGACGCCCTTCTCCTCGATCTGCTGGCCCTGGTCGAAGCGGGTGACGGAGAAGCCGGCGTCGACCTTGCGCCACCACGCGCCCGCCGACCAGTCGAGCCTCGTCCAGCCCAGCTCCTTGAAGTTGGCGCGCGCCTCGACCGCGGTCGCGTCGCCGTCGCGCGCACCGAGGCCGGAATTGAGCTGGGTGAAGCTCAGGCCGCCGTTGCTCGAATAGAAGATCGGCGCGCTGGTGGCCTGCGTGCGCGTGCGCTCGACCTTGAGGTAGGTGCCGCGCCCGGCCTGCAGGGTGAGGTCGGCGCCCTTGAGCGTGTAGTCCTCGCCGGCGCGGTTCTCGTCGACGTACGTCGCGCCGACCGCGACATGGTCGCCGAACCAGTGCTTGCCGCGGAAGCCGGCGGTCAGGTCGTTGGGATCGAAGCCGTCGGGCACGTACTCGTAGTCGACCAGCAGCACCTGGTCGTAGCCGTCCAGCGGCGCGTCCCGGGTCAGGGTCGGGATGTTCTCGCGCGTGACCTGCGCCAGCGGGCGCGTCAGCAGGAGCCGGCCCTGGAACTCGTCGATCTCGTAGTCGGCGCCGCGCTGCAGTTCGATCCGGTTCTCCACGCGCCCGGTGGTGGTGTCGCGCACTTCCAGCACGACATGGTCCGAGCCCGGCAGCACGTCGGTGTGCTTGAGATAGTAGAGGCTGCCACCCGTGCCGAGGAATTCGCTGTGCCCTGGCACGGTCTGCGCCTCCGAGCCGAACGCACGCACTTCGGTCCCGGGTTCACCCAGCGCCGTGGTGCGGCGGCTGCGCCAGCTCAACGCCGCGCCGTACAGCGAGCGCACGTACTGGCCGTACTCGGTGCCGGTGATGCCGGTGTAGTAGTTGCCCCACAGCGCCTGGTTCTTGTCCCAGTCCACGCGCAGGTAGAGCTTGCCCTGGGTGTCGACGTCGCGATAGGTGGTCGAGTCGTCGCCGTACACCGGATAGTAGTCGTCGGGATCCAGGCGCCGGAAGACGTCCTGCGGCTCGGCGTTCCAGAAGCCGCGGAACAGGTCGCTGACCTCGCGTTCCTGGGTGTCGGCCTGGGCGGTGACCAGGTATTTGCCCTTGATCTTGCCCTTCAGGTAGAACGCCAGGCGGCCTTCGAGCAGGAAGTCCTTGTCGTAGCGCTCGTCGCCGGCCAGCGGTTCGATCGAGCCGGACACGCTGTTGCTCGACGCGGTCAGGTCGGCGATGGCGACGGCGAACATGTAGCGTCCGCTGACGTCGACGTCGAGCGCGTGGCGGATGACCCGCTTGTCGGGGCCGTCGAGTTCGATGTCGAACTTGTGCTCGCCGATGGGTACCAGGTATTCGGCGACCAGCTTGCGCTCCAGGTCGACCGGGAAGTTCTGGCCGTTGATCCTGACGCTGTACTTCTCCGGCAGGTTGCGGCCCTGGATGCGGATGCGCGAACCGTAGATGGCGATGTTCTGCTGGCGCAGGCTGTTCTCGCCGAAGGCGGCGTCGACCAGGCTCTGCGACTGCGCCTGTTCGGCGGTGAAGGCCGTGCCCCGCCGCTTCTCGACCTGGTTGCGCAGCTTCTGCACGCCGCGCTCGGCCTCCTCGGGCTTGACCAGCTGCATGCGCCGCGGATAGGTCTCGTCGTAGCTGCCGTCGGCGCCGTACGCGCGCACGAGGTAGACCAATTCGTCGCCGGCCCGCGCCTCGAATCCTTCCGGCAGTGTACCGTCCCACTGGACGTCGCTGACCGCGGCGACCGGCAGCGGCACCGTGGCCAGCGGCGCGACCAGGTCGCTGTCGCTGGCGCGGAACACCAGCACCTCGGCGCGGTCGATGAAGGCCGAATAGTTGTTGTAGGCGTAGAAGCGCACCGGCTTGACGATGCGCTTGCCGTCGAAGGCCACCAGCGACGGCGCGCTGACGTTGAACGACGGCTGGCCGAGGTTGGGATCCTCGGTGGCCCAGATCACGCCGCCGTTGGGCAGCGACACCGACCATTTGCCGATCGCCACCGCCTTGCCGGGCTGCTCGGTTTCCACCGTGACCCGGCGATCGGGCTGCAGCGCCTGCGACGAGGATTGCGTCGTCGTGCCCTGCGTTACCGGCTGGCGCTCGCCGCGGGTGCGGATGCGCATCAGCACGCCCTGGTCTGTGGTGCAGGTGTCGCCTTGGCAGTCGACCGCCGGGGTGCCTTCCTGCGCAGCGTCACCAGTTGCGTCGGCAGCAGCCTTGTCGGCGGCATCGACATTGGTGCTGTCCGACTGCATGTCGGCCTGCGGCGGTGACGCTTCGTGCGCGAGCACCGTCGGTGCGACGCCGGCCAGCGCGCAAACCAGCGCGTAGTCGAGCAGCTTGATCTTCATGTTCATGGCTGCCCCTCCGGCTGCGCGTCTTCGCTCGGCGTGCTGTCGTCGGGGGGCATCTTGTTCGTAGGCGAGCCAGTGGATGGCGAGTAATCCAGGGGCGCCGTCGGATCGTCGCTGACCTGTACGCGCAACCTGCTGCGCACCGCAGGATCCAGCTTCGCGGCGATCGCCTCGTACACGGCCTTGGCGCGGCGCAGGCCGAGCGCGACGTTGTAGGCGTCGGAGCCGCGCCTGTCGGCGTGGCCGACCACGCCGATCACCAGCGGCGCTTCGGCGTTGGCGGCGAGCTTGCCGATGTCGTCGGCGATCCTGTCGACCAGCGGCGCGAATTCCGGCCTGATCGTGGCCTTGTCGGTGTCGAACAGCACGGTGCCGAGCACCGGCGCCTCGCCGAGCGACAGCACTGTGCTTTCCGGATCGTCCAGATCGGTCCGCAGGCTGATCTTCAGCGTTTTCGCCTGCTCCGGCGTGAGCTTGTCGAGCAGCGCCGCCTGCACCGCCCTGGCGCGATCGTAGGCGATCTGCTGCGACTCGCCGTTGGCCGCGATCACCACTTCGCCACCGTCGTGTGCGCGCACCTGTTCGGCCATCTTGTCGATCACCGGCAGGTACTCGTCGCGCAGCTTCGCGCTCCCGGCGTCGAACATCACCGCGCCAAGCTCCATCTCGACCGTCTGCTCGCCGCCCTCGACCAGCCCCGGCGGCAGCTTGACGCCGAAGTCGAACCGCACCGGCAGGCCCGGGGTGATCCGGCGCAACAGCGGGTTGTCGGTGGTGAACACGCTGCCCGGCGGCAGGGTGGCCGGATCGACCTTGAGGATGAAGTTGCGCCCGCGTTCCCACGGCCCGCCCGGGATGCCGACCAAGTGATAGCGGCCGAACTGGTCGGTTTCGATCAGCAGGCCTTCGACCGAAGCGATGCGCACGCCGGGAATGCCGCGTTCGTCGATGCCTGCGTTGTCGATCACGTAGTCGACGCGATAGCCGCCGTCGACCGCGCTCACGCGACGCTCGACGCTCGGTTCTGCGCTGGTGCGGCCCTTCGCGGCCTCGCCTTCGCTGCGTTCGACGCGGGTGTTGCCGGCGGCGTCCATGCGCAGGCTCACGCCCTGCTTCGTGGTCAGAACGAAGTCGTCCGTGAAGTCGAGCGAGCGCAGCGTCTGGCCCACCACCACGCGGTGCGCGGCGGCCGGATCGGCGTCGGACTGGCGCCCGGAAATCTCGCCCAGGTCGATGCCGTGCAGCAGCGGCGCGCTGGCGTCAGCCTGCGGCGCCGGACCGTCGCCGCGATCGACCGTGGTCGAGTTCGCCACGTAGGCATTCGGCACGAATCCGCCCTGCACGCGCACGCCGGTCATCGCGGCGCTGTCCTGCCAGCCGTCTCCGTCGCGGTCGTCGAACACGGTGCCCAGGATCAGCGACTCGTCGAGCATCGGATCGGCCACCATCCGCACGTCGGCGGTGGCGACGTTGGACACCGGCGCGCCGTCGTCTTCCAGGTAGGCGCTATTGCGGTGGATGCCCGGGCGCACGCCGGCGCCCACCCGCAGCAGGTAGGTGACGGTGGCGCGATCGCCGGCGGCGATGTCGATCCGGTCGACCCGGATCGGATAGGTGCCGACCAGGCGGCCGGCGCCGTCGACGTCGGCCACGTCCAGCGAGTTGTCGACATAGGTGAAGCCGGCCGGCGGCGTGTCGACCAGGGTGCCGTCGACCACCGCGCCGGCGCCGGTGTTCTGGAGCACCAGCGTGTAGCGCACCAGGTCGCCGATCTTGATCTCGCGCGGGCTGGCGGTCTTGGTGATGCGCACCGTGCTCGGGTCGGGCTCGATGTTGATCGAGGCGGTACCGGTCGCGGTGACCGTCGTCGACGTGCCGCCGGTCGTCTGGCCGGTGGCGGTCACGCTGTTGTCCAGCGTCTGCTTGCCCGAGTTGGCCTCGGCGGCGGTGATCGTGTGGGTATAGCTGTCGCAGGTGGCGACCGCGCCCGGGACGAGCGTCGTCGGCGCGCAGGTCAGTGTGGTCGGCGGATTGCCGTCGAAACTGTCGGTCACCGTGATGTTGCCCAGCGTCACGTTGCCGGTATTGGTGACCGTCACCGCGTAGGTGATCACGTCGCCGGTGTTGCCCACGCCCTGGGTGCCGTTGTCGGTGGTCAGGGTCGCGGTCTTGGCGGTCGCGATCGCGGGCCGCTGGGTGACCGGCGTGGTGACCGTCGGCGCGCAGCGCGGATCGCTGGAACCGGTCGGACAGGCCTCCGGTGGCAGCGGCGGGCCGCCGGGCGGCGGCTCGCTGGTGACCAGCGCGGTATTCACCACCTGGCCGGCGTCGGCGTCGGCCTGGGTGACCACGTAAGTGCCGGTGAGCACGCAGGTGCCGTTGGGCGGAACCAGCGGGCAGGTCGCCGAGCTCGGCGTGAGCATCGCGTCGTCGATCGTGACGTTGTTCAGCGGCACGTTGCCGGTGTTGGTGACGGTGACGGTGTAGTTCAGCGTGTCGCCGACGCCGATCGCGCCGTCGCCATCGGCGTCGGTGTAGCCGGTCATCGCCTTCAAGGTCGAAAGCGACGGGCGGCCGACCGGATGATCCGTGGTGCAGGTCGTGCACACTGGATCCGGATCACCGCCGGGCGGATTGCTCGCCGCGACGCTGTTGCCGACGTTGCCGGTGGCGTCGGCGTTGACCGCCGCGGTGTAGCTCACCGCATAGGTGCCGGGCGCGGTGCCGGCCGGCAGCACGCAGGTCAACGCGCCGCTGCAGGCGTAGGCGCCGGCGCTGGTGACCGTGCCGAAGGTCTGGTTGCCGCTGAGGGTGTCGGCCAGGGTCAAATCCTGCGACAGCGCCGCGCCGGCCACCGTCGTGGTCAGCGTGTAGGTGAGGGTCTGGCCGGGCGCCACCGTCGTGCCGGTCGCCGGGTCGGACGTCTTGACGACGCTGGTCGTCGCCGCCGTCACCGGATGATCGGTGGTGCAGGCGGTGCACACGGGATCCGGATCGCCGCCGGGCGGATTGCTCGCCGCGACGCTGTTGCCGACGTTGCCGGTGGCGTCGGCATTGACCGTCGCGGTGTAGCTCACCGCGTAGGTGCCCTGCGCGGTGCCGGCCGGCAGCACGCAGGTCAGCGCGCCGCTGCACGCGTAGGCGCCGGCGCTGGTGACCGCGCCGAAGGTCTGGTTGGCGCTGAGCGTGTCGGTGAGGGTCAGGGCCTGGGTCAGCGGGTTGCCCGACACCGTGGTGGTGAGCGTGTAGGTGATCGTGTCGCCGGGCCTGACCGTGGTACCGGCGGCCGGATCGGCGGTCTTGACGACGCTGGTCGTGGCCGGGCCGGTGACCGGGGTCGAGGTGGTCGACGGCGGACTGGTGGTCGTGCCGCCGCCCGGCGGCGTGCCGCTGGCGGTTGCGCTGTTGTCGACGCTGCCCGCGGCTTCATCGGCGGTGGTCACGGTATAGGTGATCGGGCCGCAGTTGGCGCTGGCGCCGGGTGCCAGCGTGGCCGCGCATGCGATCGGCATCGGCGACAGCTTGACGTCGTTGATGACGACGTTGTCGAGAGTGACATTGCCCGTATTGGTGACGGCGAAGCTGTAATCGATGGTGTCGCCGGCGTCCGTCAGGCCGTTGCCGTTCACGTCCACCGGGGTTGCGGCGGTTTTGAGCAGCGTCAGCGCAGGCGCCGCGGCCAGCGGCGTGCTGGTCGTGTCCGGCG
>SWCD01021373.1_pt1 | contig 27000 bp, 18 predicted proteins | sample 4693011 | NCBI WGS metagenome assembly SWCD01 (sample SAMN10267278, study PRJNA491770) | bioreactor metagenome | isolation source: DHS bioreactor inoculated with marine | place: Japan: Omine Ridge, Nankai Trough | reverse complement strand
TCGCGGCCCCAGTCACAGAACGCGTCCGTTACAAGGGTGGTGGAAATGCCGCATTTCTTGGCGTCTTCCGCCAGCAGGCGCGCCATGCGCGAATACCGCCGGCCTTCAAAAATCACCAGTGCAGCCCCGTTGTTCTCGGCAGCCAGCAGTTCAGAAAAATTGCCGCCGGCCAGATCAAGCAAATGCACCCGATCACGTAAATACTGCAGCTGGTTGACAAAAATCTGTGCCATGCCGCGCTCGGTCTGGAACCCTGTCGCGAAGACAGCCGGTGCTGTTGCCAGTCGCTTGACGGCGCGGTCCCACTCCGGCGTGCCGGCATGCTCATAAACCTGCACGAGCGCGGCCATTTCAAGTTCGAGCCCGCGCGTCAGTTGGTCCTCACCGGCTTTTACGCGCGCCTGGAAGTCCCTCAGACGATCGCTTATCAGCCAGGGCTTGTCGCCAATGTCCTGTTTCAGGTGGTCTTTCAGACCCTTGAAGCCCTTGTACCCGAGTGACCGGCAGAAGCGGCCTACCGTTGGTTCGCTGACGGACACCTTTCGCGCAAGGCTGGATGCTGTCTCGAACGGGATGTTGTTGAGTTGCGCCAGGATGTAATTGGCAATCGAGCGATCGGCCTTGGAGCCGGTCTCGATAACCTTTAGCAACTGTTGCTGCAGTGAATTGCACACTCGTCTGTCTCCCGATCAATGTTTCAATTACGTAATATAAATTACATTTAGTCAAAGTATTTTTGTTTTCTTGCAAAATGTTTGGAAACCACGTCTGGTGAGTCGCAGCGATATTGTAAGCATCACGGCTTCAGGATGTCGCACTTTCAGGAGCACATTCCTGGCCGGGTTAGACGGACCAACTGCCCTGACACCACGCAATCGGGGTTTTGTCTTTGCGGATGAATTCATCTCACGGGATGTTGCCCCTGCTGCGGGAAGGCCGGTGAGCCCATGATCCATGATTTTGTCATTGTCGGTGCCGGTATATCCGGTGCCGCGGTCGCCTACGAGTTGTCGCGGCACGGCTCCGTCGTACTGCTTGAGGCTGAATCTGCACCTGGCTATCACAGCACCGGACGCTCTGCCGCCCTGTATACCCGAAACTTCGGTGGTCGTGTCGTGCGGCGCATCAACCAGGCAAGCTACGATTTCTTTCATGCCCCGCCTGCGGGCTTTTGTGAGACGCCGCTTCTCACGCCGCGAGGCTTGCTGACCGTGGCAGGTTCAGATCACGAGGCAGACGTTTCGCGCATTCTGCAGCGACCCGGTGCCGATGGTCCTGCAAGCCGCATGACAAGCGCCGAGGTGTGCGCAATGGTGCCGTTTCTCAGACCGGACAGAATATCCGTTGCGGCTTATGAGAGTGATGTATCGGACATAGAAGTGGCGTCGCTGCATCACGGCTACCTGCGTGCACTGAAGATATCCGGTGCAGCCGTGGCATGTGGTATGCGGGTGCACAGCCTCACCTGGAAAACCGATCATTGGGAACTTGTTGCCGGTGAAACAACCTGGCGTGGTCGCACTGTCATCAATGCCGCGGGTGCGTGGGCGGATGAAGTCGGACGTCTGGCCGGTGCACGTTCAATCGGCCTCACACCCAAGCGCCGGACCGCGATCATTGTGGATCTGCCATCGGGAGTCGAATCCGGCAAATTGCCTGCTGTGGATTTTGCCGGGAGCGAGGCCTACTTCAAACCGGAGGCCGGCAAGCTGATGGCTTCACCGGGGGACCAGACACCGGTCGAACCGCAGGACGTGCAGCCTGAAGAACTGGACATTGCAGTGGTTGTGGACTGGCTTCAGAATGAAACCACCCTGCAAGTCAACCGCATAGAACACAGTTGGGCAGGATTGCGGTCCTATGTGCACGACGGTGCACCAGTGGTTGGCTTTGACGCAGATGTTCCGGGCTTCTTCTGGCTTGCCGGGCAAGGCGGCTATGGCATCATGATGGCCCCGGCCCTGGCGCGGGCGGCAGCATCGCTGGTACTGGGCTCTGGCTGGCCTGACGATCTTGGCAGCCTGGGCGTTGTCGAGGCTGATATCTCACCGTCTCGGCTGCAGTGAGCTAACCCGCCAGTGCCCTGAAATTCCTGTGTTGACTCACATCAATGATCTCCTCTGCAAATACGCCTATGCGCATTGGCAGAGGAGATCATCATGCGCGATGTCATCACTGCAATCAGTGTACTTGCGGCCACGCCTGAGCGTGAAAGCGAAGTGGCGTGACCAGCCAGGTACAGGAAATGCCGCGCCGAGAGATGGGTGGATGGGGCTGGACGGCTGGCGTGGTTGCCTCGGCCGTGGTCTGGTGGCTGGTCTATGGCCAACTGATACCGGTATCGGAATGGCTGACAGCCCTGTTTCCTGTTGCACGCCACAGCCATACCGGTGAGGCGATAGCCTTTTTCTTCTACGACGTGCCAAAAGTCATGCTGCTGCTGACGCTGATCGTTTTCGCCATGGGCGTGGTGCGGACCTGGTTCAGTCCGGAAAAAACCCGGGCCCTGTTGTCAGGCAAACGCGAAGGCGCGGGCAACGTGATGTCGGCAGGCCTCGGTGTTGTAACGCCGTTTTGTTCCTGTTCGGCGGTCCCGCTGTTCATCGGGTTTGTTTCAGCCGGTGTCCCGTTGGGCATAACCTTCTCGTTCCTCATCGCAGCCCCGATGGTCAATGAGGTGGCGCTGGTATTGCTGTTTGGCCTTGTCGGCTGGAAAGTTGCCGCCACCTATCTTGCATTCGGGCTCTTCATTGCCATTGTCGCGGGCTGGATCATCGGGCGGCTTCACCTGGAAGGCTGGCTTCAGGACTGGGTGCGCGACATTCATTCCGGGGCATCTGCTCCCACTGCAATCGCTGATGACAAGCTTGCCGTCGCCGACCGCTACAGGGCCGGCATCGAAGCTGTCCGCGAGATATTTGCAAGGGTGTGGGTCTGGATCATCCTCGGCATCGGCATGGGCGCGCTGATCCACGGCTATGTACCCGAAGACCTGATGGTGCAGATCATGGGTGCGGATGCATGGTGGTCCGTACCGGCCGCCGTGATCCTGGGCATCCCCATGTATACCAATGCTGCCGGTGTCATTCCCATTGTCGAGGCGCTGTTGGGCAAAGGCGCAGCCCTTGGCACCGTGCTGGCCTTCATGATGAGCGTGATCGCGCTGTCCCTGCCTGAAATGATCATCCTGCGCCAGGTGTTGAAACTGCGCCTGATCGCTGTTTTCATCGGCGTCGTTGGCGGCGGAATCCTGATGGTCGGCTACCTGTTCAACCTGATTTTCTAAAGGAGTACCTGTGGTGAAAATTGTGAAAGTCTATGGCCCCGGTTGCAAGCGCTGCGACGCCGCTGAGGGCATGGTGAAAGCCGCAGCCGCAAAACTGGGCATCGAGGTTGCTGTCGAAAAAGTCTCCGACATGGCACAGATCGCCATGGCCGGGGTCATGTCGACGCCCGGCATCGCGGTCGATGGCAAGCTGGTTCACACGGGCGGCCTTCCTGATGCACGAAAGCTCGAGGAATGGCTGCTATGAAACCCGGTTTTTTGATCGCCATGGCGGGGCTTGCCCTGTCAATTCTGACCTGCGGTGCTCTTGCTGCCCCATTGGAAATCCAGCCGGTCACCGACGGTGTCTATGCGCTGGTCGGTGAGAAGCAGCAGCGCAACCCCGAAAACCTGGCGAACAACGCGACCTTCGGTGCCGTGGTGACGGCTGAAGGGGTCTTGCTGATCGACCCGGGCGGTAGCTGGAAGGGCGCGCAGGCGATACACGAGGCGATCCGGTCGCTGACCGACAAGCGCGTCAAATACGTCGTCGACACCGGCGGGCAGGACCATCGCTGGTTGGGCAATGGGTACTGGAAAGCCCAGGGCGCGACGATAATTGCGTCCAGGGACGCCGTGGCCGATCACAAGGACCGCGGATCACTGCAGTTGACGGTACTGAGCAGTTTGCTTGGAGACCAGCTTGCGGGAACCGAACCTGTCTACGCCGACCTGACATTTGACGATGATTACAGTTTTGAATTTGGCGGGCTTGAAATTGTCATCCGGCATCCCGGACAGGCGCACACGCCCGGCGACAGCTTTGTCTGGATACCGGCGAGGAACACGGTATTCACGGGCGATATTGTCTATGTCGAGCGCATATTGGGCGTCGGTCCGCAATCCAATGCGAAAAGCTGGATCGCCGCCTTTGAAGCCATCGAGGCGCTGGCTCCCGAACATGTGGTGCCCGGTCATGGTCACGCGACGACGTTGCAGACGGCAAAAGCCGATACCTATGACTATCTCGTCAACCTGCGCGAAAAGGTTGCCGGACATATTGCACAGGGCGGCGACATGATCTCGTCAGTAAACGTGGACCAATCCGCATTCTCGAACCTTGAACAGTTCAGTTCCCTGGCCAGGCGTAACGCACAGCAAGTGTTTTCGGAAATGGAGTGGGAGTAGTCTTGCCTGCAGCCGGTATTAAAGCGGTTTGCATTTATTCTGAACCATTTGAGCCACCGGTGGCCGGCTTTCTGCGCCCCCCGGACTGCGTTACGGCCCCCTCGTGGCCAACCAGACCACGTCGGGAGCCGTGCCTAGCCAGCAAACGCAGAAAACCGGTCAAATGGTTCAGAATAAATGCAAACCGCTTTAGTTGCCGGCTTGCTCGGCCGGGTGTTGATAGCCGTTGGCCCTGGCGTCCTGGACACTGCAGAAACGCTCGATGAGCTTGTCGGTTTGCTTCGACAAGGCCTGGTGGTTCGGGTCTGTCGGGACAGCAAACACCAGCTTTCCATCAACCTTGAGGCCAAGCACCGGGCATTCGAAGGGCGTTTCGGTTTCAGCCGGCAGCCGTTCGCCTTCCCGCCATTTCTGCGGAACGATGAACGCCCCTCGCCATATGCCGAGATCGCTGGACTTTGCCGCATGCTCCAGCGTCTTGTAGTTTCCGGTCTCCGAACCCGACGCGACTGCGAGCCCGTCTTCAATCAGGTTGGCGCCAAGATTTGTGGTCCGGGTTGTGCATACAACCTTGCCTTCGTCTGCGCCTTTTTCAATTGCGGTACACACCGGATTTCGCAAGCCAACAAGCTTGTCGAGGGCAAAAGCAGCGGTCTCGCCGCAAGGGTAAAGGTTTCCACCTTCTTCGCACCTTTGACCCAGTTCCGGCGCGTCAATGCCTGCCAGGTCATAAACCTGTTTGTCGAACGCAATTGTATCGCCATCAATCACGGAGATGTTTCGGGTTGCGGGAACATCCTCGCCATCGTAGCTGCCCGACAAAGCCAGAACAACGGCAATGACCAGCAGGACAATGCCGCCGGCGATGGGTTTTGTGAATTTGTGGATGGGCATGATTTCCGAACCAAAGACCGAAACAGGGACAGGTCTGCATGTGTCGATAGCGCGGCAGACTAGACTTTGCACGCCGTTGTGACAATTGACTTGCGCATGGGTTCTTTGACGCACCCGGACACTAGCTTGACACCGCAAGTGTTCGGTTTTTCAGCTCCTGTGCTGTGAACTTTGCAAATTCGGCAACACTGCGGCCCGGTTGTGATATGCAAACCGAAGCCTCCCGGAATGCCCGCCAAAACCAGCATGCACGCTGCTTCAGTGGCCATTGGGAATGACAATGTGTTATAGGCAGAGGGTCCGATGATGATCGAAACGATGCTTCCCCTTGTGGCCGCAGATGATGCGCTGCCCGGTTTGGCCGGACCGGCCCGGCAGGACCCTGTAACCATCGCGCGCGTCGAAATATTTACCTATCGCTATCCGCTCGAGACTCCGGTCGTCACATCGTTCGGCATCATGCAGGATCGTCCTGCTGTACTGGTCCGGGTCGAGGATGCGGATGGCGCGTTTGGCTGGGGCGAAATCTGGTGCAATTTTCCTGCCTGTGGGGCCGAACACCGCGCCCGTCTGCTGGAAACAGAAATCGCGCCGCGCCTGCTGGGCCACAGCTTCGCCAATCCTGCTGACGCGACCACTGCAATCGAAGCGGACCTGCGGGTCCTGGCGCTGCAAACCGGCGAATGGGGACCGTTGGCACAATGCATCGCGGGTCTCGATATCGCCCTTTGGGATATGGCGGCGCGCCGCGCCTGCCTGCCGCTTGCCGATTACCTGGCCGGCAAGCCGGCGGTCCGCCGTGTCGCGGCCTATGCCAGCGGGATCAACCGCGACAGCGCCGAAGACATGGTTGCGCGCATGCGGGCGCAAGGCTATTGCGCCTTCAAGGTCAAGGTGGGGCGTGAAACCGGTCGCGACATCGCGGTCCTGCGCAGGCTTGCCGATACGCTTGGCCCGGGTGAACGGCTGATGGCCGATGCCAATCAGGCGTGGACCCTGTCGGCGGCGCTCGACTTCGCCGCTGCCGGCAACGACCTGCCGCTGTACTGGCTTGAAGAACCGTTGCCCGCCGACCGCCCGCAATCCGAATGGCGTTCTCTCGCGGTCGATTGCCCGTTCCCGCTGGCGTGTGGCGAAAACCTGCGGGGACTGGCGGCCTTCTCGCAGGCCGCTGGCAGCGGCAGTTTCTCTGTACTGCAGCCTGACATCTGCAAATGGGGTGGCTTCACCGGGTGCCTGCCCGCCGCGCGCGCCATCCTCGACGCCGGGTTGAGCTACTGCCCGCATTTCCTGGGGGCAGGCATCGGCCTGGTGGCATCGGCGCATCTGCTGGCCGCAGCCGGCGGCCCCGGAATGCTGGAAATCGACGTGAACGACAACCCGCTGCGTGACATGCTGGCAAGCCCGCTGCCGACGCTGGGCGACGACGGGCAATTCCCGCTCCATGACGGCCCCGGTCTCCACGTCACACCCGACCTGGCCGCAACCAGAAAGTGGCTGGTTGCAACGGTGTCGATTGCTGAAAGCGTCTGATGTATCCCCGATTGTCCTGAATGGCTCTGTCGGAAGAAACCGGCCACTTCTGCCATGAAGCCCAGCGGGCAAAATGAATATGTGGCATTGCAGACAATAGTTGAACGCCAGTTGCAGCCGGTCCTCGAAACATACAAGGACCGGGTAAAGATCAACGGGCCGGAGTTCTTGCTGAACATGGTTGCCGCGCAACAGATAGCGCTGGCCGTGCACGAACTTGCAACCAACGCCATCAAGTACGGGGCACTTTCAGGTGCAAGCGGCTCAATTGACATAAGCTGTGCAAGAGTTGAAGGAAAGGAACCGTCGCTCGAATTTCACTGGCTTGAACAAGGCGGAACTCCTGTTGCGCCGGAACCCAAGGATAAAGGCGGATTCGGGACGCAACTTCTGACAAGAGCCGTTCCGGTGTTGTTGGGTGGAAAAGCAACGCGAGATTTCACCAGGACGGGCCTGAAATATTTCCTCACAGTGGCGGTGGCAAAATATCGCCATAGGGCCGCCATTGGCTTCGCTTCAAATCGAGCTTTGGGAAAGTGGAAGTCCTGCTGGCAGAACGCCGGGCAGTAGAGTAACACATCAACAGACTGTCTACCTGCGCGATCCGGATCACAGGCAAGAACCGGTTCGCGGCAGTGGATGGACTAGTACAATCGCAAGCAACCGGATTCCGCCCCAGGCGGCATGTTGCCGGGCCGTGACCTGTTGGCAGGCAATGCAGCAGGACCAGGCCAATCAGCAGGTGTGCAGAACAGATTGGCTCGCACCGGAAATCGTCCGGCGTTTGGGGTGTAGCTCAAAGTGCTTGAGGCATATGGTGATCAATGCAGGGACTTGACCTAAATAATCTGATCCTACTGTCAGCCGCGGTTGTGATCGTGCTTGGCGTGATGACCAGCGTGGTCGCAATGCGCTTCGGGGCGCCCTTGCTGCTGGTGTTCCTCGGACTGGGAATGTTGATGGGCGAAGATGGACCCGGTGGTCTGCGCTTCGACAATTACACCATCGCCTACCTGATTGGATCCGGTGCCCTGGCCGTTATCCTGTTTGACGGCGGCATGCGAACCCGGCTTGCCAATATCCGGTCCGTCGCGGCGCCCTCGCTGGCCCTGTCGACTGTCGGCGTGCTGGCGACCGCCGGCCTGACCGGCCTGTTTGCTCACTATGTGATCGGACTTGCCTGGATTGTCAGCCTGCTGCTTGGAGCCATCGTTGCGTCGACTGACGCGGCTGCGGTGTTCTTTCTGCTGAGGGCAGGCGGGCTCAAGCTTCGACGTCGCGTCGGTACCCTTCTGGAAACCGAATCCGCCACCAATGATCCCATGGCATTGTTCCTGACCCTGGCATTGGTCGAACTGGCGCTGTTGAGCGCCACCGACACTGCCGTCAATCCAATGGGCGGGATGTTCATTCTCTTCATAAAGCAGTTTGCACTCGGCGCACTGGTTGGCGTAGCCGGCGGGTTTCTGCTGGTCACAATCCTGGCGCGTGTGCCGCTGCCTGCCGGTCTGCACTCGCTGTTTGTACTGGCATCGGCCGTGCTGATCTACTCGGGTGCCGCCGCAATCGGTGCAAGCGGCTTCCTTGCGGCTTACCTGGCTGGCCTGGTGCTGGGCAATCGCCCCGTACGCGGGTTTCCGTCGATACTCAATTTCATGGACAGCGGCACGTGGATGGCACAGCTGGTCATGTTTGTCGTGCTGGGCCTGCTTGTGACGCCGAGCAAGATGGCTGACTACTCGTATACCGCAATGCTGATCGCGGCCTTCCTGATGCTGGTGGCCCGGCCCGTGGGGGTCTGGCTCTGCCTCGCGCCGTTTCGCTTTACAGCCACGGAAACGCTTTACGTCTCGTGGGTGGGATTGCGCGGTGCGGTGTCGATCTTCCTCGCAACATTGCCGGTGTTGGCCGGCATCCCAGGGTCCCAGCTGTTTTTCAACCTTGCCTTCGTGGTGGTGCTGGTGTCGCTGCTTGCGCAGGGCACGTCGCTGGCCTGGTCGGCCCGGCGTTTGAACCTCGCGCTCCCCGATACAGCCCCCAGCGTTCAACGTTTCGAGATCGATCTGCCCGGCCAGCAGCAGGTTGAACTGGTTGCCTATCCTATCGAACCCGGCAGCGCCTATCTCGGCATGTCCTACTCGCCGGTCTGGTTGAAGCCGGTATTCGTGGTGCGCGGCAAAGCTGTTCTATCTCCCGAACAGGCAGGTCCCCTGACTCCCGGTGATTATGGCTATTTCCTCGTCCCGCCGGATCAGATCAACAGGCTGGACAAGCTGTTTGATGCCCTGGCACCGGCGTTGAAAACCTCGGATGTGCTCGGGTTCACATTCGACGGTACGGTGGCGCTCGATCTGCTGGCCGAGGAATACAAGCTCCAGTTGCCCGACAAGTATCGCGGGTTGAGCGCAGCAGACATTTTCGAGAAAGAGTTCGGTCAGGCGCTGACCGTGGGCGACAGGATCGACCTCAAGTCGGTAGATCTCGTTGCAGTCGAACTGGCTGGCGACACCGTTGCCCGCGTCGTGCTGGAACTGCCGGAAGAGCCCGAGTGGGAAGACCGCTTCAGGCGCAGGGTTGTCGCGGCAATGCTGCGCGCGAAGTCTGTTTTTGCCGCCAGATAAAGTGCTTTCCGAAGAGTGTGAAACGGGTTTCGGACCGAAAAGCGCGTCAAAACAAGAACTAAAGCGGTTCAAATGTTTCACATCAAACACAAACTGCTTGTCTTATGATTTCTTCAGGTCATGAGCGACGATTGAGCCACCGCCCGCCACATCATTTATGGCGTGCAGTGGCGGTGGTTGGATCGTCAACGGCTTGGTCGTGATGGACCGTTGACAAAATAGGCAGCGGCATAGGCCGGTAGCAGCATTTCAGTGTTCGACAAGGCGACGCGTGAAAACGGCGCCGTGAAGACAGTGACGCAAACCAGCATTGTCAGAATGCCAGCGGCAATCACATAGTGGGTTCGGCCAGGCGGCAAATTCGAACAAGGAAGTTATCGTTGCCGGACAAGCTTACCGTCGGCTGCAACATTGCTGTACACACTCCGGTCGGTCACCATCAGAGACCATGCGTCAGGAAGGTGCTAAGCCCCACTTGATTGATCAGCTTTGAATGGTAGTTGATGGGTGGCCATTGCTGCAATGGGATGATTGCTTCATCAGTATATCTGCTTGTGATCCCTAGCGGACATGGCAGGGACCTCTGCGGATCAGTTGATCTGAATCTGCTATTCCTGAGCAGGTGCTAAGCTGGTTTACATTCTGGCAGCGCGCTGCGGTAGAACTGTGCCCGATACTTAAGCTGATGTTTCCTGAATCTGGATTGAACACCTCCGGTGGAGACGCCGTTCTTATTGTGGTTGTACGATTCAGCACTTTGTAAGACAGTGCCGTAGTTCTGACAGAGCACGGCCCACAATGAAAAGTATCGGTTTCAACAAGATTTTCTGGGCTCTCGTGGCCTTCCTGTTCATTTCGGGTGGGTTTATATTCTATCTGGTTCAGTTGCATACCGGCGAAGTGCGCCAGAAAATTCTACTGGAATCGGCAAGAACAAACGCGCAGCTCATAGCTGCCGTCCAGGACTTCTACTCAAAGGAAATCGTCGCGCGGGTACGGAATCTTGCCGGCCTTGAGGTCACGCATGATTTTCGGGCAACTGACAATGCCATTCCCTTGCCGGCAACCCTGACGATCGAACTGTCCAAAGAGTTCGAGTCCAGCGGTGCCCGGTCCAGTTTTCGCCTGATCAGCGAATACCCGTTTCCGCTGCGCAAGGACAGAAAACTGTCCGACTTCGAAAAACGCGCCCTGGTCTCTCTGGTCAAGGAGGGGCAGAAGGAGTTTTTTGGTGACAGCACCGAAGCGGAAAACCTCGTCTTCAACTACGCCACTCCGGTAATCATGAGTGAAACATGCGTTGCCTGTCACAATACGCGCACCGATTCGCCGAAACGGGACTGGAAGGTGGGCGATGTGCGCGGTGCGCTGGTTGTCTCCCAGGCAGGTGGCGCCGTTGGCGCGACCATGCCGGACAGTCTGAAGCAGATTTCCCTGTTCCTGGTGCTGGTCTTCCTGTTGACGACGGCTCTGCTGGCCCTGCTCATCCGGCGCTATCGCCGGGTACATGAGGAAGTCCGCTGCCTTGCTTCATCAGTGGCCGAACAAAACGAAGCGCTGGAACAAGCCAATCTCGCCGCGGAGGCCAGCAACAAACGGCTTATAGATGCGATCGAGGCGCTACCGGATGGTTTTGTACTCTATGACAAGGATGATCGCCTCGTAGTCTCGAATGAGAAGTACAAGCAGATTTATGCCGCCAGCGCTGATCATATCAGGCCGGGCAACACGTTCGAAGAAGTCATCCGGCATGGTGCGGTGGCGGGGCAGTACGACCTTCAGGGCAAAACGCTCGATGCCTGGGTTGAAGACCGAATTGCCGCGCACCGGGAGAAATCCGGGATGGTGGAGCAGCTCCTGGGCAATGGACAGTGGCTGCGCATCATCGAACGGAGAACCGGCGACGGCGGCACGGTTGGTTTCCGGGTTGATATCACCGAACTGAAAGAGCGCGAAGTCAAGCTGAAACGCAGCGAAGAGCAGTTGAGGGCAACCGTCCGGTCTGCGCTTGATGCTATCATCGTGATCAATGACCACGGGGAGGTCATGGAGTTCAACCCGGCTGCCGAACAGATTTTCGGTTTCAGGCGTGACAATGTGGTTGGCCGGATGATGTCTGAATTTATCATTCCGCACCGCTACCGCAATGCCCATGAAACGGCGATCAAGCATTTTCTCAACACCGGGGAAGGCCCGCTGATCGGTCAAAGGATCGAGATTGAAGCGCTGCATGCCGAAGGTCACGAGTTCATGATCGAGCTTGCGATTCAGCAGGCCGAAGGGCCGAACGGACCCATCTTTCTGGGTTACGCCAGAGATGTCACCGAAAAGAAGGCTGCTGAAGCGCAAATTCTTCAGGAAAAGGAGAGGGCTGAAATCGCAAACCGGGCGAAGGGCAGCTTCCTGGCAATGATGTCGCATGAAATTCGCACACCCCTGAACGGTGTGCTGGGCATTCTCGGCATGCTGGGAGACGAGGCCGACAGGACAGAACAGCAGCGGCTGATCCGGACAGCGCGTGTCTCCGGCAAGGCGCTGCTGACCATCATCAATGACATCCTGGACTTTTCCAAACTGGAGGCTGGTCGACTTGATCTGGATGAGGAAGTGTTCCTGGTCGATTCACTGATCGACGGGGTCGAGAGCCTGGTTTCACATCGGGCTCGGGAAAACACCGTCGGTCTCAAGATCAAGATCGCCAAGAATGTGCCGGAAGCGGTGACGGGAGATGCAGGCCGGATTCGCCAGGTGCTGCTCAACCTCACCTGGAACGCCATAAAGTTCTCCGAAGGCGGCCAGGTTGAAATTGCTGTCAGCCAGCAGGCGCGAAAGGCCAATGTTTCGACGGTCCGGTTTTCCGTCAAGGACACAGGGATCGGAATTCCGAAACAGAACCATGATGAGCTTTTTGCGGAATTCTCCATGCTGGATGCTTCCTATTCCCGGAAGTTCGGCGGTACCGGTCTGGGACTGGCGATATCCAAATCGCTGGTGCTCAACATGGGCGGTGAGATAGATTTCAAGAGCAGGCCGGGAAAGGGAAGCACCTTCTGGTTTGACCTGCCACTGACGATTGCTGACGCAACTGACGCGGTCCCGTTTGATCAACTTGAAAGCGATGAGGACATTCCTGCCGTGGACCAGCTCAGGGTGTTGCTGGCAGAGGACAATACCACAAACCAGTTGGTGATCGGGAATATGCTGGAGCGGCTGGGGTGTCTTGTCGATATCGTCAGCAATGGCATCGAGGTCCTGGATTCAGTGCGGGACAGACCTTACGACGTGGTCCTGATGGATATCTCCATGCCCGAAATGGATGGCCTTGAAGCCACCAAACACATTCGGGCCCTGGATGGGGACGTTTCGAAAATACCCATCATTGCCCTGACCGCTTATGCTCTTGATGAGGATCGCCAAACCGCCCTGACTGCCGGCATGGATGAGTTCGTTGCCAAGCCCGTGTCCCGTCTGGAACTCGCACGGGCCATTTCCCGTCAATCGGAATCCCGCAAGAATGGATCAACTGCTCCCACACGCGACCCTGAGGACATCGCCAATTTCGATATGAGTGTCTTCAACACGGTGGTTGGCGGTATGTCGCCGGCCACGCGCAAGAATGTGTTGTCTGCCTTTGGTTCAGAACTGGAAACCTGGACTCGCCAGGTTGCGGAAGCGTCAGAGAACAGAGATATCCAGAGCCTGGAGAAATCCAGCCACTCGATAAAGGGCGTAGCTGGCACTTTCGGTGCAAGTGCACTGCAGGCGCTCGCTGCCAGGATCAATGCATATGCCCGTGGAGACAAACCGGAGCGCGCCCTGGAGCTGGCGCAAGAACTGGGAAAGCTTTGTCAGCTAACCTTGGATACTCTGAAAGAAATAGCTGCACGGACGGATTGAAACATTAGGTCAATTGAGAGGCGCGAATGCCGAAAATAAAACAAAAGGTCTTGCTGGTTGAAGACGCCTTCTCTCTTGCCGCCGTTTACAGGGACTGGCTGGAAAAGGCCGGTTTCGATTGTCAGCACGTGGATACGGGAAAGGCTGCCATCAAGGCCCTTGAGAACGGCAAGTTCCAGGCGATGCTGCTCGACCTGAATTTGCCGGATGCAAACGGTATCGAGATTCTCAATTACGTCGCAGAACAAAAGATTCCCGTTACCGTGGTTGTCGTGACCGGCAGCGGGTCCATCAAGACTGCCGTGGATGCGATGCGGGCAGGAGCCTACGATTTTATCGTCAAACCGACTGCTGAAGAACGCATCACTACGACCGTGCGCAATGCCTGTGAGCGGGAGCAGTTGCATGAAGCAATTGCTGAAATCCGGAACAATTTTTCCGACGGCAATTTCCACGGTTTCATTGGCAAATCGCCAGTCATGCTCGGCGTCTACAAGATGATCGAGAACGTGGCCCGCTCGAAGGCAACAACCTTTATCACGGGCGAGAGCGGGACCGGTAAAGAGGTTTGTGCAGAGGCGATTCACAAATGCAGCCCGAGGGCCGGCAAGCCGTTTGTGCCGCTGAATTGCGCCGCTATTCCACGAGATCTGATCGAGTCCGAAATATTCGGGCACGTCAAAGGTGCATTTACCGGCGCTACCGGAGACCGGGACGGGGCGGCAGCGGCGGCGAATGGCGGTACCTTGTTTCTCGATGAAATATGCGAGATGGATATCGACCTGCAGACCAAGTTGCTGCGGTTCCTGCAAACCGGCACAGTGCAGCGCGTGGGCAGCGATGCGGTGATGCCGGTGGACGTCCGCGTTATATGTGCCACGAACAGGGACCCTCACGAGGAGGTTGAGCAGGGCCGGTTCCGGGAAGACCTGTATTATCGCCTCCATGTTTTACCGATCCATCTGCCGCCGCTGCGGGAACGCGACGCAGATGTGCTGGAGATTGCGCAAGTTTTTGTGGAAACCTTCGCCGAGGAAGAGGGCAAGGCTTTCAAGGCGTTGTCAGTCGAGGCGGAGGACAAGCTGCTGGCCCATGGCTGGCCGGGCAACGTACGTGAGCTGCAGAATGTAATCCGCAATGCGATCGTGCTCAATGACGGTGAGGTCCTGGAAGAAGATATGATTCGGCTGGGCGGTCCCGGCCGTTCGTCCCCGCCGCCGAAACCGGGCGTCATGCCGCAGTCTCTCGGCGTTTCCCCAGAGCCGCCAGGCCCGGTCGCTGCAGCCTCAACGGTCATCGATGCAGACAGAAACAAGATCGTGCGGGTCTTGCTGGGCCGCACATTTGCAGAACTGGAGCGGGATGTGGTGATGGCGACGTTCGACTATTGCGGCGGCAGTGTGCCGAAGGCCTCAAAGGTTCTGAAGATGAGTCCGTCCACACTGTACCGCAAGCGCGAAGAATGGACGCGTGACGACACCTGAGCCAAAAAAGTGGCGGACACAAGGTCCGCCGTAGTGTCTCCAGCTGTGCTGGTGCTGATTTTTCAGGAAGCCTGTCGGAGCATCTCTTTGCCGGGTGACCTGACTGCCTTGAGCAGTTCCCAGGTCTGGTTGAAGTTCTCAACCGGCATCACCCGATGCAGGGGTGAATCTTGCCGCAATGCCTCGGCAAGCGGGTGATCGTTTCCGCCGGGCTCCATTCGATCGCCGAAGAAAGTGATGATGCCGTTCGGAGCATCCTGCTTCAGGACGGCCAGGGTGCGCGACTTGTTCCAGCCTTTCGGCACGATATCGATACTGATTTCGCCGCCTGCTGATGCCTCGTACTCGGAAAATGTCTCAACGAAACGCCGGATGAACTCTGATCGTTCCTCCTCCTGTCTATCCCAGGCAAAGTAGGACTGGCGGTCACTCTTTTCGGCGTTACGGCCGATGACGCTAACGTTCAGCATGCCTGTGCGATATTCGATGTGATTGCCGAAGCGGCGAGGGTAGCAACTCAGTTCAACGAAACTTTCCAGCGCCTCAATCAGTTCCTTCGGGAATTCATGGTCCATTTGATAGATCGTCTTGCCGTCCACCCAGAGTTCTGCCGCAGAACAGGAGAAAACACCATTCGCATTGGCGATAATTGTCCTGGGCAATTGCTCCTGCAGCTTCGGCAGATCGCTGCCGGATACCAGGTAGACAGGGTGGGTCCGGCAAAAGCGTTCGAAAAAGCTGCTGAAGTTCGGATCAATGGGTTGGCGAGGTTCGGTCAGGGTGCCATCAACGTCAAACAGATAAATGTGGTCCATAATGCGCTCCTAAGCTGCAATGTCGGTGTTGTGTGCCGAGACTGGGTTCTGTTCCCGGCCATAGACGTCTTCAAGGCGCACGATATCGTCCTCACCGAAGTAATCGCCATACTGGACTTCGATAAGCTCAACTGGCTCGTCACCCGGATTTTCAAGCCGGTGCACTTCACCTTGTGGAATGAAGGCCTGCTCGCATGGGCCAAGGGTCATAACCCGCTTGCCAATCGTTACCTGGGCCTTACCGGCAATGACAATCCAGTGCTCTGCACGGTGATGATGATACTGCAAAGACAGCTGTCCGCCGGGATCAACCCGGATCCGTTTGACCTGATGGTTCTGACCACGGTCAAGAGAATCAAATCGGCCCCACGGGCGGTCCTCACCGGCATGGCGTTTCTGTTCGCTGCGTCCCTCGGCTTTCATGGCCTCCACCAGCAACTTGACGGACTGTGCATCATCGCGATGCGCGACCAGCACGGCGTCCTTGTTGGCAACAACGACGATGTCGCTGACTCCCGCAACGGCGACCATCGGACCGCTGGTCTGGATCAGTGAACCCGAGCAGTTCACAGCCAGCACATCGCCTTCCAGTACATTGTTGGCCACATCCTGCACGCCGTGTTCCCACATGGCTCCCCAGGACCCAAGGTCGCTCCAGCCGGGATCTACCGGGACAACGGCAGCATTGTTGGTGTGTTCCATGACTGCGTAGTCGATCGACAGCTTGGGAGCCTTGGCGAAACTCTCCATGGCCGGAAACAGTTTTCTGCCGGATCGCTGAGCGCCCAGAAGGCTGTTCTCCACCGCGCGCAGGACCTCTGGCGAATAACGTTCCATCTCCGCCAGCATTTTCCGGCCATTGAACAGAAAGATGCCCGCGTTCCAGCATGTCGACTCCTCGGCCAGCAGTTCTGCTGCCCGGGCTTCATCAGGTTTCTCAACGAAGCGCTTGACCGGATAGGTGCCCGGGCTCAGTTCGTCAGCTTCGGCTTGTATGTAACCGAAGCCGGTTTCAGGGCCGCTTGGCTTGATTCCGAACGTTACCAGATGGGCACTGCTGTGACGGATCAGATCAGCTCCGGCCGTAACAGCCGCCTGGAGTGCGGCCTCGTCTTCAACTGCATGGTCGGACGGCAGCACCAGATAGTTCCGCGGGTTCGCAGGCGAGAGTGATGCCAGCAAGGCAGCGGCGATGGCCGGCGCGGTATCACGGCCGACCGGTTCACAAATGATCGCTGCCGGTGTTACATCGCTTTCGATGAGTTGCTGCTCGGCAATACTCGCGTACTGGGCGCCGGTGACGACGATCGGACTGTTGAAAACACTTTCGTCAGATATTCTGGCCAGGGTTGCCTGGAACAGGCTTCCTCCAGCAAGCAGCCGGCAAAACTGTTTCGGGGTTTCTTCGCGAGAAACCGGCCACAGGCGGGTGCCTGCGCCGCCTGCCAGGATGATCGGGGTGATCTTGTTCGAGGTCATTTTCATCTCCTTTGGACTTGACGGCGTCTGGTTGCCGCTCTTGCCAGGGGTGTCGCAAAAGCCTTGCCAGTTTGGCATGGCGGCAGGTTTGACGCCTGTTGCGCAGCGAAAAAGCCTGAATTTCAACGGTTTTGCGGCGGATTGGGTTTCGAAAAACGGCGTGTCGGTTTCCAGATTGATTTCGAAAATCGAAACGGCAGCCTTTCGAATTTTGAAATTTGCAGACGCATAGTTCCCAAACCTGGTGAGAATCTGCAGGATTTTGCTGGCACGTTGTTTGCTCCTGTCCAGGTGACATGGAGATCTGACTAATGAAAGTAATTCGTGAACGCCCGTGCCAGAGACGTTACCACCGTGTGACGGCACCGCTTATGGTGAAGCTGGATGGAAGTGCCCCGCAATACCGCGCCACTGACTGGAGCCTTGGCGGCCTCAGGCTCGACGGTGTGGCAGGAGCACTGCCTGAGATAGGCACGGAGTGGAAGCTCAACCTGTTGCTGCCCTTCCAGGGATTTGACATCGGTTTTGATCTCAAGGGCAAGGTTGTCCGGACTGCAAAGGCTGAAAAGACTGTTGCCTTCGAGTTCACCGAAGTGCCTGAGCGCTCGCGGGATCTGATGTCCCACTTCATTGAAGATCTGATCCGGGGCCAGATGGGAACCGTGGAAGACGCGATCTGCCGGATCGACATTCCGGTCACACCGATTTCGACGCAACCGGATCCCAACCCGACGGAAGGTGCCCCGATGTCACGGTGGCCGGTCAAGACCATCGTGATGTCTTGCCTCTACCTGATGCTGGGTGTTGCCGTTTTTGGCTATGGCGGCCTGCTGACCTACTCATCCGTCATGCGGATGGAAGTTCAGTCGGCAGTGGTTTCCGTGCCGGTGCAAACCCTGCGTATGCCGGTTGATGGCATTCTTCAGTCTGTCCGGTATACGCTTGGCGACAGTGTAAAGCGTGGCACCATACTGGCCAGCATTGAAGACCCGCGCCTTGCGGCCCAGATCATGGCGGCTGACCTGGCTGCAACAGATGCCACGGCCAGTTATGCTCGGGCCAGAGAGCGCTACCGCATAGAAGCCGAGAGGCTCAAACTCTACCAGACCATCAGCAAGACCGATCTGGACGTCGCCCATGCCCGACTCGCCGCACGCCGCGTCGCTTTGGAATCCGCCGATAGCCACTATGGGCGCGTTGCCACCTTGCACAAGAAGGGATTTGTAAGCCAGCAGAAGCTGGAAGACGCCGAGTCGCGCCAACTGAGCGCCGCTGCTGAGTTACGCGAGATGGAACTGGTGGTAGAGCAGGCAACGTTGATGAATTCGGCCTCCAGCAAGCGCCATTACAATCACAAGGAGTTTGTCGTCGATCTGGACATGCTCGCCCTCGATCTTGATGAGGCGCACGGGCGCATGACATCAGCCAGGGGAGCACTCCACAACCTGAACCAGTTGCAGGCCGCCAGGGTGATCCGCGCACCGTTTGACGGGCAGATCGTTGCCATGCCGGTTGCTGCGGGGCTGGCGGTTTCGAAAGACCAGGCTGTGCTGGTGCTTGAGCAGGATGTAGCCCCCATGGTCACGGCCTATCTTGATCAGGATGAGATCCTGCAAATCGGGATCAATGACAGGGCGAAGGTTTTTGTACCCGCTCTCAACAGGCATGTCGAAGCGACAGTCGTGGCGATCAACCGGAAGTCGGGGTATCTGGACCTGAAGTCGTCCCAGTACACCTGGAAGGCAAATGGAGAGCGTACCGCCACGGTGTCGTTGACACTTGCGGTGCCAGGTGGGCGGAGCAAAGTAAGGGCAGGTTTGCCGGCGGTCGTGATCTTTGACCGCCGGAATACAGACGATCTGATTGCCCGATTGACAAGCCTCTGGCGGGGGAAAGACCATGACGAAACCGAAGCTTGACAAAGTCGCCAACCTGGACGAGCCCACCGACTGGCCAACCGGCTGGCGTAAATGGACACCGGCTGTGGTGTTCAAGATCGCGCTCTATTTTGGTTGCTGCTTGATTGCCATTCTGACTCTGCCCAACAGCATCTGGGACCAGGAGGTTGCTCAGATCACCTTCGTGATAGGCGCTCTCGGAATCTGGCGGTATGGCTGGTGGCTCACACATGCGGTTCGCGCATTGATCTACGGCAAAATCGTTTATCCCAGGATGCGCGACCAGGGCCGCGAGATCTGGGACGCCGGCTGGCGGCCGCGGCACATGCATTTTATGATGACCACCTACAGGGAACACCGCTCCATCACCGAGAAGGTGGTGCGCTCGATCCTGCGTGAAATCCGTGCGTCCGGTGTACCGGGAACCATCTGGCTCGGTTCATCCGACCGGTTTGACGAGGACATTATCGAGGATTTCCTGCGCAGGGAGGCAAAGAATACTGATATTACCTTGCGCATCATCCGGCAGAATGTCTCAGGCAAGCGGGCCGCCATCGGACTTGTGCTGCGCGCCATGTGCAGGTTGCCGATCGATGAGGATGACCTGGTCGTCTACATGGACGGAGATTTCATTCTGTCGGAAGGCGCTATCAGTCGCTGCATGCCATTGTTCAAGCTCTATCCTGACCTGCAGGCCTGCACCACGGATGAAGAGGTGATCTGCATCGGTCCGCGCTGGATCGAAACCTGGCTCAAGATGCGTTTTGCCCAGCGTCGCCTGGCAATGCAGTCCCACGCGTTGTCCGGCCGTGTTCTCACCCTGACGCGACGGCTGTCGGTATTTCGCGCCAGGAACCTGCTCCAGCTTGAGTTTATCCGTCTCCTGGAGGCGGACCATCTGGAGCACTGGCTCTGGGGGAATTTCCGGTTCCTGTCGGGCGACGACAAGAGCACCTGGTACTATATGCTCAAGCATGGTGCTCACATGCGCTATGTGCCCGACGCACTTGGCTATACGGTCGAGGTGATAGAGGGCTCCGGCATGGACCGCATGGTGCAGAATTTTCGGCGCTGGTCCGGCAACATGCTGCGCAACGGGGCACGGGCCATCAAGCTGGGTCCGCACCGGATGCCGTTTTTCATCTGGTGGTGCCTGGTGGACCAGCGGCTTTCCATGTGGACCATGCTGGTAAGTCCGGTCCTGGCGGTGGCCGCGACGTTACTGCAGGGACCTGCGTACCTGGCCTCCTATCTTATCTTCATCGCACTCAGCCGGATGTTTCTGTCGCTGTTTCTGTTCGGTTATTCACGGCGTATCCAGATGGCCTATCCCTGGATTCTCTATCTCAACCAACTCATCAATGCGTCGGTAAAAGTCTATTGCATCTTCAGGTTGTCGAAACAGCGCTGGTCGAACCGTGGCAACCAGACGTCGGACAATAGTGCAGATGCGCTGGTGCAGCGTGCCCAGAATGCCATGGCCAACTGGTGCACGGCGCTTGCAACTGTGCTGCTGATCTTGTCGACCATCCACTATACGAAGTTGGTCGAGATTCCGTCGGCTACTCTTCTGCAGTCCATTGCCGGATTCTGAAAAGCGATTTCGATTATGAAAATAAATCAGTTTCACATTCGAAACTGCAAATATTGAAAACTATGTATCTATTTGAAATAAAAGAATAATAAATATTATATGGTAATGGCATGGCGCTTGCGAAACCGGGAGAGATCAATCACTCCGAAGCAGGCATCACATGTCGAGACGTTCGTTCATCCCCAAAATTTATCTGGCCGCCCTGGCGGCCACCGTCGCCCTGGGCGCGCTCCCGGTTGCGCTCAACCTTGCCATCGATCCTTATGATCGCCTGGGTGGCCTGCCGCTGGGCCTGGCCAAGAAGAAGATCAGCGAGAAGGCACATTATCCGCTCTGGAAGATCATCGCCCATTCCAGGAAGCGCCCGCCGGAAACGATTGTTCTCGGTGACAGCCGGGCCCGGGCGCTGCGCGACAAGTACTGGAATGAACTGGGACTCAAAGGGGCGTTCAACTTCGCCTATGGCGGAGCCACCATTTATGAGATTCATGAAACCTTCCGCTACCTAAAGACACAGCCCAAGCCGAAAAACCTTGTCGTTGGTATCCAGCTCAGGAGCTTCGATCCTGCTCACAAGTCCGGAATGAACCGGGTGCCGGAGGCAATCCGGCTTGCCGGCAATCCGCTCAAGTATTTTTCCAGCTGGTTCGTAACACGGGTTTCATGGCGCCACATGCAGGCAAAATATCCCCGCCAACTGGCTGCCTTCAGGAGCCTGGCTCCAAGCTTCATTTCTACAGCAAAGGCCGCCGATCTCGGATCGCCCGGGCGCACCAGCCTGAGCACCCTGTTGCAACCGGATATATGTTTTGGGTGCCGCCTTCCGGAACTGAAGGAGCGTACCGCTTACCCGACCTACGGCCATGGCCGCGGCTATGCTTACGGCTTTGGCCACGAGGCAGGCCTGTGGCACGACATTTCGATTGACCGGGACCTGCCTGCGCGCTTTGAAAAGCAGGTGCGCAAGAACGGCAAGTCAGACTGGAAGAGCTTCAGGTTCTCCGAAGACCTGTGGGCGAAGATTGCGGAGATTGCCGACTGGAGCAAAGCCAACGATGTGAAGCTGGTGTTCGTTATCCCGCCGACCATTGTGGAGATGCAGGCAAGACTTGCCGAGTTCGGCCGCGCCGACCTGGATCGCAGGCTGCGTCTCCGCCTGGCAGACCTGGCGCCGGTGATTGACCTGGACTTCGACAATCCGTTTACCCGTGACCTGGCGAACTTCAAAGACGCCTATCACTTCAACGCATCGGCTGCCCGCAACATCGTCGGGGAAGTCGGCCAGTTGCTGACAGCTTCCCCGGAAGTTCGCAAGTTCGCATTGAAAGTCCGCTCCGGACTTGCCTGCCCGACAGGCGCGCAGGACATCAGTCGTGAACTGAACGACGGCATCATCAGCGTGACTGAAGGCACCAACTGCAGGATATGGAGGCGCTCCAATGGCCCGGCCCGATAACCTTAAGCTTGTTCTCGTGAACGTCGCTACCTTTGCCGTTCTGTGTGGCCTGGGCGCGACAGTTCTCTTGTGGCGTGGCCTGTCCGAACCCGGCAAGGCGCCGCCCATCGATCCAATGGTGAACGAACAGCTGGACCAGGCCCGCGGCCTGCAGAAGCTCGGCCAATGGACCGACGCCGCCGAAATTATCGAACGCTATGCGCATCAGGGCTATCCGCGCGCACTGTTCCATCATGCCAAGATCCTCTCGCGTGGCTGGGGCGTGGACCCGGATGTGGAAAAGGCCCGGCTGGCCTTGCTGCAGGCAGTGCAGTTCAAGTTCTCCCTGCGCGGCGAGGCGGCCTTTGAACTGGGCCGACTTTACCAGAAATCTGCCGGTCCGAATTGCAACCGGATTGCCACGGAATGGTTTCTGAAGGCGCTGGGCTGGGGCTACCGGAAGGCTCATGTGCAGCTTGCCATGCACTTCATGCGCGGCATTGGTGTCTCTCAGGACCAGAGGAGGGCGCTTTACCATTATGAAGGTGCTGCCAGGGCAGGTTTTGAAGCCGTTTCGCTCAGCTACGCCCGCATCCTGCTGAAGGGTCAACATGGTGTCGAGCGAAACCCGGCCCAGGCGCTGGAACTGGCAGGGCGCGCCATCGTGGCGTTGGAAGCGAAGGCAAAAGCCGGATCGGGAAGCGCCGGCAAAGCTCTGGGCCGGCTCCATCGAGATGGTGAATTTGTCAAGCCGTCCCGGACCCGGGCATTCTACTGGTTCCGCCATGCCAGCCATCTTGGAAATTCCGGTGCCATGCACGATCTGGCGAACCTGTTGCTTGCCAAAGACCCGGAAAAGCAAGGCGCGGAAGAAGCCGTTGGCTGGCTTGCCCGGGCCGCAGATGCGGGCCATGGCGGGGCGATGACCATGCTCGGCCGGCTGCATCTGGCAGAGAAACACGGTCTGAAAAAGGACGGTGCTGTCGAATGGTTCCGCAAGGGCGTGAAAGCAGCCCATGCCGGCGCCATGGAAGAGCTCGCCCGCATCTGTGCGGAAGGCAAGCTGGCACCAAAAGATATGGCCGGGGCTCTCAAGCTCGCCCGGCGCGGCGTGGCCCTTGGGCACACCGGCTCCAAAACACTTCTCCAGGCTCTGCTTGAGCAGGCTGGAGAAGGTAACACCCACAGTTAACCCGGCACCGGCTCGGAGGCGCGACGATCATGGTTTTTAGCTCCCTTGAATTCATCTATCTGTTTCTGCCTCCTGTGCTGATCGGCTTCCTGGCGTTGCGCGCCTGGGGCCGGGAAAGCCTCATCGTGTGGTGGCTGATTGCAGCATCCCTGGCGTTCTACGCCTGGTGGAGCCCGATCCACCTTGTCCTGCTGATAGGCTCGGTAGCGGTGAACTTTGCTCTTCACCGGGCGATCCTGAGGACCCGGTCGAAGCTGGTGCTGGCATCCGGCATGATCGGCAATCTCGCGACGCTGGCCTATTTCAAGTACGCCGACTTCCTCATCGCCAACATAAACCTGTTGCCGGGCGCGGACGTTCCGGCGCTGGGCGTAGTGCTGCCTCTGGCAATTTCATTCTTTACCTTCCAGCAGATATCGTTCCTCTGCGATACCTGGCGTGGTGAAATCAGCGACTGCGATTTCTCCAGATACTGCCTGTTCGTGGTGTTCTTTCCGCAGCTCATTGCGGGGCCTATCGTCCTGCAGAAGGACACTATCCCGCAATTCACTCTCAAGGTGTTCCGAAGCAAGCTGTTTCTCAATCTGGCTGTCGGCGGAACCCTGTTCGCCATCGGCCTGTTCAAGAAGATCGTTCTCGCCGATGGTATCGCACCGCTTGCGACGTCAGTCTTTGGTCTCGCGGATGCCGGCCACGCCGTGCCTGCGGAAGCGGCCTGGATCGGTGCGCTGGCCTATACGTTCCAGATTTATTTCGATTTTTCCGGATACTGCGACATGGCGCTCGGGCTGGCCCGCGTGTTCGGTATTCGCCTGCCGGTCAATTTCTATTCGCCCTACAAGGCGACCAGCATCGTCGATTTCTGGCGCCGCTGGCACATCACGCTGTCCCGCTTCCTGCGCGACTATCTGTATATCCCGCTTGGCGGCAATCGGCATGGCCCGCTTCGACGCTACCTCAACCTGTTCGCGACAATGGTGCTTGGCGGCCTGTGGCACGGGGCCAGCTGGAATTTCGTGATCTGGGGCGCGATGCACGGAGCCTATCTGACGGTCAATCATGCCTGGTCAGCCCTGTTCCCGCGTCGTGTTGCGGCATCTGCCGTGCAGCGTGCATTGTCAGCCAGCCTGGCGCAGGTCGTCACGATGACCGCTGTAATCTTTGCCTGGGTACCTTTCCGCGCGGAAACGCTGGACGGCGCACTTGCTGTGATGTCCGGCATGGTGGGGATGACCGAACTGTACGATGCCGGGACATGGTCCGGCGTACTGGCAGACACCAGCCTGCCCTGGTTCCAGTTTCTGACCCTGGCCCTGATCGTCTTCTATGCGCCGAACTCCATCGAGCTTGTCCGGAAATATCGGCCGGTGATCGACCTCGCACAATCGGTCGGCACATCCGTGTCACGTGCGCGTGGCGGCTTGTTCAACCTGCACTGGAGACCGAGCCGTCGCTGGGCAGCTGTGATGAGCGCGGTGTTTGCGATTGGCATCCTGCAACTCTACCGGCTCGAAGACCTGACGGAATTCATCTACTTCAACTTCTAAGGTGCATAACGATATGTATTGCAATCTCAAGCAGGCCTGGGCTGGAGTCTGTGCCGTCACCGCTCTTGCCGCACTCTCTCCTGTGCTGGCTGCCGACGGATATCTCGTCGAGCAAAAGGGCAGGAATTTTTCCTTTAACACCGCCACCGGTTTCGCCACCCACAACGGCGTGTCGATGCGCGGGCTGAACAGCGCGGCGCGAAAAGGTGAGTTTGAACTTCGCTCATTCTGGGAAAAAGGTGGGTTTCGCGCGACAGTCAGGTTCGGCAACACCACGATAGTTGACGGCAAGGGCTTGAGCGATATTTCCCGCATGGGCGGGTTCCGTTTTGATCGTACCGGTTCCTATGTCTACATCCGGACCGTCAAGGGCCCGAAAGCGCGCGTCGAACTGATCCATGACGGCCAGGTTGCCCTGCAATGGCCCCGTTTGGCAGTGGTCAGCGTTCTGGCATACACACGCGACGCGCTTGTGGTCTCCGTCTTTGAAAAATCGGTACAGCGTACCCGTTTTTACAGGTTTGCCCGAACCAATGGTGCAATCGCGCCCGAAGGCAGGCTTCTGGGATCATTCGAGGGGTGCGCGCAGCTGGGTGCGAAAGCTGCCCGCCGAGAAATTGTGCTGGAAATCTATTGTGATCCTCAAAACGGCAGTGATCTTGTCAGTCTGGACATGGAGAGTGGTCGGGTTACGCCGCTGCTTTCCACCGGCGCCGATGAAATTTTCGTGCCCCAGCTTGGCCGCCGGAAGAACGCATTGTCTGCGCTGGCCGTATCCGGTTCGCCAGCGGCAAAGATGGCATTCCACGCGATTAGTGGAGTGCTTATGCGCGGTTTGGGTGAGCCCATTTCCCTGGCGTCCGATGAAGCGGGTAAACAGAGCTGGGCGCAATCCTATCGTACGCTGACGCTTGCCGCACTTTACGAGAAAAGCGGTCACCAGGTATTCGCTGGTCTCGCCACGCGGGCGATGCGCAACACATTGTCGGTCCGGAATGCCGATGTCGGCATAGGCGGGACATTCAATCCGAGCTCCGCCTGGGCTTCGCGCATTTATTCCACCGACCGGCGCAGTCCGGTTTCCTTCCAGATCAACCAGGCCATGATTTCCGGGGCGTTGCTCAGGTCCTGCGAAATGCTGAGCACAAAGTGCCCCGAAACACTGCGGCGCAGAATTGAGGCCAACGCGTCAGATCTGGTGAGCAGCTATGAACAGCAGTTTGAGAAGACTTCGGGGCTCTATCGGATCCAGTTCGGGGCACCTTTCCGGTTCGATGGAATCTGGGCGCCGTGGAACTGGCAGCTAACCTGGTCAGTTCTGCTCGACCGTGTCGGAACCATTGAGAACAAACCTCACCTGTCGGCACGAGCACAGAAGATTGCAGGTAAGTTCACGAAGACCTGGGCGCAAGGTTCTGCCGGGGCGCTGTGGCGATACTGGGCACCGAGCTACTACCAGGGCTGGCATCAGGCAGACAAGGTTTCGCAACACCGCCCCACCAGGAAGGCAGAACCGAAGCCGAAACGCTTCGAGGATATCAATCATGCCGGTCTCAGCCTTATGGGCCTGGGAGCGATCGGCCATCAGCTCAAGCCGGCACATCAACGTGCAATTCAGACTACGCTCGACCGTTTGCTGAATCACGGAGCGATCCTTCCCCGAGATATCGACGGCAAAGGACCACAGACACCCCGCTGGTTACCAGGGGCCGGCTGGACCGCATTCGCAACGGCAAAACTCCGGGCGCGGTACACGAAACTGGTGCCGGGGGCCACGTCGGGTCACCAGCTTCTGGCATATGCAAACCTGTTCGATCCTTCACAGCCATTCCAGCTTGATCTGACTCATAAACGCTGTTCCGCCGGCAAATGCTCAACGGTGGAAACCTGGTCATTTGACAGTCTGACCGCCTTCCTTGCGGACAATCCTCTCTTCCGGATTTCGCAAGTTGGCACGCAGTGACTGCAGCTTGTTTCTTTTTAATTTCGAACGCCTGTTCCCGACAGATTTTCGAAATTGAAAAGGTTGGTTTCAGGATCGAAACAAAATTCTTGAGTCGCAAACTGTGAGATATGTAACTAATTGTTTTTATTGATTTTTTATTTCGCGCCAAGTTTGGCACAACAGTTGATCTGAAGAGTGTAGCTGAACCCTAAC